>Ga0182024_10010503_pt1 | contig 18849 bp, 14 predicted proteins | sample P32metaG_FD_120480 | JGI IMG/M metagenome (GOLD analysis project Ga0182024, IMG submission 120480) | Permafrost microbial communities from Stordalen Mire, Sweden - P3-2 metaG (Illumina Assembly) | ecosystem: Environmental > Terrestrial > Soil > Wetlands > Permafrost | place: Sweden: Stordalen... | reverse complement strand
TTCAGCCTGTCCTTATTGAAATTGGCTGTGTCCGCTTGCAGCTCTGAACTCGAATCCGCAATGCGCGCGGGCTGAGACGTTGCAGATGATCCTCTTCTATAACCCGAAGGCCGCCAAATTTCGAAATCGTCGCCTACCCCTATCAATTTTGGCGATCGCAGCCGTACTGGAGGGCAAGGAGGAATATGCCATCGTCGACGGCAACATCGATCCGCACCCCACCGAATCGTTGGTTGAGCTGATCCAAGAGCGTCGTGTCGAACTCCTTGCCGTCACAGTCATGCCCGGACCGCAAACCGTGGGCGCTGTCGCCAGTTGCCGAGAAGTGCGAGCGCGATTCCCGCAACTGCCGATCGTTTGGGGAGGCTACTTCGCCACCAACTATACGGCTGCCGTCCTCAATGCGGGTTACGTAGATTATGCCGTCCGCGGACAGGGCGAGCAGACTTTTCTGGACTTGCTGGAAGCAATTCGCGGACGTCGCGATTTGAAGAGCATCAACGGGCTCTCCTACAAAGATAGCGACGGAATTGTTCGTAACAATCCAGAAAGGCCGATGCGAAGTCCGGACGATTTCCCCTGGTATCCGTATCATCGCATTCCGGCGGAGAAATATCTCCTGCCTACGTTTCTGGGTCGCCGCACGGCGGTTCACCAAGCCAGCATCGGGTGCCCTTTTCGATGTAACTTTTGCGGAGTGGTCAATTTTTCCGGCAGCCGCGAAAAAATGGAGTCGCCAGCTCGGACCGAAGCCATGCTGCGCCACCTCGCCCAGACCTACGGGGTCGACGCCATCCAGTTCTATGACAACAATTTTTTTCTACGAGAGGAACACACGCGCGAACTCGTAGATCGGATGGCGCCGCTCAATATGCGATGGTGGTGTGAAGGCCGCACGGACATCATGATGAAATATTCGGACGCCACGTTCGAAGCTATCCGCCGATCCGGCTGCGCCATGATCTTCTTCGGAGCGGAATCGGGTTCGAACGAAAATCTGAAGGAAATGAATAAAGATCTCTGTGCCGAGGACACTCTCGCTTTGGCTTCTCGAATACGCCGCTTTGGGATCATTCCTGAGTTTTCCATCATCTTCGGAAATCCGAAAGATCCGGAGGGCGATACTCGCGAGTGCATCAAGTTCATCCGTCAACTCAAGCGACTGAATCCCGACTCGGAAATCATTGTTGAGCATTACACTCCAGTTCCGCAGCGGGCGCGAATGTACGGAGATATCAAGGACACATTTGAGTTTCCCACCACTCCCGACGAGTGGGCGACGGAGTCCTGGCAACGCTTCGCTACTCAGAAGGATCCGCAAACGCCCTGGCTGCGGCCCCGCACCAAGCAGCTGATCGATAACTTTGAACTGGTGGTTTCCTCCAGGTGGCCAACGGTTCAGGACATCCGTTTGCCGAATTGGGGACGCCTTGCGCTCAAGGCTTTGAGCAGTTGGCGATATCGACTAGGAGTTTATGGCGCGCCGCTGGAATTGAAATGGGCGCAGCAGTTCATCGATCTGCGGAAGCCGAAAGCCGAAAGCTTATGAATCAGATCTGCGCCACGCTGGAATCTCGGCCCACCAAATCGGCAGACAATATAGTCCCTTCCTCAGATACACCGGATTTTGTTCTAGTGCAGGAAGCCTACGATCGTTGGGCGCCAACTTATGACCAATCTCCTAACCCCCTACTTCACCTGGAAGAACGTGAGCTCGGGTCTTTTATCCCCAAGTTGAGAGGCAAACGAGTTCTTGACTTAGCGTGTGGCACTGGAAGGTGGCTCGAGAAGCTCTCATCCCAAGGAACGGATGTGGGAGTGGGGGTTGATTTCTCTGCAGCTATGCTCCGGGTCGCCGAGTCAAAAGCTGCCATTCGCGGAAGACTTGTACGAGCCGACTGTCAGAGTCTTCCATTCGAGGCTTCAACTTTCGATTTCGTTGTCTGTTCATTTGCTATCGGACACATTCGTGATTTGGCAATGCTCGCGCGCGAATTGGGACGCGTGGCTCGGACTGGAGCCGACATTCTGACGAGTGATTTGCATCCCGAGGCGTACGAGAAGGGATGGCGAACTGGGTTTCGCGATTCTCGCGGTGCTATCGAAATAGACACGTGGGCACGCAGTGCTGAAGAAATAGCCGGATGTTTTTATTGCGCAGGATTCGAATGTCTTACACACATCTCGCTAAGGTTTGCAGAGCCGGAGCGGCCTATATTCGACCGAGCGGGGAAAAGCAATTTGTTTACAGCCGCCAGCAAGGTTCCCGCGATCCTGGTCTCTCATTTTCGACTTGCCTCCCCCGACAGGGTGTCGAGAAGCGAGCAGTGATTACTCTGGAGATCCGTTCTTGAGGAAAGCTTTGGCCGAGACTGTCGTCGATTCCCTGGGTTTCTCAGGAGCGGAAAGCGATCAGGCTAACCAACTGGCTGGCTTCCGCGACCGCGAATGGAAGCAGGCGCTGCCATGGCTGCACGATGCCGGCCTATCCCTTTATCTATTACAAAAGCTTAAGGATATAAATCGGACCGACGTCCTGCCGACTGCGATCCTGTTTCGCCTCGAGGAAAACCTGGCTACCAACCGGCAACGCGTCGCTTACCTGGCACGTCAGTTTGATTTTCTCAACCACAAACTCAACTGCGCTGGCGTCAGATACGCAGTCGTGAAAGGATTTTCCCTGGTCCCTGCGTTTTGTCCCGATTCGTCTCTGCGGCACCAGAGCGACTTCGACTATCTGGTTGATGATCAGTCTCTCCCGCTGGCGCGAACTGTACTTGAGGATGCGGGATACTCTCTGCAAAAGCGGAAGACTAATGAACTCGTATTCTTGATGCCGTCGGCGGGAATGCCGTCCGCCGCCGATGGACAATATGAACCCCACAGTCCTTATGCGGTTGAATTACGCCGGGCCTTCTGGGACAGTGACATTCATGGTGTGTCTTTCGAGGGACCCGAGTTTTCTGTGGACGATGTAAGAATTCGGCGGTGGCAGGAATCGACTTTTCGCGGATTGCCCGAGGAGGACATGTTCCTGATCCAAGTCATCCACGCCTTCAACCACATTTTGACTGGTTGGGTTCGAATGTCCTGGTTGTACGAGATTGCGTACTTTCTCAATCAGCGATCGACGGACAGAGCGTTATGGGAACGCGTCCAACGCCGTGTCGCAGCGGGGGACGAACCGCTGCTGCGCGAGATGACCGTCGTGGTTGCCGAGTTATCCCGGCATTTTTATAAAGCACCAATTCCGTCAATGCTCAGAACCTGGTCCGATGAGCTACGCCCCTCGGTTCGCATCTGGATTCAGAACTATGCGTGGAGATGGGCATTTGCCAAAAATCGAGTTGACCAATTTACTCTATTCTCAGCGTCTCCGGTGGTTCTCTTCCTTCATCAGCAATACCTTTCCGGAGGCGACGCGAGAAGACATCTCCTCCGGAGTCGGCTGTTGCCATGGGAGCAGCTCTTTCGGAGAGCTCGCTCGATTAAAGCCAATTCTTCGGCAAATGCCGGAGGCCGCGGATCGCAACTCCAGCGCCTAGTCATCCGAGTCCTTTTCCACATGACGGGAGGGCTCCGATACCTCTGGGAAGTGCCACGTTGGCGGAAGTTGAACAGACCGGCAACGGCTTTCGGCACGCTTAACGAAGCCTGATGCAGCCTCGTCGAAGGTCAAGCGATAATCCGTTGCATGCTTTTTGGAAGACTGACATGGGGCTTAGAGTTCAAGCCGTGAAAAACGTCAGTGCGACGTGGCTGGGTCTTCTTGTCCACGTCGTAGTTGGTTTGTTTCTCTCTCCTTTTATCCTCCATAAGCTGGGTGACAATGCGTTTAGCCTATGGGTACTGATATTCTCCCTAACCGGATACTACGGAGTTCTCGATCTTGGGATCCGATCGTCGATCGTTCGATATGTTGCCAGGTTTGTAGCGACGGGAGACGAGAATAATCTCGCAAGGTTTCTTAGCACAAGCGTCGCATTCTATATTTTCGTTTCGTTGGTTGTGCTCCTGCTGACTGGCTTGGGCTTTTCTCACTTGCCATCAATGTTCAAAATACCACCCGATCTAGTTGGGTCATCGCGGGTCTTGTTTGTTTTGGCCGGTGTGGGCGCGGCGCTGTCTTTTCCTCTTGGCGTATTTGCAGCGGTGCTGGAAGGGTTGCAAAAGTTCTCTTGGCTACATCTCAGCCAGATAGGAGTTACGCTGCTCCGCGGTCTGCTGATCGCGATTGCCCTGATGCAAGGAGGGGGATTAGTGGCGATTGGGGTTATTACGATTGCGATGACTCTCGTCGGCTATCTGATCATCGTGTGGCTGGCGTTCCGAGCGTTCCCTTTGCGGTTCAGCTCGCGGTGCGTCGATTCCAGATCGTTTTGGCAGATGCTGCGCTATAGCGCATTTGTTTTCATGATTCTTCTCGCGGAGAAACTCCGTTTCCAAACAGGTCCGATACTGGTCGGGGCGATGATTTCTTCGAGTGCGGTCGCCTATTTCGCGATCGGATCAAAACTGGTTGAATACTCAACTTCCGCCGTTCGAAGCATGGCAATCGTCTTTACCCCCATGTCGAGTCATCTGCATGCTACCGGAGATGTCGTGCGTTTGCGGCAGACCCTAGTGCTAGGAAACCGCGCCTGCGCGCTCATAACCTTTCCCCTCTGCGCTGTTATTGTGATCCTCGGCAGATCGATCATCGAAGTTTGGGTGGGCGCGAACTATCTTTCCAGCTATCTTGTTTTGGTGATTTTGTCCGTGCCCAGGACTCTCTACCTAGCGCAGTCAACTTCTACAAAAATACTTCTCGGCATGGCCAGGCACCGAATGCTGGCAACGGTTCTATTACTCGAAGGCGGAATCAATATTGTCGTGAGCGTCCTATTATCGCGTCATTTCGGAATTGCCGGAGTGGCATTGGGCACGGCGATTCCATTGACAGTGACAAGCGTCCTTTTTCTCCCGCGACACGTCTGCCGCGAGCTGGACATCTCTTTGCGTACTTTTCTCACCCAGGCTTACTTTCTGCCTTTGACTTTATGCGTGCCGCTTGTCGGTGTGCTCTTGTTCATGAGGAAGGAGTTTCCTGCTCATCATTATGGTTCTCTGGTCATACAGGTTGCATGCGGGGGATTGTTGTACTGTGTCGGGTTAGCCTGGGCGCTCCTGGCGACGAAGAGACCGGCTGGCATAAAGCTGTGGGAAGCGCTGATAAGGGGTGTGTGATCAAGCACAAATAAGGAAGGGCTGGCCAGCGCCAGCAAAAATTAACGGCGTCAGCAAACTTCCTGCATTCGGTCGCTTAGCTTTTGGCCGGTAAGAAGCGATCGGCGGGTTGTTACCCGTTCGACGGCACGCGAGACCCAGAGTTCCCAGGGGAACGAGTAGCGATTCTTGCTGATGCGCCAGCGCACCGGCGCACCCAAGGCCCGGCGAAAGCCTTGCCGCATCCAGGCACTCTTCTTTGTCGCCTTACGGATCTGATTGTTCAGCAGGAAATACTCTAGGCTGCGTCGCAGCCGGCGCAGCTCTTCTCCCTGTAGCCAGGGGAGCACATTAAATCCCAAAGCCAGAGTCTCCCATTCTTCCAAAGACTGTGGTTCCTGAAGTCCCATCTCCTTCAGTTGCGGCCATATTGGAATTCCAGGATAGGGGGTGAAAATATTAGGAGAAAAGCTGACGTTCCAGTATTGCTTGGCGATCTCGCTCATGATGCGAAACGTTTGTTGGCGATCCCCTTCGGTTTCTCCTGGGTATCCCAGAATCACATTGAAGGTAACGTGAATTCCGGCGAGTTCAGCCTTTCGGGCCGTGTCCACCATGTCCTCTACACGTTCGTGTTTTTTGTTCATCAACGCGAGCACATCTTTGGACGCGGATTCAGTGCCAAAGCCCATGTGGTTCACGCCACTCTCGCCCAGCAAGCGGACGTCATCTTCGCTCATCCTCGCCACGAAGTCCGTTGACGCTTGAAAATCCCAATTGAATTTAACACCGCTCGCGATGATTCCTCGAGCGATTGCGACTGCTCGCTTGATGTCAACCAGAAAATTGGAATCCAGCAGTGCAACCTCTTCGATACCGTAGCGGGGAACAAGCTCCGCCAGATCGCTGACCACCCGCTCGGCGCGATAGGCATTGAATCGCCGCTTGTAAAAGACCATGTCGGTACAGTAATTGCAGGCGTAGGGGCACCCCACACTACTCGCATAAGCCAGCTGCCGGACGCCGCTGGCGGAGGCATAAACATCTACATTTGCCAGGTGGTATGCGGGGGCAGGCAGGTCGTTGATGTTCGCAACAGGTCTTTCCGGCTCATGATGAATGCCTGAGTCGTCTTTGAATGACAGTCCGCGCACACCATGCAACTCCTGGCCGTCCGCCAGTCGCTGTGCCAACTCGAGTAGGGTCAGTTCGCCTGGCCCGCGCACAATGGCATCCACGAAATCCGGCTTGAGCGTTTGCTCTGGAACCAGAGTGGGATGCCAACCGCCAAACACGATTGGCAGGCCTGGTCGGCTCAACCTTACTTTTTTCGCGATTCGGATCGCGGAGCCGATCATCGGGCCGGTGAGGATGGAGATTCCTAGACAGAGCGCGTCCTCGGACTCGCGCAGGATTACATTTTCAAAATCGACCGACGTTAGATTGTCTACCAGCTTGACTTCGAACCCCGCTTCGAGCAGAGGAGACGCCAGCGCTAGCAGGCACAACGGCGCGCCCAACGGGGGCCCGTCATACGGCGGATAGAACAGTACGACTTTTCTGCTGCGGGACATTTTTACTGAATGCAGTCGCGTGATGCCGGAATACTAAAACTAGAGTTCCGGCGAGGGCTGTTTGTCACGCGATTGTCAAAAATCTGTCATTTTCCCAAACGAACTTGGCGTTGAATACGGTTGGTGAGGAGTCGACGGCAACAGTAACCCGGATTTTGCAGAATGATGACAATTTAGAGACAACTCGAGCGGGCCCTGTTGGTAAGTTTTGCTTACTTCGTCCTAGGTTCCTTGCCCAGAACTCCGCGTTCTGCACAATCAGGTTGCGAGAACGGGTGGGGAAAGACGTAACACTGAGAGGCATTTTCGTGAAATCCTCGAACAAGATCGTGTTCTTTGTTGCTTCTTTTTCAAGCATTGAGGCGACGGCTCCGTTGGGAATTCTTGCTATCTCTACTCCCTTGCTGAATGCGGGATACGACATTCGGATCATCGACTCGACGATCACGCCCAACTACAAAAAGCGGATCATGGAAGAAGTGAAGGACGCACTGTGCCTGGGGATTTCCGTGGTGACCGGGCCTATGATCCGCGAGACAGTGGACGTCGCCAAGATGATCAAGAAATGGGACCCTGACTTCCCCATAATTTTGGGGGGATGGCATCCTTCCCTTCTGCCCGGCCAAACTCTCGAGGCTCCCTACGTGGACATCATCGTACGGGCGCAGGGTGAAGACAGCATGCTCGAGGTTGCCAACCGGCTGCGTGATGATGCTCCTCTTGACGATGTGCTTGGCATCGGATTCAAGCGCGACGGAAAAATGCAACTCACGCCTGAACGCCCGCTGAAGACGCTGGACAAGATGCCGGCCAAGGCTTATCATCTGGCGGATTTCGACGCCTACGAGAAAGTGTGCGGGCGCCGGTGGACTATGTATGTTTCCAGTCTCGCGTGCCCCTTCAATTGTTTCTACTGCACCAACGCCGGAGTGTATGGACGCAAGTGGAATGCATTGCCAGTGGACCAAGTGGTGGAAGAAACCATGGAACTCGCGAAACGTTACCGGCTCGAATTGCTGTGGATGGCTGACGATAACTTCCTCGTCGATCTCGACCGCTCGTTGAAAATCGCAGAAGCCTTGGTTCGAGCCGGCAGTACTTTCAAGTGGAGCGTGCAAGCCACCACCAATCTGACGGCGCGACTTACCATCGAAGAGTTGACGCTGCTTCGCCGCTCGGGCCTGCACCAGATCTGCCAAGGTATTGAAACCGCGTCTCCCACCGTGATGAAATTGATGAACAAGGATTTCCAGGTCCTGGGGGATATCTACCAATCAACGGAACGCTGCATAAAAGCTGGAGTCATTCCATCTTTCAATATCATTTTTGGCTTCCCGGGTGAGGGCCCGAAAGAGCGGCGCGAGACCGTTAGCTTCATGATGGATATCTGCCAGAAATTTCCCGGCGCAGAGTTCTGGACCAACATTTTCACGCCGTATCCGGGCTCACCGATTTTTCAGCAGGCGGCAAAGCTTGGCATTGAAGTTCCCAAGTCCCTCGAAGGCTGGGTGGATTATTTTCCCCGTTATACAGTCCTACCCTGGCTTCAAGGAAAAGATCATCAACGCGTTCAAACCATGCGAGATTACTTGCGTATCGCTTTCGATCGTGCTCCCATCGCGACTACAGGCCACGGCCGCTTTGCGAAGGCGATTCAACATCTCACTGCCTACCCGGCTCGAGTCCGCTTGAATCACGACTTCTACAGCTTTCCGGTCGAATTGTGGCTTAATCGCCAGCTGAAGAACATCGTGAAACTGCCAAAGCCGAGCGTGGACGCCAAGAGGTTGCAGCCGGAGACAGCGCCTAGCTGCACGTGATTTGTGATGAATACTTAACGCGACGGGATCTACAGGCCCCTACGCTATCTCGCATCCACGCAACTCCGTCATATTCCATTGGCCACGCGAAGAGGCAGCGCGGGAAATTTTCTTTCGGGATCTTCCATTGTGCGCAGTATCGATACTGTTCCAGCCAAGTGTCAATCTGCTTGGCAGCTTGGTCACGGTGAACCTCGGCTATGATGAGGGGCCTTTGATTCTGGAAAAGGTTTGTGCCGCCATGCAGGACTTCGTACTCCCCGCCTTCCACGTCAATCTTGACTAATTGCGGTGAGGGTCCGCCGGCAGCGAGGAAGTCGTCCAGCGTGACGGCTGGCACCATTATAATTTCGCCAGTTCCTATTACTGGACGTTGGCCGTTCACTTCCACCCCACCCTGTGACCTTCGCGTTCCTCCACGCCGGAAAGGAATTCCATGGCTCGCGGTGTAAGACCACGCAGCCCGATCTACAACTTCAAGGCAGCCTTCCAGATGGTTCCTCAAACTACTTTCCCGTAATGTCGCTGCATTGTCGGGATCGCCTTCAAACGCTACCACTCGGCCCAGTGGCCCCACCAGCCGCGCAGTCCCGAGAGCGATAGTTCCCACATGTGAGCCAATGTCATAAACAACTGCGCCCGCACGCACCACAGCGCAAATCGCATCCTGCACTTGGGTCTCATGCTCCCCGCGCCAGTGGCGCGTTTCCTCCGGCAGACGAAGTCGCATCCAGAGTCCCCGGGACAAGCCTGCTTGTACCTGAACCCAGACATCCGCGTGCGGCAACGCACGGTGCTCAATCAACGCCTTAAGTCGCCTGAGCCAGTGCTCCACCCAAGGCCGTTGTCGCAATCTGCTTCTTAGACCGATATCTTTTGCGGCAAAATATACACGGTAAAGAAAAACGTAAAAGCGGGTCATTTCAATGATTGAGGCTGGCAAAGACTTGAAGGTCGCGGAGAACTCTGTTGCAAAGACGGACTCCAAGCTTACTCATGATTGCGTTCCCAGATCTTGTCCTCATTCGCGAACGTTTCTACGACATGATAGTGACTGCGGAGGTAGAGCCTTATGGGAGCGAGATGATTACCCTCGCCGTCAGGAACGTCCAGCCCGCGGTACCAACTCACAAAGCGTACATGGTGATTTTCAAGTGATTCCACCACATTTTCAACCTCCTCGGGCCTGGTGTAGTCTGTTGGTCTCAGGAATGGTACGCGAGTTGGATTTCGGAGCCGAAGCTCAAAACAAAGAAGCGGATCTCCGAAGAAATATTCCGATGGCTCGGTCTGCTCCGCCACCCACCTGGTCTTCTCGTAGACCGCAGGCTGGAAAAATGCGGTACGCCCGCTGGGGAGATCCAGAAATGCCTTCCATCGTGTTTGCGTGACGATTGGCTTCACGACTCCTAAGACTATAACCGCTGTCCAAAGTATGGGCGAAAGGACCTTCCCAGCCCAGACCGACGAATTCGTGAACCAGACGAGAAGGATGATTCCGGGTAGGGAAACTGTATACAGCCTGTTGTACGCAGGGGCGGAGGCAATGGCGAGAAACAACGATAGCCCTGTGATGTTAACCAGCATCAAGCGTTCCCACGGCAATTTGGGCCGAGATCGAGCTGCAGACCAATAATGCAGGAAGAAGACAATGTACAACCATGGAATGAGGATATGAATAAAAGGCCAAGCCGCCAAGTCGGCCCAGTTCGGCCACGAATGAATGGAAGGCCACTCGTGCAGATAGACTCGCCAGGTATTGAAACGATCGGCCGAATAATACTTGGCAACAAAGATCACTGTGTAGTACAAGAACCGTCTTACTCCTACCTTCCAGAGAAAATAAAAATTGAAAGCGACGACGATTGCTACAAAGCTGCCGACAAGGCCAGCCTCCTTCTTAAGCAGCAAACTCCACGATTCGCCGTTATGCCGCCCTTCCCACAGCAAGAACAAACTAAAACCCAGAGTCCCTAGCACCATTGATTGACTGAAGCATGTGGCTAAGCCCCAGAGCGTGCCGGCCCATGCGATTCGGGCCGCACTTCTTCTCTCGATGGCAACCGCAAGCGCCGCTATACCGGCAAGAGCGCTGAACCAGTGATGGGTAGCGTCAAGGTAGCCGCTGAAGGGAAGCGTAAGAAACAAGAAACCGGGAAGGAGAATCTGCTTTCCGGGCAACTCTCCGGCCAGCAATGCTCTCGAAATCCTGATGCTGAGCCAAACAGCTACCACCCCGATCGAGATCAACATCGCCTGCGGGATCCAAGCTCTAACTCCGAACAGTTTGAATAGCATGGCATAAAGTACGTCCGTGCCGGGCAGCGTGAAGTGATCGTAGTCCCGGTAGATGATTTGGCCGTCAAGCATTCGCGCAGCGTGATGCAAGTAAATTGCCTGATCGCCGGATGCCAAACGCGGAGTCGCGGGAAGAACGAATACCTGCAGGTACAAGAAAATTCCGCAGGCCAGCAAAATTACCGGCAGTATCCAACCCTTGGTCTGATGCTTGACGTCTGGGGTCCGCTCTCGAACAGAGTCAGCAAATTGAGCAGAGCACTTCAGTGCGGCCTCCTCGTGCGAACAATGCGTTATCGAACAACGTTTAATCCGGCGAGGGCTGTCAATCCGAGCCCGCGCCCACAATCCGTTGCATAGATGAGACTCTTAGAATCAAGCGTCCAGACAGGGCTGACGGAATTGCAATCGCCTTCCGTGAGCTGAACCTGTTCCCTGGAGCGGAGGTTCATCACGTGAATCTGCCAAGCGCCCCGCTGCCCGCAACTGAACGCGAGCCATCCTCCGTTTGGCGAAATCGCAGGATAGCGGGCGGAGCAAGTCGGGACACTCATTTCTTTTATAACCTCAGAGACAGGGTCGACCTCATACAGCCGGAAGCGGCCCTCTCGCCTCGAGCTAAACGCTATTCGATGGTCAGGGAAGAATGCAGCTTCTCGCACATCATACAGAGAGTCCGCGATTTGGCGCTCCCCGGTGGTTCCTGCTACAGGAGTACTAACCTGCCTAATCCACAAGCTGTTTCGACCTTTTACCTCACGAATGAAAGCAAGTAATTTGCCGTCAGGCGAGGCGACCGGTTGTTCAGCATCTGCCGCCTCAACCATTGCGCGATCAGCGGAATTTGGTGGAGAGGCGCGAGCAAAGCGCATCACTCGCGAGCCGCCGCGGGTGGCCAATTCAGCCCATGCCCGCGTAGCGTCCCCACCACTCGTGGGATGGAACCAATCGAGTCCGGCGCTCAAGGAGCTAACCGAACCTTCTCTGAGTGCGTAGACGGAGTACGTATTGGGAACGGAAGGAAGCGATTTTGGTACTAAAGCTGTAAAAAGTAAACCGTCGGTGGTGACTACGGGGTCCGTCGCAAGGGCGGAATCCGCGACCGTGACCACGCGTGACTGATAATTGTCGAATTGTGCCTTAAGATGCCGAACATTTGAAATGAAACCAGCCACTACCAGCGCGACCAAGACAGATGCAGCGATCAACGATGTTCTAAGATTGAAGCGGCTTGACAAGGATTCAGGTGACAACCCGATTAAAATCCACAGCAACAATCCCGCCAAAAGCAACATCCATGCGAACCTTGAGAAGAATAGGAGGTTGCTCCAGCCCGTTTCGGGTATTCCAGGCAACCTAAGCAGAGGTCCGCAAACCAGGGCATACATGGCAACGACCGCGACGGCCTTGATTCTCTGCTGATGCGCAAGCAGGTAATCGACGACCAGCGCAGCCGTGAGTATCAGTGCCACAAAGTGATAAGGACCGGGCTGCGAGGACAGAAGTAACAGCAGGAATAGGAAGCTCGCCCATTCTATTTTGCCTCTGCCACGCTCATGAAGTTTCGAACCGATCGCCCACAGGAAAGCAACCAGGACGAAACCGTGAATCAGGGGATGGAGAAAAGCGTAGAGCACCGGAGCATGCATGACCGGCAATGGATTTAGTTCTGGCTCAGCAATAAAAAGACGACGCAACAGTGCGCTCAATGAGTTCCATCCGACACTGTAAGGGTCGATCGTCTCTCCCCTGACTGCACGCGGCAGAATTTCTTGAACGTAGAGCAGGCAGGTATCTCTCCCAAAGAGGTAGAGTGAAATCATGGCCGCACTCGATAAACCCACCGTTAGACCAAATGCAGCACGCCACTGCCTTTTGAATATAAAGAGGATGAGGAACAAAGCAGGATAGATCTTAAGGGTCGCGGCAGCCGCCAAAATTAGACCCGATAGAAAAGGGTAATCCTTGAAATACAGAAGCGTAGCAAAGGTTAACAAAAGCAAAACAAAAATATGCATTTGTCCATAGAGGAAACTATGACCTAGCGGAATAACTGTCAGGAACGTCAACAGCAAAATGCGCCTAGCCTTGAGTGCGGTGATAGCGCCGAGTACGATAGCCGTCAATGCCAGGAATGCCAAGTTTGCCAAGAGCCAACAGCGCTTCGCATTTAACGGGGAAAGTGAGGAAAAGGGCAGGACCATCAGCGCCGATGGAAGGGTGGAAGGAATAAAGCTGACTAATCGTTGATCGATTCCCTGATGATCTTTCTCCCTTTGCAACCAAATCCACTCATAGACACGTTCCATGGGATATTTGGCACGATAGAGACGCGCGATCAGATAGTAGTTGGGGAAATCCGAGTTGAGGTGCCTCCAGGCAGGAATAAATCCCGTAACAGAAAAAATAATGATGAGAACTACAAGGAGAACCCATTCCCCTCTCGCGCTCCAACCAAAACGCTGACCCTCTCGAGGTCTCGCCTTGGGATCTGCAAGTTTCACCGGTTTCGTGGCGCTGCATTCCGTCATTTTGTGGATTTATAACCCGGGACTTTAGCTGATCTTAATAGATTCCCGGGAGCGCCTTTGCTGTCCTTTGGGAATAGTCCTCGTAGCGGGTTCCGAAGACATTCCTCAGGTGAGCTTCTTCGATTGCAATCTTACGCAGCATCACGATTGTGCATGCTGCGACCAGCACCCATCCCAAGACACTAGCCAATGCTAAAGCGACTGCCGCCTTCGCAACTATTGCAGCAGCGTAACGGGGACGACGCACGTACAGATACAGGCCATGGTCCATGGGTACAGCTTTACGATTTTCTTGGCTGAAGTACCTGGCACGGTAAGTATCCGTCCAGATTTGCCAAATCGCGACCGCCAGATAAAGCGCCAAGCCCAGAGTTTGAAGCAGAGGTTGTTCAAGAGCGGGAACCAGACGCCAATGTCCGTAGTCCAGAAAGACAGCCAAGTCGGCCACCATGAGGAAAACCGCCAAGGGTGGCGCTGAGTGGTCTGATTCGAGCGTCCACCACTCCCGCATCACCGGTTTCGAATCAAACACTTCTCGACTCGATACCAAGGAGTGTATGGAACCTAAGGACCTCAACGTCAAATACCCTCCCGAGAAAAAATTAACTCGCAGCCATGGATCAGTACTCCCCAACGGACTAGACTTGCGAGCGCCAAGACAAAATAGCCCAGGGAGAATCTCAGTGTTATCCAAAAGCTTGTTTTCATATCTCAGTCATCACCGTGTTTGCTCCACGGCAGGTTTTGGAGCGTCACAATCCGTGAGCAGTTTTCGTACTAAGACTGCTGCCGTCGCAGGATCGCTGCCATAGGCCAGAAGATAAGCTGGCAATTGTTCAAGAGCATCGAACATGGCGCTCTGTTGTGCGAGGCACTCATAGTCCTTGAAAAGCATGCTTTCGGCAATGCGGCAAGAGAAATCGAAGCGATCCATAGGCGATATTGTGGGGATGGTTGCGGCCTGCCTCTCCAGGAACACACAGCAGACTGGCTTAACGGAGTGGGCTTTCAGGGCTTGAAACGGACGCTTCGGCAAATAGCAAACGGTCAAACCTGGGTAAGAGAACCGACGCGTTGCGGCCTTAAGTTCAGGAAGAAACTGAAGCGATTCGGGACGAAAGATTGCCGGCAAGAGATCGCCCCAAACCCGCAAGCCTCTAGCTTCGGTCTCCAAGAAGACAGCCTGGTCAGCGTGAAACTCGAGCCCCAGCTTCGCAGCGAGGTAGCTTACAGTTGTCTTGCCGCAGTTAGGCGGGCCGAATAGCAGAAGCCCTTTATCCCCTTCGCCCACGCATGCCGCCGCAAGCGGCACCATCCCCAAACTCCCGGTAGTCATGCAGAAGAGAGTGTCGAAGATCGACCGGCAATGAAACTTAGGTTCGCTCTCGACTAATCGTTCGCCGACAAAACCGATGCCCTCGCGCGCCTCCAAATCAACAGCCAGGAAACTTCCCTGTCCAAGGTTAGCGAAACGAAGACCACCATCCGAAAAGGCCGAGAGCGCGACCCCAGCATACTCGATCTGCGAATCCTGTTCGCTGACGATCCGCCAGAGGAATTCCGGATCGCCAGGCGACTGTCCCTGATGTCGGGAAAAGAATTCGAGCGCACTCTCAATCAATGCGGAACTGTTGCTTTCCAAGCGTACATTCCTTGCCATAACCAGAAGATTCACGCTATGTGGAGTTGGCGTGAAACGCCGAAGCAAATCGTTGCGATTCATTTTGCGCTGAACTTTTACGGATATCGCTCCTCCCACTGAATAATCGGTAGTCTCCACTAGCAGCTCTTTCCGTCTCATGGTCGACTCACGTCGCCGGCCGCAGTTCGATCATCGAATTGCTCAAAATGCGCGGCAAGTTTCTCGGCAACGATTTGAGGTCGCCCGCCGTATTGCAACAGGCAGCAGGGCAGCTCGACCAACTTTCCGACGACGTGCATCTGCTCGGCAGCTCCACCAGGTAATTCTGCCATCAGATCCTCTTCCAAACGCGTCCTTGCTTCCTCCGATGACAAGTCGGTAAGACGAAATTCTGGATTCTCTCTGCGTTCAAGGAAGACCAACAGTCGTGGCTCGCAACCTCGTATGCGCTCAAGACCAAGTGCTAACTCCGGCTCGAAGCGAAAACCTCTTTCCCCGTTTGGAAGATCTATCGCCGGCTTATCTTTGAGCTCCCTAAAATGATTTCCAGCGTCACTACGCAATTTGAGAGTCGTCCCCACTCCCCAAGCCGACAGCTTGCCTTTTTGCCATGAACAGAACGTGCGGTCGTCCGAAAGAAATCCAAAACCTTCCTGTGCCAGAGCTACGGCTAAAGTTGATTTTCCGCTTCGACCTGCACCGATTAGTAAGAGGCCCCTTTGTTGTTTGGCAACGGAGGAGCAGTGGAGCTCAACAATTCCAACCGAAGCACCCGTAATAGTGAGCAGCACCGGAAAGACGACTGTCTTCCAGTAGGAACGATCATTGCCGATGGCTGCCGAAAAACGCCCTATCACACGATGCGCGCGAAGATCCGCCAGCATGGAACTTGCGGAATCAAATCCCGCAAACACCAGATGGTTGAGGCCTCTAACGTGGGGCTTCGGCCAGGGCAGCGGTGTCGAGTTGGTATAGTCGACCCAGAATCGGACGGAAAAATCTACGGACCCCGGTGGATCTGCAATTGGCAGGAAGCTTGTGCGCGCGGCCTCCAGGAGAGTCTCGCAGTTCGTGGACAGCCTGCAAACGGCGCCAGCGGCTGTGTAAAACTCACACAGTGGTGTGGCGGCATCTTGGCAAAGAAAGTCTCCGGCGCTCATAACGGTGCAAACGGGCCAGATCTACGTGTCGGCTCAAATCGATTTCTACGAATGCGTTGACCGAACCGAACAGCCTTCAACATAGTCGACGATACGAACGAACGATCTTGTCAATATCGTGTCAATAGATTGTAAAAAGCTTCTGCCATCGGAGACGCTGCTCCGAATCATAGCTTCGCCGGTTTAGGCTGCCGCAGTAAGTTCGAGATGCTTACCAGCACGGACGCGAGTTTCCCGGGTCAATCGAGCCGATCACGAATGGATCGAGCCCGAAATGCTGCTGCCACGTGTGATAGTTCATCACCTTCGGGATGGGGGATGCGAGTCACAGCGGCGACTATGAAATCGTTGGCATTGTCGAGGATGCGAAGTACCAGGACACTCGTGCCCCTGCTTATGCCACATTCTTTTTGCCATTGCTGCAAACGCCGTCCGGGGAGCAGCTTCGCGGATGGGTGGGTGCCATCGAGTTGCACGTAGCGGGCAAACCGGAGAATCTTGAGTCAGCCGTCCGTAAAACACTTGCCGACGTCGATCCTAATCTGACCGTTCTTGACACGGCGAGCTTTGGGGAGCAGGTGGCGCGCAACTTCAATCAGGAACGACTCATCGCGCGACTTGCGGAGCTGTTCGGCATCCTCACACTGGTCCTGGCGTGCGTCGGGCTGTACGGCGTAACAGCTTATGCAGTTGCGCGACGAACCAACGAGATCGGCATCCGAATGGCTCTCGGCGCGGACCGCAGAAATGTCCTCGGCCTAGTGCTGCGTAGTGCCCTGGCACAACTCGGCCTGGGCCTGGCAATCGGCATACCCATCGCGCTGGCGGGAGGACGCGTGCTTGCGGGCCAACTCTACGGCGTAAAGAGTTACGATCCGTCCATTCTAGCCTTAGCTGCCGTGATTCTGGCCGCCTGTGCCCTTTTCGCGGCATCCGTTCCTGCGCAGCATGCGACCAAGGTCGATCCGCTCGTTGCCTTGCGTTACGAGTAGCTCCATTGCTCTTTCTCGACGGAAGTCGCGGCTCATGCCGACTCAATGACTCGAGAGCAAGCAAGAGCGGCGCCTGCCGACGCGAAATCATGCAGACGGTATAGGGTTCTAATTCCCCTCGTCGCCATCGGCACCGCCTGGTCACTCGACTTTTGTAGATTCCCCGTTTGCGTGGCTTCTCATTTGAACAGACGGTGTCCCAATGTGGAGCGAGCTCTGCAGTCGCACCAGGTTATGCTCTTCGTAGTTTGGCTCCCAGGTCACGGAGGAGTACACAGGCCTGTCAGCAAATTCACTGAACCTTGTCGCTGTGAGAAGGCATTTCAGTGATTGCGCGCCGGCGACGCTCCTTCACTACTTGCTCCGCCATCGGCTTTGGCACGTCGGCGAGCTTCTGAAGTTCGGCAACATCTTGATCGTCAGAGAGCTTTGGTTTCTTGGAATCCCACTTCCGCATACGCTCCGTGACGAGAGCTTCGTTCAACGTTTTCAGTGCAGCTTCACCCTGTTCCTTGGGTACGTCGTCGCTGCTCGACAAGTCGTCAACTACCTTCGCCGACATTTTGCCGTACACCGGATAGACGCGCTCCAAGAGCATGTCGTAAGTCTCATCTCCGAAACCTTCCAGTTCGACAGGCAGCGCGTCTTCTGCATTGGCGGCTTCTGTTTTGAGTTGAAAATGCACCATGAAGTTCTTCGTGGTAAACAGGTCGGCCACATCGGCGTTGCCAACTTCATCGAGCAGTTGCATAGCTTCATCACGTGAAGCTGCGCTGACAGCAGAAAAGTCTCCATTCTGCCAACGACAGATGAACAGGGGCATGGTCACTCCTGCTCGGATTATAGGCCAACACAACGTCTGGTTCTATCATTTGGAACGCGAAAACGTCGCTTCGTCATTAACCCACTTCTAGCCAAGGAAGCCAAGAGCATCGTTGTTTATGCCTTCTGCAACGGCCGAATCGAAGACATACATGCTGGAACCGGCTGCCCAACGTGCGCGGGAAAAGAGAAATACTCCCACATCACTCAGGCTGAGATGAAGTGCATTATGAAGAACGCGGTCGACAAGGTGTTCACCCTATTCGTGGCTCAGAGACAATGATCCAGAGAAATTCCGTATCGTGGTGGAATGTGGCGCACTCTTCACTGGCAGATGGGACGAACCGAAGTTTAATTTCAAGTTTTGAATTCGCAGAGGCGGGGGTCTTGGACTGGGATCGGCACCTCATCCTTCGCAATACGGCAATGAAAGCGCCCGAGTGCCATGAGATCCATTTCTCTCTATACCAAACAATGTATGTGGCAATGTCATTCTAAAAAGGGCTCTGGCCAGTGCCCCCGCCGGAATCGCGAACCCACACGCGTAGGAGTGAACTTGCGCTCTATTCCCGATCAAACACAAAGATGTTTTTGGGCTTGTTTTGACCCACCAGGCGCACGGTCATCGTCAAGGCCTTGAGATCCGTAGAAAGCTCGATCTGCCGGGTGCCCGTAATCTTGCCTTGGAGTTTGTCTGTGATTTCCAGACTGCGCTCGTTCACGCGGCGGCCCGAAGATGCAGAGCCTGGAGCCACATCCGGATCGAGGTCGGGATAATCGTTCCCATCGAACTTTATCTTCCTAG
>Ga0182024_10010502_pt1 | contig 18850 bp, 23 predicted proteins | sample P32metaG_FD_120480 | JGI IMG/M metagenome (GOLD analysis project Ga0182024, IMG submission 120480) | Permafrost microbial communities from Stordalen Mire, Sweden - P3-2 metaG (Illumina Assembly) | ecosystem: Environmental > Terrestrial > Soil > Wetlands > Permafrost | place: Sweden: Stordalen... | reverse complement strand
GGACCCTAGAAATATGCCGTTTTCGAGAACAAGTAGGCCAAGGATTTGGCTCACGGCTTCGTCGCGTACCGCCAGCATCAGAAAACCCAGCAACTTCATGGAAAGCATGATGGTCAATGCAAGCACGACGACTTGCCCCGCGATACCGGTCTGAAAATTCATGTGATTGGCAATCACGAAGGCGAACATAACCAGCAGCGCTCCGATGACGAGGCTGGATGCGGGTTGCAGGACCGCATGGATTTCGCGTTTGACATTAAGCTTCCGAACAATGCCCATCAAAAGATACGGCAGCACCAGGCCCCGAAAGAGGGCCGTAAGGACAGCGATCACGTACAGCTCTTTATAGCCGCCGAAATAGGCGACTGCCGCGGAGAGCGCCGCGATGAGCCATGACTCGGCTGCGAAGGCATATACGTAATTTCGCAACCAGTGCGACCCCAGCATGACGAACGCGAGCAAGAGACTGAAAATGGCCAACAGGCTGAAGATTGATGCCTGCAGCGAACTTACGTGAGCCAGAAACATATCTTCCTCAAATCAGTTGACTGGATACGATCGCCAGCACCGCGAACAAGAAGCCAGCGGCAAGCGGCTCCTGGTAGCGATAGAAACGAAGGCGCGACTGTATGGTCTCCACAACCACGATCGAGATCGCGACCACCAAGAACTTCAGCAACAAAGACAACACAGACCCGACTTCACCCAGAGCAGTGCCGCGTTGTGCCATCGCCCAGGGAAGCAGAAAGACATTGCAAAAAATGGTGTACAGAATGAACTGCTTCATCATCGAGGCCCACTTTAGAATCGCGAATAATGGGCCGGAATATTCGAGGATGCGGGCTTCATCGATCATGTAGATCTCAATATGCGTACTGGAATGAATGGGCAGACGGTCTGTCTCTACTAGGAGCAATGAGAAAAATGCCAGCACCAGAAAGACGTGAGTTGGGCTCCAATAGACCGAGGGTTTGTCGAGTAAGGTGTGGTTCACCACGAACGGCAGCATCGCCTTCGCCAGAAGACTGATGCCGACCAACACAAGTATGAGAATCGGTTCGGCAAGGATGCCCAACATGGCAGATCGGCTCGACCCGATCCCGCCGTATACGTTTCCGCTGTCTAATCCGGCCAACATAATGGCGAAGGACCCCAGCGTGAGCACCATTCCGCCACCCAACATGTCCGCCATGTCAGAGATGGGCAAAGGGCGGTCCGTTAGTACTGGAATCAGAATGGGAACAATCAGCATTGCGGTGAAGGCAACGATGGGCGCGGCGAAGTAAACCCAGGAAGCGGACTCGGGAACGATGGGCTGCTTGTGAAACAGTTTCCAAAGATCCCGGTAAGGCTGAATCAAACTTGGTCCAGTGCTGCGCTGAACCCGCTCCTCTGCCTTCAAAATGAAGCCTTGAAGAAGCGGGGCCAACAGCAAAACAGCAAGAACCTGAAGAATTTGGAGAACAATGTCGTTCAACATGAAGGCAGTCTCCCGTCGAGGAGATGACAGGGACTTCTATGACTGGGAAGGAGTGAATGCTGAAGCCGGGAGTTTCGCTTTGTGGATGCTGGTCTAGCTGTCATCACACTACCCCCTCAGGGTAGTGGTCATCAGCCATGGCAGGCGGTTAAACGGTGGACCTCATCACCGAGCGGCAATTTGAACGAGCAAATAATAACCCAAAGAGCGGCCAAGTTGCCAGTGTCAAAACAGAAAACGAACATGATTCTTTATGACAGACATGTCGGACTGCTCATCCTCCGAGGCACTGGAGTCTCAACGCCGGCGAGAGAAAGAGTTTCGGAATCTCTTGACATTCGTCCACATCTAACTAAACTGGATATGATGTTACCGGTGAAGGAGTACCACCGTTAACCGCTGTCCTTCCTTATTGAGATCGGACGGCTAATGACTCCTGACAAGGATTCTTGTCTCGGGAGACATTGCCGTAGGTTGCTGCATTAGCAGATTCCCTCGACGAGCATCCCCAAAATCTGAGCATGAGGTTCCGCCATGGAATACGTGTGGATTCTGGCTGCTCTCTGTACCGGTTTCGTACTGGTCAAAAAGCTACTCCTGAATAGGAAGGCGCCGATGGCTCCAGCATTGGCGCGTTCGACCACAAGGTGCGGGCAGCGAACCCGGACGAGGTAGGGGGATCATGTTTGTCATCTGTCCCATTTGCTGGCGCGAATTGGAGACCACTCCTGCCGTATGTGAGAAGTGCGGCACCCATGTCGATTTGTACTCCCGCGAGTATGAACGTCGGCTTATCTCCGCGCTGCCCGGCGCAGATGCTGAGACGCGAGCCCAAATCTGCTGGGTTCTCGGCTCTCGCCGTAAACGGAGTGCAGTGCCAACGCTGATCGAATTGCTCCGCGATTCTGATGTACTCGTGCGCGTGGCAGCGTTACGGGGACTCGGTGAGATTGGCGACGCGTCTTCGGTAAACGCCGTGGAGAGATTGACCACCGGCAAGGACACAGTCGTGCAGACAGTTGCCACGAGTGTTCTCAAAATGTTGATTCATGCTAAGGGCTCAAGACATGAATTTAACTCATAAGCCAGGGAGTGACTCGGGAATCGATCGCGGGATTGTGGCCATCTTTCTGCTGTGGATTGCGTTCACAATCGCCCTGGTAATCCTGTTCACAATGCGGGCCCACGGCGAGGGTAGGTGTGCCTCGCTTGTTCGCTCATCGAACACAAGAGTTTTGCAAGAGGATGTCAATCTAGTTGTGCTGAGACGGAGACAAGAATGCCTACTCAGGCTCTAAGGTTGAAGGACCCATCGATAAATATTAGTGTGCGTTTTCTGGAAGAACTAACAACGAACTACCGCGGCCGGGGTTTTGCCGTGCGGCTTTGGGACGGGACAGAGTGGTGTCACGCGCACCGGCCGCACTTCACGCTGGTCCTCAGGTATCCCGGCGCTCTGAGGAGCATGTTTATGTCACCCAGCGAGCTAACGTTGGGCGAAGCTTTCATCCATGATGACTTCGATATCGAGGGTGATCTTGAAGGCGCATTCGAGTTGGCTGATTTCCTGCTGAGCCGCGACTTTTCAGTAATGGAGAAATTGAAGTTCGGAGGTATGCTGACGCGACTTCCTGCGGGAAGCGAGCATCAGAACGGCCGACAGGGAGCGGACCTTCTCGGGTCGGTGCACTCCAAAGAACGCGATCGGAAGGCCGTCGCGTACCACTACGACGTTTCGAACGATTTCTATTCTCTGTGGCTGGACGGCTCGATGGTTTATTCGTGTGCGTACTTCAAATCGACTCGAGACAGCATCGATGCCGCTCAAACACAGAAACTCGATTACATCTGCAGGAAGCTTAGACTGCGCGCGGGCGATCGACTGCTGGATCTCGGTTGCGGTTGGGGCGGCCTGCTCATTCATGCAGCCAGGAACTACGGTGTCAAAGCGCTCGGCATAACGCTCAGCATCCCGCAGGCCGAAATGGCGCGGCAGCGAATACGGGAGGCAGGGCTCGCCGATTGGTGCAGGGTCGACGTCTGCGACTATCGCGATCTCGAAACCGGCCAGGAGTTCGACAAGCTCGTAAGCGTAGGTATGTTTGAGCATGTCGGGGAGGCCCTGTTGCCTGAATACTTTCGCCAGGCGTGGCTGCGCCTTCGTCCCGGTGGCGTATTCCTGAACCATGGCATCGCGGCCTCCGCGACATTCCATAGAAAAGGTCCGTCCTTCATGGACAAGTATGTGTTTCCTGATGGCGAACTCGTTCCCGTCAGCGCCACGTTGCGTGCGGCCGAGTCCGCAGGATTTGAGGTGCGAGATGTGGAAAGTCTGCGTGAGCATTACGCCCTCACGCTGCGGCAATGGGTACGTCGACTGGAGTCCAAAGCTGAGCAGGCACGGAGCATCATAGGCGAAGGGACTTATCGTGTGTGGAGGCTCTATATGTCCGGCTCGGCGCACGCGTTCACGACTGGTCGGCTCAACCTATATCAGATCCTATTGAGCAAGCCGGACCGTGGAGAAAGTCATTTGCCGCTGACCAGGGAAGACTGGTATAGCTGATCAGTATTGTCGGTCAATTCGTGCACGAAAGTTCTCGGAGCCTGCGGTATGGAGTTGGAAGCGATTGAACTGGGAAGCATTGAGGAGCTCTATACTTTTGTCGAGTCTGCCGTGGCGCAAACCGCGCTTATTCTCGATCACGACGCCCTCTTTCGTCCTTGGGCTCGATTGGTTTCTTCGACCTGCGCTGATGTGCGATGGATCTATCCCGCCAAACCCTTTCCTGAAATGCTGGTGCAGCACTTAGGAAATTTTGCGCACGCACCGTTGAGTGAGACAACACTGGTTTTGCTCGAGCATGGGCGGGTGGTCAAAGTTATAGATCTGGATGCAGTGGATGGCCGTAGCCAGCCCCATCGGCTCTCAGGTATCGTTCTGAATGCATTCAAGCAGAAACGTGGAAAGGCCGTCATGGGCCGTGGTTTTTCTGGCGACCCCTTTGTGTTGCTCGGTGTGAATGAGGCGGACTCCGACGTTGTGATAGCGAAGAGGTACAAGCAGCTTGTGATGGAATACCACCCTGACCGTGTCGCCCATCTCGGCCAGGAGCTCAAAGATCTGGCTGCAAAGAAAACGACGGAAATCAACGCGGCGTTTACAGCCATCCGTCGAACCCGCAAACCCTGAAACAATCGACTAATTACGAGCGATGCAGCGATGGTCGCAACTAAAGCCTTAGCGCAATCCGTTTATCCGTCCGAAGTCTGCACGGGGTGATCTAGTAATCTTCCCCCTGGCTGTATTAGTTCGACAAATTCTGCACGAAGCCAACCAGACTACGCAGGGCCATTCCGGAGGGGCCTTTGGCAATCCAGGGCTTTTGCTCTTCCATCCAGGCGGTTCCGGCGATGTCGAGGTGAATCCAAGGAGTGTCCTCGGCGAATTCCTTCAAGAACATCGCGGCTGTGATTGCGCCACCCGATCGTCCGCCAGTGTTCATGATGTCGGCGATCGTGGAACGAATCTGCTCTTTGTATTCGTCATCGAGTGGCAGGCGCCACATTTTTTCGCCCGCCTCGGCATTGGCTTTGCGGAAGCGTTCGTACATGGCGTCATCGTTGGCAAAAACGCCGGCATTGGTAGAGCCGAGAGCGACCACAACTGCACCTGTCAGGGTAGCGGCATCGATCAGATGTGTGCACCCAAGTTGACGCGCATAGAAAAGGCCGTCGGCCAGAACCAGGCGGCCCTCGGCGTCGGTATTGATGATTTCAATCGACTTGCCCGACATGGCAATCTGAACGTCGCCGGGCTTCTGCGCTTTGCCGGAAGGCATGTTTTCCGCGGCGCAGACAATGCCAATCACCTTCACTTTTGGCTTCAGCAACGCGATCGCGTGCATGGCTCCTATCATGGTCGCTCCGCCAGCCATGTCGTATTTCATCTTCTCCATGCCGTCGGCAGGTTTGATCGAAATGCCGCCGGTGTCGAACGTAATGCCTTTGCCCACTAGGCCTAAGACTGGTTTTGCCGGCGCACCTGCGGGCTCGTACGTCATCACGATGAGTGCGGGAGGTTCGTCGGAACCTTGCGCGACACTCCAGAACGCACCCATTTTTAATTCCTTGATCTGGTCGGCGCCATATACCTCACATTTCAACCCGACTTCCTGGCACATCTTCTTCGCACGGTCGGCGAGAATCGTCGGCGTCATACGATTGAAGGCTCGTTCACTAGATCGCGCGTGAAGTTCTGCGATTCTCCGATGATCTGCGCTTCGTGCGCGGCCTTTTCTAGCGCGGTATCGTCTGCATTTCCGCTGACGACGATGGTGAGCTCTTCAATCTTTTGATCTTTGCGGTCGCTGCGGTAATAATCGGGATCGAAGTTACCCACCAGCGCGCCTTCGACGATGGCTTTCACCGCCTCTTCCGCTGGAATGCTGGGCGGGGCGATGAAGGCGAAGCTGCGGACGCCACGCGCCTTAAGCGTACGCACAACCGTGCCCCCGATTCGGCGCAGATCGTAGCTGGTGAACTTTTTCGAGGCGCCGCCGCTGATCAGCAGGAGCCGCTTGGCTTTAAGTCCGGCCGGCTTGTGCAACAAATTTGATTCAAACGGTTCGCCAGTCAGTTCGCCGCTGGCCAGCAAATCGGCGGCTGCGGTTAGCACCGCACCATCGCCGGTAGCGAGATTAAGTTGCGGTTTTTTCCTTTTCCCTGACGCGGACTGATCAGTGCTAGTGGCATCTTTTTCAGATTGGTCCAGTGCAATCGCGACCAGCGATTCGGTTTCGAGTTCAGCGGGAGTGACGAATGAGAGGGTGGTTTTCATAGTCCTTATGAAGCCTTCCACGAAACCCTGCAGTATCGCCGCAGGGAAGCCATAACTGCAAGTGGGTACGTTGATATTCTGAGATTCTTGACAGGTACTTCATTTTCTCTTATCTTCCTAACCAGCATCAGGAGTGGCTCAGGGAAGCCTGAGCCCGGCAACCGAGACGTGGAGACGCCACGGTGCCTGAGCGAAGTTTGCTCGATGTGCGGAAGACATTTTCCGAAGCGGATCTCCGCCGAAAATGTCCGCCCATACAGGGCGGTTTTCATTTTTTGGACTCCTGATGCATGCGAATTCCAAGGAGCATGCATTATGGTTGACGTCGCTGTAGAAACAAGCACGCCTGCAACTCAGACCCCCCTCAAATCCGCTGTCTACACTTTTACTTCAGAATCGGTGTCCGAAGGACATCCTGACAAAGTCTGCGACTACATTGCCGATTCGATCCTGGACGCCTACATCGCGCAGGACCGACATTCTCGAGTTGCGTGTGAAGTGTTGTGCAAAGAAAACACGGTCGTGCTCGGCGGAGAAATCACGTCGGCTGGTCGGGTGGACCACGAACCAATCGTGCGAGATGCCATCCGCGAAATTGGGTACACGGACCGCGCCGCTGCTTTTAATGCGACCGACGTGCGTATAGTGCAGATCATCTCCAAACAATCGCCGGACATTGCGCAAGGAGTGGACGCGGACAAGAACATGGATCGCGAGCAAGGCGCAGGGGACCAGGGAATTATGTTCGGATACGCGACTGGCGAGACGCCGGAACTGATGCCTCTGGCCATTCAGTTGGCTCATCAGCTCACCAAGGGGCTGGCGGATGACCGCCGGACCGGCAAATATTCTTGGATCTGTCCCGACGCAAAATCTCAGGTTTCCGTTCGATACGAGGGGAACACTCCTCTGGCTGTCACCGATGTTCTGGTATCCACTCAGCATAGCGCCGAGATTCGACGCGAGGAAATAGTCGCTTACGTCCGCGAAACGCTTGCGCCGCGAGTTCTGCGCCAATGGTTCCATCGTGACATACGTTTCGCCGTGAACCCGACAGGAAGCTTCGTGCAAGGCGGCCCTTCGGCGGACTGCGGTGTTACCGGCCGCAAGATCATTGCGGATACTTATGGCGGAGCTGCTCACCATGGCGGCGGGGCATTCAGCGGCAAAGACCCCTCGAAGGTGGACCGCAGCGCGGCCTATTTCTGCCGCTACGTTGCTCGGCAAATCGTAAACAGCGGCTTGGCGACACGCGCCGAGATCCAGGTGGCGTATGCGATCGGGGTAGCTCGACCGACATCGGTAAAGGTGGAAACGTTCGGGACGGGCGAAAACGGTGAGGCTGTGGGGTTTGTGCGCAAGTTCTATTTTCGACCCGCAGCTATTATTGAACGCCTGGATCTTCTTCGTCCGATTTACAGGCAGACGACCAACTACGGACATTTCGGTAAGAAAGCTTTGGCCTGGGAGCGGTAGTCTAACGGGTTGCATTTGGCATTGAATGCTGTGTGTGCTGTAGGAAATCGAAAAGGAAGGTATTACCATGGCGAACCAATCCGCCAAGAGTTGCTACAGAATTATCGAATCCATGCTGAACATCGAGGTGGAGAAGGAAATCAACGAACTCATAGAACAGGGCTGGAAACCTGTGGGGAGCCTGCTCGTCGTCGTTAAGAAGGCAAACGAGGGCGGTGAGCATATCCATTACGTGCAGGCGATGACCAAGAGTTGATCTCGACTCTAGTTCGCAGTCCCATGCCACGTGCTACCGTTGACTTTGATACGTATCTTTTGTTGTACTAACGTGCAGTAAGGGTGAAGGAGTTCACCGTCAACCGCTGTCCCATCCTTTAGCCGGGCACAGCTGATGACTCCTGACAAGCGGGACTTGTCTCGGAGTCATTTCCCGGCAACGATTCCGCAAAGTTAGGTAATGAGTCTTCGGACGTGAGTGCAATCTGGCCTCGCCGGATGTGCTCGCGCCGGAATTGCGGAGGTACGCCTCCTTGAAACGGAACAAAGACGTGGTCGAGAACAAGTCGGACTCAGCAAATACCTTGTGGGCTTCGCGAACTGGCCTGAGTAAAGCGTTCGCGCTGGGCGGTTGCGTAATTTGCAACGCCGTGCATGCCGCTGAGCGCAAGGGAATCCACTCCTTCCTGTACGAAGGCATGATGTTTCCGTTCGTGCGGCAAAAGTTCCTCGACGGCGGCGGGTTCTGTCTCCGCCATTTCTGGATGGCGAAGGAAATTGAAGACGAGACATGGCTCACCGGTGGTTTTGGAATGGCGATACTGTGCGAAAGCCTCACCCGCTTAGCCGACACGGGGCTCTCCGAGGCTGCGGCCGTCGATCCGAACGCTCGGCCCATCCTACATAAGCGCCGTGAGGCACACATGTTTCTCCCCGGACACGATTGCATGTTCTGTCAAGACAACCGGGAAAAGGAGCAGTCCTTGGCGGAAGTTCTCGAAACTCTGATCGATGAGGATGAGTTTCGGAGGCCGTTGACAGCGCATGGACTGTGCATTCGGCACAGTGAACTGACCCTCCAGACCTGGAAGGATCAAGAGAAAAGGAGAGAGCTGTTCGTGCAGATCGAGGCGCGCGTCAGCGAACTGGCCGCCGACTTGCGCGAGTTCATTCGCAAACGTGACTACCAGTACCGCGCTGAAACTCCAGGCCGGGAGCAGGATTCCGTATTGCGAGCCATACGCTTTTTCGTCGGCCCCGATCCCTGCGGGCCGAGAATTAAGAAGCAAGAACCATGAAAATTGTGATCATTTCCGATTTGCACGGGAACTACGAAGCCTTACGGTCAATCCCCGAACGTTTCGATGAGCTTTGGGTGCTGGGCGACTTGGTGAACTATGGCCCAGATCCAGGAGCAGTGGTTGATCTTGCAAGAACCACCAGCGCGGTTGTCGTGCGGGGCAATCACGATCACTCGATTGGATACGATGTGGACCCGCGTTGTACCGTTCGCTACCAGAAGATGGCAGAAATAACGCGTAGATACACCAATTCCGTACTGAACAAGAAACAAAAAGAGTATCTGCGCCAGTTACCGCTCAAGCTGGAACTGAGACGGCAAGAGACCAGATTCTATCTGTGCCACGCCAAGCCATCCGATCCCCTGTACGGTTATTGTCCGGAACAATCGGAGGATTGGATCTACGAACTGGATCACATCGAAGGCGATGTGTTGCTTGTCGGCCATACTCACACCCCGTTCATTCGCAGGATCGGCAATCGCATAGTGGTGAATCCCGGAAGCCTCGGCCAGCCGAAGACCGGCAATCCCTATGCGTGCTACGCAGTCTGGGAGGACGGTGCTTTTCAACTGAAGTCGTTCCCTTACGCCGTGGCTGAGACAGCGGCGAAACTGAAAGCATTGGCGTTTCCGCAAGAAGTAGAGGAAGACTTGATCACGGTCCTCCAAACTGGCTCTCTACTAAGAGGAATTCATGTTTAACCAATTCATAATTAAGGAGAACTCATGTCAAAGATAAAAAGCATCGACGCAATGGAAATTCTGGATTCGCGAGGGAACCCGACAATTCAGGTAAGTGTGACTCTAGCTCGTGGGGCGACGGGTGTGGCGAAGGTTCCCTCGGGCGCTTCAACCGGAAAGAAGGAGGCGGTCGAACTCCGCGACGGGGACAAGGCCCGCTACAACGGCAAAGGCGTGTTGAAGGCTGTGCACAACGTGATCGATGTCATTCAGCCGGCGATAAAAGGATTTGATGCCGCGGACCAAGAAGGATTGGACGAGAAACTGATTGCCCTCGACGGCACCCCCAACAAGTCGAAGCTTGGGGCCAATGCCATTTTGGGTGTCTCGATCGCGGCCGCGAAGGCTACCGCGGCGGAAAAGAAAATTCCGCTCTATCGGCAATTCGTTTCCCGCGACGAGTACATCTTACCCGTACCACAACTGAACGTGCTCAATGGTGGAAGGCACGCCGACAATAATGTTGATTTCCAGGAATTCATGATCGTGCCTCTCGGTGCTCCCAGCTTCAGTGAGGCTCTGCGCGCCGCGTCTGAAACCTTTCACATGCTGAAGGAGGTCTTGCATCGGAAGGGGTACGAGACCAGTGTGGGGGATGAAGGCGGATTCGCCCCTCGCCTGCGGTCAAATGAAGAACCGGTGGAACTGATCTTGTCTGCCATCCAGAAGGCCGGCTACCAGGAGGAAAAGGACATTGCCATCAACCTGGATCCCGCTGCCAGCGAATTCTTCGAGGACGGTCAGTATATCTTTCACAAATCGGACAAGTCGCGCAAGAGTTCCGACGAAATGATTGAGCTGTGGGCAGACTGGCTGAAGAAATATCCGATCCCATCGCTGGAAGACGGGTGGGCGGAGGATGACTGGGAAGGGTGGAAGAAGCTGACCGCGAAACTTGGGAGTCAGGCCCAGTTGGTGGGTGACGACATTTTCGTAACCAACCCTGAGATTTTCTCCAAAGGAATCAAAGAGGGCATCGCCAACTCGATTCTGATCAAGCTGAATCAGATCGGAACAGTGACTGAGACGTTGCGCTGCATCGAGATCGCCCAAAAGAACAACTACACATGCGTAGTTTCGCATCGCTCCGGAGAAACGGATGACACGACAATTGCCGATTTCACGGTTGCGACTGGCGTCGGTCAACTGAAGACCGGGTCTGTCTGCCGTGGCGAGCGCATTGCGAAATACAACCGATTGCTGGAAATCGAAAAAGAGCTGGGATCGCACGCCAAATATGCTGGACGGTCTGTTTACCAGCGATGGAGCAAGTGATGGACCAAGGGAGCAAGGCCGTGGCGGACAGGACAACCGGACGGGCATTTCGCGATCTTCCCGATGAAGAAATTGAGGCGCTCGTTCAGAGCCTGAATTCCCTGCACGAGGGGGAACTCGGCGTTGACATGCTGGTAGCCTGCGGAGAAAGGGCGATCGAACCGCTGCGCCGTTTCCTCCTGCACGGAAAACCGAGCGGTATCTTTGTGCCGAAACAGCGCGCCGTGAAAGCCCTTGCCGAACTTGGAGCCAAGGAAGTCTTGCTGGATTACCTGGCGTTCGACGAGCAGATTGCGGATCCCGTAGCGGCGCACGGAGAAGAGGCAGTGAAAAACACGGCGGCCCGCGCGCTGGGCGCCTGGCATACCGAGGACGTCTACCAAGCTCTGCTGCGAGCCTTGCGGCATCGGCGTTTGCATGGAGTAATCGAGGCGCTGGGCGAGTTCCCCGGACGCGCGGAGGCAGTGCCAGAGTTGGTGGCAGCTCTGGAGGACGACTTTTGTCGGAGTTCTGCCGAGGACGTGCTTCGGAACCTAGGGGATGTCGCTCATTTGGCGTTTATCGATGCCGCCAGGACTCCCAATCCGTCGGGCGCCCATGAAACTCCCTCAAGTCGTAGCCGCCGACGATCAGCTTTGCGCCTGCTGGAGTCGCTGCGGCTACTGATTGAAGATTGGCGCAATGTTGCAGCGTTGCTCCACGACAGCGACCCCGAGATTGCAGCAAGAGCGGGAGCGATTGCACTAAGTCTTGCGGACCGACGGAACAAAGAGCTTGCCATCAAACGGATGATTGAGGTCTTGCCAGCATCGGATTGGCTATTGCAAGGGGAGATTCAAGGCTGGCTCGAAAAGTATTTGGACGTGGCCCTGCCGAGCATCAATGCAGAAATCCGGCGACGGCAAGCCGCCTCTGCTTCTGTTCAGGCTGCAGACAGTATTCTGCGGTTATTGCTTGCTGTGAGGCGCAAAAGGGATTCATGAGTCCGGAATTCATTTTTGGTCGCGAGGAAGAACGCCAGCGAATCGACCAGCACTTGGCGAAGGCACACCCGTTTCTTATTTATGGTCCATCGGGGGTAGGCAAAACCCTGCTTTTGCGCAGTGTGTTGTCGCAGTATTCCACCGTCCTCTACTGCGAAGACTCGAGCACGATCAATGTCGTATTCCGGAGCGTTGCTCAACATCTGCTGCGCCTCGGCAGTCCGCGCGCCAGGTCTGCGTTTCACAACGAAGACGGAATCAAAACGAAGTCTCCCGTCTCTCTAAAAGGAATCGTAATGGACTCGCTGAACGAGGGGAAATACTCGATCATTCTGGATCACTTGAATCGCCCTTCGTACTCCTTTGCGGCAGCGGTTCGCGAAATGATGGGGGGGGGGTCGACGCCGGTGAGTGCAGTAGCTCGCTCATCTCACATGGAAGACACTGGTTTTCTGCAGCCCTTTTACGGCGACCGATCCCAGAAGTGCGAAATCCATAATTTCGACGACTCAATTGCTGAGCAATTTGCCCGTGAGATGACGAAGCGTGCGCGTTTGTCAGCGACGAACATGAGCGAATTTCTCGACAAGGTGCTGGAATTCAGCAGCGGAAACCCCGGAGCGATTATGGCATTAATCGATATGGCAACTTATCCAAAGTACCGTTCCGGGGAGCATATCAAGATCACCCCGCTGTATATTGATTTCCGCATGAACGTGAATGCAGCAACAAGATGAGAGCTAGAGACCAAATCTTCCGTACTTCTCCAGCCACTCTCGTAAGCCCGGGTGCAGGGACAGATTCCGCATTTCTGTCTTCGTAAACCAGCCAGTGGCGTCTGTTTCTCGCACCGCGAAAGCTTCGAATTGCGTTTCGACATCTGCCTTCGCGATATAAAACTTCCACTCGCCTCCGCAGTTTTGAACCTCAATTCCAGTAATGCGGTAAGCCGGAATCAGACCGACTTCTTCCAGAACTTCCCTTCGGGCTGCAGCTTCAGGCGACTCTCCCTCTCGTATCGCACTGCCGGGAATTCCCCAGGTCCCCGGAAAATAAACCAACTTTGCTCTCTGCTGCAGCAGATACCTCGGCTCGCCTTCCCGTGGCACATAGCGAAATAGGAACCCGGCCGCTCCGTTATGGCCCCAATGCACGTGATCTTTCTCGCATACTGTCCAACGATCCGTGATGCGCTCAGTGGGCATTGCTCGTTCCGCTTTCTTCACCATCATGCCTAAAAGGGGAAATCGTGTTCTAGCCATTGAAACGCACCGCGCTGGAGCGAGTCGTCCCGAGGTGCCCTTCGGCTACGAGGAACGCGAGTATTTCCTGTACTTTGGCGAACTGATGGAAGTCCGGATTGTCCTGGTCCTCGCTCTTGTAACCAAGTTCCACAAAGCGATTTTCGTGGACAAAGAATGCATACTGAATAGCCGCGCCAGCCTCTTGCGGGGCATCACGATTCTTGTCGATATGCAAGACCATGATGTCGATTTTTGGAACCTGAGACGGAGCCCCCGAATATTTGCTTCGTAACAACTCTCCCAATTCTTTCGTCGCGTGCCAATCCTTGGAAAGAATAAGTGCGACGTCCAGGTCATACTCGATGTCACCGCTTCCCGTGCAGTTGTGCATGGTCGGTCGAGGACGCACCTGCAGTTCGTCATAATGATCTTCGCCGGCCGGTTCGTCATCAAGGCGGCAACCCTCCTTGTCGATGGAAGAAATGGCAAAGACTGGACAGGCCAGTTCCAGGCTTAGATCTGCCAAACCTGTTGATATCTCGTCAATGCGAGCCGGGGCCTCATTTGGCGGATTCGTGAGCGGAATCTTTTGGAGATAATCAAGAAAAATGGCTATCGAGTCGACCCGGAATTCGTGCATCAGGTTGTAGGCGCACGCGCGGATTCGTTCAATCGTGTCATGGCGATTGCCTTCTACCAGGAAAAGAAATCGTCCGTACCGATGCGTGGCAGTTAAGGCCTTTGCCATGCGCTCGGTACCACCTGGAACGCTGGCGAGATCTTCCGTGAGAAGAGTAGTCGGGTTGAGCCCGGATTCTTTTCCAATCAATCGCGCGGTGAGTACGCGTTGGGTTTGCTCCCAAGAATAAAAAAGCACGGGAATCTGGTGATTGGTCGCAACTGCGCCCGCGAGCTGCAAGGCGAGATTCGTTTTGCCGCGCCGGGGAGCACCCGCGAGGCCATAGTAGAAACCAGGTCGCAGACCCGAGAGCACCTCGTTGAGACGTTGGAATGGAGCTACAGAGCGTCCCAGGAGAATCTTGCCTTTGGGTCGCTGTTCCATTTCATGTGCGATGCGCTTCACGAATTCTCCCACAGGAGTCAGCCTCTTGCGAACCCTTTGCTTCTGGATTTCCAGCAGTTCCTGCAGGGCATCGGCTGTAAAGTCCACGATAGGCGTGCTGCTCGCCTCTTTCTGGGACGCGTAGCCTTGGATCTTCGAGGCCAACCCTGACAACCGCTCCCGGCTTGAACGGTCTTTCAGCAACTCCAAGTAAGACATCATCTGGTCGAGTTGGGGCGGTCGGAAGCGGGTCATCTTCTCCAGGTGCTCACTCACCTGGGGTGTTGCCAGACCCCGTTCTTCGACCTGTGTTTTGAGAAGCAAGAGATCGATGCTAGAGATCCCTTGCTCATGCAGAGTCATAAGAGTTGTGGCTACGACTCGCGCGGGCAATGACTGCAGCAGTTCAGGTTGGAATCCCTCATCGGCCGCTTTGTTCAGAAGGTAGCGATCGCTGGCAATCGCGATGAGAATAGCCAATTCCAAGTCTATTTTTTCCGTATTCAACTAATCCTCCCTGGTGCTGATTCGCGCGGCACGCAATCAGTTCTTCAGAGCAAGGATTGCGCGCTCATTCCTGCACTTGCCATCGCGAGGCGGACAGCGGCTTCACGGGCCGATGTCCGGCAGTATTCGCAGGTCCTATATTTGGCGGATTGCTCGCTGGGGTGATGCACTCCCGAGACAAGAATCCCTCTCGTCAGGAGTCATCAGCGTCCCCGAGATTAGTTCGTGGGGAAGCGGTTGACGGTGAACTCCTTCACCGGTTTTGTAACACGCCCTCAGTCTACCCAGATGTGGGGCTATGTCAAGGAACGGAAGTGAACTTCCTTAGGTTCTAGGAGGGATAGGACACTGTGGGCACGGAATCCTTGCCCCACCTCGGAGTGGAAGCCTCAAATCCGTTGACTTTGGTACCTGCGCGCGCTCATAATTTGGATGGGTGTTGGAGTTCGCCTTTAACCGCCCACTGGGCAGATGACTCCTACGAAGAAGAGGAATTTCTTGGTAGGAGTTGGTGTGCCCTCCCCTTAAGCCCACCACCAGCTCAACCCAAGGAATCCTGAAAGCGGTCAGAACAGGAGAGTCCTCGTGCGTCCTTTATGGGCGCACGAGGACGAACGGTTGATGCCTGAAACCTCGGCTAATTTGCTCAACTCTAATCATGAGCGGCGACTCAGTGTGACCTGCCGCCACATCGACAAGCTGCTGGCGGACATGGAGAGCTCGCTCAATGTCTCCGCCTCAAAGCTAGCTTTTCCCCAATATTCTTCAGACCTAAGTCCCGCTCAACGACGCGTGATCGAGGACTACATCGGCCGCATTCGCGCTCAGCTGATTCGTGTCCTCGACGGACAAGGAATGGAACGGCCGACAGCCGATATTCCCGTTTCGCGTTCGCTCCACGTAAATCTTACGTTTGTGGACATCGCAGCGGAGGAGTTGAAACCCGAATACATGAGCGGGTATGGCCAGGTTCCTCCTGCAGCCGCAGTTGAGCTAAACGGCATTGCCGGAGAACTCCACAGTCTGGTGAGACAGCTTGATCAATATTTAATGCGCGGTTCCCGGGAAAACCTGCAAGAACGGTTGCAAAGGCTAGAACAAACTGGAGACGAGGTTCCACTTCTCAAAAAGCTGGAGTCGGTCATCAGCGAACATGGACTGGTCGAATTTCGATCTACCCTGTCGATGATTCTCGATCGGCTGGAAGACAACAGCTTTGAAATCGCCATTTTTGGCCGCGTTAGTTCGGGCAAGTCGTCTCTGCTGAACGCAATCCTCGGGACCGACGTACTCCCGGTTGGAGTCACACCCATCACGGCGGTGCCAACGCGATTGTTGTATGGCGATTCTCCCACGGTTCGTGTCTGGTTCGCCAACCGGACTCCCGAAGAGTTCGACATTTCGCAATTGCCGCAGTTCGTCGCCGAACAGTTGAACCGTGGAAATGAAAAACATGTGACCAGAATCGTTGTGAAGATCCCTTCCACTCGCCTTAAGGAGGGCATCGCTTTTGTCGATACTCCGGGATTGGGATCACTCGCGACACGGGGAGCTGCTGAGACGCTTGCCTACCTGCCACGTTGTGACTTGGGCGTGGTCCTGATCGATGCGGGGTCAACTCTGACTCCTGACGACCTCCAAACCATACAGATTCTCTACGACGCGGCAATCCCGGCCAATATCTTGTTGAGCAAGGCAGACCTATTGACCCTCGAAGATCGCTCGCGAGTGATTGGCTATGTCAAGGTTCATATTAAGGAAGAGCTGAACCTGGATCTTGGGGTCCATGCAGTGAGCGTCATGTCGGGGAGCAAGGATCTGTTGCAGCAGTGGTTCGAGCAGGACATTGCGCCTCTATACAGTCAGCAGCAGGATCTGAAACTTCGCTCAATAAGGCGCAAACTAGGGGCCCTGCAGCAATCGGTTGAGATGGCTTTACGCACGCGTCTTCGCCGTAAAGATCAGATCTCCCCGAAGAAGGTGGAACAATTACGCGTTGTTGAATCTGAATTACGTCAGGCTAGCGGTCGGCTAGAAGAGATGAAGAAGATCGCCCGAGCCGTGGCCAACCAATTGGAATATTCAACCGCGAAGATATTGCGATTCGCGGGAGCTACTTTAGTCGAGTCCTGGTCGAAGCAAGGTGCGTCCGCGGAAGCAGCGCCAATGATCGTGCGGAATGCCGTGACCTGGACGGTTCAAGAGGAAACCGAATCTCTTCGCCGACGGATGGATGCCATGGCACATAAACTTCACGAGACGCTGGCCGCAACTGCCAAAGTGCTGGAAGTCGAAGACGTGCCTGGCGCACAAGAGTTCTCCGGCGTCTTGCGCGAGATGCCGGCCTTCGACCTAGGCCAACTGGACCTTCAAATTAGGCCCTCTTCCCTTCTCAGTTTGCTCGGCGGAAATATATCGAGATCCGTTGTTACGAACCGCTTGGCTGGCGCGATCGGAAAACAAGTCACTAAATCTCTTTCCGCCTACCACGCCCTGCTGTTTGACTGGTCGGACAGAACCCTAAATCAGATCCAACGCAGGTTCGACGCGTATGCCAATAGCTATCGCGCTCAGGTAGAGAGGCTGGTGGGAGACCACGTGTCGCCGGCCGGACAGGAAGGCGCGATACGCCGGGACTTGGATGGCCTCGAGAGCGCCCGATCCGAGCAGACAGTGGCTACGTAGGCGGACAGGACGATTGGGAAAGCATTATGAACAGGAAAGGAACAAGGCAACTTGCTGAAATACGTGTTGGTTGGCGTGGGTGGTTGTCTCGGTTCGATTTTGCGCTTCTGGCTCGGCAGTTATATCGGCAGCAGGATGGGAACCCGTTTCCCCTACGGGACATTCGTGATCAATGTTACGGGTTCGTTCCTGATCGGGCTGGTGTTTGCCTTATTGACGGCAAGAACGCATTGGAGCGCAAACTGGCGATACTTGATCCCAATCGGGTTCATCGGGGGCTACACGACATTCTCTAGCTTCGAATACGAGACTTTGCGCACTATCCAGGACGGCCAGATCGGGGTGGCGCTTCTCTATCTGGCGCTGAGCGTATGTCTGGGATTTGTCGCGGTGTGGGGAGGCGTTATAGTTGGGAGGGCCATCCCATGAAAGCTGAAGTTTCAGCACCAGGAGCCAGTCTAAGCCAGGCACTAATCAAAGGAGCCTGTCCAATCTGCGGAATCCTGAAAGACTTTCAGTGGACACTGTCGGAAACCGCCCGGCCCCAGGCGGATCTGCGAGTGTGCAATTTCCACGGTTGGGCGCTCGCCCGATCCAGAGGAAAGCTTTCTCGTTCCACGCCAGGAGAAAGTGTCACGAACGTGTTCCTGGGAATGCTGAAAGGGCCTCTCACCGGAAAAGTGAGTAGCGATCAGTGTTCCCTCTGCCGTCACGTGCTGGAAGAGGAGATAACCCGCCTCCGTGAACTGGCGCAAAAGCTGGAGGGGGCCATGTTCGCGCAGTGGATGAAGAGTCAGGGAACCCTGTGTCTGGAACACAGCCGAAAAGTGAAAGAATTTGTGCCATTGCGTTTACACACGCTCATTGACGAAATCGTAGAACGAAATCGAGCGGAATTGGAAAACGAACTCGAGACCTTCCGTGAACAACTCAAGCATGGAATTCATGAGGGTGGCGGACTTTTGGGTCGCGCCGCTGAGTTTCTGGTTGGTCAACGAGGACTTTAGCCTTGAGAGGACAATATGCTCACAGCAGGCCCGGGTAAGAAAGTCGGCATTTACGTAACGGAAGAGGAGCAATACCACGGTGCTGCCACCTACGCTGCCATTCTGGACTTTCTGTTCTTTCATGGTGTGTCGGGTGCAACGGTGACTCGCGGCATCGCTGGGTTTGGCTCAGACCACCATCTTCACACCACGCGACTGGTCGACTTGGCGATCCGTCTTCCGGTGAAAGTCGAATTCATCGAAACCGCCGCG
>Ga0182024_10010501_pt1 | contig 18851 bp, 13 predicted proteins | sample P32metaG_FD_120480 | JGI IMG/M metagenome (GOLD analysis project Ga0182024, IMG submission 120480) | Permafrost microbial communities from Stordalen Mire, Sweden - P3-2 metaG (Illumina Assembly) | ecosystem: Environmental > Terrestrial > Soil > Wetlands > Permafrost | place: Sweden: Stordalen... | reverse complement strand
CTGGTTCACACGACTTTCTGGATCGAATATCACCTGTGGGGACTGCATCCGCTGGGATATCACGCGGACAACGTGCTGCTGCAGGCAGCGGCGGCGATTCTGCTTTGGCGGGCGCTGTGCCGGCTGCGCATCGGCGGATGCTTTCTGGCGGCGGCCATCTTCGCGATACATCCCGTGCAGGTCGAATCGGTCGCCTGGGCCACCGAACGCAAAAATGTCCTGTCGGCGGTTTTTTATCTTCTGGCGCTGCATGCATATCTGGATTTTTTGGAAGCCGGCGATTCGCGGGCCAGACCATATCTGTTGTCGCTGGCCTTCTTCGCAGCCGCACTGTTATGCAAATCGGTCGCCTGCTCACTGCCGGCGGCGATTCTGTTGATCCTCTGGTGGCAAAAGGGGCGATTGGGATGGAAGGACGTGCGGCCCCTGGTTCCGTTTTTCCTCCTGGGCGCGGTGATGGCGGCGACGACGGGAATCCTCGAACAGCGACACGTCGGCGCTTCGGGTGGGGAATGGAGCTGGACCTTCGCCGATCGCTGCCTCATCGCGGGGCGGGCGATCTGGTTTTACGCGGCCAAACTTCTCTGGCCGGTGCACCTCACCTTTATCTATCCCCAGTGGCAGCGGATGAGCTTTTGGCAACGGCCCTGGCTGATTGGATTTCCATTGAGCTTTCTAGGCCTGGTCGCGGGATTGTGGCTGCTGCGCCGGCGCATCGGTCGCGGGCCTTTTGCGGCGACGCTCTTCTTCGCCGGCACTCTCCTGCCGGCCCTGGGGTTCGTGAACCTTTACCCGATGCGTTATTCGTTCGTAGCCGATCATTTCCAATACTTCGCCTGCATCGGCCCGATCGTGTTGGCGGCGGCGATCATTCGGCGCTGGTTTCCCATCCGCATCGTTGGCCCGGTCATCCTCGTTGTGTTGGCAATTCTCACCTGGCAACAGCAGGCGATTTACCGCGACCGCATGGCGCTGTGGCAAGACACGATCGACAAGAACCCGTCCTGCTGGATGGCCTGGGGAAATCTCGGCGATGAATATGCGCAGTTGTACAACGCCGCCAAGGACGATGCCGACCGGGCCAAAGCGCGGGAATGTTACGTGCAACTGCTTCGCCTGGCCCCGGACCAGCCGCTGGCGCATTGGAAGTGGGGGATCGTCATGGAATACGACAACGACCCGCAAGCGGCGCGACGGGAATTCGCCAGGGCGATCGAATTGGAGCCGCGCTTCACGCTGGCGATGAACAGCATGGCCCTGCTGCTGATGCAAGAGCACCATCCGGATCAGGCGATGGAGTTTTATCGTCGGGCGATCGCGCTGGATCCCGGCTACGCCGAGGCCCGCTTTAACTATGGAGTCGCGCTGGAGGGCGGCGGTGACGTGGATGGAGCGATGCGTGAATACGCCCTGGCCGCGGCACGGCGGCCCGATTGGGCCGATCCGCAGATCAACCTGGCCAACCTGTGGCGTTACCAAAAGAAACGCGTGGATTTGGCAATTCCGTACTACGCGACCGCCGTTGCCGATGAGCCGCAGCGCGCCGATCTGCACTTGGCATTGGCGACGGCGTGGCTGGGCGTGGGAGAGACCGAGCGGGCTCGCGCCCAATGTCGCGCGGCATTGCAATGCGACGCAAATTTCGCCCCGGCGCGGCGGCTGCTCGATCAGTTAGGCGGAGGTTGAATGCACTAGTCGATCGGCGCGGCCTGGCATTGGGCGGGGGTGGGGGCGGGCAGGTGGATGGTGAAGCTCGTACCTTTGCCGATTTCGCTCTGGACCTGGATCCGCCCGCCGTGGTGCTCGATGATGTCCTTGCAGATGGCCAGCCCCAGTCCGGTCCCGCGGTTCTCGTCTTTTTTGGCGGTCCCCTTGGTGGTGAAGAAGGGTTGGAAGATTTTGGGCATCAGGTGCTCGGGGATGCCGGGGCCGGTGTCGATGACCTGAATTTTGATTTCGTGGTCGTCGGCGGTGGCCTTGATGGTGAGCGAGCCGCTCTTTGCAGCCATGGCCTGGCGGGCGTTGATCAGGAGATTCAAAAGCACCTGCTCCAGTTGCACGCAGTCGCCCCAGACTCGCAAATCGCTTTGCACTTGCACGCGCAGAGCGATTCCGTCTTTCTGGGGATCGCGGGCCAGAACGGTCAGAACTTCATCCACCAGCTTCTGCACGGATGCCAGCCCGAAGGAGGATTCTCCCCGGGCCAGGCTCAGCATGGAGGTGCAGATTTTGCCCGCCTTCTGGGCACTCTGGAAAGCCTTGTTTAAGGCCTTTCGGATCAATTCCATGTCCGGCGTCGGGCTTTGGGCGCTGCTCAGGGCGAATTGCGAATAGCTGACGATCGGGGTCAGCAGGTTGTTGAATTCGTGTGCGATGACGGCGGCGATGGTGCCGATGGTCGCCAGACGCTGCGATTCCATGAGCTGGTCGCGCACGGCGTCGAGTTGTAACTGCGCATCGCCCAACTGTTTGAGCAGCGCATCGGGCAGCGGGATTGTGGAAGGAACGTCACTCACGCCCGAAGGATACTATCGGTCGCGACTGCGGAGGGGCTTGATAGCGGCTGGACGGATGGGGAAGCGGGCTTTATCGGACGAGCGTTATGTCGTAGCCGCGGGCGCCAGCCAGGGGGCGAATTCACCGCGGGCTCGCGCCCCTGGCTACGAGAAATTCTATCCCACCGTCGCCAGCAATTCGCGGGCGACGTATTGAACCTGCTCCTCGGGCAGTTCGGGGTAGACCGGCAGTGCCAGGACCTCGGCGGCGGCGCGTTCGCTTTGGGGGAAATCGCCGGCCTTGTGGCCGAGGTAGGCGAAACATTCCTGCAAGTGCAGCGGGATCGGGTAATAGATCGCCGAGCCGATCCCCTTGTCGGCCAGGGCCTGCTTCACGCGATCGCGGTCGGGAACGCGGACGACGTATTGGTTGTAAATGCTCCAATTGCCCTGCTCGATCTTAGGCGTGACGACCTTGCTGCCGGCGAGCATCTTGTCGTACAGGGCGGCGTTGCGGCGGCGGCCTTCGTGCCAGGTGTCCAGATATTTGAGCTTCACATCCAGCACCGCCGCCTGCACCGCGGCGAGGCGGAACATGCCGCCGATCAGCTTGTGATTGTACTGGTGCCCCGAGCCGTGCACGCGCAACAGGCGGCAGGTTTCGGCCAGGGCGTCGTCGCTGGTGCAGATGGCTCCGGCGTCGCCGAAGGCGCCCAGGTTTTTGGTTGGATAAAAGCTCAGACAGCCGGCGAACGTACTCGAGCAGGCCCGCTTGCCCTGTCGCCTCGCCCCGATCGCCTGCGCGGCGTCCTCGATCACCTTCAGGCCGTGCTTGGCGGCGATTTCATTGACCGCTTCGAGCCGAGCCAATTGTCCGAAGAGATCCACGGGAATAATGGCCCGAGTCTTTTTTGTGATTTTCCCGGCGATTTTGGCCGGATCGATGTTGAACGTTGCCGGGTCGATGTCCACGAATACCGGTTTGGCGCACAGGCGCGCGATGCAGCCGGCGGTTGCGAAAAACGTGAAAGTCGGGCAGATGACTTCATCCCCCGGCTTGATTCCGATGGCCATGAGCGCGCACAGCAACGCATCGGTACCGCTGCTGACTCCGATGGCGTGCTTTGTGCCGCAATAAGAGGCCAGGTTCTTCTCGAGTTTCTCAACGTGCGGGCCAAGGATCAGCGCCTGCTGATCGAATACCTCGTCCACGGCGCGGCGGATTTCGTTGCGGATGGGAAGATATTGCGCCTGCAGATCAAGCAGCTTGACGTTCATGGCCGCAGGGTAAAGCAGAAATGACAAAAAGTAAAAAACCTCATATCTCCGACTCTGACGGTCGCGTCGGGATCAATGCGCAGACGAAGTAAATCCCGGCGATCAGCAGCATCAGCCATCCGATGTCGGGATAAGTGTTGGTGAACACGGTGAAGAGCCTGGGCCAGCGCGACGGATCGGGTAAGAGCAGTTGCCTGGCGACCATGCCCGCCGCCAGGATGCTGAGCAGAACGTGCAGCAGGGTTAATCCCGTGGAAATGCCGACGGCGACGCTGGAGATGGCGCACGCCCATAGCAAATAGCGGCTGCCCATCTGCCCCAGCGCCAGGGGGAACACGATCCAGGGCACGATGAGGGTCAGCAGGAAGCGCGGGTCGCGCCGGCGGCTGTGTATTGCCGCCGCCACGGTGCAGGCCAGCAGGCACGCGCCGTACACGATCGACAGGCAGGTCTTCACATCCAGCGCTTCCGACCACTGGAAGTGCGGCAGCGCAATTCGCAGCGTGCCCACGACATCGTGATATTGCCAACCGAACCGGTGGTTCAGCAGGGCCGGCAGATTCGAGTAGCTTCCCTGGCCCATTGCCATGACATCATGCTTTTGCGCGCCATAGGTAAAACCGACCGCCTTCCATGAAAAGTCGCCGTGGAACAGCAAGGGGGCGATCCAGATCGCGGCGGCGAAGACGGTGATGAGCCAATATATTCCCCAACGCAACGGCAAAATCCACGGCGGAATGACTACCGCCAGCAACAGCAGCACCAGCGCCAGCTTCGGCAGATCGGGATTCGGCGGGAGATGGCCAAAGATAGCAACGAACGCCAACACGATCGGCAGATACGCCGCTACAAATATTCCCCCGGCGATCAGCGCTCCGCGCTGCGCGGTGGAGGCCGTGATCCATTCGCGGCCCATTTGGCGCAGCGACGCCAGCCTTACCATCGATCCCGCCAACACCACCAGGGCGGCGAACATCACCACTTCCAGCCAATGCACGGCATCGGGGGTGATGGTCCAGGGCCAGACGATGATCCCCGCGCCGATCAGGAATCCGCTGAGGATGCGCACGGTAGCGCCCAGGCGTCCGGCAAATAATGGCCACAACAGCAGCATTGGCGCCGCCAACAGCAGCTGGCCCTTGAACATGCATCCGATGCCCAGGATCAGACCGGCGGCGACCCACCAGTTCAGCGATCCCAACAGCGCCGCAACTAGAAATGCCGGAAGAATCCATACATCCCATTGGGGCCAGATGTGCGAAACGGTCAGGTTCATTGGGTCGAACCAGACCAGCAGCGCCGCGACCAGCCCGCATGCCCAGCCCCGATGCGGCGATGGCAACCAGCGCGCCGATGCAACCATCGCCACGAACAAGACGAGCATCCGCAGCCAGACCGTCCAATCCGGCCAAGCCATGCCCCCGAATACGGGACTGTCGAACTCCACCAGCGATCCCTGGTTGTGCAGGACAAAGTCATCGCTGCGCGTGGCGCCTGCGGGGCTGATGGCGGTGAAACGAAAATGAATCGTCTGGCCCCGCTTAATCGGCTCAAGCGGCATGGTGACGCGTCGATCCTGATCTGCCGTCTGCAGCAACCGATCGACGCTGGTTTTGCCGTAGGCGTCGGTGGATCCCCAATCGACGTGCCAATGCGTTGGCGAGAACTCCGGGTTGATCAGGGCGACGACGGTGGCGCTGTTGGGCGAAAGGTATGCGCCGCGCACCACCACCGACGGCGTCGGCCGCGGCGGCGGGCCGATCAAAACGATCAGCGCGTACCAGAATCCCGCCGTGGCGATAAAGAACGCGAGCAAGCCGTGCGGCAGAATGGCGCCAGTCGCCAACGCGCCGCGTCTGGCCCCGCGCGCGACCCAAAGCCAGACCAGCAGAAACGTCGCTATCGCCGCCACGCCGTCGCAGGCTGTATTGAAATTCAGTACCGGCTGGGCCACGTCTTCGGGCACGGGCATGAGCCAGTCGAGCCTATCGCCCTCCGTGTGCGGAAAGGCGCCCAGAAATGGATGCTCGCGCTGGGCATGGCGGGTCCAAAGTGTCATGACGGCCAGGCGCATGGGCGGATAATCCAGATCGAAATCGCCGCTGGGGTTTCTCTCCTGGATGGTGTCATAAAAATGGACCAGGCCCTGCTGCAGCTCGCGCCAGGTGAGCCGCCGCGGCGCCGCCAGTGCGCGGGCCTTGACCTGCGGGCCCAATTTGGCCAGCACCGCCGGCGATTGGTCGGCCAGCGCATCGGAATAGGGCGGTAGATGCGCCAGCGACTCGGCCAATCGCACGACGCCATTTCCGAATTCGAACGCCCGGTTGATGTCGAAGTGAAAACGGATGGAGCGGGAGGATCGCCACACGTCGCGGCGCAGGTCCATCCCCGCCCGATAGGCCCACAGACCGATGCCGAGCATGAACAGAACCGCCGCGGCCCAGCTGATCCAGGCGATGATCCTGGCCTTGCGCACCCAGACTTGACGTCGGGGCGTGGGCATCGCGGGCGGCGCCGTAACGACCGCGGCCGGGGGGCCGTCTTTCAATTCGTAGACATCCGTTTGGGTGCTCACAGATCACCCACTGGCGCCGCACGCCGCCGGGGCGCCAGTGCTCCGTACAAAAAAACAGCCGCGATCAGCAGCATCGCATAACCCAGGTCCGGATGCGTCGGGTCGAATATGGACAATGCAACTGGGGCCGTGTTGGGGGCAAGATGCAGCAGCTTGGTTCCCAGCATGATGCAGGAAAGAACCGTCAGTAGGAACTGCATGAGCGACATCCCCACCGAGACGCCCAACATCGACGCCGACAACGCCGCGCACAGAATCGTGTAACGCACCGACATTTGCGTCAGCAGCGTGACGAACAGGATGGACGGCGCCGTCAGGACGATGAGGAACTGCGGCTGGCGACGGCGCAAGTGGATCGCCGCCCCAACTGCGCACAGGAGAAGCGCGGCGAAATAGACGATCGCCAGGACTTGGCGAATGTCCAGATCGGTCGGCTCGGCCAGCCAGGGCAGGAGCATGGTGGTGACGCGGTCGTGGATTTGCCAGCCGAAGCGGCGCTCCAGGATTCCCGGGAGATTGCTCAGGCTGTCGCCGCTCAACTGCATCTGTTGGAATTTTCGCGCTCCATAGGCGAAGCCGACGTAGAACCAGGAGAATTTCCCATCCAGCAGGAACGCGCACAACCAGGTCGCCGCGGCGAAGACCGCGACCAGCCAGGCGTCGATCAATCGGCGTGGCAGCCACCAGGGAACAATCAGAATCGCCGCACTGAGGAGCAGGGTCCAGGCCCTGAGCCAAGCGGAAGGCCCGCCGTAGATCCACAAGGTCATCGCGGCGGCGGTGAGAATCGCGACAACGACCAGGATCACCCACAGAAGCGGGCGAACATTACGCTGGGCCTCCGCGGGGGCCCTGAGGCGGCGCCAGGCGTCGATCACCGATCCGCGGAACAGCGACAGGACGCAGATCATCGCCGCCGCCGCCACCGCGCTGATGATATATGAACGGGCCGACACGTTGCTAACCAGCCACGGCCAAAGGACGATCGCCGCGCCGGCGGTCCATCCGGCGACGATTCGCAAAAACCGTCCGGGCCATCCGGCAAACAATGGGCACAACAACAGCACGGGCGCTAGAAACAGAAGTTGCCCCTTGAACATGCATCCGACGCCCAGAAGCAGGCCCGCGGATAGCCACCAGTTGATCGAAACCGCCACCGCGGCGATCAGGAAGAACGGCAATAGCCAGACATCCCATTGCGGGAAGCCGAACCCATCCAGAATGAGGGCTGGGTTCAGCCAGACCAACGTGGCGGCGACCAGTCCGCATGCCGGCGCCCGGAAGGGGGCGGGCAAAAAACGAGCCAGACAGACCACGGCCAGGAACCGCACGATCCACCAAAGCCAGAACCCGACGCCCGAAACGTGCTGGTCGAGGTTGAAAATTCCCGCCCGAGCATCGCGCGGCGGCTCCAATTGCCAGCTCAGCCGCGGATAAAGCAGCAGAAAAATGGCCATCAGTACCATCGGCGCCAGCAGCAGCGGATCGCCCCAGCGCGACCGCCAGCCGCGGCGCCGCGGAGGCTGGGCGCGCGACGTCCAGATCCACACCAGCGCGAACATCGCGACGGCGGAGATTCCATCGGACCACATATTCAAACGCAGCAGCGGGGCGGCGATTTCCGGGGTGGCGTGGAGCCGGTGGTGTGTTCGCGGATCGATCATGTTCCGGGGGGAATTGGGAAAAGAAGAGAGATCCGGATATTTGGCCTGAACGTTCCAGACCCACAACGTCATGGTCAGCAATCGGAGCGGGGGATAATCCAGATCGTACTCGCCGCTGGGGATGCTCTGCTCGAGATGATCGTAGGTGTTGACCCATCCCGCCTTAATCTGCCCGCCCACTGCACGCAGGCGTTGGCAGCGCGAAACGAAATTGTGCCAGTTTAGCGGTGGAGCGAATGGGTTAGGGCCTGGTGGATCGATCCATGGCCGGCCTTGTTGAGCGGCCAGGAACTTGGCGCGCTGCAGTGCGAAGTTGCCTTGTTGATATGCGTTGTCCAGATCTCCGACGAAGCGGTTGGGGCGCCAATAAACCCAGAACCCGTTGCGAACGTCGACGCCGATACGGCCGATTTTCCAGGTGTAAAATGAAAACGCCGCCGTCAGGCAAATCCAACCGGCGATGAGCAGGAGCATTTCCCGTCGTGTTGGGCGCGGCAGGGGATGGGTCGACGCCGGCAGAGCGGGGCGCGGCGGCGCGGGGGCGTCGGGCCTGGGCGGTGTGGCGACAGTCATCGGCGATTCGCCGACACTGTACGGTTTGCAGCGGGGATGTAAACGTTGGGTGGAGAGGAGCAATAACTTGCCACTCAAGGTGGCAAGTCCGGTTTGGTCAGGCGATCTGCTTGAGGCGCTGGGCGCGGGCGGCGCGGTTGATGCCGGGCAGAACGTAATCCCGCGCCACCGCGTCCCAACTCATCTTCCTGGCCAGGGCGTAGCCGCGCTCGATGAAGCGCTCGAAATCTGCCGGCGAGCGGGGCAGGCGGTCGATCAAGTCCCGGGCCACGGCGGCGGCAACAGTATTTTCAATCTCGTCGCGCTGCGCCTGGCCGATCGATAACAACTGATCGGGCCGCAATCCCTTATTGGGCAGATTAGTATAGTCGGCCACGATGACGTTGAGGGTGGATTTGGTTCCGTTGGCCTTGTCCACGAACCCGGCGCAGCCGCAGACGTTGCTGAAAACGCAGATCCCGCCGAAGCTGATCGGCTCAACCTGCGCGATGCCGAAAGGCTCGTAGATGCTCTGACCGAACTCGGCGTCGGAACCCTTGCGGATGTCCATGAATTCCATGTCGGCGGGCATGCGCTGACCGCACACTTTGGACTCGAACCCGAATTGGTTGACGAAGACGACCTTGACGTTTCGAGAGCGGGCGTTGAATTCCTGCACGCCCTGGTAATAGACCGCCTCGCCGTTGGAAAGATCGGGCAGACCTTCTCGATGAACGACCGGCCAGTGGTACGCCTGCTCCATTTTTCTCACATCGTCGCCGCGTCGCGCCGGGACTTCGGTGCTCAGGGTGAACAGCACCGCCGTCTCGTTGCGGCTGCGCAGGATCTGTTCGACGTGTTCCAGCACGCGCAGATCGCGCCACAGCCCCTTGCTGGGGACCAGGCGGGTGACGTGGCTGAAGACATAATCGGGTTGATATCCCAGCAGCGTATGGCAATACGCCTGCAGCTTGTGCCGGCTGGCCATCTTTTCCTGAACGCTGATCTTCCAGCAGGGCACGCCGTTGTAAGCGAGCTGGCTGTCGACGTGGACGAAATCGGGACCGAGGAAGCGGATTTCCTTGAGGACAAAATCGCCGACCGCGAAGATCCCATCGCAGAAGCGCGCCGCTTTGACCAGCGCGTACTTGTAAAACCCGCTTTGCTCGCCGAAGACGTCTTCCACGTAATGCCCCTGGCTGATGGCCGAGCGCATGACGTTGTAGAACATCGTGTCGTGTCCCACGTGGTGCTCGACGATGCGTCGCATGGGGGCGACTTCATGGGCATAGAAGACGGTGCGGAAGTTGCTCCGCTCCCCCTCCATGATGGCGGCCAGGGCGGTGGGCATCCCCATGTATTCATGGCTGAGGATGACGCAGGGATCGATCTCGCTGGCGGCGCCCAGGGCGTGAAGAGCCGCGATGGCCGGCTGGGCCAGACGCGTGTACTGCTCGTAATCCCAGATGTTTTCGTACTTGGCGCTCTCGATGCCGAAGGTCTTCCACAAATCGTACTTGAACTGGTTGATCTTCTGTTCGTCGTAGCGGGCAACGTCGATGAGGAGGATTTCCGGGGTGCTGGCGGCGCCGGTTTCCCGGTTCAGGAACTTGCGCCTGCCGTAGACAATGGCGACGTCAAACTCCTCCTCGATCTCGCGGAATCGGCTGGCCAGGGGCGAGCGATAGAGATGGTCCAGGCTGCTGTAGAGCACTTCGCCCTGCGGCCCCAGGCGTTGTTCGCCGCGCTCGTCGCTGGGCCAGAACGGGCCGACCAGAATATTGCGCGGGATTTTCTCGAGATAGGTATGACTGGTGAGCAGTCCGTGCAGCACCGCCCCGATTCCGCCGATTTTTTGGATTGCCTCATGCGTGACGTGGACGACAGTCATACCCTTTGGCCCTTTCCATTTCCCGGATGCTATCGGCCAAGCAACCGGGCGACTCTACAGAGGTCGGATGCCATAAAAAGATCGGACTCCGAGCCACGATTGCCTTATCAATTCCGTCATTAAAAGGATTACCGGTCCTTGCCGCAATGGGGGTGGCAAATTGTGACGATGAATATGCTCTGCGGAGGCCCGCATGTACATGTCATGTACATTCGGGGCTTTGAAGCCACAATCGTTTTGTAAAGTGCGGACGTGATGTCCACAATCCAGATTCCAGCTTCGCGCCAAATCGTTTCCGGACAGTTGGCGCCGGTATTCCTCGTCCAGTCGATTTCGTCCATCAGCGCGGTGCTGCTCGGCAGCGGGATTTACTTTTACACGCACAAACGATTCGGCTGGGATTCAAAACAGAATCTTCTGCTGTGCGGGGCCCAGGGGGCGATTTATATCGTGGGAGCGCTGTCGGCCAGCCCCATCGCCGCTCGCATCGGCAGGCACAAGCTGCTGCGCTGGCTGCACGCCGGCCTGTGTCTCACGGCGCTGATGGTGGGATTCTCGGTCAATCAGGCAATGGCGGTGGTGTTTATCCTGCTCTACTCGATCCAGTCGGCGGCGCAATGGCCGGCGCTGGAGAGCCTGGTCTCCATCGGCGCGCCGCCCGTTGAGTTATCGCGGCGAATCTCGTTGTACAACCTGATCTGGTCGGGCCTGGGCGCACTGACGCTGGCTGCCACGGGTTCGCTGATCGAATATTTTCCCCGCGGCACGTACGTGTTGGCGGCGCTGGGCAGCGCCGTCTCGGTGGTTGTGCTGTGGGGCCGATCTGATCCAGCGGATATCCCGGCCGCCGCGACGCATGCCGAGCCGCAATTGCTTCGTCGGCGTAAACTGGCCATGCACCTGTCGCGCCTGGCGTTGCCGGCGACGTACGCGGCGCAGAACGCGCTGAGTGCGCTGATGCCCACGCTGGCGGTCATCCGGCAATTTCCGCTGCAATTGCGCACGATGGTCGCCAGCGTCTGGATGATCGCGCGCTGGGTGACGTTCCTGCTGCTGGGCGCGACGTCCTGGTGGCACACGCGTCCGCGGCTGTTACTGGTGGCGGCGGTGGCGCAGTTTTTCGCATTCCTGGGGATTGCGCTGATCCCGTCGCCGATCCAGATGATTCTGTGGCAGATGCTGCTGGGTGCTGCGCTGGGACTGGTCTATGCGGGAAGCCTCTACTTCGGCATGGTGCTCAGCGATGGAAGCACGGAGCACGGCGGATATCACGAGGCGCTTATCGGCCTGGGCTCGGCGATCGGGCCGGGGGCGGGGGCGCTGGCGCTATTCGCCAGGCCGGACAATCCCGCCATTGGCCCGGCCACCATTGGCGTCGTCCTGCTGCTGAGCGTGATCGCATCGGCGGTGGTGAGCGCGCGGTCGCCCGTCAGGGCATAACCCTCCCCCGGGGCAAGAGGGGAGGGGAAATTATCAGGAGCGGCGGATCGTGATTTGCCGCTGCGATTCCCCAACCGTTTCGATGCGAACATCCAGGCGCTTGGCCGGCAACAGCCCCGCGACGCGGTCGGCCCATTCGACGACCACCACCGCGTGTTGCTCGAGCAATTCCGAGAAACCGATGGCTTCCAGGTCGTTGTCGCCGTGAATTCGGTAGGCATCCAGATGAAAGACTTCCAGCCGGCCCCCGTGATAGACATTGAGCAGAACGAAGGTGGGGCTGCTGACGGTCCTGGGATTGATTCCCAGCGCCGCGGCCAGTCCGCGGACGAATTGGGTCTTCCCCGCCCCCAGCTCGCCGTAGATTGCGATGCACTCGCCGCCGTCGAGCGTGGCGGCCAGCTCGGAGGCGATGGCTTCGGTTTCCTGGACGTTTTGGGAGAGACAATGCATGTCGACTAGAGTTTTGATCGTCCATTCCCCGGTTTGCGTTTACTTCCAAATCAGAGCAGGAGTGTTTGGGCGCCGTCACTGGCCGGGGCGGCAGGCCCAGGCCCGGTTGTTTCGGTTCCAAATACCGACTGGTATACCAGCTCCACAGGATGAACGATCCGCAATTGCTGGCCGCGCTGGCGGGCTTGCGATTGCAGATGGAGGGCACAGCCGGCATTTCCGGCGACACAGATCTGCGCCCCCGACGCCGCCAGGTTGTCCAGCTTGCGATGGGCCAGCTCGCTGGCCATCTTCGGGTGCGTCAGGTTATATGTCCCGGCAGCGCCGCAGCAGAGATCACTCTCGTTCAGGGGGACGATTGTCAGACCGGGAATTCTTCCCAGGAGCTGACGTGGAACGGTCGTCACCTTCTGGGCGTGGGCCAGGTGGCAGGCGTCGTGATACGTGACGGTCAGGTTCACCGGGTGAGTCATTGGGGGCAGCGGCAACTCGCACAGCAGCTGGGTGATGTCGCGGACTTTGTGGCACAACTGGCGGGCCCGGCCGCTGTACGCGGGATCGTCCCGAAGAAGCAGATCGTATTCACGCAGCATGGCGCCGCAGCCGGCGATGTTGGTCACCAGATAATCCACGCCCTTATCGTGGGTCGGCAGGAAAAGATCGATATTGCGCCGGGCCATTTCCCGGGCTTCTTCGGCGGCGCCGCCATGCTGGTGAATGGCGCCGCAACAACCTTGTTGCGATGGGGCGTACACATCGGCGCCGCAAGCCATCAGAAGTTGAATCGCCTGGCGGTTGACCTGATCGTAAACAATGCTGCCCATGCACCCGGCGAAGAAGCCGACCATCAGGCGCGGCTTGACTGATTTTGGGTCGCCGTTGCTCCGCGACGAAGCGTAATTCCTCAAGGTGGTCACGAGCGCGTCGATGCCCGTAGCGCCGCTCATTTGCGGAAGCGGTTTGGGCCACAGCGGACCGGATTCCGGAAGCATCTGTTCCATCTGTCGCAGGGGCGGCGGCAACAGTTCAAAGACGCGCAGTCGGCGCAGGAAGTCATATAAGTGGGCCCGCTGCAACAGGCGGACGGGAAGGACCGCCAGCTTCACCCCCAGCGGATTGCTCAGCACAGTGCGCAGGAACCAGCGAACCAACGGCTCAAAGTTTTCGCGCCCGGGGGGACGGCGACGCAGATACTCTTCCAGGCGTTGGCGCGTCTCTTCGATCAACTCGTGATAAACCACGCCGCTGGGACACGCCGTTTCGCATCCGCGGCAATCCAGGCACGAATCCAGATGTTGGCGGACCAACGCGGTGGGGGTGATCTGGCCGTCGGAAATGCCGCGCATCAAATGAATGCGTCCGCGCGGGCTTTCGGCTTCGTGTCCGGTTTGAAGATAAGTGGGGCATGCCGGCAGACAGAGCCCGCAGTGCACGCAGGCCAGCGCCTGATCGTAGGTGCGCGGATCGAGCTTAAGGCCGGGAACCGCTGGCTCGGGGGCCAGTTCGGCCAGCGCGATGTTCGGGCTCGTCGGCGAAAGGTTCAACATATGGTCACATCATATCAAGTTCCCACCCTCCGCCTCGAAAGCTTTTTGCAGCTGGTTGAGCACGCGTTCTTCCGCCTCGCTGCCGTGCCACTGCAATTGATCCTCCCTGGTCACCGTCACAGATCCCCCCACCGCGCGCGCCGCCAGGCCAAGCGCAGTTTCCTCGATCTGATCCAGTGGTCCGATAACAATTCCGAAAGCCGGATCGGCCACCCATCGACTGAGGCCCGACTCCTTCACAAACACCCAAATGCGCGTCGGCGGTACCGACGCCTTGAACATATTAGGCCCCCAGGACCACAATTGGGCGCGATGCGAGATATCCTGGGCCAGCGAACGTCGGCACAAGCGCAGCGGGTGATGCGGGGCGATGAGCCTCTGGAACAGCTCCAGCGCCGGCTCCTGATCGAGCCAGCCGCAGATCAACGATTCGGGCAACAGCATCGCCCAGGTCGGGCGCAGCGGGGTGAGAATGATTCGCCCGATGAACTGGTTCGACGGGGGCAGCTCGGCCATAAGCGCTGCGACGGGGCGTTTGTAGGTTCGAGTTGTGATCGTCACCAGCGAGCCGAATCTTCCCCGCTGGCCGACAGCAAACTTGGTGAGGTCATATCCCGCGACATTTTTGACGGTTCGCCCTCCGGCGGTAATCAACTGCCCGTTGCGGAGTCGGAACTGGCATCCCAGGAGCAAGTCGCGCCAGGCGCCAAACCCCAGCCGCAAGGGACCCGTGGAGTTGCGCTCGACCAATTGCCCGATGGCGGATTGCGGATCGCCGTCAATGGGAATCCACTGATCGATCTCCCCCAAACGTTCCTGGGCCAATGCGAGCGGCATTTGCGCTGATATGGTGGCGGTTAAATCGGCGGCGTGGCAATCGATGGCGCCCGGGGGCGTTAAGGGTTGGCGTGGCGGACGAAATACCCCTTGGGCCATTTTAGGGATATTACCCTGCCGCGACGCCCAGGGCAGTGTCAGAAGTGCTCACCAGCTTTCGACGCGAACCTGGGGTAAAACTAGCTGGACATCCGAGGGGCGCAGCACGCCCGAACCGGGAACCATGGCATTTGCCGCCGCCGCGGCGGCGCCCAATCGGCAGGCATCGGGAATGCTTTGGCCACGGGCGATCCCCGCTGCCAACCCCGCGGCGAACGCATCCCCGCTGCCGATGGGGCTGACCGCCTCAACCTGTGGCGCCGGAATCTTCCAGAAGGCCTTCCCATCGCCCAGCACGGCGCCGTCGCGGCCCATGGTGATCAGAACCCAATGCGCCCCGCGCTCGTGCAGTTCCAGCATGGCGGCGCGCAGTTCCGCATCGCTGGCGAGCGATTTTCCGATCGTTGCGGCAAGCTCGGTGCGATTGGGCTTCACCACCAATGGCCGCGCGGCCAGGGCTCTTAGCAATGCCTCGCCGCGGGCGTCGAGGATGACCGCCGCCCCGGCCGCAGCGGCGGCGGCGCAGCACTGCGTGTAAAAATCGTCGCTGATTCCCGGCGCCAGCGAGCCTGACAAGATCAGCATCCGCGCTCCAGTCAACGATTGTTTCAGGATCGTCAACATTCGCGGCGCGTCGCCGCTGGCCAGCGGGGCCGGCTCTTCGACCAGTTCGGTCACCACGCCGTCGCAACGGTTGATGATGGTGACGCAGGTGCGCGTCGGCGCCGCGACATCGACGCAATGATGTTCGATCCCCTCAGCCTCGAGGCGCTGGCGTATGAACAGGCCGGTATCGCCGCCCAGGGGTACGCAGACGCGGGCCGGCTCGCCCAACAGATGCAGCACGCGGGCGACGTTTATCGGCTTGCCCGATGCGCCGCGCAGCGTGACGGCGGCGCGGTTGACCGCGTCGACCGCCAGGCGATCGAAAATCATTGTCTGCTGGACGGTCGGCGTTGTTCCCAGACACAGGTGCACGGCGATTGCCCTCACAATTCCAGCAACATTTCGATGATGCTGACGCGGAACCCGCAGCGTGAAAACAACGACCGGGCCGCGTCGTTTGCCGCCACCGTATCCAGCCGCACCTGTTTGACGCCCAACTGCTTGAACCGCTCGATGGCCAGCATGACGATCTGCCGCCCGACACCCTCGTGGCGATATTGCGGCTCGACCCACACATCATGGATGAAGCCAAATTCCTTGATCCGGTAGACGGGGATCTCGGCCTCCACGGTTCCGATGAGAAAGGCGGCGATTTCCCGGCCGCTATCGGCGACGAGAAAGACGCTGCGCTGATCCGCCGTCCGCTTCATCAGCCAGCGCTGGTATTGCTGGGCCGGATTGTCCAGAAATCCATATTTGGCCGGATCCCATTGCTCGTGCAGGGCACAGATTTTAGAAACCATGGGCAAAACGAACGGCACATCATCGGGGATGGCGGCGCGGATTTGCATGTCAATGGAGATAGCACGCCCAATCCTTCTGGGCAACGATCAGAGTGTTCTGGTCGGGCAGTACAAACGGCATAAGCGTTATAAACCCACTCTCAATGATTTAGATCAATGCAGATTTGGTGGCCAAGGGCAAGCGACTGGGGTATATCTATCAATGTCCGGCCAATTCGGGTCGTCATCAGTATACGAAGTCGGGATAACCTGGGGATTGCAAAAGCGGGCGCCTGGTCCACTGGCGCCTGCGACGGCGCCGTAATTGTGCAAGAAGATGTCGGCATCGCCGGTTGAGTCCCGGCCGCGGAGCGGGGAAGGGAAATTTCGCTTCCGCGGCGTTCGCCCAAGAAACGGAGAAGTTATGTCAGTGTTGGAGCAATTCCCGATCGCACACGCGGTCGCCAATACCACCAGACGCGCTGATAGAATCAGCCCCCCAAGAGTTGCCAGGGAGCGAATCAGCCCCAGCGTCAGCTGCGAGGGAGAAAATGACCAGATCGTTCTTGGTGAGAGAGTCACCAGCGAGCGCGTCAATGCCTGGAGAGACAGCAGCGAGAATGTAAGCCTGGATACTTTACCCCGCCGTGATCCGTGCGCGCTGTCGGCGCGCCGCTCCTCCGGGCTTGACATCATCATCCGCCGATCGGCGCTGAACTGCATTCGCGCTTATGGCGATTCCAATCCCTATGCGGAAAGCTGCGGGATTCTGGTTGGCGATCTATACCAGGACGCCAAGGGCCCGTATCTGTTGATCGAGCAAATCATCCAGGCGGAATCCGCCGGCGGCAGCGACTTCACCGGCGACACCTGGGACAAGATCCAGGACCTGATGAATCAGGACTATCCCAGATCCCGCATCGTCGGATGGTATCGGACCCGTCCGGGGAACGGGGTTTACCTTTCGAGCAACGACCGGATATTGCACGAAAGCTATTTCGGGATTCCCTGGCAGGCCGCGTTGATCTACAACCCCCAGCTTCGGGAGACCGGAATATACAGCACGCGGGTCGGCTCGCTGCTGGGCATCGAGCTGCTGATTGAAAGCGATCAAGCGGCCTCGTCGCGTTCCAAGGGGGCCGAGCACAGCGCGGCCCGGTCTTTCGGGCGATTTTTGCTGGCGATGCTGGCGCTGGGGCTGTTCGCCGCGATGGGATACCTGCTGGGCCTCTTGGTGCTGCAGGTTCATTTCCACCTTCCACCGCAACAATTTCCCAGCTAAGCTTGCCAATTGGCGATCGGGCGCCAAAAATTGCATGCCGCAGGGGTCGAGGCGATAAGATCGTATAGACGCAATGGCCAGCCTAATCGTCAAATACGACGGCGCCACAACCTCCGCGATGTTCCATCAGCGCGTGTTGATCGGTCGCAAGCCGTTCAACGGGGTGCACCTGGGCAATCGCGACGTCTCGCGAATCCACGCCTGGATCGACTGGGCGGAAGATCATTATTACCTCTGTGACTCCCACAGCCGCTGCGGAACCACGGTCAACGACCAGCCCGCGCTGGGAAAGACCGTCCTGAATGATGGAGACAAGATCGGGATCGGACCGGCCCAGATCATCTTTCGCCTGGGCGACATTCTGCCTTTCAACGCGTTGACTTTCGACATTTCCACCCGCGGGACGAATCCGGAATTCAAGAATGTGGGAATCTTGATGCAGTGCGAATGCGGCGCTCCCCTGTGGGTGCCGGCGAGCATGGCCGGGGCCTTCGGCAAATGCGCCACCTGCAAGGGCGACATCACCGTGCCGGGCGTGCCGTTGAGCGGCGTGCGCCGTCCACTTTCCCCCAACGATTCGATCGTCGATATGCCCGCCATTACGGAGCTGGGTTCGGAAGAAGCGCCGGACGATCCGCTGGCGGCGGGCGCATTTCCGCGGCCCAGGCCGGCGGCGGCGAACCAAATCTGCACCATCTGCCAAACCCCCATCGAGACGTTCGAAGCCACCGAAACTTGTCCCGCTTGCTCCCAGCGCTACCACGCCGAATGCTGGAGCCAGAACCGCGGCTGCGCGGCGTACGGGTGCACCCACGTGGGCGCGCTGGACACCGCCGAGGAAACGTCCCTGGCTGACGGCGCGGCGACGGCGAAATCGTCATCCACGGTTGGCGCCCGGCCAATTGCCGCGCCCACCCGGGTTCCGTCGCGGCAAGTTTTCCCGTGGGATTTTGTCCTGCTGGGCGGAAGCGTGCTGGGATCGATTATTGGCGCGTTCACGTTCGGAGTTCCCGCGCTGGCCCTGGGCCTGGCGTCGGCGGCGTACGCGGTTCGTGGGGGACCAGGACGCAAGAGCATCGCCGCCCTGGCCGTGGCCATCTGCGCCGTGGGAGGGGTCGCGGGAATCGTGTCGAGCAGGCTTTTGTGGTTCAACGCAACGCTCTTGGCAGGGCGCTAAGTGGCCAACCCGGAAACTGACCTTATGGCCGCCGGCGGGCCGATATCCTCTGCATGCAGGGAAATGCCTGGTTGGTCGCCAACGCCGATCACTATCGTCGCGTTGTGCAAGAAGGAATTCTGCAGGCCAGGATCAGCCTGGATATCTCGACCGCTGATTTCAAAGCGATGATT
>Ga0182024_10010500_pt1 | contig 18851 bp, 16 predicted proteins | sample P32metaG_FD_120480 | JGI IMG/M metagenome (GOLD analysis project Ga0182024, IMG submission 120480) | Permafrost microbial communities from Stordalen Mire, Sweden - P3-2 metaG (Illumina Assembly) | ecosystem: Environmental > Terrestrial > Soil > Wetlands > Permafrost | place: Sweden: Stordalen... | reverse complement strand
GTTTCGAAGTGTTCGTGAATTGGTGCAGGCGATCCGGGAGTACATCCGCGAGTCTAACAAGCACCCTCGGCCTTTTCAGTGGGTAGCGAGCGGCGATACGATCCTGCGGAAGGTTAAGGCACTGAAAAGGCAGCGGCAGTGAGATTAAAAATCAAGCAGATGACCGATCCTGTGCACAGCGAAACCTATAAAGAGACTTCAGAGACGGGAGACTAGGAGCCATTGCGGGCGCGATGGTTGCGGTCGCGATCTATGCGGTCGCATACGCTTACCAAGCCGGCGGATTGACGGCAACCTTCGTGGCGGGCACGCTCGGGATAGCGGTTTTTCAGATGTTCGAGCCAGTGGTTCAACACTTCTAGCTGAAGCGCCGTGCCAATCGCATCACAATCTCCGCGTTGACCTCAGTTTGTATCCAGGCTTGGACAAGCTCCTGAATCGCACCTGCCGTTGAAGTAGCTCGCCCGAACGCCACCGATGCCGGCATTTCTATTTCACGGACGAAGAATCTTACAAGTGCGACATGCTCGGCGACACTGGTGGACGCCGAAGGAGTTCAAGGCTCGGTGACGGACTCCACCGTTGACCCGGCCATCTTATGCGAGTTCTCTTAAACCCGTACTCGCGTGAGTAAACTTGGGGATTGAATTTCAGTCCGGCGTGTAGGCTGAGATCATCGGCCCCTGTGAACCTCTCCGCTGTGGAAGAAACTACCGACCGGTGGGAATGATCCTTCCGACTGTATTATAGCAGCGGCGCCCTATTTTATCGCGGGATCCTGAATCGTAGCGGCACGGTCCTCGCGGGTCGCCCGGACCACTGCTGAATCGTCGCTGAAAAAATTGCGGAAGCCATAATTCCCAGCCCGCGCCGAAAGCGAATAGTTCAAGATGCGCCCGTCCGGCGCAGCGCCACCCGGGATGTACTGCAGCGAATAGCCGCCGGACTGCGCCCACTGCGCCGCCGCCCGCGCGGGCTCGCCGATAGGTTCCAGCGAAGGCGGGTAGGCGCCCTGTGCCGCGGCGTAATCGTGCAGCGCGACGCGCAAATTCGCCATCGATTCCAGCGCGCGCGTTTCCGATTGCTTTGCGGGATTCGAAAAGCGCATTGGGACCGCCACCCATAAAATTCCCCACAGCGCCGCGACCATCAGTCCCCACAGCGTGATCGTCCGCGGAAGATTGGCACGCTTTTTCTTGGGACCAGCCGCCGCGTCGGTCGGCGGCAGCGTCAAATCCGCGCCGCAGTACGGACACAGCTCGCTGCCCTGGTTCACTTCCTGATCGCAGTCCCGGCAAACGTACATGCAAAGAATCCTAGGGAGCGCGCAACTGGAAGTCAACTCGCCGCCGTGCCGCCGCGGTTGTGGCAATCGCTCCCGTGGCGCCGCCTTCAGGCGGCGGGGACCAACCGACTCGGCTCAACCGACCCCCACAAAGTGTCCCAGCACGTCCCTCCGCCGCACACCTGGGATGTTTTGAGCTTGCCGTTAGTTTTTTAGCAGCCGGTGCAAACGGTGCAAACGATTTGCACATGCGATGCCTTCCAACGCGCCGCCCGGAGTGCTATGTTCCGAACCGAAGGCCAGGGAACTCATGAACCATGGAGGGAAAAATGATTCGCCCAACGCACCTCAAAATGGCCGCCCCAAAGGTCCCAATTTTGGAAAATCGGAGTATGCACAACGACAACTAAAGTTGCTGGTTCTACAGAATATAAATTCAACGAGAAGGTACGCTTTTCAATTTTCCGGAGCCCCAAAAAGCCGTCGGTTCGCACGGCAAATCGAGGCCGCCTGTCGTCCTCGGAATCCACGCTAAAGGTTTCGTGCAAGGCGCAAGGGTTGCCCCGTTCTAAGGGAGTAGCGAGCGGCATGCAGCCGAATCGGACCCCGATTCGTAGTCGTGGTGACGCAGCTCAGCGACAGGAGAAAAACGAATGATCCTGCAGATCTTCTCGCGTCGATTTCCCCAAACAAGAATTCTGATGCTCCTGTCCGTCGTAGCCGTCGCCGGCCTGCCCGGTATCGTCGCACCCACTCGAGCGCAGGCGGATGGCGCCCAGAGCGGCGCCGCCACCACCGACTCCGCCACCACCGACAAAGATCAAACCGAGTTGTCAGTTACCGTCTACAACTCTGACCTCGCCCTGGTGCGCGACGTCCGCAAGCTGGAACTCCCCACCGGGGCCTTCCGTCTGCGCTTCGAAGACGTCGCCGCGACCATCAATCCGGTCACCGTGCATCTGCGCTCGCTCAACGAGGCCGAGCGCCTCTCGGTGATCGAACAGGATTACGAATACGATTTGCTCGACCCGCAAAAATTGATGCATAAGTACGTCGGCCGCGAAGTGACCCTGGTCCGCGAGGAGGAAGAAAACAATTCCACCAAGTGGACCGAGACCAAAGCGCTGCTGCTCTCCGACAACAACGACGCCCCGGTCTGGAAAATCGGAAACGAAATTGTCACCGGCCTCTCCCGCGTTTCCTACCGCTTCCCGGATTTGCCGGAAAATCTCTACAGCCGTCCCACGTTGATCTGGTCGCTCGAAAATCGCGGCGCGAAAGCCCAGCAAGTGGAAGCTTCTTACCTGATGACCGGGATGAGTTGGAAGGCCGACTACGTCCTGACGGTAGGGCGCGATGAAAAGCAGGTCGACCTCGATGGTTGGGTCACCGTGGTCAACAACGCTGGTACCGCGTTCCCCAACGCCAAGCTGCAGCTCGTCGCCGGCGAAGTGCACCGCGTGGTTGCGAAATATCCCCGAGCGATGGCCTCGCAGAGGTTGGCGACGGCAATGGTCGACGCAAACCAGCAGTTTGAACAAGAAAACTTTTCCGAGTATCACCTGTATACCCTGGGGCGTCGGACTTCGCTGGAAAATGCCGAATCCAAGCAGATCAGTTTGCTGAACGGAACGAATGTTCCGGTGGAAAAAATACTGCGGGTCAACGGGAATTCGGCATATTTCCGCAATGCGCAAACCATCGGCGAGCCGGTCCCCGAGCCGGTGATGGTCTTTTACAAATTCAAGAATTCGTCAGCCGCGGGGTTGGGAATGCCGCTGCCGGCCGGCACGATCCGCGTCTACCAGGCGGACTCGAAGGGCGGAACGCAATTCGCCGGAGAGGATTACATCGCGCACACGCCGAAAGACGAAGACGTTTCGATCCACGTCGGCGACGCCTTCGATGTGGTCGCCGAGCGCAAGCAAATGGATTGGAAGAAAGTTGCTGACCGCCTGCACGAGATCGAATACCAAATCGCGATTCGCAATCACAAGGACACGCCGATCACCGTGCAAGTTCGCGAGCCGGTCGGCGGCGACTGGGAAATGCTGAACTCTACTTTCCCAGCGAAGAAATTGGATTCAAGCACCATCCAATTCGAAATCCCCGTCGCCAAAAACGACAGCGCAACCCTGGACTACCGCATCCGCGTCCACTGGTAGCTCGAGCGGTTCTCGATGATCGTCTGGCGTGGAAAAGGGATTCTGGTTGCGCTCATCGCCTTCGGCTGCCTGGTCCTCGCCGAGTTAGTGGACGCCATCAATTTCTCGCGACCCGAGCTACTACCAGGCGTGGAGATGACGAGTCACTCGTCAAAGAGGAATTGATGACTCTTTATCACAGCCTCAGAGAGAAACTCAACCCGCTCGAGCCGTACTGAAATACTCGACTCAACGGAAAAGCAAACGCCAGTGCAAGGAAGTTTGGCGGTGGACATCTCAGATATTTACCTCGACCTGAACCACGACCTGCACGACATCGAAGAGCGTGGCTACAACCCTGATTCCTTATGGGAGCTTCGTTTTTCCTTCCGGTCCCATTGGGAAAACACATTCTGAGTGCTTGGAAGGCAATTCACGACCGTCACGTCGAATAAAGAGACGATGTATTCTCGCCTGGCTACAAATTATCCAGAAGGAACTGGGTCATGCGGCGGAAGAGTACGGTACGGGCAGCGGAATCGCTGATCCCGTGGCCACGGCCTGGAAACACCATGATATCTGGATATTTTCCATCGGAGATGAAATGGTCCAGCACTTCGCTGGTGTTTGCGAAGTGCACGTTGTCGTCGCCGGTGCTCGCAGCGATCAGCAGCTTTCCGCGCAGTTGCGATGCGCGCGCGGCGACCGACGAATCCTTGTAGCCGCCGGGATTGTCCTGCGGCCGGCCCATGTAGCGCTCGGTGTAAGCGGTGTCATACAAATGCCAGTCGCTCACCGGCGAAACTGAAATCCCCGCCTTGAAAACGGTGGACGCGTTAAACATCGCATTCAGCGTCATGTAACCGCCGTAGCTCCATCCCCAAATTCCGATGCGCGAAGAATCCACGTAAGCCAGCGACTTCAAGTAATTCACACCAGAAACCTGATCGGCCAATTCAAAACGCCCCAGATGGTTATAGATGGGAGTCTCGAAATTGTGTCCGCGCGCCCAGGAACCGCGATTATCGAGCGAGAAAATAATGTAGCCCTTCTGTGCCATCATCTGATGCCACAGAAACGTTTCGTCGTCCCATTTGTTGGCCACGTTCTGCACGTCGGGACCGCCGTACACGTACACCAGCACCGGATATTTTTTCGATGGATCGAAATTCGGAGGCTTGATGGTGTAAGCCTGCAGCTCTACGCCGTCGCCGGCCTTCACGGTAAGAAACTCCACCGGTGAAAAGCGATATGCTGCAAGGTCCGGAACGCGATCTTCATTGATGGCCGCCACCGGCGTGGCGTCGATGCGCTCCAGTTCCTGGCGCGGAGGGGTCATGGCGTTCGAAAAAGTATCCAGGTACGTGGCGCAATCCGGCGCGATCGAAATCTCGTGCGTGCCGGCCTCGGTGGTGACGCGGCGAATCGTTTTGTCAGCCAGGGTCAGCCGGAACAGATGCATCTCCACCGGATTGTCTTTGTTCGAGACGAAATAAATGTAGCCGTGTCTTTCGTCGAGCCGCAAAGCCGCGCCGGCTCCGGGGCCAAATCCGGTGCTGGTTTCCACCGCCCAATTTCCCTGGGTCAATTGCGTTTCCACCTTGCCGTCGGTGTCGTAGACGTACAGGTGCCGAAACCCGGTGCGCTCGCTGGACCACACAAATCGCCGCCCATCCGCGAAAAATTCCAGTGGCGCGACGGTCAGATTGATCCAGTAGGGATCCGTTTCGGTAATGATGACGTGCGATTTCCCAGACTCGGTTTCCGCCAGCAGCAGCTCGAGCTTGTTCTGCGCACGGTTCAGCCGCTGAATCGCAAGAATCTTTCCTTCGGGCAGCCACTGCACCCGCGGAAGATAGATATCTCTATCCGCGCCGGTATCCATCCATTTGGTTTCACCACCGGCGATGGCGATCACTCCAACGCGCACAACGGGATTCGCTTCGCCGGCTTGCGGATAGCGCGTGTTCTGGATTCCGCCGGTCGTCAAATCGGCGATGGGATATTGGGTCACTGGCCGCTCGTCCATCTCGAGGACAGCGATATGCTGGGAATCTGGCGACCACCAATAGGCAGTGCCGCAGTCGAGCTCTTCCGGATATAGCCAATCGAGTTCGCCTTCGCGCAGTTCCTCCGCCCCACCTTTCGTTAGCAAATGCGTTTCACCATTCATGACGTTGACGATCCAGATGTTGTAGTCGCGCAGGAAGGTTACCCATTTTCCGTCGGGTGAAAACTTCGGATCTTCTACGGCGGACTTGCCGTCGCCGAGCAGCTTGGTCTGCATGGTGCGCAAATCCAGCCAGGTGAGTTTGCCGCCGGCGCGAAACACCATTTCGTTGCTGTCCGCCGACCAATAATATTTGTGGGCGGCCACGCGGCCCAGACCGGTGGCCTGGCTCGCCGGTGCGCTGTCCGGCGGCAGAAGCTGCGAGATTTTTGCGGCGTCCACCAGCACGTGTTTCAGCCCATCAGAAGCGGCGACGGTCCATAGCTCGTACTTAGCTGCCGAGCCCGTTCCGGTGGTCTGGAAAAATGTTACTTGCTTGCCATCCGGACTCCATTGGAGATCTTCGAGCAGCGATCCGTTGAGGTCGGGCTCGCTGTTGATTCGCTCGACGGTTAATTGCCTCCCCGCACTGGGCGCGTTTTGCACCCGGGCGACCGCGATACCACCGCCGGCGCCAGCCGCCGCCGCGACAAACGCCACCCCGAAAATTGAAATGCCAGTACGCGAAATGCGAGCCATGCAGGGCCTCCGAAAGACTGGGCCATCTTACTCTGGAACGGGAATCGCCTGGAATTGGTTAGCGAGCCGAGTGTGCTTTGAGTTGGACGGGGCAGGCGGGAAACAACTTGGGAAGCGAAAGTGACTACGCGAGCGCGCGTGAGCCGGTTTCAGCTCCCGCGGCGCCGGATCTTTTCGGCCGAGCCAGGAAAGCGATGACCGTCAACGCCAGGGCAAACGCCAGCATGCTGCCGTCGCGCACCAGCGACCACGGGCCCAAGCGTTCTCCCGGGCCGAAGCATCCGCAATTGATTTCCAGGCCCTGCATGTACGCGTGCACGGTCACGCCGAATAGACCGATCAGCAGCACCGATGCCCCGGCGGCGGAAAACGGAAGCTGCCATCCGCTCAACAGCCACAGCCCCAGAATTAATTCCGCAAACGGCAGGGTGTGCGCTACGAAGCTGACCTGACCGTCGGTCAAAAGCTGGAAGGAATTCACTTCCATGGCGAAAAACGAAAGCGAAGTCTTCACCGAAGCGACCGACCACGGGGTATCCGGGATTTGCGGCCGCAGCTTGGCATAAGAGGAGACCAGAAAAATCCCCGCCAGAATAAACCGGCCGATCACCAGCGCGATACGCCGATTCTTATCGGAAGATGCGGAAGACATCATCATTGGCTCAAAAGTTGATCGATGAATTGCTTAAGCAGCGGCCAGGAAACCAGCCCGGAAGCCGCGGGATACGTTTTGCCCTTGTAGATGAAGATGTAAGTGGGCGTCGCCGACACCGGAACCTGCTTCGCAAGGTTGATATCCTTCAAGATCAGTGGGTCAACCGCGCATCCTGACGCGCCGGGCGATCCGCCCATCTGCGGAGCGTCCATCGCCATGCAGCCCACCATTAGCTGTTGCATGCGCTTGAAATCCGCCGGACTCACTGCTCCTTGCACGAACTTTCCCATCTCACCGTTGGCTTGCCAGGCATCCTGGTTGTCGTACAGTGCCGCTTCCACCTCGGGAAACTTTCTGACGACCGCCGCTGCGTTCGCCCAGCGCGCTGCCATCCCGGAGTATTTGTGCATCGGCAGCGGGGAATCGTGGTGTACCAGATAAATTTTGCCGGACGCGACGTAATCCGAGATCATCGGGCGCAGCGTCTGTTCGTATAAAATTCGGCACGAAGGGCACTGATAGTCGCTGAAGACCTCCATAGTGACCGGAGCGTTCTTGTCGCCCAGCCCCTTGACGACGTCGGCCGGCACCACCGGCTTTGCGGCAGCAGCCTTCGCCGCCGCCGACTTTGCCGTAGCGGGATGGGTCTGACCGAGTGCGGGCGAGGAATTCAGGAGTCCGCCGAGCCCCAGCAGACAGACGACCGCGACCACCGCCCAGGTTGTCTCAAGCCCCGCGTGTACCGGCTTCGTCCTCAAGCAATCCTCCCAGGCCGCTCAAAATTGGCACTTTCGGTCATTCTATATTGGTTTCTTCGATTGTTTTGTCAAAATCCAACTCCACTGGCGGGATCGGTACCCCTCCAAACCGCTCAAACTAAGATGCGTATCTCCCAGTCGGCGGCTACCCTATCCGGAAGTGCGGCTGGCCCCAGGGGGTCTAGAGCCGGGGTCGGTAGGGCGGGGATAGTTCGGCAGGGGAATTCCCGGAAGCCGGGTTAGGGTGATGAAAGAAAGCAGCTTAGCTATTCTCAATAATCTTGACAATAAGACACTCAACGCGTATACTGGCCCAGCGTAAGGGAATGCCAAGGGCTGTGCCCTCGAAGGAGTCTCTGGAATGAGCAAAATTATTGGAATTGATTTGGGAACCACCAATTCAGTGGTGTCAGTAATGCAGGGTGGCGAAGCGGTGGTCATCCCAAACCAGGAAGGCGCGCGCACCACGCCCTCGGTCGTCGGGATCACCAAGAGCGGGGAGCGGTTGGTGGGGCAGGTGGCCAAACGGCAATCGATCACCAATCCGGACAACACCGTGTATTCGATCAAGCGGTTTATGGGCCGGCGCTTCGACGAAGTGGCCGAAGAAGCCAAACGGGTGCCGTACAAAGTGGTCCGCGGTAGCGACGGCGACGCTCGCGTGGAAATCCTGGGCAAAGTATACAGCCCGCCGGAGATCTCCGCGATGATCCTGCAGAAATTGAAGACCGCGGCGGAGAATTTTCTGGGAGAGAAGGTCACCAAGGCGGTGATCACGGTTCCGGCGTATTTCAACGATAGCCAGCGGCAAGCTACCAAGCAGGCGGGCGAGATCGCGGGGCTGGAAGTATTGCGGATCATCAACGAGCCGACGGCGGCAGCGCTGGCCTACGGATTGGACAAGAAGAACGAAGAGACCATCGCGGTTTATGACTTGGGGGGCGGTACCTTCGATATCTCGATCCTGGAAGTGGGCGAGAAGGTGGTGGAAGTGAAATCCACCGCCGGAGACACCCACCTGGGCGGCGACGACATCGACCAGTTGGTTATCGACTGGATGGTGGCGCAGTTCAAGAAGGAGTCGGGCATCGACCTGAGCAAGGATCGCATGGCCATTCAGCGTCTGAAGGAAGCCGCGGAAAAGGCCAAGATCGAGCTGTCGCAATTGAGCGAGACGGAGATCAATCTGCCATTCGTTACTGCGGATGCCTCCGGACCGAAGCACATGCAGATGAAGATGTCGCGGTCGACGCTCGAACAACTGATGGAAGAAACGCTGCAGCGCACGGTGGGGCCGGTAAAGCAGGCTCTGCACGACGCAGGTCTGCCGCCGGAAAAGATCGACGAAGTGGTTTTGGTCGGCGGTTCAACGCGAATCCCGCGGGTCGTGGATATCGTGAAAAAGCTCTTCAGCGGCAAGGAACCGCACAAGGGCGTGAACCCGGACGAAGTGGTGGCGGTAGGAGCGGCGATCCAAGGCGGCGTGCTCGGCGGGGAAGTAACAGACATCCTGCTGCTAGACGTGACCCCGCTGTCTCTCGGCGTGGAAACGCTGGGCGGGGTAATGACCGTGCTGATTCCGCGCAACACCACGATTCCGACGCGCAAGTCGGAAACTTTTTCGACCGCGGCGGACAATCAGACCGAGGTGGAAATCCATGTGCTGCAAGGTGAGCGGCCAGTGGCCAGCGGAAACCGTACCCTGGGCAAATTCAAGCTGCTCGGAATTCCGCCGGCGCCACGCGGAATGCCGCAAGTGGAGGTGACGTTTGACATCGACGCCAACGGCATACTGAACGTGTCGGCGAAAGACCACGCCACGAACAAGGAACAGAAGATCACCATCACCGCCTCCACCGGTTTGAGCAAGGACGAGGCCGAGCGCATGCGCAAGGAAGCGGAATCGCACGCGGACGAAGACAAGGCGCGTGTGGTGGAAGCTGAAGCGCGCAACCGGGCCGACAATCTGGTCTACCAGGTGGAAAAGTTGCTCCGTGAAAATCGCGAGAAACTCGCGGAAGCTGACGTGAAAGCGGCGGAAGCCGCGGTGGAAGATGTACGCAAGGCCATCGCCGACGGCGGCCCGGAAGGAATCAACAGCGCTGCTGAGAAGCTGACTCGTGCGTCGCACACCATTGCCGAGCAGCTGTACAAGGCGCAAGCGGCGGCCGGGGCGGCAGCGGGCGGAGCAGGAGGCCCGGGAGGCCAGGCTGGTCCGGGCGCTGGACCGCACGATGGAGCTGGTTCCGCGGGTGCGGAAGGTGGGGCCGCCGGCGCGAAGCAAAGCGACGTGGTGGACGCCGAGTTCGTGGACGTCGACGACTCGAAGCAACCGAACTAAAGCTGGATGCCCGATTCCGGGGGCGATGCGGCCGGAACGGCGGGGGCAGGCATATGCGGCTTGCCCCTGTTTTGATTTAGCTTTTGATTTGGTTTTGATTTAGCCGGGCAGGAGCAAAATTGGCGACAGACGGAATCCACCGAGCAGGGACGCCGCAAGCAGTTCAAAAGATCCGCGAGAATTATTATCTGGTACAAGTGGCGCTCAGCGCTTCACCGCGGGCGGACTGGCGGCGGCTGTTCTACGACCTGCAGCAGGAAGTGCCGCCGGAATTTCCGCCGCGATCGGTGGAGATTACCGGGACGCTGTTGCGCTTCAAGTCCGACCCTGCGGAAGTGGAATGGAAAATCGGATTGATCGATAGGTGGATCGGGCGAGCGACGGGGAAAGAAGCGACTATGGGCGCGCGCTCCGAGGAACAGAAGCGCCATCGCGAAGAGCTGTCACGCGAGGCCGAGGAAATGAATCAGTGGACCGAAGACTGGAAGAAACTCGCCCCGGGCGAGGCAGCGAAGTAGGCCAAGCAAAGTAACAGGGCCGGCGAGCCTTTTGTCTGGCGTTTTTTCCGCCTTTCGAAATTTATCGGACCCATCAAAAATGGCAAAACAAGATTATTACGAACTGCTGGGAGTGCCGCGGAGGGCGCCGCTGAAGGAAATCCGCGCGGCGTACCGCAAGCTGGCGCGCAAGTACCATCCCGACCTGAATCCCGGCGACAAATCGGCGGAAGAAAAGTTCAAGCAGATCCAGGAAGCTTACGACGTAATTTCGGACACCAAGAAGCGTCAGACCTACGATCAGTTTGGATTCAACAACCCCGGACAAGGGCCCGGACCATCGCACGGCGCGGGTCCCGCGCCCGGTCAGGACATTCCGTTCGATTTTCGGGGATTTGATTTTGGCGGTGCGGAAACCGCGGGCGGCGGCGGTAGCGGAAGCTTCCGCGATCTCTTTAGCCAGATTTTCCGCGGAGCGAACGCGGCGCAGGAAGCGCGCGGTCCGTCTCCAGGAGACGACCTCGAATATCAGGTGAATATCACTTTCGCGGAAGCGATGCGCGGGACGGTGAAGAAACTCTCGTTCGCGCGGCTGGATAGTTGTGCGGTTTGCCACGGCACCGGCGGGGTAGAGGACGCGAGTAAGCCATCCACCTGTGCGACCTGCGGCGGCAGCGGGCGGGTAATGCAGACCAGCGGGAAGATGCGCTTTCAGGTGGCGTGTCCACAATGCGGCGGCACCGGACGCAATCGCACCATTTGCCGCAACTGCGGCGGAGAAGGGCGAGTGCGGCGCACCGAGACGCTGGACGTACGCTTTCCTCCCGGCGCGCAGACCGGTTCTCGGGTGCGGGTGGCTGGACGCGGCAATGCCGGGGTGATGGGCGGCCCTCCGGGCGACCTTTACATCATTACCCAAGTGGAGCCGCATCCGTTCTTCGAGCGCCGCGGCGATGATTTGTACACCCACGTGCCGATCACGGTGACCGAGGCGTCGCTGGGCGCGAAGGTGGAAGTGCCGACGATCGATGGCCGGGCGCAAGTGCGCATCCCGCCGGGCACCGACAGCGGGAAAAAACTGCGGCTGCGGGAAAAGGGCGCCCCCTCCGCGCGGAATCCCGGCAACCGCGGCGACCAGATCGTGGAAGTGCGGGTGGTGGTGCCGCGTCCGGAAGACGAGCGCGTGCGCAACCTGCTAAAGGAACTGGCCAAGGCCGCGCCGGAAGATCCGCGGCAGGAGATTTTTTCACAGGCGGTGCTGTAAGCCGCGCGTAGGACGCAAACCATGACTAATCGTCCGCGAAAAAGAGCGAAAGCCGGCTACATGATTTCGGCGGTGGCCGAGCTATACAAAATCCATCCGCAGACGCTGCGGCTGTATGAGCGCGTCGGTCTGCTGAAGCCGTCGCGTTCCCAGGGCAACACCCGGCTGTATACCGATGGCGATCTGGAGCGGTTGGAAGTGATCCTGAATCTCACCCGGGAACTTGGCGTGAACCTGGCCGGGATCGAAATTATTCTGAACATGCGCGACAAAATGGGTGAGATGCAGCAACAGATGGAAGCGTTCATCGGGTTCGTGCGCGGGGAATTGTCGCAGGGTTTCCGCGGCGTGGACGACCGCAAGCTGCGCAATGCGATCGTACGCACCGCGCCGGCGCGGGTCTTCCGCGTGGAGAAGTAACCAGCCAGACGTCCGCGGACTTCTATTGAAGGCCTTCCGCACTCAAAACAACTGTCTCTGTCTCGACAACAGTTTCGTGCAATCGAGCGCGTTGAGCATCACGTCCACATTTCACGACCGGCCGCCAGGATTGGCTGGGCCACTCGGGCGACCACAACGGCGACACAACAACGATTACCGATCATCTTGATCGGTGATGTTTTTTCGCTTTCGCCGGATGATGTTTAGCTTTTTTCTCTGCAGGCGGCGCGGACTCCGGCAGGTCGGAGTTGAAAATGTCGGCTACCACCTTCCACTTACCGTCGGCCTGCTTTTTCCATACCTCCACGAACTTGCCGTGGTCGGTCACCGCGGCTTTGCTTAGGGAATCTTTGCGGCTTAGATCATAGGTGCCCACGAGATAGGCTAGATCGCTGGAACGGGCGACCTCCACGTTGCTTACCTTCCAGGACACGGAAGCGCCCGGAGTGAGAAGCGAGGCCCACACGGAGCGGATCGCCTGTTTGCCGGTGGCGATGAGTGCGTTGGGGGGTAGCAGCGAGGCGTCATCACTGTAATACGAAACGGTTCCGTCCAGGTCGTTGGCCGCGGCGGTCTTTGACCATTGGGTGTCCAAATCTCGAAGAGCAGTGACATCCGCCGCGCGTGTGTCCGGCGGCGTTTGCTGGCCGCATCCGGATAGGAGAAGAAGCAAAGCGAGGCAGCCGCCGCACAGCGTGAGCTGGAATTTCGGTCGTTGTTCGAAATGATTGGGCATTGGCGAATCCTCCTGGTTAACGTGTTTACGTTATCACATTCGACCCAACTGCTGGATGCGGCGTGAAGTGCGTCGGGGAGTAAACCGCCAGGAGCGGCGGCGGTACAACCGCCGCTCGAATTGCAGGTTAGGTGATTTTGAGTTCGGCGTCTGAATGTTTTTGCCGGACAGACCGACAAGGCGTAGAGTTTCTTTCCACAGGTTGGTGAGTTTGCACAGGGCGGGTGCGCTTGCGCCGGTCGGCGCTCGCGCTTATGCTGCTTTCATGGCGCGACCGGATTGCCCTGTGTGTCACGGAGACGGATGGAAGTTGGTGGCGGCCGGCGCTGCGCCGGCGGAGTCCGCGCGCACGGGCGAAACCAAGTTGGTGATCGGAAATGGTGATGCCAACGGGACCGCGGTGGCGCGCGAACCTTACCGCTACGCGGTGTTATGCGATTGCACTGCGACCGACCGCAACGAGCGGAGCCTGGACCGTGCGCGCATCCCACAACGATACCGGCAGTGCACGTTTGAAAATTACGAGACGGACAATGAGCAGGAAGGCGCGTCGCCCGCGCAGATGGAAGACTGGAACCGCAGCTTGGCCCAGGCGAAATTGAATATGCACGGTTTCGCGCGCGATTTTCCGGCGGGCACCGAGCACGGCTTGCTGCTGATGGGTCCGTGCGGCGTGGGCAAGACGCATTTGGCGGTTGCGGCGCTGCAGGAAGTGGTCCTGCGGGGGCACTCCGGACTTTTCTATGATTACCGCGAACTGCTGAAAGAAATTCAGGCCAGCTACAGTGCGGACAATCCGGTGACCGAAATGGGCATCCTGGAGCCGGTGCTCACCGTCGAAGTGCTGATGCTGGACGACCTGGGATCGAGCAAGCCTTCGCTGTGGGCGCTGGAAACCGTGGGGCACATCCTGAACACGCGCTATAACGCCAATCGGGTGACCTTGCTGACTACGAATTTTCTGGATGGTGATGCTTCGCGCGCGCGTGGTGGGGCGGCTGCACCCTCGTCGTCGTCCTCATCCGTGATGGCCAACTCACGCGCGGCGGTGATGGAGGATACTCTCGCCGATCGCATCGGCACCCGCATTCGTTCCCGGCTGTATGAAATGTGCCGGACCATCGAAATGTCGGCGCCGGACTACCGCAAGGAATTCCGCCGCGCCGGTCCTCTTCGCAGCTAGCTCCCCTCATGCCGGAAATCTACCATCGCGGATTTTTTCTGGACGGACCTGCGGGCAAACTCGAAGCTCTGTTGTGGACTTCGCCTCTCGCGCATCCGCCGCGCGCGGCGGTGGTCTGCCATCCGCATCCTCTCTTCGGCGGCACCATGCACAATAAAGTGGTGTTTCAAACTGCCAAGGCCCTGCATTCGCTTGGCATCCCGGTGCTGCGATTTAATTTTCGCGGTGCGGGGTTGAGCGAAGGGGCGCACGACAACGGCGTGGGCGAGCAGGACGACGCGGGCGCGGCGCTCGACTATGTGGAGCGGGAATTTCCGCAGACGCCGCTTTTGCTCGCGGGATTCAGTTTTGGTTCGCGCGTGGGATTGAAAGTCGGATGTGAAGACCCGCGGGTATCTGAATTGATCGGCGTGGGAATCCCGACCGATAACGTGCTCGACGGACTGGACCGGCATTTTCTGCAGTCCTGCGGGAAGCCGAAACTCATCGTGCAGGGTAGCGAGGATGAGTTTGGTCCGCTGAAGAGCATTGAGGCGCTATTTGCAACTATGCCCGAACCGAAGAAGTTGGTGGTCGTCGACGGCGCGGATCATTTTCTGAAGGGCCAGCTCGATCAGCTCGGCGCGGCGATTGATTCGTGGCTGTCGGCTCGTCTATGGCCGACTGTCCGTTAGCATGGGGTGCTAAAAACCAACGGCAAATTCAAAACACCCACCTTTCCCATCTGCCTTCGCGCATGGGCGGCGCTACCGCAGACTGGAAGCCAGGGGAGAGTGGGGCACCCACGAACACGATCGTGAGTTGTTGGTCGTATCCTTGGTGTCAGGGTTTCCATGCTCTGAGGTTTTTCCGCCACGGGTGGCGGCGCTCCGACGGCTCTGCGAGAGTTGCTCGGACGCGGGCTAGCGGGTTTCCTGAAAGATGCGGAGGATCTGTTCGCGGGTGGCGGGCGGGACCGCGGCTAGCGGGAGGTTCGCGCGAACGTGTTCGAGGCGGCTCATGCCGATTAGCGCGGTGGTGATGCCGGGAGCGGAGCGGGCGAACTGCACAGCACGCTCGAAGTCGGTATTCAGGCCGAGAGATTCGGCCACGAATCGGGGAAGATTGTGCGCAAGCTGACCCTGCATCGTAGGCGCGCTGGTGATCAAAGTGATGTTGAGCGGACGCGCCGCCTGGACCATGGAAACGGAACGCGTACCGAGTTTCTGCGTCGGACGCACCAGAGCTTCGGGCATCCCCAGATTGAACGGCATTTGCACGAAGCGCATGCGATGAGTCTCGCCGGCGATTTCGGTGGCGATTCCTACCAGCGCTTCGAGCGATAGATGGTCTTTGGCGCCAGGGTCCTGGCGAAAACCATTCCAAGTGGCTACACCGTAAGACTGAAGTTTGCCGTCGTCGGCGGCGGCTTCGCAGAATTCAAAAGCGGCGCGGATGCGGGTCAGGAATTCGTCGCGAGGAATCTCCGCGAGCTGCGTTTCCGGATTATGCAGGTAGAAAACGTCGACGCATTCGACGTCCAAATTGCGGCGGCTGCGATCGAGCTGATTGGCCAGATATTTCGGCGCGATGCAGTGGCAGCCGGCGGCGATATCGTGCGGGCCAAAAATGCCGCGCTCGGCGTACTCGCGAAAAAAATAGTCGGCTGGATCGGCGGGCATGGCGCCGTCAGGGGTGAGGAAGCCGGCCTTGGTGCAGAGGAAAACTTCCTCGCGGCTGAAACCCGCGACGGCGAGTTTCTTGAGCGCGTCGCCAATGGAGCGCTCGCTGCGCTGAAAGCGATAGTTGATGGCGGTGTCGATGACGTTGATGCCGCCCTCGACCGCGGCGACTACTGACTCGGTGTAGCGGCGGTCGGTGTCCGCGTCGGGCTCGCCGAGATAGGTGCCGATGCCGATCGAGGAAAAATGCAGGCCGTCGCGTTCGCGGAAGTGGCCGGCCGCGGTTTTCTGGTTGGCGGGTCCGGGATCGGTGGTAGGGGAAAAGAAACGCGAAGCGTACTTGCGCGTTCCGTCCGGGGTGGCGTGGCTAGGCATTCATCCTCTCAGCACAAAGGCAAAGAAGTATAACAACTTGCCGCCGCGAGCCGGGCGCGAAAAAGCATTCGGTACGGAGTAATTCTTCGGTCAGCGGGTCTGCGGTACGCCTGGTTCAGCTCCCGTTCAGGACAAGTTGAGCGGATCACTCAGAAAGATCGCCCACAGATCGCAGTTTGCCTGAATGTTGTGAGGATATTTACGACCTAATTCTAATTGCGCCTGCCGCGCACGTTGCTGCGATTTCTAAAGCCCTCCATCGGATAGCTCGTTATTGGGAAATACATTCGGAAATCCACCACAGTGGGCCAGGGCGCTCACCGCCACCTCAATGTCCACCAGATCATAGTCGACAAAATCGAATCCTGCGGGCAGCTCGGAAACGGGAAGGGCCGGTGGATTTCGAAAAACGCAGAGCAAGTTCTTTCAAAGAATATCTAAAACCTCGGCGCGTCAGTAGTCCAGATCAGTAAAGAAGCGCAGCATAAAGGCTTCGTTTGCGATCCGTGCCCAGTATTCAGGCTTGATTTCCGGAAGAACGGATGGGCAGAGCGTGGAATCGAGCGATACAAGCTCGTCAAGTTGCTCCAGCTTGGACCAAGCGATGCCGTTTCCCCAGGTAGCGTCGGTCTTGTCAAACTTTTCCGTGGCAATAAACCAGGGTGTGATTACCAGCCTCGCAGCAGCTAAGTTCAAGATGAATATAGTACGAAAATAGAGTGGCCGGTAGCGGGAGGTTCGGGTAGCCGGCCATTTCTCGAGGATTGTGGAAATTTACATCCCGCGCTGGGCGGTGATGGCTTGCCGGGTTTCGCTGGCGTGCTGTTGCGCCTCGATCAGGCGGCGGGCTTCGGCGCGGATTCGCGGCACGTAGTGCCAGAAAATTGCGGCGCCGATCAGACTTACGAATCCGCCGATGGCCACGGTCCATGGGGCGCCGATGCGTTGTGCTAGTGCGCCGCCATAGATCGCGCCTAGCGGAGCCATGCCCATCACCATCATGGAGTACGCAGACATGATGCGGCCCCGGAGACGGTCGGGGGCCATCGATTGGATCAGGGTATTGGAGCAGGCCATTTGCAGCATCATGGAATAACCGACAGGGATCAGCAGAACGATCGAGAGATAAAACGAGCGGGAGAATGAAAAGAAAATCAGGCCCACGCCGAATGTGGAGCAGGAGATGGCTACCAGGCGGCTTAGGCCTTTCAGTCCGATGCGTAGCGCCAGCGTGAACGCACCGAGAAACGCGCCGACTCCGGTGGCGCCCATCAAAGCGCCAAGGGTGCGGGCGTTACCGTGCAGGATTTTGTCAGCGAAGATGGGCATCAGCACGGTGTAGGGCATGGCCACCAGGCTGACCAAACCGATCAGCAAGAGCAGCGCGAAAATCGGGGTGGTGCGGTAAACGAATTGGAAGCCTTCGATGATGCGCTCGATCGGCGACGCGGTAGTTTCTTCGCGCAACGGCGGATCGACCTTCATCAGGAGCAGGCCGATGATCACCGCGATATAGCTGATGGCGTTGGAAAAAAAGCACCAACCTTCCCCGATCGACGCCACCAGAATTCCCGCGACGGCGGGGCCCAGGATGCGCGCGCCGTTGAACATCGAAGAATTGAGGGCGATGGCGTTCATCAGGTCGGTGCGGCCGACCATGTCCATCAGGAAAGTTTGGCGCGCGGGAATGTCGAATGCGTTTACGGTGCCGAGCAGCGAAGCCAACAGCATCAATTCCCACACGGTGATGCGGTGGGTGAGAGTCAGCGTGGCGAGCGTGGAGGCGAGGCACATCGAGAGCCCCTGCGTGAGGATCACTACGCGCTGGCGGTTAAAGCGGTCGGCGACGATTCCTCCCAGTGGCGCGAACAGGAAAATGGGAAAACGGCCGACGAAGGCGACCAGGCCAAGCAAAAATCCCGAATGGGTGAGGCGGTAAACCAGCCAGGCTTCGCCGATGGTCTGCATCCAGGTGCCGATCAGCGAGATCAATTGGCCGCCGAAGAAGTACTGAAAATTGCGGTGATCGAGGGCGCGAAAGGCGATCGCCAGGCGGGAGCGGTGGCCGATTTCTTCCGGGAGCGGGAGTTCCGTGGGAACGGCCGTGGCGGGGTCTTTGTCCGTGGTGTCCGTCCCGGGCATCATTTCATTTTACGCTGAGAAGCGTGCGGATGAAGAATTTGGGCGGAAAAAGACTTGTGCGCGGTTTCTTTTGATTTTGGACGACAGCGCTAATTTTCCGGAACGGGCGGGGGAGGGGGAGTGGCGGCCAGGACGCGCGAGCAGGCGCGTACCATGCGGCGGTAGGGCCAGGTGTTATCGCGGAAGAGAATTTCGCCTTGGCGCGGCTTGGAATAGAACCAGCGGGCGATCAGGGCGAGATGTTCGGCGCGTTCGGAAGATGTGGCGGGCCGAGCGGGGACCTGCGGCACCGGCGTTGCGGCAGGAATTTTTAGGGCGTCGGGGGATGATGCCGGTGGGTCCGGAGCTAGCGGCAGCGCTGAGCCGGCAGGCTCAGCGCTGGGGACTGAGTGGCTGGCTTGCGCGACAGTGACGCTCGCGTCGCCGGCGGGTTCGAGGCACGCGCGAAGGATCGAATCCAGCGAGCGTGGCTCGCTGGATAGTTCGGCGAAACGCAGTGGGAAAGTTCCGGCGATTTGGCCCGCGTGAATCGAGAAGACCATCACGCAATTTTTCTCGCCGCCGCGCTGCAGAATTACGGCGTCGAGCTGTTCGATCGGACGCGCGAGTTCAGGGAGTCC
>Ga0182024_10010499_pt1 | contig 18851 bp, 15 predicted proteins | sample P32metaG_FD_120480 | JGI IMG/M metagenome (GOLD analysis project Ga0182024, IMG submission 120480) | Permafrost microbial communities from Stordalen Mire, Sweden - P3-2 metaG (Illumina Assembly) | ecosystem: Environmental > Terrestrial > Soil > Wetlands > Permafrost | place: Sweden: Stordalen... | reverse complement strand
TGGTTCATGAACGGCGCGGCGGTGTCCTCGGCCGCCGCCGTCGGCAATTTGACGAGCAACTGGACGCTCTTCGGCACCGGCGATCTCAACGGCGACGGCAAGGGCGACCTGTTGTGGCGCGACAGCACCAGCGGCACCGTGACGGTCTGGTTCATGAACGGCGCGACAGTGGCCTCCGCAGCGAATTTCGGCGCGCTGCCCAGCACCTGGACCATCCTCGGCGACGCCAATGGCGAGATACTATGGCGCGACAGCGCCGGCGACATCGCGCTGTGGGGCGTGCAGAACGGCCAGGTGACGAGTTCGTCCGGGCTCGGCACCGTGACCAGCAATTTCGTCGTGCAGGGTGTCGGCGACTTCAATGGCGACGGCAAGATCGACATCCTGTGGCGCGATACGAATAGCGGCACGCTGTCGATCTGGTTCACCAACGGCGCGCAGGTCACATCCGCCGCCGTCGTCGGCACGCTGCCGAGCAACTGGAGCGTGGCGCAGGTCGGCGACTACAACGGCGACGGCGAGAGCGATATTTTGTTGCTCGACAGCGCCGGCGACCTCGCGATGTGGCTGATGAACGGCGCGACGGTGTCGTCGTCGGTCGGCATCGGCAATGTCGGGTCGACCTGGCAGGTGCAGAACCTCAACGCCAACTAACGGAGCGTTTTGATCCAAACCATGGCGGGGGCGAGCCTTCGCCAAAAGGCCTTTGGAACTTTTTTGAGCCTTTTCGGAGCTTTCCAAAGCGTCTCGGAAATGTAATCGTCGCCATCGAGCCGCCGGCGCGACGTCTCGAAGACTGGTCAAAATTCGCCGGCGGCTCTGTTTCTACCGCGGGCGACTACAGCAAGTTCAACCATAAGATTTAGCCACGCGCCGTCTGAGCCGGAGCGGCTGGAGCGGTGCGTTTTTGGCGGGGGCCATCATGAACGGATTAAACGCGGCACGCCGCGGGCGAACGCGCGCAAGCATTGCGCGCCCAAGCATTGCGCGCCAACGGCCGATCGCAGGGATTTGCGGTCGTCTGGCGATACCGGCCTCGATCGCAGCCGCGCTGGTCTGCGGCGCGGCGGGAACGGCCTCGGCGACGCTTTTCAGCGAATATGCGGTCCCGACGGTCAACGGCCAGCCATGGGGCATCACCACGGGCGCGGACGGCGCGCTGTGGTTCACCGAGGTGCGTGCCAACAAGATCGGGCGGATCACGACCAGCGGCACTTTTTTCGAATTCACTATTCCTACCCTAGGCGCCGGTTCATATAACATCACCGCAGGCGCGGACGGCGCGCTATGGTTCACCGAAAATGAAGGCGGCAAGATCGGGCGGATCACGACCACCGGGGGGTTTGCCGAGTACAACATTCCGACCAGCGCATCCGGCCCATGGGGCATCACCGCGGGCCCGGACGGCGCGCTGTGGTTCACCGAGTATAGCGGCGGCAACAAGATCGGGCGGATCACAACCAGCGGGACGATTATCGAATACGCCGTTCCTACCAGCGGCGCTCACCCCTATGGCATCGCGGCGGGCCCGGACGGCGCGCTGTGGTTCACCGAGGAAGGCGCCGACAAGATCGGGCGGGTCACGACGGGCGGTACTTTTATCGAATACGCCGTTCCTACCAGTGGCGTCTATCCGGCAGGCATCGCCGCGGGTTCGGACGGCGCGATGTGGTTCACCGAGAGCGGCGGCAACAAGATCGGGCGGATCACGGTCGGCGGGATTGTGACTGAATACACCGTTTCGACGATCCCCGCGCCTGGCCTGGATGGCATCACCGCGGGCCCGGACGGTGCCCTATGGTTCACCGAGCAGAGCATCGACAAGATCGGGCGGATCACGACCGGCGGTGCTGTTACCGAATACGCCGTTCCGACCAGCGCCGCCACGCCGGCTGGCATCACCACGGGCCCGGACGGCGCGTTGTGGTTCGCCGAGTACGACGGCAACAAGATCGGGCGAGTTCCTGCTTCCATCGCCAATGTGCTGACCGCCACCCACGACTTCAACGGCGACCGCCAGAGCGACATTGCCTGGCGCAACACCAGCGGCACCGTTGCGGTGTGGCTGATGAACGGCGGCACGATCACGCAGGCGGCCGCGCTCGGCACCCTGCCGTCGAGCTACGCGATCGTCGGTCAGCATGATTTCGACGGCGACGGCAAGGCCGATATGCTGTGGCGCGACAGTAGTGGCAACGTCTCGATGTGGCTGATGAACGGCGCCGCGATCACCTCGGCCGTCGCAGTCGGCAACCTGACCAGCAACTGGACGCTCCACGGCACCGGCGATCTCAACGGCGACGGCAAGGGCGACCTGCTGTGGCGCGACAGCAATACCGGCACCGTGGCGGTGTGGTTCATGAACGGCGCGACCGTTGCCTCGACCGCGGTTTTCGGCGCGCCTCCCAGCAACTGGTCGCTGCTCGGCGACGGCTACGGCGGCGTGCTGTGGCGCGACAGCGCCGGCGACATCGCGCTGTGGGGCGTGCAGAACGGCCAGGTGACGAGCTCGGTCGTGCTCGCCACCGTCACCAGCAATTTCGTGGTGCAGGGCGCCGGCGACTTCGACGGCGACGGCAAGCTCGACATCCTGTGGCGCGATACCAATTCGGGCGCGCTGTCGATCTGGTTCACCAACGGCACGGCGGTGACGTCGGGTGCGAGCGTCGGCGCGCTGCCGAGCAACTGGAGCGTGGCGCAGGTCGGCGACTACAACGGCGACGGCAAGAGCGATATTTTGTTGCTCGACAGCGCCGGTGACCTGGCGATGTGGCTGATGAACGGCGCGGCGGTGTCGTCGTCGGTCGGTGTCGGCAATGTCGGAACGACCTGGCAGGTGCAGAACGTCAACGCCAACTAACGGAGAGTTTTGATCCAAATCAGGGCGGGGGCGAGCCTTCGCCAAAAGGTCTTTGGAACTTTTTAGAGCCTATTGGAGCTTTCCAAAGCGTCTCGGAAATGTAATCGTCGCCATCGAGCCGCCGGCGCGACGTCTCGAAGACTGGTCAAATTCGCCGGCGGCTCTGTTTCTACCACGGGCGACTACAGCAAGTTCAACCATAAGAATTAGCCACGCGCCGTCTGAGCCGGAGCGGCCGGAGCGGTGCGTTTTTGGCGGGGGCCATCATGAACGGATTAAACGCGGCACGCCGCGGGCGAACGCGCGCAAGCATTGCGCGCCAATGGCCGATCGCAGGGATTTGCGGTCGTCTGGCGATGCCGGCCTCGATCGCAGCCGCGCTGGTCTGCGGCGCAGCGGCAACGGCCTCGGCGGCGCTCCCGACCGGCGCCTTCACCGAATATTTGATCCCGAGCGGCGACGACGCAAATGGCATCACCGCAGGCCCGGACGGCGCGCTGTGGTTCACCGAAACTACCGACAGCAGGATCGGGCGGATCACGACCGGCGGTATTTTTACCGAATACGCCGTTCCGACCAGCGGCGCCTACCCGGGCTCCATCACGGCCGGGCCGGACGGCGCGCTGTGGTTCACCGAAATTGACGGCAACAAGATCGGGCGGATCACGACCGGCGGTGTTTTTACCGAATACGCCATTCCGACCAGCGGCGCCGTCCCAGGTGGCATCGCTGCGGGCCCGGACGGCGCGCTGTGGTTCACAGAGAGTAGCGCGAACAAAATCGGGCGGATTACGACCGGCGGTGTTTTTACCGAATACGGCGTTCCGACCAACAACGCCGTCCCAAGTGGCATCACCGCGGGCAGGGACGGGGCGCTGTGGTTCACCGAAAATAACGTCGACAAGATCGGGCGGATCACGACCGCCGGTGTGGTCACTAACGAATACGGTGGGCTTGTAAGCGGCTCCCATCCAGGAGCGATCACCGCGGGGCCGGACGGCGCGGTGTGGTTCACCGAGTTCAACGCCAACAAGATCGGGCGGATCACGACCGGCAGTAATATTACCTTTGTCGAATACGCCGTTCCCACCGGTGGCGCGCAACTAAACGGTATCGCCGCGGGCCCGGACGGGGCGCTGTGGTTCACCGAATATGCCGGCAACGCCATCGGGCGGATCACGACCGGCGGTGTCTTTACCGAATACCAAGCACCCACGGGCAGCACTGGCCCACAGGGCATCACCGCGGGCCCGGACGGCGCAGTGTGGTTTGCCGAAGCGCTCCACTCCAGGATCGGGCGGTTTGCTGCTTCCATCGTGCTGACCGCCACCCACGACTTCAGCGGCGATCACCGGAGCGACATTTTCTGGCGCGACACCAGCGGCACCGTCGCGGCGTGGCTGATGAACGGCGGCGCCGTTTCGCAGTCGGCTGCTCTCGGCACCCTGCCGTCAAGTTATTCGGTCATCGGCCAGCATGACTTCAGCGGCGACGGCAAGGCCGACGTGCTGTGGCGCGACACCAGCGGCAACATCTCGATGTGGCTGTTGAACGGCGCCGCAGTCGCCTCGGCCGCCGCGGTCGGCAACTTGACCAGCAACTGGACGCTCTACGGCACCGGCGATCTCAACGGCGACGGCAAGGGCGACCTGCTGTGGCGCGATGCCAATACCGGCACCGTCGCGGTCTGGTTCATGAACGGCGCGTCGGTTATCGGGTCGGCGATTTTCGGCGCACTGCCCAGCAACTGGACCATCCTCGGCGATGTCAATGGTGACATTCTATGGCGCGACACCGCCGGCGACATCGCGCTATGGGGCGTCCAGAACACCCAGGTGACGAGTTCGAGCGGGCTCGGCACCGTGACCAGTAATTTCGTGGTGCAAGGCGGCGGCGACTTCAACGGTGACGGCAAGATCGACATCCTGTGGCGCGATACCAATTCCGGCGTACTGTCGATCTGGTTCACCAACGGCACGCAAGTCACGTCGGCGGCAGCGGTCGGCACGCTGCCGAGCAACTGGCGGGTGGCGCAAGTCGGCGACTACGATGGCGACGGCAAGAGCGACATCCTGCTGCTCGATGCCGCCGGCGACGTTGCGATCTGGCTGATGAACGGAGCGACGGTGTCGTCGTCCGTCGGCGTCAGCAATGTCGGAACGAGTTGGTCGGTGCAGAACACCAACGCCAACTGAAAGGAGCCGGCCGCTCTTGACGGTCAGCGACGCCGCCTGGTCCTTGTAGGTCCGGCGGTGCATGTGGGGGGGCATCATGAGAAGGTTGAATTCGGCGTACCGCGGGCGAACTCCTGCAAGCATGGCACACCACTTGCCGATCGCTCGGCTCTGCCGTCGCCCGGCGATGGTGGCCTCGATCGCCGCCGGGCTGGTCTGCGGCGGAGCGGGAACGGCCTTGGCGATAAACCCGCCCGCGCTCAGCATAAGTTTTGGCGCAGCGTCCCTAACGGTCGACGGCAGGACCACGCTCGTCTTTCAGATTATCAACACCAACGTCGCTTTTTCGCTGAATAACGCTGCCTTCACCGACACATTGCCGAGTGGTCTGATCGTTTCGACGCCGAACGGCCTTTCCGGATCGTGCGGTGGCACGGTTACCGCGCCGGCCGGCGGCACCAGCATCAGCCTGGCGGGTGGCACGCTCGCACCGTCCGGCCTCTGCATTTTCCAGCTGAACGTCACCGCAACCAGCATCGGCACCAAGGTCAATACCACCAGCACCATCACGTCCAGCGACGGCACCGGCAGCGCAGCAACGGCATCCATCAACGTGACGTTCATCAGCGAATATCCGGTGCCTACGAGCAACGCCACCCCGTCTGGCATTACCGCAGGACCGGACGGCGCGCTGTGGTTTACCGAGCAAGGCGGCAACAAGATCGGGCGGATCACGACCGGCGGGACTATCACCGAATACGCCGTTCCCACCAGCAGCGCCGGCCCAGTTGGCATCACCACGGGCCCGGATGGCGCGCTGTGGTTCGCTGAATTTTCCGGCAACAAGATCGGGCGGATCACGACCGGCGGGGCGGTTACCGAATATGCCGTTCCAAGCAGCAGTGCCAACCCGCAGTATATCACCGCGGGCCCGGACGGCGCGCTGTGGTTCACCGAGTGGTCCGACAACAAGATCGGGCGGGTCACGACCAGCGGTGCGTTTATCGAATTCATAGTTCCCACCAGCGGCGGCTTGCCATGGGATATCACCGCGGGCCCGGACGGCGCGCTGTGGTTCGCCGAACTTAACGGCAACAAGATCGGGCGGATCACGACCGGCGGTGTTTTTGCCGAATACGACGTTCCGACCAGCGGCGCCCGCCCCTATGGCATCACCGTGGGCCCGGACGGCGCGCTGTGGTTCACCGAGAATGGCGCCGACAAGATCGGGCGTGTCACGATCGGCGGGATTGTGACCGAATATGCGGTTCCTGCCAGCACCCCCCCAGAGAGCATCACCGCTGGCGTGGACGGCGCGCTGTGGTTCACCGAGGAGTCCGGCAAAATCGGGCGGATGACGATCGGCGGTACTTTCATCGAATACGCCGTTCCTACGGCCAACGCCTACCCGTACGGCATCGCCGCGGGCCCGGACGGCGCGCTGTGGTTCACCGAATCGTCCGGCGACAAGATCGGGCGGCTGCCAGCTTCCATCGCGGTGACCACCACCCACGACTTCAACGGCGATCACCAGAGCGACATTGTCTGGCGCGACACCGGCGGCGACATCGCAGCGTGGCTGATGAACGGCGGAGCGATCTCGCAGTCGGCCGTCCTCGGCACCGTGCCGACAAGTTTTTCGATCATCGGTCAGCATGACTTCAACGGCGACGGCAAGGCCGACGTTTTGTGGCGCGATACCAGCGGCAACATCTCGATGTGGCTGATGAACGGCGCCGCGGTATCCTCGGCCGCCGCGGTCGGCAACCTGACCAGCAACTGGACGCTTCACGGCACCGGCGATCTCAACGGCGACGGCAGGGGCGATCTGCTGTGGCGCGACAGCAGCAGCGGGACGGTGGCAGTCTGGTTCATGAATGGCGCGACGGTCGCCTCGACAGCGAATTTCGGCGCGCCGCCCAGCAACTGGTCGCTGCTCGGCGATGCCAACGGCGAGATACTGTGGCGCGACAGCGCCGGCGACATCGCGCTGTGGGGCGTGCAGAACGGCCAGGTCACGAGCTCGAGCGGGCTCGGCACCGTGACCGGCAATTTCGTGGTGCAGGGCGGCGGCGACTTCGACGGCGACGGCAAGATCGACATCCTGTGGCGCGATACCAACTCCGGCACGCTGTCGATCTGGTTCACCAATGGCACGCAGGTGACGTCTGCGGCAGCGGTCGGCACGCTGCCGAGCAACTGGAGCGTGGCGCAAGTCGGCGACTACAACGGCGATGGCAAGAGCGACGTTTTGCTGCTCGACAGCGCCGGCGACGTCGCGATGTGGCTGATGAACGGCGCGACGGTGTCGTCGTCCGTCGGCATCGGCAATGTCGGACCGACCTGGCAGGTGCAAAACACCAACGCCAACTAAGCGAAGGACTTAGGGCCGCGTGCCAACATCGGCACGCGGCCCACCTCGTCACGAACTCTGGAATGGGCTCCGCGCGTTCCGCCGCGCAGGTGCAGAACCTCAACGCGCAGTAAGCCGATAGACGCGATACGTGAGAACCGCCGCAGGAGAAGGTCAATTCCGATCCGGCCGCGCCTGCGCATTATTGTCCTATGGCGGCATCTTAACCTTGATTGCAGACGGACTTGCTGAAATGGCCGCCGCCGGCCGCCAGCTTTTTTCAGATCGCGCCTGAGCTTCATCGCCCAGAGCTTGCGCCGAGGCCCGCAAAAAAGTCCTACGCACGCGGCACCATCCTTCATTTGAAGGATGGTGCCGACGGTTTTTTGAATGGACAATGAGACCTGGAACAACCGATCCGCGCGCAAAAGCGGAACTTTTTTCTACCAAACGGAACAATCGTTAGTTTGAATTCAATTGCACATAACCTTGTAAGATGTCTGGTGGTGGTATATCTGGTGCAAGCTTGCTCCGAGACGTCCGAAAAAGCGGAGGTCGAGGCAGCACGACTTTAGACTGTCGGAACGGGGGCGAACCTTTCCGATCATCATCTGAGCGGATCAAGCGCGTGCGCGCATTCGCTGTGCTTTGCCTGAAGCGGCAAAGCGCAGGAGGCTGCGGCTCAGCGCCCGCGAGGGTGCGCGCTTGAAACAGAAGCCGATGCAATCGGGCAGGAGACAACGATGACGACAGGACAACAGACGACGTCGTGCCGCGCCGCTGCCGTCTCCAAATAACGCCGGGCGAGCCATCTCGGCTTTTTGACGGGGCATTCATGACGGCAACTTCCCTGGTCTTTCGTTTGATCGTGGGCGGCATGATCGTGGCAGCGGTCGCGGCCGACACGCAACAGGCGCGGTCGGAACCGGCCAGCTTCATCGCTTCGCCGACGTCGGGACCCGCGCCGCTCACCGTGAAATTCTGCGCTTCGGCCGGCATCTCCATCAATTTCGGCGACGGCGCAGGGAGCGGAATGGGCGCGTCCCCGCGCGGCGCCTGCCCGAGCGAGGCTCCGATGTACGCAACCCACGTCTACGCCGCCCCAGGCAGCTATCGGCTGCTTGGGTCGCCGTGTCCCTCCGCCGGCGGCGATAACGTTTGCGGCGAGGTGGCGCAGCAAGCCAGTGCCGTGACGATCGCTGTGACTCCTCATCGCTAAATTGAATCCGCATAAGGAAACATCTGATGAAAATGAAAACATTCGCCTTGACCCTGATCGCCATGCTTGCGGCGCCGATCATGGCCGCTCACGGCCAGCAATACTCCTATCCGCACATGTCGCACTCGGCGCATCTTTACTACCAGCAGCATCCCGACGAATGGCAGCAATTGCTGGAGCGGTTGCCGCGGGTCTCATTCGAGGTGCCGCCGGCGATGCCACCGGCACCCAGTGTCGGCAAAATTACCAGTGCGCCGGCGACGCAGTCGGCGAGTGCACCGTCAGGCATCGGCACCTGGACGCCGATCACGCATGCGGCGCCGGTTCCACTGGGCAACCCGATCATGCTCACGGACGGCACCATCATCGCGATCAACGAGAGCGGTCAAAACCAGACCGGCGCTAACTGTGTCGGAACTTGGTATCGCTTCACCCCCGACCTAACGAGCGGCTTCAACGCCTATCTCAACGGCACCTGGGCCAAAATGAACCAGCAGCCGCAAGGCGGTTACGCGCCGCGATTCTTCGGCTCGGCGGTCCTGCCCGACGGCCGCGCGATCATCGAAGGCGGTGAATACAATGGCAATGGCACCAGTTGTGTGAGCAACGATACGACGCTGGGTGCCATCTATGACCCAGTTGCCAATACCTGGACGGCCGTCACTCCACCGATCGGATGGACCAAGATCGGCGATGGCGGCGCCACCATGCTGGCGAATGGCGTCTATATGCAGACGCCTTGCTGCGGCGGCGGCTCCCAGGCGGCCTTGCTCAACCCGGCAACGCTAACCTGGACCGCAACCGGCACCGGCAAGTTCGATGCCTACGAAGAGGAATCGCTGGCACAATTGGGCGACGGCAGGGTGCTGACGGTCGATTCGTACTGGAGCCTGCCCCCCCAATGCGGCCGCAACAGCGAGGCGTACAATGTCAACACGGGATCGTGGACAAGCGTGGGGAGTACTACGACTCAACAGGACGACTGCAGTGGTCTGAAAACCTACGAGATCGGCCCGCTCGTCATGTTCCCCTACGGAGCGGCCGTCTCATTTCCGGGGCTCACCAATAATACCTTCGGCAATGTGAACGTCTTTGATCCAGTGGCGAATACCTGGGGGACCGGCGGCGTCATGCCGTCCGCCGCGGACGCCATCGGTAACAATGTGCCCTATACCACGGCGGACGCGCCAGCCGCAGTGCTTCCCAACGGCAACATCCTGGTCGCCATGAGCCCAGACAATTGGGTGAACAAATCCAGCTTTCCGTCGCCGACGCATTTCTGGGAATATAGCCCGTTCCAGGATGCATTCACGCAAGCGGGCGACACGGCGCAAGCCACGAAGTTTAACAGCTATACGCAAAACCTCATTGTCCTGCCGAACGGCACGATCATGGCCTTCGCCATCGATGCGATCGACATTGAGATCTACACGCCCAGTTCCGACAACGTTTTCCCGAGTCAGTTTCAGCCGACCGTGACCTCGCTGCCAAGCTGCGTGTCTCCCGGCGGCAGCTATATCGCCAGCGGCACGCAATTCAACGGCTTGACCGAGGGCGCGTACTACGGGGACGACACCCAGGCATCGACCAATTTTCCCTTGGCCCTGCTCATCAATCTCAATTCCGGGGCGCAATACTTTGCCCAAACATTCGCGCATAGCTCGCGCTCGATCGCGCCGAATGCGGCAACGTCGACGAGCTTTCGGGTGCCGGCGATGCCGACCGGCCCCGCGGTGTTCTATGTCATCGCCAACGGCATCCCTTCGGGGGGAACGTCGGTCGACGTGAAGTCGACCTGTTCGAAGACGGCGAGCCACGACTTCAACGGCGACGGCAAGAGCGACATTCTCTGGCGCAACACCGGCACCGGCAACATCGCGATCTGGCTGATGAACGGCGGCGCGGTCACGCAGTCGACGGGTTTCGGCATACCGAGCAGCTTTTCAGTCATCGGCCAGCATGACTTTAACGGCGACGGCAACGCCGACCTGCTCTGGCGCGATACCAGCGGCACCCTCTCGATGTGGTTCATGAACGGCGTCGCAGGCCCGACGTCCGCGCTGGTCAGCAATCTGCCCAACAACTGGATGCTCTACGGCACCGACGATCTCAACGGCGACGGCCAGGGCGACCTGCTGTGGCGCGACAGCAATACCGGTACCGTGGCGGTCTGGTTCATGAATGGCGCGGCCGTCGCCTCGTCGAAGAGCTTCGGTGCGGTCAGCAACACCTGGACGATCCTCGGTGATGGCTACGGCAGCATTCTATGGCGCGACACCGCCGGCGACATCGCGCTCTGGGCGGTGCAGAACGGCCAGGTGACGGGTTCCCACGGCCTCGGCACTGTGGCAAGCAACTTCGTCGTTCAAGGCATCGGCGACTTCAACGGCGACGGCAATGCCGACATTCTGTGGCGCGACACCAACAGCGGCACGCTGTCGATCTGGTACACCAACGGTTCGCAGGTTACGTTATCGGCAAATGTCGGCACGCTGCCGAGCAACTGGAACGTGGCGCAGGTCGGCGACTACAACGGCGACGCCAAGAGCGACATTCTGTTTCTCGACAGCGCCGGCGATGTTGCGGTCTGGCTGATGAACGGCTCGACGGTGTCGTCGTCGCTCGGCATCACCAATGTCGGCACGACCTGGCAGGTGCAGAACCTCAACGCCAACTGAGGCGGCCACGCGCCGCGCGGGAGCCCGGTGGCGGCCGATCAATCGCGCTGCGGCCCGGCCAGCGCATTATAGCGCACGATCACCGCGTGCGGCGTCGCCGCCGCGCGCGCGATCGAGCCGAGAATTGTTACGCCGTCGATCGGGCTCATCTCGATGCCGAGCTTTTCGGCGTCGTCGAGCACGGCCGGATCCGCGCACATCGCCATGAACGCCGTCTGCAGCGCTTGCGCCCGATCGGCCGGGATGCCGGGCGGCGCCGCGAATGGCAGCGAAATGAGGAATTGCAGCTCGGCGAAATCAAGGAGCGCCGACGCCGTCGGGTCCTTGGTCAATTCGTGTCCGGTCGGAATGTCGGGAAAATCGGCGAGCCGGGTCGCGCGGCCGAATTGCAGCAGCGGCCGGAAGGCGTGATGGCTCCACAGATCGCGCTGCCCGGTGCGCACCGAACTATAGCCGATGATCTGGCCGTCGAGCTCGCCGCGCTGCATGGCGAGGAACATCGGCGCCGCGCCGGCATAGCCGCGCACGACGTTGATGTTGAGGCCGAGCACGTCCTTGGCGATGGTGGCGAAGATCAGGTTGCTCGACGCCGCATTGTCGCCGCCGAGCGTGATCGACTTGCCGGGCTGCCGCAGCTCGTCGGCCGATTTGATCGGATTCGCGGCCATGACCAGCATCAGGTAGGCGTCCTTCGCATAGGACGACAGGCTGCCGAGCCAGGTGAGCCGGCGCGGATCGAAGCTGACGTTGGGGTCGCCTTGAATGGCGAGCATCGGCACCGCGCGTTCGAGCTTGGCGATGACCGAGCCGTCGCGCTCGAACACATTGTAGAGGCGGTTTGCCGCGGCAATGCCGCCGGCGCCCGGCTGGTTCTGCACCACGATGGTCGGATGGCCGGGAATGTACGCCCCGAGATGGCGCGCCACAAAACGCGCGGTGATGTCGTTGATGCCGCCCGGCGCCGCGCCGACCACCATGGTGACCTGCCGGCCTTTGTAGAATTGCTCGACCGATTGGGCCCGCGCCGCGCCCGCCGCCGCGGCGACGGCGATGCCGCTGAAGATCGCGATGGCGGCGCGGCGCCGTGCCGGGATCATCGGTGTTCTCGGCGGATCACGGAAACGCCGCCAACAGGTGGCCGTAGCCTTGCACCGGCTGGCGCACGTGCAGCCGCTTCTGGATTTCCCACACCCGCGCCGGCACCGGGTGCACCACCGGCACCTGCAGGTCTTCTTCCAAAGTCTTGATGATGGCAAGCGTGCGCCAGCCGGAGCCGAGCATGTAGATCGCGTCGGCGCCCTTGGCTTTGAGAAAATTTTTCTTGATGTGGGCATAGACCTGCTCGCCGGACAGGTTCTGCACCTGATTGAACGGCACGTCGATGCCTTCCATGCCGCGAACCTTGAAACCGGCATCGGCAAAATACTTGGCGAAAACGTCGTTGAGCTTTTTTGGAAAATAGGTGGCGCCGACGAAGCTCTTGGCATGAAGCGCGTTGAGCGCATTGACGTGGTTCTGCGCCACGCTCATCACTGGCACCTTGTATTTCTTCTCCCACGCCTTGACGATTTTCGCCTCGCCGGCGCGGCCGAGCACCATGAAAGGCGGCGCGCCGTGCGGGTGGATGAGGTCGCATTGCTGTTCGGCCAGCACCGCGACCAGCTTCTCGTAGTGCGGCATCATGGTCGCGAACTCGTCCTCGGTGCCGCGGCGGATATTGAGAAACAGCGGAATGAGGCCGATGCCCTCGGGCAGCAGCCGGCAGACCTCCTCGGTCACGCCCGGCCGCATGGTCGGATTGATCATGCCGACCACGCCGCGCCAACTGGAAAATGCCATGGGGTGCCTTTCGATGAAATGATGTGCGTACAGTGAAGGGCGAATGGCGAGTGGCGAATAGCGAATGGTAAGAAAGAAATTCGCCATTCGCTATTCGCAAATCTTTTTTCATCCCCGATAAACAGGCTCCGGCTGCGCGAAGAAGCTCCACAGGATGTGATAGACCAGTGCATAGTTCTTCTGCTGGAAGCTGGCATGCGAGATGCCCGGCATCACCGCAAAGTGCTTGTCCGGGTTCGGCAGCCGCTCGAAGAACGCCATCAGGTCGGCGAAGCCGGCGATGCCGTCCCATTGGCCGCGCATGATCAGCGTCGGCACGGTGATCTTCGCCGGATCGACGACCGGCAGATGCGCGCACATGTCGACATAGGTTCCGGTCGGCACCGAGGTATCGAGCGCGGTGACAGCGTCGGCGAAGGCGTCGATGACATTTTCTTCCGCGGTGCCGGGATGGTCGCGGTCGAAGATCGAATGAATGAACGCCTTGTCGATCGGACGGCGGTTCTTGGTCTGGAATTCGGCAAGCTTCTTGCGCCGCTCGGCGAGCGTCGGCGAGCCTTCGCCGGTCCAGACCATGGCGTCGAGCGCCAGGCGTGCCACCAGGTCGGGATGGCGCTGCGCGAACAATGCGGCGCGCAGCGCGCCCGACGAAATGCCGTAGACCAGCAGCGGACGTTTGCCGCGCAGCTTGTGGATATAGCTTGCGGCGGCGAAGCAATCGTCGGCGCCTTGCGCGATCGGCGCGCTGTTGTCGCGATCCTTGGTGGAGCGGCCGTAGCCCTCCATGTCGGCGCACCAGCAGTCGAAACCGCGGCGCGCGAACCAGTCCATCACCGAAGAATCCGGCCGGCCGGGCACCTGGAGGTCGAAGGTCGGCTGCGCCGCCATCGACGAGCCGTGGACGAACAGGATCGTGGCCGTGGTCACGGCAGGATCGCCGGCGCATTTCTCGAACAGGAACAGCTTCACGCCGCCGTCCTTGCCGGTCCAGTGCTCCTCGCCCTTGACCGCCGCGGCGGCGGGTTTGGTCATCTCGTTCATCGTGTGCACCTAGTTGATCAGCGCGATGTGGTTGGAGCTGATGACCTTAGCCCATTTCTCGATCTGCGCCTGCATGAACGCCTGGTAGTCGGGCTGGGTCATCGTAAACGGCCGCGCGCCCTGCTTTTCCCAGGCTTCCTTGATGGCGGGGCGGCTCAGGATTTCGGTGATCGTCCGATTGAGCAGATCGACGATCGGTCGGGGTGTGTCCTTGGGCGCCATGAAGCCGATCCATAGCGTCGACTGAAAGCCCGGAACGGTTTCGGCGATGGTCGGCACGCCGGGCAGAATGGGGGAGGGCGTCGTCCCCGAGGTCCCCAGCGCGCGCACCATGCCGGCGTTGATCAGCGGCGCCATGGTCGGAATCGAGTCGAACAGCATCTGGATCTGGCCGCTGACGATGTCGGTGCGCATGCCGGTCGAGCCCTTATAGGGAACATGGACGATATCGATCCCGGTGAAGCTTTTGAGGAGTTCGGCCGACATGTGATAGTTCGAGCCCGGCCCCGACGAGCCGAAGTTGAGCGTTCCCGGTTTTGCCTTTGCCAGCGCGATAAGCTCGGCGACGCTGTTGGCCGGCACCGACGGATTGACGACCAGCACCAAGTCGGTGTCGATCAGCGGCGCCACCGCGACGAGGTCGCGCATCAGTTCGTAGGATTTGTGCGCGTAGAGCGTCTCGTTGACGGTTTGGGTGCTGCCGGCCATCAACAGCGTGTAGCCGTCCGGGGTCGCGTGGGCGACCAGATCGGTGCCGAGCGTGGTGCCGGCGCCGGGGTGGTCCTCGATAAAGAACGGCTGATGCAGCGATCGTTGCAGTTCCTCGGCAATGGCGCGCGTGTAGACGTCGGTCGGACCGCCGGCGCCGAACGGCGCGACGATTTTCACCGGCCGCGAAGGGTAATCGTCGGCGCGCGCGACCGATATTGGCGCCGCGGCGGCCGCAGCCAGCGCCAGCAGCGCGACCTCGCGTCGCGACAACGCGATCGAAGCAACCATGAGCGTTTCCTCTTCGGATCAGTTCAGCGTCACGCCGGTGATGCGGATGACTTCGCCCCAGCGCTGGTATTGATCGGCGATATAAGCGGCAAATTCCTCGACCGATTTGGGCCGCGGCTCGCCGCCAAGCCCGATGATCTTGTCCTTAAGCTCCGGCGTCGCCAATCCCCGGTTCACCGCCGCGTTGATCTTGGCGACGATGTCGGCCGGCGTGCCGGCGGGCGCGACGATGCCTTGCCAGGAGTCCGGCGGCATGCCCGGATAGCCGAGCTCATCCATGGTGGGGATATCGGGAATCTTCGGGATGCGCTCGGGACTGGTCACCGCCAGCGCGCGCAACTGGCCGGACTTGATGAAGGGCACGATCGCGGTGGTGCCTTCGAACGTCATGTTCATCTGCCCGGCGAGCACGTCGGTGGTCGCCTGCGCGGCGGACTTGTAGGGCACGAACACGATGTTGGTGTCGGTGATATGCTTGAACATCTCGCCGCTCATGTGCGGCGGCGTGCCGATCACCGCGCCGTAATTCAACTTGCCGGGATTGGCCTTGGCGTAGGCCACCAGTTCCTTGACGCTGTGCGCCGGGATTGACGAGCTGACCGCAACCACCAGGGGTGCCGAGGAGACCAGCGCCACGGCGGCGAAGTCCCTGACCGGATCGACGCCGGCGTCCTTGTAGAGTTGCGGGCTGATCGCCAGCGAGCCTGCGGTCGCGGCCAGGAGCGTATAGCCGTCCGGCGGCGCGGTCGCCACCATGCGGGACGCCAGGGTGCCGCCGGCGCCGATGTGGTTCTCGACCACGACCGTGCCGAGGTGTTCCGACAGGTATTGGCCGATGATGCGCGCCGCGACGTCCGGCGGGCCACCGGGCCCAAACGGCACGATCAGCTTGATCGGCCGCTCGGGGAAGGTCTCGGCATGTGCCGGCAGGCCGAGCATCATGGCGCCGGCCAATGCCATAGGTATTGCCGCGTTTAGTCGCGGCCGGCGCACCTGCCTGCCAGCCATCGGGCCTCTCTCCCTGTCAGCGTCATGCAATCGTAGCATTGCGGCTGCCGCGCGCGTCAAATCACAGGCCGCCTTGCACCTTTTTGTGCACTGCGCTAAGGGTCGCAAAGTTCCGCAAGCCAACGCGAATCCGCTGACATTTGGGGCAAATCAGCGCGGTCCCGTAGGACTCGCGGAACCGAGCCGCACGGATATATTCCATACGGGAGATGTCCAGCGTTGGCCGCTCAGAAAGGCTCCGATGACCCAGTCGATGAGTCAGTTCCTGCTTGGCTACCTGCCGCTCGTCGTCTTCATCGGCGTCGCCACCGTGATCGGTCTTGTGCTTTTGACGGTCGCCTTCGTCGTTGCCTACAAGGCGCCCGACCCGGAAAAGCTCTCGGCCTATGAGTGCGGCTTCAATGCCTTCGACGATGCGCGCATGAAGTTCGACATCCGGTTCTACCTGGTCGCCATCCTGTTCATCATTTTCGACCTCGAAGTCAGCTTTCTGTTCCCGTGGGCGGCGGCCTACGGTCACCTCGGCGTGTACGGCTTCTGGTCGATGATGCTGTTCCTTGCGGTCCTGACCGTCGGGTTTATCTACGAGTGGAAAAAGGGAGCGCTCGAATGGGATTGAGCGAACCCAAGACCGCGACATCCATCGTCGCAGCGCGTCAACTGCCGGTCGACTCCCGCATGGCCAAGCCGGCGGCCGCCGACGACCCGTACTTTGCCGACATCAACCACGAGCTCTCCGACAAGGGCTTTCTGGTCGCGGCGGCGGACGATCTGATCGCCTGGGCGCGGACCGGCTCGCTGATGTGGATGACCTTCGGGCTCGCCTGCTGCGCGGTCGAGATGATGCAGATGTCGATGCCGCGCTACGATGCCGAGCGGTTCGGCTTCGCGCCGCGCGCCTCGCCGCGCCAATCGGACGTCATGATCGTCGCCGGCACGCTTACCAACAAAATGGCGCCGGCGCTGCGCAAGGTCTACGACCAGATGCCGGAGCCGCGCTACGTGATCTCGATGGGCTCCTGCGCCAATGGCGGCGGCTATTACCACTATTCCTATTCGGTCGTGCGCGGCTGCGACCGCATCGTGCCGGTCGACATCTATGTGCCGGGCTGTCCGCCGACCGCCGAGGCGCTGCTCTACGGCGTGCTGCTGCTGCAAAAGAAGATCCGCCGCACGGCGACGATCGAACGCTGATCATGGATGAGACGCTCGAAACGCTCGGCAAGACCATCGCTGGCGCGCTGGCGCCGTCGGTGACGGGCTATGCGGTGGCGTACCATGAGCTGACCGTTACGGCGGCGGCCGCCGACATCGTCGCGGTGCTGCGGTTCCTGCGCGACGACGCCCGCTGCCAGTTCTGCAATCTCATCGACGTGACCGCCGTCGACTGGCCGGGCCGCGACCGGCGCTTCGACGTCGTCTATCACCTGTTGTCGCCGAAGCAGAACGCGCGCGTGCGCGTCAAGATCGACACCGACGAAAGCACGCCGGTGCCGTCGATCATCGAAGTCTTTCCCGGTGCCGATTGGTACGAGCGCGAGACCTACGATCTCTATGGGGTGGTATTCGGCGGTCATCCCGACATGCGCCGGATCCTGACCGATTACGGATTCGAGGGCCACCCGCTGCGCAAGGATTTTCCGCTGACCGGCTTCGTCGAGGTGCGTTACGACGACGAGCTCAAGCGCGTCGTCTACGAACCGGTGCGGCTCAACCAGGAATTCCGCAATTTCGACTTTCTGTCGCCGTGGGAGGGCACCGACTACGTGCTGCCGGGCGACGAGAAGGCGGCGAAGAAGGTGGGGGAGATCGGATCGTGAAACCGACCCTCAAGCCCGGCCTGACCCACCGCTTCGCCTATACGGTGCCGGAGAACAAGACCGTTCCGTACACCTATCCGGAAGCGGCCGAAATCGCCGCGATGCCCAAGGTGTTCGCCACCGGATACATGATCGTGCTGATGGAATGGGTTTGCACGCAGCTCTTGGCGCCGCATCTCGATGCGGGGGAGGGCAGCCTTGGCGTGCACGTCGACGTCAGCCATCTGGCGGCGACGCCGCCCGGCATGACGGTGACGGTCGATGTCGCGTGTACCGAAGTCATCGGTCAACGCGTCGGCTTCAAAGTGCAGGCCCATGACGGCGTGGATCTGATCGGCGAAGGCCGACACGAACGGTTCGTGGTGATGTGGGACAAGTTCAATGCCCGGCTCGCCGCGAAAGTTGCGAAGGCGGGCGAATGGCGAATGGCGAGTGGCGAATAGGGCAGTCATGACGGAAGCGCCACTTCGCAACTTCACGATCAACTTCGGGCCGCAGCATCCCGCGGCGCACGGCGTGCTCCGCCTGGTGCTGGAGCTCGACGGCGAAGTCGTGGAGCGGGTCGATCCGCATATCGGTCTGCTGCATCGCGGCACCGAGAAGCTGATCGAGTACAAGACCTATCTGCAGGCCGTGCCATATTTCGATCGGCTCGATTACGTGGCGCCGATGACCCAGGAGCATGCCTTTTGCCTGGCCGTCGAACGGCTGCTCGGCATCACGGTGCCCAGGCTGATTGCAGTGCCCGGGTTGGCGGTCAAAGCGTACGTGAACTGCGTGCTGCTCACCACCGACGCGATCGTGAATGTCCCGTTGTAGACTGCCGGCGTCATGCCGGAGATGGTCACGCTCTGGCCCAC
>Ga0182024_10010498_pt1 | contig 18851 bp, 19 predicted proteins | sample P32metaG_FD_120480 | JGI IMG/M metagenome (GOLD analysis project Ga0182024, IMG submission 120480) | Permafrost microbial communities from Stordalen Mire, Sweden - P3-2 metaG (Illumina Assembly) | ecosystem: Environmental > Terrestrial > Soil > Wetlands > Permafrost | place: Sweden: Stordalen... | reverse complement strand
GGCTCAAGCGGCGATTACCCAGTGCATACAGAGGCTGGGCATGCGCACCGAGGGGATCGAGGTCACGGTCGAGGCTTCACTAGAGGGGAGTTAGCCAAAAGGCGGAGACCCCGAGGACGAGACATGGATCTCGCCGCGAACCGCTCGGTGTCGGGAGCGAAGCTGATGAAGTTCAGCCGGTAGCGGCCGATCTCGACCTCATCGCCGTCTTTCAGGATCGTCCACTCCACGCGCTCGCCGTTCACGAACACTCCGTTGAGGCTGCGGTCGTCGAGCAGGCGCACCCCGTCGGGCTGGCGCCCGAGCAGGGCGTGCCGGCGCGACACGGTTGGGTCGTCCAAGCGCAGGTCGCCGGTCAGGCTGCGCCCAATCCGGGTCCAGTCGCGGGTGAGCGCCACCACTTTCTCGTGCCCGTCCTCGCTGAACGCGAGATACTCGCCCGGATGCTCGAGCCGCTCCCTGATTTCCACGAGCCTGATTGGATCGATGGGATCGTCGATATGCGAGCTGCATGACCAATGATCTGCGGGTCCACCCATTGTGTCCGAGGTCAAAGAGTTCACGGCTACTCCCTGTCTTGAGATGGCATCCGCATCACGAAGCACTGCAACCTTTGTCTCCGAAAGCGCATCAGAGCAGCCCTGCGAGACACGGCGCTAAGCAACCTTCTACCCCGACTGACGGCCCTCTAAACCGTCCTCTCACGCGCGGCCGGCTGGGTCGAGTCGATGAACTCGACGAGCACGTCCAGGAAGCGCTCGGGCTCGTCGAGCTGGGGGAAGTGGCCGGAACGCGGAAACACCTCCAGGCGACTGTTTGCCATCCGGCCGTGGGTCGCGTATCCATGGGAGACGGGGATGATCGAGTCGCGCTCGCCCCAGATCAGTAGGAACGGGAAATGTTCTGCCAGATAGAGCCGGTTCGAGGCGTCGACCCGCTGGCCGCCGGGCTCGACGACCGAGCGAAGCGTGTGGACGAAGGCGGCACGGGCGGCGCTGTCTGACAGCGTCGAGTGCCCGCGCGCGATCTCCTCGAGATCTGTCCCGAGACCCAGGCCCAGCCGGCTGAGCAAGCCGCCGGCGCGCGCGCCGGCGTCGAGCAGGCGGGTTGCGGCGAGGAAGGGCAGCACGAGCTCGGAGCCGGGAAGCGTTGCGGCCCGAAGTAGCCAGTTCACATCGCGGCCAAGGCCGCCACTGTCGACCAGCACGAGTCGCTCGCAGCGCTCGGGGAACTGGTAGGAGAACTGCATCACGATCCCTCCGCCGAGTGAGTGCCCCACAAAGGTTGCCCGCTCGTGTCCGAGTGTGAGCAGCAGATCGCGCAGGCCGCTCGCGTGTGCGCCGAGTGAGTAATCGCCTCTGGGCTTGGCCGACTCGCCGTGACCGGCCAGGTCTGGGGCGATCACGGTAAAGCGATCGGCGAGATGGGGCATCACCCGCTCCCAGGTTGCCGAGCTCGACGTGATCCCGTGGACGAGCACCACGACGGGACCGCTGCCCGCTTGACGGTAAGCCACGTCGTGACCGTGCAAGGTCGTGTGCCTGACGTCTTCGCGGCTGCGTTTCGTTTGAGGCGGCATCCGAAGCTCCAGTTCTCTCGCTGCCCAGGGTGGCAGGATTGCACGATGAGTCGATAGCCAGCACGGCAGTTGTGTTCTTTTGATCGCCGGGGGCCCCGAGCCGCCGGGTGACTCCACTGGACACTCGTTCGATGATCCACTGTGTGTGTAAGAGGCGGATCTGTTCGTGGCGAAGAACCTCTTGTACGTGTATGCGCGAGAGCGTAAGGTTGGAGTTGCGCGGCTTGAACCGCTGACCCACCGCCAGGCACGTGCTTTAGAACCACGATGCTCAGTCGAGTCGACACCTCCAACCGTTCACAGCCGACTTCGAGGCCGTTGGGGATCTTCCGGCGCGAGCTCGACAAGCGTACGAGCGTGATCTCAATCGAGGGGGAGCTCGATCTCGCGACGGCCCCGCGCTTGAAGTGGATGCTGATCGATGCGCTCGAGGCGGGCCACGAGGAGCTCGTCGTTGACCTTTCGCTTACCACCTTCATGGACTCGACAGCGCTCGGTGTGCTCGTCGGTGTCAACCGGAGCCTCGGCGTCGATGCGCGGATGGCGATCGTCTGCCCGCGGAGCGCCGTGCTGAAGATCTTTGAGCTTTCGGGGCTGGACGGAATGTTCGTGATCTTCTCGACAGTCGACGAGGCGCTCGCGTACACGCGCGGGCACACCGCCAAGGCCGGCTGATCGGGCGCAGGCTGCTGATGGTGAGCGACACCGCCAGACACCCTTCACCTCCCCGCCGCCGGCGTCCAGCGGCGATCATCCTCTTCGTTTGCTGTGCGCTTGCCTTGGCGTTCACCACGGTTGCCGCAGCCAGGCCAGGCTATGCGAAGCCGACGCGCGGCGCGGGCGTATCGAACCCACCGGGCAGCCCCAGCCCGGCGGCCGCCTCGCCCGGGCCATCTCACAACGGACAACCGGGCCCCAAACAGGGGGATTCCCCGAGTCCGGGCTCAGATGGGGGCTCGCAGCCGGGTCACGACGAATATTCGGGCTCCGAACACGGTGGGGGTCAACCGACGCGGGGCCGTGAAGGACATGAGCGCCCAGAACGCCGGGGAGAACAGGGTTCAGGTCACATAGGACCAGCTGGCCTGCACTCTCAGCAAGGAGCACCCGGACAGCGACCAGAAAGCGCCGGCCATCCGGCCACGTCGCGCGGCCCGGCCATCTCAACCGTTCCCGTTTCACATCACGCGGCGGGGACCGCGGGTGCAACCCGCTCAATCCCGCGTTCAGCCCCGTCGGGCGCTCCGGGCAAAGCCCCGGCTACCCCGCCCACGCCGGCCCGCGCCCCCATACCAACCCTTTCGAGGGCTACCACGCCTACAGCAGCACCCGCGGCTACGACACCCACAATCGCAGCGCCTGCGACTACGACACCCGCGCCAGCCACGTCTACGCCGACAGCGACGACGCCACAACTCGCCGGGGCATCGCGCCCAGCGCTCACCGGCCGCTCGCCGCATGCCGTGCGGGATCCTCGGCATGCCCGCAACCGCAGCACCAGGAGGCATACAGCCCAGGTCGCGTTCTCCCCGAGTGTGGTCGCTCCCGTGGCCGCGATCCCGTTCGCGCCCGCACTCTCTGCGCGCGCGAGGCGTGCGCAGAGAGCGGCGCATGGCCCCTCGGCGCCAAGCCGGCGCCCGTCGCCGATCGTGACAACGATCACCAGAATCGTCGGCGTGATCCCCACGCTCATGTGGATCCTCATCGGCGCCCTGTTCGCGCTCGCGCTCGCGCTGGCGGTACGCTCGCGCTTGGCCGCGCTTCGTGCCCGGCGGCTGGAGCGCCAGCGTGGAGAGCTACTCGAGGATGTGGGCCTGCTGCAGGCCGCGCTGCTCCCACTGCCGCCCGCCCGGCTCGGTCCGGTGGGCACCTCCGCCGCCTATCGCCCGGCGGACGGTCCCGGAGCAGGCGGCGACTTCTACGATGTGTTCGCGCTCGAGGACGGTCAGCTGGCGGTCATCGTCGGCGATGTCTCCGGACACGGACGCGAGGCGTTGCCCCATACGGCGCTCGTGCGCTTCACGCTGCGGGCGTATCTCGAGGCCGGCCTCTCGCCGCGGGCCGCTGTCCAAACCGCTGGAGCTGTGCTCGAACGCCAGCTTGGGGGGTCATTTGTCACCGTCGTGGCGGCCACCTATCAGCCACGTAAGCGTATCCTCACCTACGCCTGCGCCGGTCATCCACCACCGGTCGTGCTTGGCTCACGGTCGATCGCACCGATCACCGTCTGCTCCTCACCACCGATCGGAGCCGGCATGCGGACTGGAACTCGCCAGACCGTCGTGTCGGTGCCGGGCCGCTCACAGGTCTGCTTCCACACCGACGGCGTCACGGAGGCAAGGGTTGCAGGAGAACTGTTCGGCGCCGAGCGACTCGCGCGCACGCTCGCCGAGCTCGGGCCGCAGGCCACAGCATCGGCGCTCCTCGACCAGGTGGCCGAAGAGACCGACGCGCGCCCCGATGACATGGCTGCGTGCCTATTGAACGTCGAGGGAGGCGCTGCCGCGCCGACGATCCTCGTCGAGGAGCTCGAGCTAGACCACGAGGAGGCCACAGGCGATCGACTCGAGCGATTCCTCCTTGCCTGTGGGGTGCAGCGCCGCGAGGTTGCTGAGCTCATGAGCTCTGCGCGCGTCGCTGCCGAGCGCACCGGCACCGTCGTGGTCGAGTTGCGCCTTGGCGACGGGCCACCGGTGCTCGCGCTGGGACGCGACAATGTCGCGCTTCTCCACACATCCCACGTGAGACGGCAAGCGGATTTCAGGGTGTCGCGGTGAACCCCGCGCCAGCGCTCGCCCCAGACGCGGCAATGGTGTTGGGCATCGCATCCACAGCGATGCCGTTCGCTCGCACTCCCGAGGATGAGGCCGAGCGCTGGCTACGAGTCCTGCGCCTACATGGCGAAGTTGGGATCGCGCTACAAGCGCTCGGCGTAAGCGAGGGATCCCTCCAGGTGCAGGACGAGGGTACCGATCGTGCGCGAGCCACTCCCGCCAGTGTCGATGACCGCGACGTTGTCGCACAGGTCACTGAGGACGCCGGCCACATCGCCAGTCGGCGAGGTGCCAATGGAGTCACAACGACCGACGTGCTGATGGCCGTGATGCACTTCTACGGCGCGGACTTCGATCGGGTGCTTCGTGCACACGGCACCGACCGTGACGAGGTGATCGAGCGACTCGGAGCATTCGAGTAGACCCTGGGCGAGAGGCCTAACACGCTACGGCGGCGCGCCTAACGCCCGGTTGCCGTTAGCAGAGCATGGGTCGCGGCGGTAACGCGGTCGGCTACCGCCGACGGCCAGCTCGCCAAGACAAGCCCGCTGCCGCTGATGCTGACCGGTGGTATCACCCACCGTGAGACCGCCGAGCAGGTGCTCGCGAGCGGCGTCGCGCTGATCGGCATGGCGAGCGCGATTGCGATAACACCCGACCTCTGCAGCCGCTGGCAGGAAGGCCGTGAGGCCACCGAGCAGCTTGCGCCCGTCACATGGTCTGACAAGACGCTCGCCTCTGCCGCCGGCATGGCGCTCGCCCGCCACCAGATGCGCCGCATCACGCGCCGCAAGAATCCGACCGGCAGGACGCACCCGCTCTACGCGCTCGTGTGCGATCAGCGTGCGCAACAGCGCGCCCTTGGCCGCTACCGTGCGTGGCTCCAGGCCCGAGCATGAGGTCGGGCGGCGCGGTGTCGAAAGCGAGAGGATGGCGCAGATGAAGGCGGCGGTGATCTACGAGAACGGCGGGCCGGAGGTGCTTCGCTACGAAGATGTGGCCGACCCGGAATGCCCGGACGGCTGCGTTGTCGTTGACGCGGAGGCGATCAGCATCGAGGGAGGCGATCTGCTCGCTCGCGCGGCCGGGGCGCTGCCCGCGGTCCCACACATCGTCGGCTATCTGAGCGCCGGCACCGTCAGCGAGGTTGCCGCTGGGGTCGAGGGACGCGCGGTCGGCGACCGGGTGGTCGCTTTGAACGCAGCGGGCTCGCACGCCGCCAAGCGAGCGGTTCCCGCGGCGATGACCTGGCCGATCCCCGCCGGGCTGGATGCGGCCCGCGCGGCGTGCGTGCCGGTTGCGTTCGGAACCGCATACGAGTGTCTGTTCACCGCGGGCAAACTCGCTGCGGGCCAGACCGTTCTGATCCACGCTGGTGCCGGCGGCGTCGGAATGGCCGCGATCCAGCTCGCCACGCGGGCAGGCGCGACCGTGATTGCGACTGCATCCCGCGAGGAGAAGCTGGAGCGGCTGAAGGCGCTCGGGCTCAACCACGGGATCAACTACGTGACCGAGAGCTTCGTCGAGCGCGCCAACCAGCTGACCGACTCGCGGGGCGTGGAGGTCGTTCTCGACTCGATTGGTGCCCAGAACCTCATCGACAGCATCGGCGTGCTCGCCTACCGGGGAGCACTCGTCAGCGTCGGGGTGGCCGCCCGTGCGGGCTCGCAGATCGAGGCGCGGTTGCTCTGGGCGCGCAACAACGCTCTGCACGGCGTCTTTCTCGGCGGCGCGATCCTGTCGGAGTATGCCCGTGTCCATCCCATGATCGGCGACATGCTGGAGCGCGTCGCAAACGGCGAGCTACAGGTAGAGATCGATCGCTCGTTCCCGCTCGCGGATGCTGCCGCGGCGCACGAATACGCCGAGAGCCGCAAGGCGTTCGGCCGGGTCATCATCACGCCCTAGCGATAGTGGTATCTACTCCGGCTACTTCCGCGATCCCAACGGACACCTGTGGGAGGTCATCTGGAATCCCCGCGCCGAGCCGTAACCAGACAAGCGACGATACTCGAGCGGATCGGCTGCCCAAGCTGCTCGTGCAGGGTCCGATTCGCGCTCTCCATGGTCGCGCGTTGCTCAGGCGAGAGTCGTGACCAGAACGACATCGTGCCAAGCAGGGCGTTGACCTCGGCGGCCGTGTGTTCCAACAGGGTCGGCGCCACGGCGATCTGCGCGTCGTCGAACAGATGGGCCGCGTACTCGCGTGCCACCTCGTAGCCGCCAAGCCAGGCCCAGACCTCTGAGATGTTCTCGCGGCGCTCGCGAACGCCCGCGAGAGTGGTCTCGAGATCCCGATAGTGCGGCCAGCTTGCAGCGATCTCGGGCGCGATCGCCGTCATCGCGCTCAAAAGCGCCTGCTGGTCATCGGCGCTGCGCGGTTCGTGCAGTCCGAAGTACTGGACGAGCGCAAGCGTCCCGTCGGGCACGAGCGCGTCTGCTGCGCGCTGCCAGCCGACATCGGGATCGACCCAATGGATCGCAGAAGCCGAGAAGACGGCCCGGAAGTGCTCGTGGGGGGGTCGTGCGTCCTCGAATCGGGCGTTCACGAGCTCCAGCTCGCCCGTGCCTCCAAGGCGCTGCTGGGCGAGCCCCGCCAGCTGAGCGCCCGGCTCGATCGCCGTGACGCGCAAGCCCCGAGCCAGGAGGCTGTGGGTCAGCTGTCCAGTCCCACAACCGATCTCAAGCACCTCCTCGCCGCGCTCGAGACCGGCGAGGAGGCAGGCGAGATCGATCAGCTGCTCGGGGTAGGTTGGGCGGTGCCGGTCGTACTCCGCCGCCACCTGATTGAAGACTTTGCCGTAGCTGCGCTGCAGTGTTCCGTCCGGCACGCCCACAAAGTAGGTGATGCGGCTGACGGAGCGCTCCTGGACTCAACTGCCGTCTGGGTATGCGGCGTGTCACTGATGTGAGGCACCCTGCGGCATCTCACCGATGTGAGCCGCCGGGGAAGGCGAGGCGCAGGATCTGCCGGTAGACCGATCGGTACTGGCGCCCGAGGCGGCCGCTGTTGTACGGCAGGTCGTGGCGCTCGCACACCGCCCGAATCTGCGGTGCGATCTCGCTGTACCGGTTGCTCGGTAGGTCGGGGAACAGGTGGTGCTCGATCTGGAAGGACAGGTTGCCGGTCAGCAGGTGAAAGAGCCGACCGCCCTCGAGGTTGCACGAGCCGAGCAGTTGGCGTCGGTAGAAGCCACCGCGCGTCTCGTCACGGAACTGCTCCTCGGTGAACGTCTCGGCGCCCTCCGGGATGTGTCCACAGAAGACGATCGTGTGTACCCACACGTTGCGAATGAGGTTCGCCGTAACGGTGCCAGCCAGCGCCCGGCGAGCGCCCCGGCGACCGGCCAGTGCCGGAAAGAGAACGTAGTCCTTGAGGAGCTGGCCGCGCGCCTTACGCAGCAGAGCGACGATCTCGCGGCGGGCCCTGGCTCGAGACTTCTCGCCCCGGCGCACTCCGTCGAGCTCGACATCGTAGATGGCGATGGCCCACTCGAAGACCGCCGCCATCAGGAAGAAGTAGATCGGCTGGGCGAGGTAGACGGGGTGCCAGGGCTGCGCGGGCTCGACCCGCATCGCCGAGTAGCCCAGGTCGCGGTCGCGACCGAGGACGTTCGTGTAGACGTGGTGCTGGAAGTTGTGTGCGCGCTTCCACGACGCGGCCGTCGACGCTGAGTCCCACTCCCAGACGCTCGAGTTGATCGCCGGGTCGCGCATCCAGTCCCACTGACCGTGCAGCACGTTGTGGCCGATCTCCATGTTCTCGAGAATCTTGGACAGTGACAGCAGAGCGGTGCCGGCGATCGCCGCCGGAGCGAACCGCGCGCCGAGGAGCAGCGCCCGCGCCGCGAGCTCGAGCCGGCGCTGGGCGAGGATGACGCGGGTGATATACGCGCGGTCGCGGGTGCCCAGGTCGGCGCGCACGGCGTCGCGAATGCCGTCGAGCTCGCGGGCGAGCGTCTCGAACGGGTCGGGGTCGCTCACATGAGTCAAGCGGCGGCGACCGGCTGTTGCAGGCACGCCTCGACGGCGTCCTCGACGCCATCCAGCTCGCCGCCACCACGGCCGGGGAGCGACGGCAGCGCGAGCTTGCCGATCTTACGCACGACGCTGCCGAACTGCCTGGGTAGCGAGCCGGTGTTGTAAGGGATGCGGTAGCGCTCGGTGATCTCGCTGACCTCGGTCGATATCTCGGCGTAGCGGTGGGCGGGAAGGTCGGGGAACAGGTGGTGCTCGATCTGGAAGGACAGGTTGCCCGCGAGGATGTGGAACAGCTTGCCGCCGGTGAGGTTGGCCGAGCCGAGCAGCTGACGGTAGTACCACTCTCCGCGGGTCTCGTTCTCGGCCTGCTCCTCGGTGAACTGCTGCGTCCCATCGGGGAAGTGGCCGCAGAAGATGATCGTGAACGACCACAGGTTGCGGGCGAGGTTCGCGCTCGCGTCGCCGGCGAGCACGAACGGCAGCGACGGCCCGGACAGCAGTGGGAAGAGCACGTAGTCCTTGAGCGTCTGGCCACGCACCTTGCGCCAGATGTCTCCCAGCATTCCCCGCTTCTCGGCCAAGGTCGTCTCGCCCGCGGCCAGCCGCTCGGCTTCGAGGTCGTGCAGCGCGACGCCGTACTGGAAGAAGACTGCCAGCAGCGCCGCGTAGAGCGGGTTGCCGAGGTAGTACGGATGCCAGCGCTCCTCCTCGGACATGCGCAGGATCCCGTAGCCGATGTCGCGGTCCTTGCCGACTATGTTCGTGTGGGTGTGGTGCATGTAGTTGTGTGAGTGGCGCCACTGGTCGCCCGGGCAGGCGGTGTCCCACTCGAAGGTCTTGCCATTCAACCGCGGGTCCTTCATCCAGTCGTACTGCCCGTGCATCACGTTATGGCCGATCTCCATGTTGTCGAGGATCTTCGACAGCGACAGGGCGGCGGTGCCGCCGATCCATGCGGGCGGCAGGAAGCCGAGGAACAGCAGCGCGCGGCCGGCGACCTCGAGCCCGCGCTGGGCGCGGATGACCTTGTTGATGTAGTCGGCGTCGCGCTCACCGAGATCCGCGACGACGCGGGCGCGGATCGCGTCGAGCTCCTGCCCAAACACCTCGAGCTGCTCTGGCGTGAGACTTGGTGGGTTGGTGGACATGACAGGCTCCTTCTCAATGTCGGGGTTCATAGGTCGAGCGCTACATCGCCGACCGGTACGGACACGCAGATCCGGATCTGCTCATCTCTGGCGGTCGAGATCTCGCCGGTGATGATGTTTCGGACGGTGCCGGCACTCTTACGGCAACTGCACGTGTTGCAGATGCCCATACGGCATCCGTGCTCGGGGGTAAGCCCGGCGTCCTCAGCCTGCTCGAGCAGCGGCAGACCGCTGTTGGCGGCCTCACGTCCGCTCGCCGCGAAGCTGACGAAGCCTTCCGCGCAGTCGGTATCGAAGCTCAACGGTGGCGGCGTGAACGTCTCCACCACCGGCTCTGGGAGACCGTCGTCGGTCCAGACGCCACGCACCGCGTCGATCAGCGTCGGTGGCCCGCAAACGAAGGTCGCGGCGTCCGCGTGCTCGGAGATGACAGCCCCCAGGTGCTCACGACGGAAGCGACCGCTGAGCGGCAGGCGTCGCCCGCGCGTGAACCCGCGGGCTACGCGGACTCTGTCATGGCGGTCGACGAGCCGATCGAGCTCGGCGCCGTACAGCGCGAGCGCTGACGAGCGGGCGTAGTTGAGGAACCCGATCTCGCCCGCGAAGCCCTCGTCGCAGAGGGTGCGCAGCATCGCCATCACCGGTGTGATGCCGCTGCCGCCGCTGATCAGCAGCACGCGCTCGGGCCGCGGGTGGGGCAGGACGAAGTCGCCCTCCGCCTGGGTCAGGCCAACGATCATCCCCGGCCGCGCGTGGTCACGCAGATAGCGCGAGACCTTGCCCTCCGGGTGGGTCGAGACGGTCAGCTCGAGGACGCCGCCGGCAGCGTGCTGAGAGCCGGCGGGCGAGTAGGGCCTGGTCTCGCGGACTCCGTCGATCTCCACGCTGAGACCGACGAACTGTCCCGCGCGCAGGCCGCGCCAGGTGTCGTTCGCGCGGAGCGTGAGCGTCGCGCTCTTCGGCGTCTGACAGCGGACGGCCGTTACCTCGGCGCGCACCTGGTGCTTGACGAGCAGTGGCCGGACGAGCTCGAGGTAGCGGTCAACGCCATGCGGATAGGCGAGCGCATCGAGCAGGCTCGAACGGAGCAGAAGGCGGCCAACGCGACGGGGCGAGGCCACGGAAGGCAAGTTATCGACCAGCTTCCGTCGGTGCACACATGTTCACAGAGTACACTTACTCCCGGAGCAGGGGATCGATACACATTTGGGCCTAGTCAGATCGTAAACGTGAACACTCGTACACCGGGGAGCGCCACGCGTCAAGAACGCAAGCAGCTCACGCGCCAAGCGCTGCTCGACTCAGCGCTCGAGCTGCTGGAGGAGCAGAGCTTCTCGAGCCTCAGCCTGCGCCAGGTGACGGGCGCGGCAGGGATCGTCCCGACGGCCTTCTATCGCCACTTCGACGACATGGAGGAGCTCGGTCTCGTCCTGATCGACGAGTCGTTCCGGACACTGCGGGCGATGATCCGGGCGGCGCGCGCGGACCCACGGACCAACGATCATGTGATTCGCAACTCGGTCGAGCTCCTGGTCGGCTACGTGCACGAGCACGACACCCACTTCCGCTTCCTCGCGCGTGAGCGTTTCGGCGGCGTCGCCGCTTTGCGGCAAGCGATCCGCGTGGAGATCCGCCTCTTTGCGAGCGACCTCGCGACCGACCTCGCACGCCTGCCCTACCTCGAGCGCTGGAGCACCGAGGACCTCCAGCTGCTGGCCGGGCTGATGGTCAACTCGATGGTCTCCACCGCCGAGGCGATCCTCGACGCCCCGCCGAAGAACCCCACCGCGGAGGCCGAGGTCATCGCAACGGCCCGGCGCCAGCTGCGGATGATCACGCTGGGCATCCCTGAGTGGCGCAGCTCGCCGACCTCCAAGCCGCGAGCCGCGGCGCGGCATTTGTCAGGCGACTAATCTGATATGGAGAGGCGGTTGTCAAGGGCGGGTTGTTGATTTGTCGCATTTTGCGGTGTGGGTGTGTGGTGTGGTTGGCTGGGCTGGTGGCGGTCCGGCGGGTTGTGCGCGACGCGCGGTCAGACTGATATTCGCGGGTTGGTTGCCGCAGGACCATGGTTCGTCGTGGGGAGCCGCTGTCTAAGATCGGGCGTGGCCGGCCCTTGGGGGGCGGGTTGCTCATAGGTTAGTCGCGGGTTCCCCGCGCGTTGCCGGGCCGCCACCGGCCCAGTCGACGGGATGAAGTTGTGGGCTGCCGGCGATTTCACTCGATTTGGGTGACCGCCCAGGCAAAGCCGGCGAGTTCGCGGGCAGCAGCGACCGCGATGATCGTGCGGCGCTTGGCGCGTGCTTCCAGTCGTGTCCAGGTGCGGTGAAGGCGCCGCTGGGCTGACCAGGCGACCGCGATCGCCTCCGCAGGCTGGTCTCCTTGGCGGTCGGTCAGCGCACGGCCGATGCTCGGTCGGGCACGGTAGTGCCACGCGGCCTCGACCAGCAGCCGGCGTGCGTGAGCGGACCCGGTCTTCGTGATCGAGCCGAGCCGGCGTTGCTGGCCGGTCGTGTTCTCGCAAGGGACAAGCCCGACATAACTCATCAACTGCTCAGCACGCGCGAACCGCTCGAAGTCACCGATCTCAGCGCACAGCCCGACAGCGGTGAGCGTATCGACGCCGCGCAGGCACCGCAGCCGCCCGACCTGCACCCGCCACGGCGAGGTAGGGAGCATCCCCACGATCTCGCGCTCCAGCGCGTCGCGGCGGTGGCACAGCGCGTCGATCGCGCCGCGGCAGTCCAGCAGGGTGGCCTGCGCTGCCGGCCAGTCCAGTGTGACCGTGGCCAGCCAGTCGCGGTGACGCTGGGTCCACGCCTTGCCGTCATCGAACCGGATCCCGTGACGCAGCAACAGCTTCGAGAGCCGGTGACGAGAGCGCATCAGATCAACACGGACCGCCTCGCGAGCACGGACCAGATCCCTGAGTGCCTCCTCCTCATCGCCCGGGACCTGACCGGATGCAACTTGCCCGCCAACAGCAACCGCACCAGATGCTCGGCGTCACGCCGGTCGGTCTTCACCCGGTCCCCCGACGCCCTGGGGATCTTGCTCGGCGCCGCGACCACGCACTCAACGCGACGCTTGACCAGCTCCCGTGCCAGGCCGTACCCAGTCGGGCCCGCCTCATACGCAACACGCACCGGCCCGGCGAGCCCCGCGCAGAACCCGGCCGCCCCCGCGCTCTCACCGCCCATCGCGAACGTCTGCAACTGCCCCGTCTCAGCATCCAGGACCGCCGCGACGATCTTCGCCGCGTGCACGTCCAAACCGACCAGGGTTCTAGCCTTAGCCATGGCTGGTTCCTCCTATGCGATTGTGGTCGCCGCGCGGGTTACAGCCGCACGGCACGAACATCCCCCCACAAACAGCGTGGGGGAACCGGCCTCTTCTACACCGCCAGCCAGACAGACCAACAATCCATATTGTCTAAGCGCCCGCTCTCTCGGTAAGGAGGGCTCTCGCTTGGCGGTGTTCGTCGACCACCGAACAGCGCACTCGTCACGCCGGACGTTTTGCCCTAGAGCGGCCAGGGCGTATGTGTCAACGTCGCCGTTGTCAGCTTCCGGTGGACGACCTCGGCGGCGGTGAGAATGTCAGCGTTGGCGAGACTGCGCGCCATCGCCGGAACGTAGAGAACTCTCTATGGCTGATAAGGGGTAGCTTCTCCCCATCCCCAGTGGGGCATGGGGGCTTTCGGTGGGGGGTTGGCGCCGGGCTGTGAGTTTGCAAGCGCAATGCGGGTGCCCCACTCGATGTACGCGATGAACGCCGAGCGGAACTCAGGATCAGAGGGCAGCCCGGCGTCGTCTGCTGCCAGTCCGATCAGCTGCACCCAGCGTGCTCGCTGCTGCTCGGTGAGGGCCAGCCCGATGTGCATGGCGACCATGTGCGCGTACCCGCCGTGATGCTCGCTGTACTCGGCGGGGCCGCCGAACACCTCCCCAAGCCACAGCGCGACGTGGTGGGGATGATCGGACGGCATGTTGGCGAACACCGGGCCGAGGATCTCGTCGCCGTGCACATGGTTGCGATAGAAGACCTCGGTCAGACGATCCAAGGCTTCGCTGCCGCCGGCCCACTCATAGATTGTTGGCACCTGCTCCAGTTCAGACACATCTCCTCCTCTCGCCAGTGGCAGGTCATCGACCAGGGTACGGAAGCCGAGGAGTTGGTCATTGTCTAACCGAGAACCCTCCTGAAATCCCTTGCGTAAGCGAGCGCCCCATACATCGGCACCGAGAGCGCTGCTTGTCGTCCAAGCAGGAGTGGGTGGCTTCCGAGTTAGGCGACTGCTTTCACGCGCGAGCGGCAGTCAAGCGACGTCGTGGCGTGAGGGATGAAGAGCTCGGAGAGCGACAGTGCGGCGGTCGCCTAGCTCTCTTTGCGGATGATGCAGCGGAAGCCGATGTGGCTGGTCGAGCTATCGATTGACTCGGGCTGTCGGGCGGCTGGGCGGTAGCGCAGGCAGTAGCTGGCCGCGCAGAGATGCGAGCCGCCCTTGATGACGCGGCGGGCAATGGTTTGGCCCGGTGCTCCGAGCTCATAGCTTGCGTCAGGGGTCTCGATGCGAGGGTTCATCGGTGGCTTGCAGCACGCGCTCGGGGTCGTCTCGGCGCCGGCGCCGCTGGCGGCGTAGTAGTCGGCCGTCCACTCCCAGACGTTCCCCGTGACATCGTGGAGACCGAACCCGTTGGCGGGGAAGAGGCCCACTGGCGAGGTACCACGCCAGCCCTTTGCGCGGGTGTTGCGCCAGGGGAACTCGCCCTGCCAGAAGTTCGCCATCAGCTCGCCACCCGGTCGCTCCTCTTCGCCCCAGGCGAAGGCTGCACCGTCGAGCCGGCCGCGAGCCGCGTACTCCCACTCGGCCTCGCTCGGCAGCTGCTTGCCGGCCCACGCTGCGTAGGCCTCGGCGTCCTCGAAGGCGACATGCGTAACGGGGTGATCGTCTTGTCCCGCATTGTCGCTGTCGGGCCCTGAGGGATGCCGCCAACTCGCACCCGGGACGTAGGCCCACCAGCGCTGCGGGTCGCTCAGCGGCACCGGGCCGGGCGTCGGGTGAAAGACGATCGATCCTGGCCGCATAAGCGAGGGGTCGGCGTCGGGATAGTCGGCGGCATCGAGGAGACGCTCGGCGAGGGTCAGGTATCCGGTCTCCTCGACGAAGCGCGCGAACCGTGCGACCGTAACCGGTCCGCGGTCAATCGCAAAGCCTGCCATCTCCACCTCGCGCACCGGCCCCTCTTCGGGATAGAAGGCGGTCGAGCCCATCCGGAAGCGGCCGGCGGGGATCTCGACCATGTGCTCGCGAATCACCACAGGGGATCATAGAACCAAGCCCTCTCGCCATCAGTCGGGGTATGGTTGCCTGCAATGACTGATCGCCCGAATGTTCTGGTAATCCTCACCGACCAGCTGCGCCAACCTCCGCTGTATGAGTCTGACGACCTGCGCGAGTTCCGCCGCGAGCACTGCGTAGGGCAGGAGCGCCTCCGCCAGAGCGGCGTGTCGTTCAAGCACCACTATCCGATGGCGATCGCTTGCGCGCCGAGTCGCGCCTCGCTGCTGACCGGGCAGTACCCGTCGCTGCACGGCGTAACGCAGACCGACGGACTGGCAAAGAATGCCGAGAGCGATGACATGTACTGGCTCGCCCCCGATACGGTGCCCACTCTGGGCGACTGGTTTCGCGCGGGCGGCTATCGCACGTTCTTCAAGGGCAAGTGGCACGCCTCGCATGCACATCTCGATGCCCACGACGGTGAGGGCTACCTGCTGGCGATCGACGACGACGGTGCGCCGATCGAGGAGAACATCGCGGAGTACCTGAAGGCGGACCTGCTGGATGACTATGGCTTCTCGGAGTGGGTCGGCCCCGAGCCGCACGGTCTCGGCAAACACAACATGGGCACCGTAAAGGACCCGTTCACAGCGGACGAGACGATCGACCTGCTGGGGCGTCTAGACGCCGAGGAAAGCGATGAGCCGTGGCTTACGGTCTGCTCGTTCCTAAACCCACATGACGATTCGTTCTTCGGCGTCGTTGCGCTCACGCAGGGGCTGCGCTACCACCCCTCGACCGTGCCTCATATCGACCAGTCTCCGACGCGCCACGAGGACCTGTCAACAAAGCCTCGCTGTCAACAAAGCATGGTCGACCTCTGGTCCCGGCTGGGGGCGCCGCAACCCTGGAACGAGACGCATCTGAAGTTCTACTACCAGTTGCAAGCCACGGTCGGTGAGCAGATCACCCGTGTGCTGGATGCTCTGCAGGCCAGCGGCGCATACGAGGACACGATCGTGGTCTTCAGCTCCGATCACGGCGATATGCAGGGCGCGCACGGCGGTATGCACGAGAAGTGGCATAACGCCTACGAGGAGGCGCTCAACGTTCCCTTCATCGTGTCCAGCCCGCTGCTGCCGGGCGGTGCACGAGAGCTGAACGTTCCGACCAACCACGCCGACCTGATCCCGACTCTGCTCGGACTCGTCGGGGTCGAGCACGACGAGGCGCTCGCCAAGTTGCAGGTCGACCACAGCGATGCGCAACCGCTGGTTGGGCGCGACCTCTCTGACGCGATCCGCGCGCTCCGTCCAGAATCATCAGCCGAGCCTGTCCTGTTCATGACCGACGATGAGATCAGCGAGGGCACTGCGCACGGGGCCAGCCCATTCCAGCGGGTCGCGCGCGCCACCCACACGTTCTCGACCATCGAGCAGCCCAATCACATCGAGACGGTCATAGCCGAGGTCGACGTGGACGGCGAGCAGCACCTCGTGAAGCTCTCCCGCTACCACGACAACCAACAGTTCTGGACGGTCCCTGGTGAGCGCGACGAGCGCCTGCGCGGCCGCAAAACGATCACCGTCACCGAGCCCGATCCCGACGAATACGAGCTCTACGACATCACCCTGGACCCACACGAGGAGTGCAACCTCGCCCACCCCACGCATGCGGACGATCGCTCCCGCGCTCTACAAGCCACGATGTTGGGGCTACTTAGCGAGCAGCTCGCCGCCAAGCGCCTCACACCCTCAGCCGGCGAGCCCCCCGGCTACCGCTCTCCAGCGACCGGGTGAGAAAGGCGACGCTGTGAGCGATCCAGCGGTCGAACCCGTCCCAGCGCCCGAGGAGACGACAATGCAGGAGAGTCAACCCAGGGTCCTGTTCGTCTATTTCACCTACACGAAGCAGACGCTCAAGGTCGTCGAAGCTATGACGGAGACGTTTCGCGCGCGGGGCTGCGACGTTGAGCACGCGGCGATCGACCTAACGGACGCCCGCTATTCAGACCGCTTCCACGAGTTCCCGATGCCGCACCCGTTTCGCGAGCTGGTGGGGATGATCCCCGCCGAGCTGCGCCGCGCGACCGCTGAGATCAGCATTCCCGATGAGGCCCGGGGGGGCGACTACGACCTGGTGTGCATCGGCTCGCCCACGTGGTGGCTGTCCACATCGGTACCGATCCGCTCCTACCTGGAGTCCGAGGCGGCGGGCATAGTCCTCAATGGCACGGACTTCGCCACGGTCGTGGTCTGCAGGCGCTATTACGGCCACAACCTGCGCACCGTCAAGAAGCTCGCTACCAAACGGGGAGGCAAGTTCCTCGACGCAATCCACTTCTCCTACGAGGGCGGCCAGGTGAAATCCCTCCTGTCGCTGATCAGCTACCTCGGGTCAGGTGAGTATCGCAACCGCTACCTCGGCGTGCCGATCCCTCCGACCAATATCCAGGACTACCATCTGCAGACGGCCCGAAAGTTCGCGGACAAACTCGCTGATCAACTCTGGGTCGAGGATCCCTCGGTGGCGAGCCCACCATCCGGCAGCACCGCCGGGGAGGGCGCCTTGGCTCCCTCGTAAGCTCCCGCGCAACCAGCCCATCAGGCGGATAGGGCCTGGATCGCCTGGCCAATCAACACGACGCCGAATACAAAGAAGAGCACGGTCATGACGGTGTGGTTGTTGTGCTGCAGCCAGGCCTTCCACCCGTTCATGGTGCGCTGGGCGCCCTCACCGCCGACCGCGTAATACACGACGGGGATGGCGACGGTGAGGCTCGCGAGGACGACAAAGATCGCCAGTGCCAGCCACACTTCGCCGCCCGACAGGTTGGCTTGGCCGATTGTGGTGCCGGCGGCGGCGGCGAGCAGGAGGTTCTTGGGGTTGACGCCGCCGAGCAGCGCGGCGAGCCCGAACGCCTTCGGTGCCGTGAACGCATCGATGCCTGCCATCCACTTGGGCATGGCAGCCTCCTCGCCTGGCGCCGGTCGGGTCCGCCATTGACGCACGGCCCCGAGAAGAAGCAGCACGCCCAACGCCAGTCTCACCCACGAGGCGGCGTTGCTCGGTTCGCTTTCGGTGCCGACGTTGGCAGCAGAGGAGCTCGCGAGAGCGATTCCGGTCACGACGCCCACGCCTAGCAGCCAGCCCAGCAGGAACGCTGGGCCGTTCGACTTCGCCCGCGCGGAGAAAAGCATCAGGATCACGGCGATGATCGGGACCGGACTGAGCGCTACGCCGAGGGCCAGCGGGAGAAACTGTCCGATCGCCTGGCCCACGCGGGCATCCTGCCAGATCGGCATCCCGCTCGGGCTTGCGCTCGTGATGCTGCTCATCACGCCCGAGCGGACGATGCCGGTTCTCGCAGTCGCCCGTGGCTGGATCGAGCGGCACGCCCGGACGGTCGCCCTGGTCATCGTTGTAGCGCTCGCCGCGTCCCTGTTGCGCGACGGCATCTCGGGCCTCGCAAGCTAGGCCGGGCACGCGTCGGTCGCCTCGGGTTGCATCAGAGCACACCTCTCCACCAAAAGCGAGCTCCTGTGTCTCCTCGTCCGTCCGCGCGTTTGAGGCTGGCCCCGAAGGCCTTGACCTGATCCCCGTTGGGTCCCAACCCGAGGAGGCGATGGCATACGCGCAGCCGCGACCTGGCCGACAGCGAGACGATCAGACTGGCAGGAGCTTCCACAAACGCGACGTCAAGTAGCCGCCAACACCTGTATAGTGAGTAAGTGCGATGGCTAACTCAATGACAAGCGAGAGGCCCGGCAAGCGAGACCGCTTGGTAGCCGGCGCGGGCGAAATTATCTACCGCCAGGGAGTCGAGGCCACGACCATCGCGGATATCGCGGAGGCCGCCGACGTGCCGGTCGGCAACGTCTATTACTACTTCAAGACCAAAGACGAACTCGTCGCCGCGACAATCGACGCCTACGCCCAAGAGGACCATGAGCTCTTATCGTCGATCGAGCAGCAGCACCGAACCCCTAGGGCACGCCTGAAGGGGCTTGTTCGCCTGCTGGTGTCACAGTCCGATCGGGTGGTGCTGTACGGCTGCCCGAGAGGGAGCTTGTGCTCGGAGCTCG
>Ga0182024_10010497_pt1 | contig 18852 bp, 14 predicted proteins | sample P32metaG_FD_120480 | JGI IMG/M metagenome (GOLD analysis project Ga0182024, IMG submission 120480) | Permafrost microbial communities from Stordalen Mire, Sweden - P3-2 metaG (Illumina Assembly) | ecosystem: Environmental > Terrestrial > Soil > Wetlands > Permafrost | place: Sweden: Stordalen... | reverse complement strand
TGCGCGCAAGGGTGGGACAGGAATTCGAAATTGCAACTGGCACGGTTGTGCGGCAAGGTCGCGTCGTTACTATCGATATCGATGAGAAGCGTGTTGAGTTCGAACTGGGCGAGGAGGTACCCGCGTCTCAGGGAATCAACCTCACCCTCGTTCTCGCTATTTTAAAATTCGACCGCATGGAGTGGGCGATCGAAAAATGCACCGAGCTGGGTGTTTCCCGAATTATTCCCGTCGTTGCCCGTCGCACTGAAAAGCATCTTGCTGCCGCATCGGTAAAACGCGTCGAACGCTGGCGGCGGATCGCGATGCAGGCGGCGGAGCAATCGCGCCGGGCGAGCCCTCCGGAAATCGGCGAATCGATCCAGCTCTCAGAGGTTAGCTTTCTAATTGGCGCCCTGAGGATCGTGCTGGCGGAAACAGAACAGAAGACTCTGCTGCGCGACGTGCTTTGCGCATACTCAGAAGGCGAGATCGTACTGGCAATTGGTCCCGAGGGTGGCTGGGCGGAAGAGGAACTCGGTTTTTTTCAGAAAGCTGGATGGACTTCCGCTTCGCTTGGGCCCAGAATTTTGCGCGCGGAGACGGCGGCCATTGCTGCCAGCGCAATTACAATTTCCGAACTTGCTGAGTAGCGACTCCTTCAAGTGTTATCCTGCTGCCAATGCCGTCTTCGAAGTCTAACTCCCGTTCGATCCCGTTCACTCCTGATGATCGACAGTGTGAAGCCATTGAGCACGTTCACGGACCCATGCTGGTCGTAGCCGGCGCGGGCACCGGGAAAACTTCCGTCCTGACGCATCGCATCGAGCGTCTGGTGCGGGAAGGCCACGCTTATCCTCACGAGATTCTCGCGCTCACCTACACGCGAAATGCCGCCAACGAGATGCGCGAACGCGTAGGCAAGTTGCTGGGAGGCAAGCAGGTGAACGCTGCCACCTTTCACGACTATTGCCTCGATATGCTGAAGCGCGTTCATAAAGATTTTGGAGTGCTCGATGACAAAGATCTTTGGATTTACCTGCGCCGCAGAATCCGCGAGCTTCATCTTGAGCATTACGTTCGCGCCGCGAATGTCGCGCAGTTTTTGAACGATCTGCTGGATTTTGTGAGCCGCTGCCACGACGAATTGGTGACTCCCGAAAAATACGCGCAGTACGTGGAACGCCTCGAGCGCGGGGAAGTGCCCGTTCCGCGGGTCGCGAAATCAAAGAATGTGATCGATGATGCTGAGGTTCTGGGACGCTGTCGCGAAATTGCGAACGTTTTCACGACCATGGAGCGCTGGTTGGCGGAAGAAAATCTTGGCACCTTCAGCCACATGATCACCCGGGCGCACGCCTTGCTGCACAGCGACGAGGGTATTCTGACGGAGGCTCGCGCCCGCGCCCGCTTCATTCTTGCCGATGAATTTCAGGATGCGAATTTTGCCCAGATTCAACTTCTGGCTCGGCTGGCAGGGATCGAGGCGAACCTCTTTGCTGTGGGAGATCCGGACCAGTCCATTTACCGTTTTCGCGGAGCGTCCAGCGCAGCCTTCGAACTTTTCGATCGTCACTTTCCTAATGCCAAGCGGGTGGTTCTCGAGAAGAATCGTCGTTCGACTACGCCGATCCTGCGCAGCGCGTTTGCTCTTATCGATAAGAATCCTCCTATCTTCGCCACGCGCTCGAACTCTAGATCCGCCTACCGGCGTTCCCCGCTCCTCTCCGCGCGGGATGAAGAAGCCGCGCAGGCTGGGGCGAATGTCAGGCGCGCTCCGGTCTCGGTGGTCGTTCTTACCAGCAGGGACGCAGAGGGGCCAGATGTAGTCAGCTTGATTCGCGACGCAAAAAGAGAGTCGAAATGTAAGTGGTCGGACTTTGGCGTTCTTTACCGCTCTCACTTTCATCGCGACGAAGTGGTGCATGAATTGGCTGAGGCGGGCATTCCGTTTGTCATTGAGAGCATGGATATTTCCGATACGCCCGAGGTCCGCGACTTGTTTGCCTGCTTGCACGCGGTGGTTTCTCTGGGCGACGACGTGAGTTGGTTTCGCGTAGCGGCTCTACCCAGTTTTCGTGTGGACCCCGAGCAACTTCGCCAGGTGATGCGGGCCATTGCGCGGGATAATCGCGAGGCGCAGCTTATTTCTCTTTCCGCGGCGCTCGATCGCGTCGATGGCGGCGCCGAGGTTCTGGCCGCGGTGCAAAGCGCGCGAGAAGAAATACGCCGCCGAGATGCGAAAGCTCGCGCCGCTCTTGACATCATCGTCAAGCACTTTCATCTGGATGGGACGTCTCCGATTCTTCAGTCCGCGCTGTGCTTCGTAGAAGAATGGGAAAAGAAAAAGCTCAACAAGACGACCGAACTGGAAGAACTGGACGATTACCTGGAATATTTCCGAGAAGCCGGCGGTGTGATTCCGATGATCACGCGTGATCATGGCGAGAGCGAGAATGCCGTTCGCCTCATGACCGTGCACGGCGCCAAAGGATTGGAATTTCCTCACGTCTTCATCATTCGTGCCAATGCGAACTCGTTTCCCTGCTCTTACAAGGAGACTCTGGTCGCTTTCCCGAGGGAATTACGCGACCCGGATTCCATATCGGAGGCGGACGACAAGACGCTTCACGATTATGAAGAGCGGCGTCTGTTTTATGTAGCCATGACTCGCGCCCGCGATTCGCTGCATATTTACTCCAGGCAGGGTAGAGGCAAGATCAATAAAAATCCAGATGGGTACATGCGGGAACTGATCGAAGATAAGAACCTGTCTCAGTGGTTGAGTGCGATTCCAGCGCGGGGCACGCAGAAGAGTCTCGACATCTTTGCCGAAACGTCGGTGGCCTATCCGGCAGAGTCGAAAACAAACCTGTGGTTCGAACTGCCGGTACTCAATGGTTTGCATGCTCGTCTCAGCGCATCGGCGGTCGACACCTACGAACGCTGTGGATTGCAGTTCAAGCTCGATCGCGATTGGCGATTGTCGGCTCGACCGGCTGCTGCGATGCAGTATGGCGCCGCGATGCATCGAGTCCTGAAGACCTATTTCGACGCCATAAACCTTGGGCGCCCCAAGAGCGACGATGAACTTATCGACCTTTTTCGACTTGGCCTGGCCGAGGCGAAGATTCAGGAACCGTATCAACACGAACTTTATGAGCAACAGGGCATCGCACAGTTGCGCGAGTTCCTTGCTTCGAGTCGGAGGGCAGCGCCTGCGCGTGTTCTGCATACCGAGCAGTCATTTGAGATTCGCGTGGGGCAGACTTGTGTGGCCGGACGTATCGATCGCATCGACCAGCGACCCGATGGGAGCGTGGCTATCATCGATTACAAGACGGGCAAGGCCCGCGATCAGGAAGATGCCGACGAGAGCCTGCAATTATCACTCTATGCAATCGCTGCCAAAGAAAAATGGGGGTACGACGTCGGCGCGCTGATTTTTTACAATCTGGAAGAAAACGTGGGCGTCAGCACAGCGCGCAACGAAGCTCAACTGCTGGGGGCGCGCAATCGCGTCGCGGATGCGGCCCAGGGAATCGCCGACGGGAAGTTCGATGCGAGGACCGGAATCCATTGCAATTTCTGCGCATATCGGTGTCTGTGCCCGGAAAAGGAGAAGCGGATTCCGCATCGAGTGGAGACGGCCGCCGGCCGTAAGAGTTAGCCGGATAATGTGGAAAGACCAGCGGACAAAAATTTAGGGGACGCTCTTGAGCGTCCCCCTTTTTACTTCGTGCCGAACTTTCTTAGTGCTTCTTTTTCTTCTTTGCCTTTTTCTTGGTTGCCATTGTTCCTATTCTCCCTTCCATTTTTCATGGAAAACGTTACAGCGATGTTCTACTGCAACTAGTTGATGTATAGAGTTAAAGAAAAATGAAGTCAAGAAAAAAATGACGATCGAACTTCGCAAGTCGTGACACCAAAGTCACCGCGAGCGAGTTTTTGAAAGCAAAAGTCAAGAAGTTTTTCGCAGACTTCATCGACTCGCGCTCGATTTCCATTCGTCGTCGCCCAAGACTTGCTTCGTAGTCGGTAGCGGAGAAAATCTTTGGCGCTCTTTTGATCTCGGATGCCACGTGTCGCGTTGGCTCGAGTGCGACGCACTGCCTGAGCCCGGCATCTATAATTAGCATCTATAATTGAAGACGCGAAACCTTCGCGGGAGCTTGATTCATGGCCTCTTTAGACGATGTGGTGATCATTTCCGGCTGCCGCACTCCGGTTGGAAAATTTCAGGGCAGCCTCTCCGATTTGAGCGCGTCGCAACTCGGCGCCATCGTTGTGCGCGAGGCCGTCAAGCGCGCCGGCATCGAGGCGACTCAAGTGGACGAGTGCATCATGGGCAACGTCGTCTCCGCCGGCCTCGGACAAAATCCGGCGCGACAAGCCGCAATCTTTGGCGGACTCTCTCCCGCGACAGGTGCCATGACAATCAACAAAGTGTGCGGCTCGGGATTGAAAGCCGTCGCTCTCGCAGCGCAAGCGGTGCAAACGGGAAACAGTTCCATTGTGGTCGCGGGTGGAATGGAATCGATGACGAACGCTCCTTACCTGCTGCCGCAGGCGCGCAAGGGATATCGCCTGGGCAACGCGCAGATCGTCGACTCTATGGTCCACGACGGCTTGTGGGACATTTATAACGACTATCACATGGGCATCACCGGCGAGAACGTGGCGGAGAAATATGGAATCACGCGTGAAGAGCAGGATCAGTTCGCGTTGAACTCGCATCGTAAGGCGCTATCGGCGATGAAAGAGTGCCGGTTCAAATCGCAGATTGTGCCCGTTGAGATTCCAGCGAAGAAGAAAGGTGCACCTCCAATCATTTTTGATAAGGACGAGAGCCCGCGAGAAGATACAACCATTGAAGTGCTGCGCGCCCTGAAGCCTGCTTTCAAGAAAGATGGCACCGTGACTGCGGGCAACGCGCCCGGAGTTAACGACGGGGCGGCGGCGTTGGTCGTCACCAGTGCAAAGCGCGCCAGCGAACTGGGGGCGAAGCCTATGGTGCGCATCGTGGCTCAGGCAACCAGCGGCGTCGAACCGAAGTGGGTGATGATGGCCCCCGTGGGCGCCGTTCGCGCGATCTGGGAAAAGACGGGCTGGAAAAACGAAGACGTCGACCTTTACGAACTGAACGAAGCTTTCTCAGTGCAGGCGCTGGGAGTGATGCGTGAGTTGAATTTGAATCCTGACAAGGTGAATGTGAATGGGGGTGCCGTTGCTTTAGGTCATCCTATCGGTGCGAGCGGCGCGCGCGTGTTGGTGACGCTCATCTATGAAATGATTCGCCGCGATGTTAGGCGTGGGATTGCCGCGCTCTGTCTCGGTGGAGGGAACGCCGTAGCGATGGCGGTTGAGCGGTAATCAGAAGGTGCGGACAGAGTTGCTTCGGCTTCGCGCTGGAGTGCGCTCGGGAACACAATTTGTGGATCGCGACGCGGAGCCGCGCAATTATCCCATCGGCGAAACCGGTAATGTCACGGTAAAAACTGCGCCACCTTCAGGGGAGTTGACCGCTTCGATGCTGCCATTGTGCTCCTTCAACACCGACTTGCAAATACTCAGGCCTAATCCCGTACCGCGACCTGGCCGCTTGGTGGTATAGAAGGGATCGAAAATGCTGGCTATGTTTTCCTTGGCAATGCCCGGGCCATCGTCGTGGAAGCTGACCCATACGGAATCCGCGTCTCGGCCTAATCGGATTCTCAGAGTTCCTTTGTCGCGCACTTCGCGGATGGCATGTTCCGCATTCAGAATCAGATTCAAAAAGACCTGCATCAACTGATGCGGATCCCCTAACGCGTAGGGCACCGCCCGGTCTTTCAAAAAATCCACCGTAATATTGTTCTTGCGGAGGGAATAGGCATGCAGGTTCAGCGTGCGCTCGACTACCTCCACCAGATTGATCCTGCTCTTGCCCGGAGCCGGGGGACGCGAGAAGTAAGTCAGGTTCTGAACAATTTCCGCGGCACGGCGCGCCTGTTGCTGCAACATAGCTAGCTGCTTGCGAGAAGTTTCGTTGGTTTCTGTATCCTGCAACAATTCGCTGACGCCCATGATGCTGGTCAAAGGATTATTGAGCTCATGGGCAACTCCGCCAATCATCGCGCCCATGGCCGCGAGCCGCTCGCTCTGCACGATCTGCTGCTCCAGTTTTCGTTCGACTGTAATGTCGCGGACGGAAATAATGACTCCGCTGATGGTTCCTTCCGCGTCCACCAGTTTGCTGCCGGCCGCGCGCATGGTTCGCCAGCTTCCATCGCGGTGCCGCGCCCCATATTCCGACGAAGCAAAGGCCTGCTTTCCCGAAACCACATCATGGTAAAGCGCGGCCATTTCGGGCGAATGATCTTCCATGTCCGAGATTTTCTTCCCCAACATTTGTTGCGGCTCATAGCCGAGAACATCGCGGGATCGGGAACTGACAAAGGTATAGCGCTCGCCAAGATCTACTACCAGGATCAAATCTGGAAAACTTTCCAGCAAACGGCTGCGGAATTCTTCCTGCTGCGCCAGTTGCCGCTCCATCTTGCGCTTTTCCGTGATGTCGACCAGCGTTCCCTGATAGCGGATGATGTTGCCCGAAGCGTCCCAAACGGCGCGCGAGGAATCGAGAAAGAACGCGGCGGTTCCATCCTTGCGGCGAAGTTTAACTTCACGAGTGCGCACGCCCCCGCGATCGTTGACCGCGCGACCCAGCACGGGTTGACCAGGATCGAAGTTCAACGCGGCGGGTTCCACCGCGAGCAGATCCCTTTTTTCTGTATATCCCAACATGCCGACCAATGCGGGATTAGCGTCCAACAGATGTCCCTCGGGAGTGCTGAAGTACACGCCTTCCTGCAAGGTTTCGAATAATTCGGTGAAGCGCATCTCTTTTTCGCGTTGCTCGGTCACGTCGCGGCCTAGCACGCTGACGCCGACGATTTCATCCCCTTTCACAATTCCATTCAAAACACATTCAAAATAAAAAGGCCTCCCCCGATCTTTCAGCCGTACCTGAACAGTTCCAGCCCAGCGTTTTTTTTCTAGAAACCAACCCAAACTAGTTTCCAGGTTTGCTTGCGTCGGCTCATCCACGAAGTCATAGATCTTTCGTCCGATGAGTTCGCTGTAACTCTTGCCGGTTATGTCGGTAATGCGTTTGTTAACGGTGCGCAGCGTGCCGTCGAGCGACACCGCGCATGCTGGGTCGTCAAAGGAATCGATCAACTCCTTGAAATTACGCTGCGAGCGCAGAATCACCTGGCTGAGTTGATCGAGTTGTTCCTCCGAAGGGGCTGCGCCTACATGCTCCTGCAATCCGTGCAGCAAGCCCTTCAGTTCGCTGACCTCTCGCCGCCGGCCGTAGGCATACACGGCAAATAAAATCGATAGCCCGAGAATCCCAATTGGAATGGCACGAAGCGAATAAGGAATATTTTCCAGGCGCTCCCAGAGCAAGCCGGACAGGGCAAACGCCAGCAAAATCATGAATCCCAGGGCCCATCGCCATAATTGAGATTCTTCCCGTTCCAGATTGTCAGGAGGACGAGATGAACGCGGCGGGTTAGACGGGCCCAGGCTCATGAAGGAACTGCCGATCTTGATCATAATTCTATACGGGTCTGCTTGAGACGCATTGTTGGACATTTTGGTACTGGAGCGGTTCGATCGAGTTCGACTCGGCTGTCTCCCTTTTTGGGAGAGCGTTCCAAAGGGGGACGGGACTTGGCTGGCGGCGTTGGATCACTCAGGGGAGCGGGCTGGTCGTGGAAATGATTGCAATGCCATAGCGACTTTTGCACATGCACTCCCGGAGTTCGCGTGCCGACTTGCTAGCAGGCCGCCGACGATGACCCCCTTCACCTCCTATCGCGCGAAAGCCCGAAGCATGCGCTTCGGCGAGCGCACGTGAGACGCGTCCCGGACATGGTTTGTGGGAGGGCGGTTTCGACGCGTTTTGCACAGCCGGGTGGTGACATCCGTCACAGCCAGCGCTGGCGCCAATCTCCTAAGGTTGGTAGCTGGCATTACAGGGATTCGTGCGCCCGCGTGATTTCTTTCAATCTGTAAAGAGCAAGGAGCTGTTCAAAATCCGCAAATGCTTTATAAAACTCTCAGCGCCGCCGTCTATGGCATTGATGCCAACATTATTCAGGTGGAGGTCGACTGCTCCGGCATCAAGTGCGATCAGGACCACTTCCACACAGTCGGCCTGCCCGATGCCGCTGTGCGAGAGAGCCGAGACCGCGTCCGCGCCGCCCTGAAGAATTGCGGCTACGACATTCCGCCCACCCACATCACCATTAACCTGGCTCCGGCTGACATTAAGAAAGAAGGTTCGGGATTCGATCTGCCCATGGCGCTCGGCATCGTGGGAGCTTACGGCGGGTTAACCAAGAAAGAAATGGCGGATTGTCTCTTCGTCGGCGAGCTCTCGCTCGACGGCGGTGTACGCGGCGTGCGCGGCGCTCTCCCGATTGCCATTGAGGCGCGAGGAAAAAAAATCGCGCGCCTCGTCGTGCCCGAAGCCAATGCGAAAGAAGCCGCGATGGTTTCCGGTCTCGAAGTTTATCCCGTGCGGTCGCTGCTCGACGTGATTCACTTTGTGAACTCCGGGAACGGGATCGTCCCCATGAAAGGGGATGGCGACTCCCTGCTGCGCGAATCGCAGCAGTTTTGCGTCGACTTCAAAGATGTTCGCGGACAGCAAACTGCAAAACGCGCCATCGAGATCGCCTGCGCCGGCGGCCACAACATTCTGATGATTGGGCCGCCGGGCTCCGGCAAAACTATGCTGGCCAAGCGCATGCCCACCATCCTGCCGCCGTTTACTTTTGAAGAGGCTCTCGAAACCACGAAGATCCACAGCGTGGCAGGCGTGCTCGAGCAAGGCAGCGGGTTGGTAGGAACGCGTCCTTACCGTTCGCCGCATCACACGATATCCGACGCCGGGCTGATCGGCGGCGGAGTCATTCCGCGTCCCGGCGAAGTTTCACTGGCGCACAACGGACTTCTTTTTCTCGATGAACTTCCCGAATTTCCCCGCAACGTGCTCGAAGTACTCCGACAGCCGCTTGAAGATGGCACGGTGAGCATCGCTCGCGCCTCCATGTCACTGACGTTCCCGGCGCGGTTTATGCTGGCCGCCGCGATGAACCCCTGTCCTTGCGGTTTTCACAACGACCGCACTCGCGATTGCCAATGCACAACGCCCATGATTCAGCGCTATGTTTCAAAAATTTCCGGACCGCTGATGGACCGCATCGACATTCATATCGATGTCCCGGCAGTGAACTACAAAGAAATGCGCAGCACCAACGAACCAGAGAGCTCCGCGAAGATTCGCGATCGCGTCATCGGTGCCCGCCAAAAGCAACTGGAACGCTTCGCCGGTTCGCGCGAAAAACTCTATTGCAACGCGCAAATGTCCTCGCGTCACATTCGCACTTTCTGCGAACTTTCCGGCGATTGCGAGCGTCTTCTGGAACGCGCCATGACGCAACAAGGCCTGAGTGCCCGCGCGCACGACCGAATTCTGAAAGTGGCACGCACCGTAGCCGATCTCGAAAACTCGCCTAAGCTCGAACCCAAACATATCGCCGAAGCGATTCAATATCGCAGCCTGGACCGGACTTACTGGGCGTAGGGAAGCGAGCACGGGACAGTTCACCGTGCCCACTAGAGTCGGGTCTGGATTTTCGATCGGATTCTTGCGGAGCGGGAGGTTAACCCCCGCTGCTGGTCCGGCGGGTGCCGTTGGTAACGTGATTTCAATCCCGATCTGGACAACAATGGCGCAGAGCAAGGTTAAAGGAGGAATCATGATCTCTTCGCTGAACTGCCTCGCTAACGTTCACTTCAGGAAGGCGCCGAGCGGACGGCTGGTTTTTATTCCCTTTACCCAGAAGGCGAAGTGTTACTTCGTTGACTCGAAGGCAGACGAAGAAAAGATCAGAGCGTTCGTCAACATGTACCGGATTCCGAATACGCTGATCTCCTGCCTGATGACGCCAATGGTCATGGTACCCGCTTTGATCCTGGAGGACTATGGTGGGTTGACCCCTCGATCACACAGGCTGACGATGGCTTTGGGGATCTCTGGGTTTTTCTGGCTGAGCTTTGTGGCGTTGGGATTAATGCTTTGGATCGTATACAGGGCAGGGGTCCCGGGCTTAACCGCCTCGCTGAGCGAGGTCGCACCTGAAATCAAAGCTCAACTGAGCGCAAGCTCTCCTGAACAACACCGTTTAAAATGGATCGCGCTGGTTTGCCTTCTGGCTGGTCTGATCGTCGTGGGGTTGGCGGCACTGGTTGCGCTGACTGGACATCGCTGGTAACTCAGTCCCAAGTTGCTTCCGAGAAGCTGAAGGCTGAGAGCTGACAGCTACTTAATCGCCGCGAGGCGCTTGCCCAGGCGGGACTTGTAGCGCGAGGCGGTGTTTTCGTGCAACGTGCCTTTTTGAATCGCTTTGTCGAGAGCGGAGACGGTCTGGCGGTAGCTCTGTTGGGCGGCAGCCTTGTCGCCTTTTTCAATGGCCTCGCGCAGAGAGCGCAGCTGCGTTCGTAAGGTAGAAGTGTTGGCGCGATTGTTGGCAGTGCGCTTCGCGGTCTGGCGGGCGCGTTTCAGCGCCGAAAGATGATTTGCCATAGCTGGTTGATTACCTTCGTGTATTCAGAGAGATATTCGGGGTAGGTCCGAATTCCCTATTATATAGGGAAGCGGTTGGGGGCGGTCAAATTTCGGGCGGGGTTTCGCCGATGAATGACGCCGGCTGAGTGCTTTTCAAGCGGGGCGAAGGAGCTTCCCCGAGTGTCTGGTGTTGGACCGATCAAGCTAGTCGCACCCGAGATCCCTCGCCCGGCTGAATTGCGCCGGGTCTTCGGGATGACGCCTGCGTGAACGGATGGCGTCTTACCGAAAGAGCGCGGTTTTGTTGGAAGAGGATGGCTTTAAAGAACTGACCGTTGCTACCAAGGTTGCTTGCGCCTATGACAGACGGACTGAATCGCCTGAAAGTTCTCGTCAATTCTTCGACGCCCATCGTCGTGATGGAGACCTCGGAGGAGCTGCGCGCCGTGAATCTGGTGCGCGCCGCCTGCGCTGAGCTCAACATGGCGACGTTCGAATGGAGCATCGCCGACGGCCTGGTAAAGTCGGGCACGAATATTCCGGTCGAAGGGCAAAAAATAGCGTTGCAGGCGCGCATCGACCAGAACGCAATCTGGACGCAAGGCTCGCGCGCTCAGGCACGAACCTCGCTCAGCCCGGGTGGAACGGAAGCGGAGCGACTGGCGCGAGCCATGGCCTCGTCTGTTGGCGCTGACAGCGCGGCGGGCGGTGGCGGTTCCATTTACAACACGCGCGAACCGGTGCAGGCGCTGGCCAACATGGAGTCGATGACCGTGGAGGCCGTTTTCATCCTGAAAGATTTTCATCGTCATATGGACGACCCCGTCGTGGTGCGGCGGTTGCGCGATGTGGGACAGAAATTTTCCGCCAATCGCCGCACCGTGGTCATCACAGCGCCCGAGATTGCCGTGCCAGCGGAACTCACCACGCTGGTGGAATATTTCGATCTTCCGCTTCCGGACCGCGACCGCCTGCGTGAAATTATTCACGATGTGTTCACCAGGCTCTCGAAGACTTACACCTTGAAGCAGGAGTTGGACGCCGCCGGAGTGGATGCCATGGCGGCTAACTTACGCGGACTGAGTGAAGAAGAAGCCGAGCGCGCCATTTCGCAAGCTCTGGTCACGCGGTACTCATTATGTCTCGACAGCGTTACCGATGTGCTGGACGCCAAGAAGCAACTGCTGCGGCATTCCGGCATGCTGGAATTCATCGAGGCAAGCGACAACTTGGCTGCCGTCGGCGGCTTGGAAAACTTGAAGCATTGGCTGGCCCAGCGTCGCGGAGCGTGGGAAGATGCGGCCCGCGAATTTGGTCTGGAACCGCCGCGGGGGATGATTATTCTGGGCGTGCAGGGATGCGGCAAATCGCTTTCCGCGCGCGCAGTCGCTGGAGAGTGGAAGTTGCCTCTGGTGAAATTTGATACCTCGGCAGTCTATGACAAGTACATCGGCGAAACCGAAAAACGCATTCGAAAAGTCTTTCAGGTCGCCGAGGGATTGGCGCCGTGTGTTCTTTGGATTGATGAACTTGAAAAAGTGTTCGCCGGGAGCGGTCCCGATTCGGCGTCGGCGGACGCGGGCGTTTCCTCCCGCTTGCTGGCATCGTTTCTATCGTGGATGCAGGATCGCAAAGCTCCCGTGTTCGTCGCCGCGACCTGCAACAATGTTTCGGCGCTGCCGCCGGAATTAATCCGCAAAGGGCGCTTCGATGAATTGTTCTTCGTCGATCTGCCCAATCAGGACGAGCGCGCACAGATTTTTTCGATTCAGTTGATAAAACGGAAGCGCAACCCGGCGGATTATGAGCTGGAAAAAATTGCCGCTGCGGCCAAAGGATATTCCGGCGCGGAGATCGATGCGGCGGTGCAGGGCGCGCTCTACGCAGCCTATTCGGAGAAGAAGCCGCTTTGCTCGCAATCGCTGCTGGATGCGCTGGCCCAGACCGTGCCGCTTTCGATTACGCGCGCAGAGGAGATTGCCAGCTTGCGCGATTGGGCGCGGACTCGGGCAGTTCCGGCCTCGGCGCGTGCTGCTGGATCTGCTGCTCCGTAAAATTGCGCCGGCTTATCCTCGTATCGGCATTCTGCAGTTCGCCCTCACATTGTCCTGTTTTCAATATCTTGTTTTCAATCTTCTCGCTCATGAACAGTCTTGAGATGTTGATCAAACGCCTGCCGCAGCTGCCGGCGATATTCTTCGCCGTTGGGGCGATGGCTGGTGGGCCGCGCGCGGAATTTCTCCGCCGTGGGGCAGGCTGTACACTCGGCTTCCGCCGGAATATCCCCTAGCCACTTGGTGACGCGCAGAGAGGGCTTTTTCATACTCTTCAGTTTCCCATACACAGGCGCGCGTCTCGATCAGATTCCCCTTGGATTCCGCTTCCCATTGACTCCCTGTTCGCCGCGGGTTAGGCTTTATGGTAATGGTAGTGACTTGCCCTCTGGGCATGCGCATTCCGGCTGGTCCCGTCTCCACGCGAAACCCTGCTTTGCCTGTGCAGTACAACAGGCATACCTTTATCCGAATGACCACTGCTGCCGGGTCCGGCCCGGACGTACAGTTTCTTCGGCCCGGCCACGCGGTTTCCGAAGGCTGTTCCCACATGGTTCAACAAGAACCGATTTTATCGAGAGACCGAATGAGTCAAAACCGAATGAGTCATACGATTGCATGAAGAAAAGCATCGGGGTTAGTCCCAACATCGAAACATTTTTCGGCACGCGCGATGAGAATGTGCGTTTGCTGGAAGATGGTCTCAACATCACCATCAATCTGCGGTCGAACGGGATCGAACTGGAGGGCGCGGCGAAAGACGTTGCCCGCGTTGAGCAGGTATTTGCCGACTATGAGACTTTGCAGCGTAGCGGATACACCTTCAACAACGGAGACCTCAACAGCATGCTGCGCGTGCTGACCTCCGATCCGAATACGACCTTGCGTGGGTTAGCGGATGCCGGACGTCAGCGTTCGTTTGGACGGCGCACGGTGCAGCCCAAGAGCGGTAACCAGCGCCGGTATCTCGAAGCCATCGAAGGGCACGACATGGTGTTTGGGATTGGTCCTGCAGGCACGGGGAAAACTTATCTTGCCGTGGCGATGGCCATCTCCGCGCTGTTGGCCAAGCGCGTCAACCGCATCATTTTGGCGCGTCCGGCGGTAGAAGCGGGCGAGCGCCTGGGATTTCTGCCGGGCACTTTGCAGGACAAGATTGATCCGTACTTGCGCCCGCTTTATGACGCGCTATATGACATGCTCGATCCGGAAAAAGTGGATCGCTACCTGGAGAAGAATGTGATTGAGATCGCGCCCATTGCTTTTATGCGCGGGCGCACGCTGAACGATTCCTTCGTCATCTTGGACGAGGCGCAGAACACGACTTCTGAGCAGATGAAAATGTTCGTCACGCGGCTGGGTTTTAATTCGAAAGCCGTGATTACCGGCGACGTTACTCAGATTGACTTGCCCAATGCGCGCCGCAGCGGTCTGCTGGAAGCCATGGACATTCTCAAGAACGTGAATGGACTGGCGTTTGTGCACTTCGACGAAACGGACGTGGTGCGCCATCATCTGGTGCAGCGCATCGTTCGCGCCTATGACGAACACAAGACGCGCGTCGCCGAGCAGCAAATGCTTCTGCTGGCCGAGCCCCGGCACGCGGATGCGGCGAGCGCGGAGAAACAGGCGGCGGCCGCGCTCAATGAAGCGGCTGCGAATCGGCATGAATCGACCTCGGCCGAAGCAAAAGGATAATGCCGCGCGTCGGCCCGGCTCTGCACATTCCTGTGGTTGGACTTGGTCCGCATGCTGAGAGAGAAGGTTGCCGAAAACAGCTTGGTGATTCTGGAAAAGCAAGTCGCGGGATTGAACGAGCATACGCTGGCGCGTTTTCTTTTACGAGCGCGTCGGGCCGTGGGACTGCGGGGAACGGTGAATGTTCTGGTGACGGGCAGTGCCGCCGTGCGCTCGCTGAATCAGCGCTTTCGCAGGCAGAATAAAGTGACCGATGTTCTGTCGTTTCCGTCGATAGCTTCGCCAGCGGAATCGCGCCGGGCAAAACTCGCGGGCGACGTTGCAATCTCGGCCGATATTGCCTGCAAGAATTCTCTTCGCTTTGGACACTCCGCCGCGCAGGAAGTTAAGATTCTGGCGCTGCACGGAATCCTCCATCTGGCAGGCTTTGATCATGAGCACGATAATGGTGAAATGGCGCGCAAAGAGATGAAGCTGCGCAGGGATCTCGGGCTGCCGATCGGTTTGATAGAACGGGGCCAGCCTGGTCAAGACCAGTCTAAGTCAGGCGAAGTGGAGCCAGTTCGACATGCCTCTAAAAAATCCTCGAAACTTCGTCGCCCCGCGGCTAAGACTGGGACGAGGACGGCATGAATTTCGCCGTCGCCATTGCGCTGGTTCTGCTGGTCGGCCTGCTGACGCTGGTTTCTTATGTGGATCGTGTTTATCAGGAAGTAGGGAAATTTCTCTCCCGCGAATTTCAGGACAACATTGACGTCTTCGAGCAGAAGATCGAGCCTGCCCTTGGGGTGACGCGCCCTCGGGCCTCGCTCTCCATGGCGGTGCTTACGCAGATAACTATGGCGGCGATTGCTCTGCTGATTGGCTTTCTGGTTTTCAGCGACCAGTTCTGGGGATTTTACGAGATATTGCAGGCGGCCATCAGCCTGATTCTCATCGTCATTCTCTGCAACCGTTTTTTTCCTTTCCTGTTCTTTTCGCGCACCAAAGGCGAATGGCTGACTCACTGGACCTTGTTTCTGAAAATGTTAATTTACATGGTGATGCCGGTGACGATCGTGCTGGGTTTCTTGCAGTCGGTGGTTTCACTGACCAAACAGAACAGCACGGAGCAGCCGGAGACTTCGGCTGAGGCGGTAGACGCGTTGATTGAAGCGGGGCAGGAAGAGGGAATTATTCAGGAGGGCGATCGCGACCTGATTCAGTCGGTAGTAGAATTCAGCGGCAAGACGGTGCGCGAGGCGATGAAGCCGCGTCCGCAGATGTTTGCCGTGCCCGTCAATACGACGGTCGAACACTTCATTGAATTGCTGCGCATTAAACACTATTCGCGCGTGCCCGTGTATGAAGATACCATCCATAACATCAAGGGAATCGTTTATACGCAGGACGTGTTGCAGGTTCCTGACAGCGAGGCGCACGTCCGCACCGTAGATTCGATTATGCGGCGAGATGTGTATTTCGTGCCGGAGAGCAAGCTGGGAAGCGATTTGCTGCGCGAAATGCAGAAGCAGAATATCCGCATGGCGATTGTAGTAGACGAATATGGCGGCGTTGCAGGACTGGTCACGATTGAAGATCTGGTGGAAGAGATTGTGGGGGAGATACGCGACGATCATGAGAAGCCGGAGATCATACGCGAAGGCGAGCGGTCATTCATTGTCGCCGGCGGTATGGACGTAGACCGCCTGGATGAACTTTTCGGCAGCAAGCCGGAGGGGAAAGAATCGGCGACGATCGCGGGATTGGTTAGCGAGTTAGCCGGCCGAATTCCTCGTAAAGGCGAAGTGGTGCAGGAAGACGGCCTGCGCTTTGAAGTGCTGGAGTCGACCGACCGCAAGGTGGAGCGCGTGAGAGTCAGCGCGGTGCAGCCGCAGCAGCTGAAATTGATTTGAATCGATTCCTGGCTGCAGATTCTAGCCTATTTCTTCTGTTTCTGCTCATCGGAAGTCGATCGATTGCCGAGCGAGGAAAGAAATGGAACAGCGCATTAGCATCATCACGCTTGGCGTGGCGGATTTGAAGCGCAGCCGGGAATTCTATGAGCGCCTGGGATGGCGGGCGTCCATGGTCAAGTCCGAAGGCATTGTTTTCTTTCAGGCGGGCGGAATGGCTCTCGCGCTGTATCTGCGAGACGAGCTTGCCAAAGACGCGAATGTTAGCAGCGAGGGCGATGGCTTCAAGGGAACGACGCTTGCCTACAATACCCGCAATCGAACTGAAGTAGATTCAGTGCTCGCAGAAGCGCAAGCTGCGGGCGCGAAGCTTCTCAAGCCTGCGCAAGAAGCCTTCTGGGGCGGCTATACCGGTTACTTTGCCGATCCCGACGGATTCTTGTGGGAGGTCGCATGGAATCCATTCTTTCCGATCGCAGAGGACGGAAGCATTCGGCTTCCTGAGTAACGAGCTACTAGCTTCTAGCTGATGCTCTTGGCTTTTCGCTACGGCCGTTTCCAACGAAGATTAACGACCTCCGCGCACAGGCCTCAATCATGGCCTAATATGAAGGAGTCCACCTGTAGTGCTAGCTAGAGGCTATCGGCTACGGGCTAAAAGCTGATTTCTTATGCCATTTCGCTCCGGATTCGTTTGCATTCTCGGCCGCCCCAACGCGGGGAAGTCAACCTTGCTCAATGCGCTGGTGGGCGAAAAATTGGCGATCATTTCGCCCAAGCCTCAGACCACGCGCAATCGCATTCAGGGCGTCGTTCATGTTGCCCCTGGCAAAGGAAAGAACAACGGCAAGGGCGGCGGACAGATCGTGCTGATCGACACTCCCGGTGTCCATAAGCCCGACAGTTCTCTAGGACGAAAGATGATGGTCGAAGTGCGCGAAGCGCTGGAGGGTTGCGACCTGGTGCTCGTGATCATGGACGTCACGCGCAAGTTCGATCCGCGCGATCAGTTCGCCCTCGATTTATTAAAGCGCCCGAAGACGAACGCGTTTTTGCTGCTGAACAAGGTTGACTTGATCCGCGAGAAATCGAAGTTGCTGCCTCTGATCGAGCAATACCGCAAGTTGTATGACTTCAGCGAAGTGATTCCGATCTCCGCGCTCAAGCGAAAAGGCCTCGATGCGCTTTTAGAGATGGTCATCTCGGCACTGCCCGCTGGTCCGGCATATTTCCCCGAAGATCAAATTACCGACCAACCGGCGCGATTCATGGCTGCTGAGATTATCCGCGAACAAGTGCTGCTGAATACCAGCGAAGAAATCCCTTACGCGACGACTGTGATTGTCGAGAACTTTGAGGAAGGCGCAAGGCTGACGCGAATCGCGGCGACGATCTATTGCGAACGACCCGGGCAGAAAGGAATTCTGGTGGGGAAGGGCGGACAGATGCTCAAGAAGATCGGGACATCGGCCCGTTTGCAGATTGAGCGCATGATGGGCACAAAAGTTTTTCTTGAGCTTTACGTTAAAGCGGAGCCAGGTTGGCGAGACTCGCGCCGCTTTGTGGAAGAACTCGACTGGCGGCGGCAACTGGAGCACCGGATGTTGGAATATGGCACACCGGAGCGTGCGGCGGACGAGCAAGGCTCGCGGACCAGCAGCATCGCGCAAAACGAACCAAACACAAAGGACTGATGTTATTGTTACGAGCACCCGGCGAGAAGCTTGATTGCTGGATTTGTGGAGTGCAACTAGAATTGGAACTGGCCGCGCTCCACTGGCGGACACACGGAGACCGAGCGAGCCATGGGATCTGGAGTACCTTCCGACGAGCATTTCCCGGAGCACGATTTCGATCCAGAAAAACTTGACCTGCAGGTGCGAGTGATGCTCTCGGCCGACCGCAAAGCTGTGGACCCGGTCGTGGCGCGGGTGATGGAATCTGTGCGCGCGATGAAATGCGTCGACGGCAAGGAAGAGGCCATCGAACTTGCGCTCCACGAAGCGCTGGCGAATGCCGTGGTTCACGGCGCTAAGGAAGACCCTACGAAAGTGGTGGAGTGCCTGGTGGCTTGCGACGCGGAACGCGGCGTACTCATCATTGTGCGCGATCCGGGGCCGGGCTTCGATCCGCAGTCGATTCCAGCTTGCACGATAGGTGAGAATCTCTACTCCAACCACGGCCGCGGAATTTTCCTGATCAACCAATTGATGGACGAAGTGCAGTTCCACAAAAACGGAACTGAGATTCACATGGTGAAGCGGTAATTTCTTCTGCGCCCGCGAAAGCGATGTTCGCCCTCGATGAGTGATACCCTTTCTGCATGCCTTCCGATCCGGACGTAAATCCTGATCTAAACCGCTCTTCGAAACCTGCCCGCTCGCGCGCGGCGGTTGCTGTCGCCCTCATCCTCGGCCTTTTCCTGGGAGCAATTCTTATTGGTTCGCTGGGATGGCTGATGCTCTCGCGAACTTCCGGGCAAGCCATGTTGAGCCGCATGTGGTCGGCGTTGACGGGGAGAACGCTCAGCATCGACGTGAGTCAGCCGACCGTAGTCGATCGCATACAGAGACTTCAGCGACTGGAGACGGTGGTTTATACC
>Ga0182024_10010496_pt1 | contig 18854 bp, 13 predicted proteins | sample P32metaG_FD_120480 | JGI IMG/M metagenome (GOLD analysis project Ga0182024, IMG submission 120480) | Permafrost microbial communities from Stordalen Mire, Sweden - P3-2 metaG (Illumina Assembly) | ecosystem: Environmental > Terrestrial > Soil > Wetlands > Permafrost | place: Sweden: Stordalen... | reverse complement strand
TTTGTTCCTCGATCCAGGCTTCTAGTGCGCGGGCGATGCGTTTATATTTCGGATTCGGCATCGCTCCCAGGTCGTGCACCAGCGACAGCCGCTTTTGCCAGTACGGCACACGCGAGCCGGTTGAACCGAATGAATAAAGATTACCGAAAACCTGATGCTTTAATTTTTCTTCGTCTTCACATTCCTCGATCAGTGCCAGGGCGTGCGCGTGCCATTTGAAACGGGTGCTGCCGTCGGCCTGCTTCTCGACGGTGTAGAGGGTAATTTTCTCTAAAATCAGGGGGATCAGCTCCCGATTGGAGCGCGCCCACTCCTGGAGGCGTTCTAGGGGCAAGTTCCAAAATGGAGGCACTCCAGGGTTGTCATCAAATCCCGAATCCATCTCTCCGAGAAACTCGACCAAGATATGCTTTTCGAATGGATCGCCGGCCTGTAACGCCTCGCTGAAGACCGCCCAGGTTTCCTGGGGAATCTTTTGGAAGAGAGCGCTGACCGTAGCACGGAGAAAATTGGTGCCGACCCAAGTACGCTGCTCAAGCAAAGTCCGACAAATGTAGGCGGCCAGGGCGCCGAGCCACGCCCTATCTTCGGTGAGGGCAATCACGTCCCGTGCGACCTCGTGCCATTCCCAGGCAAAGTCGCCTCCCATTATGGGCAACCCGGGCTGGAGCAGCAGCCGGCGAAACGTCCCCGCAAAGGCGCGGAATTTCTGCGGCTGCCCATGGCAATGCAGGAAGAGCACCTGAAAAATCGTCCGACTAGAACCCGGGACCCGATCCAGGAGTTCCTCGAACTGTTGGATGACAAAGGCGTCGGAAAGGTGACGTAGCGGCAGGCCGGCAATCAACGCGCCCAAGGTTTCGGGCCGGAGCCGGTTTTGTTCGATGACACGTCGGATGCGGAGGAAGTCGGCCTCGCCCACTTCGTCCACAGCCAAGGTCAGGGGGATCAGAAGGTCGGCCAATGCCTCCCCTTGTGCCACGCGGTCGAGAACGCCGGCGCGAAATTCGCCCCGGCCGACTGCGTACAAGAGACCTGCCAGAAAGGCAGGATGAGGTTTTTCCCCAGCAAGAGTGGGCCAAATGGCCAAGCTGGTCTCGATCCATTCTTTAGCTCGGGGATGACCTCGACCCAACGTCAATCCGAACGGATACGCTTGTTGTTGATCCCCTGTCAGTAGTTGGCGGAGATGGGGAGTCAGATCGGTATTGGCGGCGATCAATTCCGATGCCAGGCGTTCGGCTTCGGCCCGAGAGACATCCACAAAGCCCCCGTCCGGCTGCCTCCGCTGCTGCCAACCTGGTGTGGAGACGATATCTCGGAGTCGGTCGCTCAGAGCCCCGGCCGGAGGCGTGAGGTAGGACTGCCACCGCTCCAACGCCGCGCGGTGTTCGGGCATAAGGTCCTGCTGTAGGTTGAGCATTGTTCGAATTTGGCCCTTGGCCGTGGGCCAAAACCCTCCCAAGTGTTCGGCCAACTGCTGGAACTGAGGGTCGAGTTCCTCCATTAGCCGGGTCCGGAGAAGAGTGCCGAGATTCTTGCCCAAAACGTCCTGAGCCACCGGCGCTTCCGGTCCGTTGCCCAGGATAACGTCTCGGAGAATACAGAAAGATTCCCGCCAATAGTCCACTTGTTCCTTAGGGTCCTTCGGTCGCCAATCTTCTTGGGCAGCCCGCTTTCCTCCGAGTGTGACATCACTCATGCGAGTGAATTGCCCAACATGGAAGGCCGTGCCGAGAGCGGTCAGGGCTATTTTCCGGCTGGCCGCTTCGTCGGTCTGAAGCGCGTCCCGAATCACCACAAGCCGATCCAACGCCGGCACCTTGGTGCCTGAAAGCAGAAGAGCGAAGAGATGGTTGAAGGCCTCGGTGGCGTTGTTGGCCCAACCCTCGTTCTCCGCCGTGGCGAGCTTGAGGAGGAGGGGAGCAGCAGCGAAAAAGGTTTCGGACTCCCATGCCAAAAGTTCGAGGGCTCGGATCAAATTGCGCCGCCGTCGGTCCCGGACAGTTTGGAGTTCTTCGAGCGAGGCCCCTCCGATCACTCTGGTCGCGATCCTAGCCGCGACGCGTGGGTTCAGGGTAGTCAGGACGCGGAACATCAGGGACCCTGTCCCAGTAAAGAGATATTCCGCTTCGCCGAAAGGGAGCCCTTCCTCCAAAAGCAGTCGACCTATGTGCTCACCTCGTTCGGAGAATTCAAGCTCCTCGATCCGCCGTGAGAACTGCGACAGGAGCTCGGCTTGAGCTAATCGCTCGATCATATCCTTCCATCCGCCCGGGGAAAATAATTCAATCGTCGCGGCTGCCAAGGCGACCGCCAGAGGGCGCGGACTCACGATCAGCGTATCGGCGATTTCCTGCACGATGCGGCGTTTCTTTTGGACGGCGATGACTTGTCGGAAATCCATTTCCTCAATTTGCGGGCAGAAAACTTCCCGAACGACATTCAAGTCGGCCTCCAGCTTTTGGGCTGAACCTCCGACGGTTCGAAACATCGCGAGCGCACAAATCGAGGCCAGGGTCGTGCGATCCGGCGCGTCGCCCTCCGCGTTTAGCAGCTTTTGAAAAAGCTGCGCATTGTCACGGAGTTCTTCAATAGTCGGGGCACGGTGGAATTCGGTGATGAGCTTTGCGATCTGTGGAAATCCCTGGGCGAAAGCTGCCACGGCTCGGATCGCTTCGTCTCCGCCAGCGGCCAGTTTGACGTCGGCCCGCAGAATCTTCTCGACGACATCAGCCATTTCTTCGGGGGTCAATTCCAAGGGCTGGGTGTCGCGGCGCCGAGCTTGGGGCTCATGGTAGATCGTGACGACCGAGAGCGGCGATTTGTGCACCAAGTTGGCAATCTGGTCGTGAACGTCTGGTGGGCAGTCATCCACGATAAGAATGCCTCCATAGCCATTATCGGCGATTTGGCCCACGAAATTGAGAAGGTCAGCCGAGACGTGGTCGTAGCTGACGTAAATCGCCGAAGCTTCCAGAGCGACGCCCATCGCGTCATCTCCTGCTCGGGAGCGCAGCGCCTCGTAAGCGAGGCGGCTTTTCCCGACGCCGGAGAGGCCGGTGAGGCGAATCAAGCGTGTTTGCCCCTTGATGAGGGCCTCCCGCAACGAGGCGATCTTTTGCCGAACCGGGCCGTTTTCGTGAAACAGGCCATCCGTGTTGCCAAGTCTGGACCAGCCCTCGACAGTAAAGTAGTGGACGCGATTGAACCCTTTAGTAATCTGTCGAACGTATCGCACCGCAGCAGGAAAGCGGTTGACCCAATCTGCGATCCGATTGCACCCGAAGAGTTCGATGCATGCGCCCGCGGCGGGCACGAATCCAATCCGCGCAAGCTCCTCTCGAGCGACGCGATCCAGATCAGAGGCTTCATCACGTGTAATTTCATGCTCGCTGCTCAAGAAAGCGAAGCATCCTCCCCGCCCTAAAACTTCGCGGGGCCGGTCCTTAACGATCTCTTCCTGGCAGACTGCCGCGGTGACGCGTCCCGCCTTGCATTGATAATAGGTCAACGGGCGACGGATAAACTCATGGTCTCCGATTTCGGCATTCCATTTACCGTCGCGTCCGCCGTCGGGAACGGTGATCTGAAAGGGAACGAGGATGTCTGTCCTTTCCAACTGATGCCGCCTTGCCTCGCAGTGGAGCAGTCGGTGCAGCAAACGAACCAATTCCTCAGGTCCAAGTTGCTGGATGTCTCGAGGGTCGATTCGGGTTAGGGCGTCGGGCATGGGGTCCTCCTGGTAGCTGGATAGGCTAAACGAATTAACGAAAGGCACTCAGGCTAGGTCGCGGAGACGAATTGCAGCTCGCAGCGGAATCGAATGGGACAATTCTTATCCCAATCCGCCTCGGGAATTTCTTGAATCACGTAGGCGAAGGGCCCCGGCGGGGGATCGAGGTTGTCCATGAGACCGTGAAAGAAACTAATTTCGGCGAATCCGACGAGCCCGCCAATGGTGTCGCGCATTTCTGGGAGTATCGGGACAGCCGGCTCGGGATCGACGCGCCACATCGGAGGTTGGATCGCGGTCGCGGTCAGATGAAAATTCTCGATGATCGTCTTCTTCGGCGTGTGATCGAGGAAGTTCCGGAGGTTCAAAACCCGCTCGATCGTCGCCGTGAAAAGGTCCAGAATGTCCAATTGTCCCTGGGGAGTCGGAGTCAGGGTTTTGAGTTGGGTCTTCCCCTTGTCGAAACGAGCGTTGCTGATGGTGATGCCATAAAACTCATTAAGCACCTCCGCAATGTGTTGAAGCGCCCGCTTGGCGCACGCGATAAACAAGGTCGCATCGTCGGTCAAATTGGCGATCTGAGGGAGGTCATTGACAACGCGCTTTTCAATGTGAATGCCGCCGGCCTCTTTGATGGATTGGACAATTTTATCGTTTTCGACGGCGAGCCGCCGGAAGGATTTTTCGCAATTGCGTAGTTCGGTTTTAGTCGCGTGGAGGGCCTGCTTGATTCGCTCGGCGTCTCCGCGTCGCAATTTCTTGTTATTCAATGCCTCGGCGCATTGGATAAAAACTCTGGCAACGATCGGGTTCAAGCAGCCCACGTCATCTGAAACGCGCCACGCCCAAGGTACATCAGGCCTCGTTCTGGCGGGGTCGATGTTCTCGGGGGCCTGCGCCTGAAAGGTCCGGTCGATCTTATAGATCTCCATGAAGCCCGGGAGCCCGATGAAATGCATCACGCCTCCTGTGCCCCCGATGAGGTCCATGCGGCCAGCCCCATCTCGGGGCATCATTCTTGGACGTGACGGGAGTTCTGCCATAGTGTCAGGATCACCAGCAAGACGACACCGATGTGTCGTCGCATTTCTCAACGGTAACTTTGTGTGTATCGGGCATGGCGATGACGGTGATATTTCTCCAAGCACCGATATTGACGACTCCGAAATTGACGCAGGTGATCCCAGAAGGGGAATCCCTTTTCCCGATATTTGACGCGATCGACGTCCATGCGAGGGCCGCGGCAAATCACGGACGTTATCTACCTAGAAATGCCCGTTGCACGCCCCTTGCTCCCCGATGAGGAAATCAAGCTCCTTGCCGCCCTCGATCGGCGGCGGGACCAGGTGCTCTTTCTCTTCGGCCGGCTGACGGGATTCCGCATCACAGAACTGCTCTCCATTCGGGTTGGGGACATATGGGGCCTGGCCGGCGTCCGGTCCGAAATCACCCTGTCCCGCCAGCGGCTCAAAGGTGGCCAAGGAGCCCAACGCCGCCGGGTCCGCAGCCGCACGGTGCCCTTGAATCCCCAGCTCAGGGCCGCCCTCCAGACCTATCTCGATGAGCGATTCGAGGGTGCGGAGCCGGCTCCGGACGACTTCCTTTTTGCGAGCCGAAGCGGGGAGAATCGGCCCATTTCGAGGGTGCAGGCGTACCGGATCTTGAAGGTCGCCGCCGTCGCGACCGGCCGGCCGGAAAGGGTCGCGACCCACTCGATGAGAAAGACCTTTGCCCAGGATGTTTTCGCGCGCAGCGGGCATAATTTGGTCCTCACCCAACGGGCTCTCGGCCACTCGTCAGTCATGACCACGGCCCGCTATGTTTCGCCGGACGAGGAGGCGATTTCCGCCGCCATTTTGGGGCTGGGCGCGCCGGCCGGACCGGTGGAAAGCTTCACGGGAAAGGAGGTGTCTTCGGTGCCGGCGTCGGCCTGAAGGTAACGTTTCCGACCATTTGTTACATTCGATTTCCGGCTCCTTGCCGGCAGCGCTTTCGGCAGCGCCAGGGCAAATCGGTGTGCGGGGCCGCCCGCACGACCCCTGCGAGATGCAAGTTTGTGCGCACCAGGATGCCCATCGGCGTCCCCGGTTCGTCGAGGGGGCTTGCTACCATCAAGGGTATGAGCACTTACACAGCCGCAAAATCCGTGCGCCAATGGCGCCATCCTGCCAGCCGTTCGGAAAGTCACATCCAGGACAAGGGCGAGGGCGAGGCGCGCCGTCAAATCACATTTGTCCCCGTCAAAACCCCGGCCACGCCGAGCCCGAAGCGGAACTTTGCCGCGCTCGGCTTGGAAGGGCACGAATTTATCCGACAGGGCAATGAGTGGCACCCCTGCAAGGGCCGCGAGAAATTTGCCGACTACCTTGTCGCCGAAGCCAGGACGCGGTCATGGTATATCAGCGAGACAACGAGGAACGGCCGTCAGGTCCAGATGAAGCGCCGGGTGGAGGCTCCGATAAAAGTCCTCACCACGACCTTTTCGCCATGGCTGTCCGAATGGACTTATCAAAACCTCTCCTTGGGGGAAGTGGTCATCGAGAGATTGAGGCTCATTAGGAACCGCTGGTTGGCGGCCGCGATGAAGCTGGTCGATGGGCTTGCTTACGTTCTGGGGTTTAGTTTTCACGCTGACACGAGCAACCCGCATTTCGATCTCTGTCTGAGTCGCCAGGACGGGGAGGGCGGACGAATCGGGCGGGCCGGGTTGGGGCTCATGGGACCGTGGGCCGTCGGTGTTGAACGTCAGGTCCGAGCGGGCGCCGAAATCTCCCCGGAAAAGTGGGCGCAGGCGGAGCGTAGCGCCGACAATTTCGCCCGTCGTTATCCCGGTCATGCTCCCCTTGATATCGAATTCGCCAAGCGGCTAGACATCGCCAGCGCCGAAGTGCTTGGCGGTGAACTGGAGGTCTATCGCATCGAATACGCGCGCATGGTTCCGATCCTGGAGCAGCAACACGCTGCGGCAAAACAGGCAACCCTCGACCAAGCCCGCCTGGTCCTGACCAGGGTGCCGCCGGTTCCGGGCCGGAGAAACCGCGTGGAGGTCGTTCCAGAACCATGAAAACAGAAACGGAATCCCAGGCCATCATCGTGCGGGAGGGAAAGCTCGCCGAAGACGCGAAAGAGTCGGTCGAAAATCGGCGAGTTTTCTGGCTCATGGAAAACGCAAAATGCGGCATCCGATTTCGCATCATCGGCCGCACGCCCGAACTGGCGATCTCTTCCGCCGAATCGCTCGTCCAGGAGCTCGGGAAATACCAGGCGGTCCACGCATTGGCTGCCTACCGCTCCGATACAAGAATTGGCATCCTAAAGATTTATTCCCGAAGCCAAAATGGCCCACCACAACGGCTGTTGTGCGGCGACATTACCGAAGGCGTACCGCTGGCCCGGCCTACTTCGACGCCGTGCCCCTTGCCGACTGTCGAGGAGTTGATGAAAGAACTGAAAGCCTGGGAAAACAGTCCAGGGAATCCGCACGGCCGCCGTCCCAACCCCTTTGCCCGTCTCGGCCCCGATGTGACTCCAGGGTGAGTGGCGTCCTTATCTGCCCGTTAAAACCCAAAAACGACCATGATTCCCGACGACAACGATCACGACTGCCGGTTCTCGCTTCTGCGCTTCTGCCGCGAACACCCGTTCGCCGCATTCCTGACGGTCTTTTTCCTCATGATGGCAGGCATGTGCATTGGCGCTGTTCACCAGACCGGCGGCGACCGCGATTTGCTGGGCTCCTGGAGCAATCTGGCGTGGTAGTAGCGGGCTGACCTCAACCTCAAATTCAACCCGAGCCATGAACAGACGGCCCTACAATCCTTTCAGCACCCTTGTCACCGCAGGCTTCATCTTTTTCGTCGGCTACGCCATCGAGATCGTGATTGACGTGTGGGTGGTCAATCACCCGTCGCCGACCGACCGGTTCGCGCATTATCATTTTACTCCGGTCACCCACATCCGGCATTATGTGCTGCCGTATGGAGGGCTCGCCCTGTCTGCCTTTCTCTTCCTTCGCCGCGCTGCGCCTGCCGGACGGGATGCGATTTGGATTATCGAAGCTGGCGGTACAATCGCAGAGGCTTTTGGGTCCGCAGTCCGTGCCCTAGTCTGGACGGTGGCCGCCATCGCTGTCTTTCAGACGGTGATTTGGCTGCAATGCCGGCTGTTCGGATTCTTTCTGCCGCCCTAAGCCTTTGAACATGAATGGCGGTCATGGGCGTCTTGCGGACTCTGCGGTACGTTAAGGAGGCATGCTACAATCCTTAATATGAATGCGAACTCTGTCACTTCAACGCGGTCGCCACAGGCCACCCCCTCGACGATGCGCCAATTCAGCAAAGCAAAATCTTTGGCGGTGCGTCTCGATATTTGTCCCCGGACGATTTTCCGCTGGGCCGATCAGGGGATGATAACCCGCCACAAGATCAACGCCCGGGTAGTGTTGTTTGATGAGGCCGAGGTCGTTGCCTTTGTCGAATCGGCCCGCGTTGGCTGATTGCAATAGCGCGTTCCAACTCTGACAATAGCGATACAAAACGTCGGCACATATAGACATTAGCCGACATTTCGTTTTGAAGTCGGGGCTTCTCCGCTGACTGCAAGAAGGCCGCCCTGATCGCCGAAGTAAAACCCGTCCCGAATCCGCCGTCATCGGCCTTGCGCAAGTCCGCTCGCAGAATCAACCGTAGGAAAACGGGCAGAAAGATCGATGGTCTCGACGATCGTTCCGGCTTGATCGCACTGGATGATCAGGCCCCCAGGATGGGCAAGGAAGAGCTGGACGACGGTTCGGAGCAGCTCGGCTCCCGTGTATTTGGTCGCCATGCTAAGGCCGACTTGGCGATGTAGGCAGGCGCGTGTTTCAACGACCTTGGCTTGATCAAAGGTGAGTGCGACGACCCGGTGCCGCTGGCCGTCTAGCGGGAACCCGTAAGTCACCGCTTGAACGATGTCAGTATCGAGAAAATCTCGGTCTGTTTTGACTTTGAACGCTCGGGCTTGTTGGTCGTAGCCAGCCTGCGATTGCATGGCTTCCCGGATGAAATTGAACATCAGCATACTCAGGCGAAATCGACTTGCTGGAGAGTGCTCAGGCGCGTCGGAAAAGAACGCAGCCGCAAGAAACTGTCCCATGGCAGTGAATTCCTCTCGGGTGAATGGATATTTGAAGAAATAATCTTCTGCTAGGAAAGTCGCAAAGACGCCGTTGATGTCGAGGTCGCGATTCAGGATACCAGTAACACAGACCTCGAAAAGGTCTCGGGCGTCCGGGATCACGTAGGCAAGCTGCTCCTGGTGTTTCCGCGCCAAGAAGTCCTTTTGGAGCTCGGGCAACTGCCGGAAAAACGTGCAGGAATAGTCGAATAGCTCGCGGTAAACGTCCTTCGGATCCTTCCCTCTCAAATCGAATTTTGGGAGTGGCGGCATCGAAGGGACGACTCCCAATGCTTCTAGGAGCCCGAACGGACTTATCCGAACTGCCGTGGGATTGCCCAGACCGAATTCTAATCCGCGGCTGCATAAGGCGGGGATCAGCGACCGCAGCAGCCGGTTACCCGCCGATTTTGTCGCCTCGCGGAACAAATTAGTATCGAGGAGAAAGAATTCCATGAAAGCGTTTCAATGGGAGTGGTGCCCGGAGCGGGACTCGAATCCGCATTTTCTTTCGGAAACCAAATTTTGAGTCTGGAGCTTCTACCGATTCCGCTACCCGAGCAAAAACCGACTCAGCCTAATAGCAGCGCCACATAATGCGAGGCCAGTAGATTGCCGCCAAAGACGGCGTAGTGCCACGGCCTGGAAAGGCTAACGTTCGATGCGACCTCCGGTGGCTTGCAGTAATTCTTCGATCCGCATCCTTCGGCCGTTCTGATGGGGATGGAAGTGCGCGTTGCATTTCTTACACGTCAACGAAACATCATCCAAAAACGCGAGGGGGAGCACGCAGGTCGGACAATAAGCCGCGTTCCGATTGTTCCAATCGATGTCGAATTTCTTGGTCAGCAGAATCCTGCGATGAATGCCTTTTGCAGTGACATACTCGTTCCCTTCACCCGTGAGATGGTACCAATCGTTGCCGGGCTGCTCGGCGTTATCCATCCGATTCACTAGGCCGGTCTCGCAAACCCTGTCCCTCAACACCGAGGACTTATCTGCCGGCAGCCCGAGAGCTGCCGGAATTTCTGTCTTCCCGAGCCGCTGGTTTATGGCTCCCCAAATGGACTCGAGGAGCTTTTCCGCATATCGCCGATCTTCTCCGTCCATCTGCGTCAGTGGATCGATTTTCTGGGCCGCCGCAGCTGCTGGAGTCGTAGATTTGTGCTCCGATCGCACCCAGCCCGGCCTTGGATTTGAAAGAATCTCGTCATGAAGTGCCGATTTCACCGCTGAGCCGAGATCGGTCACGTTGGTCCACTTTTTTATGGTGAGACCGCCGGTCTTCACCTTTTGCCAGAATTTATCCAGAAGCTCCCTGCCGGCGTCGGTGTTCTCATGTTTGGAGGCTGGGAGAGCCATGATGTCCGCGTGGAAAAACGCCAAGACTGGTTTGCCGACCGATCGCGCATAGTCGTACTCGCGCTCGGTATATCCGATGGCTTCGCCCTGTACCATCGACCCATATCGTGCAGCTAGGATCAGAAGATAATAGTCGCAGGACCTGATGTCGCGTTCGATCCGTTCCGTTGGGGGCCGAGACGATGCCGAGAAATGCTCCATTCCGGTAGGCAGGCAGCGACGCTCGACCAAGACCCTCATCACATGCTCACGTTCCTCCTTGAGATCCTCGAAGGTCGAACTCACGAAGACCTCATAGATGCGATCAAACGGACCGGGCTCCGCCGACTGAGAGACATTCCCCATAAGTTCCTCTCTTTCCTCGAAACCCGCTGCAGCTACGGCGCCTGCCGCTTGTCGTTCGCTCCTCCAAATGCTTCTTGAATCCGCATAATTTGGGAGCAGGCCATCAAAAAAGGCGGCCATGTCGCCCTCTGGAATCTCGTCAATTTGATCAGGCACGGTGAACGACCAAGTTGCATACGTCTTAGGATCTGTTGTGTGGCCCGCCCTGAATACCCCACGGTCAGAGACTATCGCCAGCAGCCGTCCAAGCATCGGGACCTCGTGGGGATTGAGGCGAAGAGCGCTAACGGCTTGGGCCTGATCGATCGCCTTCGGGGTAGGGCGCTGTTTGTTGGCGTCGCGCAACAGCCTCAGATACGCCTTCAGGAGTTCGCCGTGCTTCCAAAAATCCCGCGTGCACAGGATTCCGTGCAGTTGCATCTTCATGACCGGAGCGTGGTCTGGGTCGGCCTCAAAAATGTAGCCGAAATCGAGATCAGCCAGGATCGCCTTCAACTTGTCCCGGCCCCCGAACTGCGGGCTGACTTCCCGCCTAAGCGGCCACTCTCCGGTCGAAACGAATTGGTCCCAGACGCAGTCCAGGACTTGGCGGGCCTCTTTCGAGGCTCTCGATTGAACTCGGTCCAGATCGCTCATTCCGCTTCTAAGTTATCGCCGGTCCGGAGAAGCTCGCAGACCTTATCCTGCAATTGCGGGAAGCATGAATCCCTTAGATTCGAGCACCGATCGCATGAAGAGCAGATGCTTTTTATCGACTTTCCTTCCGGTGTTTCTTGGTCCGAAATAAAGCCCTCCAGTTCCCAGATGCATTTTGAGTCCTGACTCGAGATTGTGGGCGTGGGGCTGAGAAGGAAAAGGATCGGGATCGTTCCTGTGAACCCGCCAGATGCATCCAAATCCTCGGACGGTAACTTCATCAAGCCGTCCTGGCGTTCCATCCGGAATTGGTGACTCTGCGAATTCAACTTCTATGTGATCATCGCTCATTTTTTTGAGTTGGAAAGCGAACGACGGCTTCGAGGTCACCGGTATCTAAATCTCGGAAGAAAATTCGCCCGCCTTGGCGGTACACCATGAGAAAGAAGCGCTGCCAAGCTCCCTCGATTCCAGCCGGTGCATGGACAAATATTTGAGCGGCCGCCTTGTCTTCCAATGCGATAGGCGTCGGAGGAAACTCAACGTGGGTCGGCATCAAAACAGACCGTCCAATTCCTCTAAGGTCGCCAATCTTCACCACCGCCTTCGGAACTCGGAGAACTTCATCTCTTCTCTCGTTCACGATCGAAGCCCTTTGCTCTGGCGAAAGGGTGATGAACTCGCGGGCCTGGGCCATACAATTCAAGATTTTGTAAGAAAGGAGATCTCTTCGCCACCGTTCCAATTATCGTGGCGATACACAAAGTCACTTTTCTTAACGACCATCGGGTGCGATACCCCGGCTGCGTCCACGTGATGCAAGAACACCAAGGAATCAACGTCTGCATCAACGACGGGCATGATATGCCAGCCTCCGCTGGGCGAAAGGGCTAGCGGGACGAGTACTGGCTGCTGTTTTAGAATCAATTTCTCCACACGTGCCAACTTCTCAGCCCCTTTCTCCTTGGGAAAGAATTCGCACGTAAATTCCACATTCGGGTGCTTTTTTTTGATCTCAGCGGCGACTGAATTGAAATGGTTCTTTGGCGAGCCACCATAGCGGTCCAAATCGAAGTCGTCTTGGAAAGCGGCAAAATCGATGCCCTGTGCCCCCGCAGCACGAAGGAGGATCTCATACCCTGTCGGTATGCAGCCGGTTGCGTCTCGTCGCTGACGGACCGCGAATTTTTGCCAGTCGGGAAATATGCTCATGACGCTGTGTCGATTGAAATTGGCTTCATTGCGCAGAATAATCCGATCACCTCGGTGTCCTGCTGTCGATTGACAACTTGTGGGCCTTGAGGGCGCTGACCAAAGCTGATTACCGCAAAATCGGGAGAGGCGCTCCCTTGTTCTGGCTGCCCATCGGGCGAAGCTCGGCATCTGCCCGCAGACGCTCTTCCAGTGGGCGGATCAGGGCCTGGTCACCCGCCACAAAATCAACGCCCGAATCGTTCGTTTCGATCAATCGGAGGTTCAGTCCTTCAACGACTCAACACGTGTCAGCTGATGACGCATGGCGACTCCGTTTGGCCTCGGAAAAAAGGGAAAACCGCCTTATATCGAACGACCCCGTAATATTGGGGTCCGGATGCTCCAAATTAAATCATATCCCGCGCATAACGGGGACGCTTTCCTGATTAAGGCCGACAGCCCAAGGCCCACCGCCGTACTGGTCGACGGTGGTTACTCGGCCACTTTTCATCGGCATATTCGCGCCGATCTGGAGGAACTCGCACGGCACGGTTATTCGCTGGATCTGGTGGTGGCGACGCACATCGACTCCGATCACGTCTCCGGGCTCCTGCCGTTGTTCAAAGCCAACGGTGAGTCTCGTGCGCCCAAGATCATCGGCGTGGGCCGTGTTTTCCATAACAGCCTGCGCAGCATTGCATCCGGGGCATCAGCCACGACGCCGGCCAAGGCGCCGGACGAGGAATTGCTCGAGGAAATTCGTCGCGGGGGTTTTCCCCCGGCCAAGGCCGAGGAGCGAGTCGAGGGCGAGATCAGCGCCCGGCAGGGCAGTTCGCTTGCGGCGCTATTAAAGTCCGGTGGCTATATGTGGAATGAGGGCGATGGCAGGACCAGCGTCTGCGGTGACGGACTCAATTCATTTTCCGTCGGCGCTGGCATGCTGACGGTCATCGGACCGCCCCGCCCGAGGCTCGAAAAACTGCTGACTTGGTGGACTTCAGAAATCCGGCGGCTCGGCTACGCGGGGCCACTGGGCGTAAATGACCCGCTTGATGACGCGTTTGAATTTCTCTGTGCGGTCCCTGATCCCACGACCAACGCATACCCGATTTCTGGCCAGGACTTGTCCAATCTGGATTTGAAGGACTGTTACCTGTCGGATGACTCGGTCACCAATGGGAGCTCCATCACTTTCATCCTTAAAATTGGCGCCCAGCGCGTGCTATTTCTCGGGGATGGATGGGCGGAGGATGCCGAAGCCGCCCTGCGAATGATGAACCCTAGCCCGGACAAGATGTTGTTCGACGCGATCAAAGTATCGCATCACGGCAGTCTGCGCAACACGAGCCCGTCCCTCCTCGGGCTGATCGATGCTCCCCGCTATTTCATTTCCTCCAATGGCGACGGGCACGATCATCCGGACTTGCCCGTGCTGAAGGCGATCGTCGACCGTGCGGGTGAACCGCGGGAACTCTTGTTCAACTATCCCACCGCAGCTTCGGGGCGCCTCAAGACGCACCGCAGCCAGTCAAACGTGGCGTTCTCGGTCCGGGAAGCCTTCACGGACTGGGTATCGCTCGGCATCCAGGCTCGACCATGATCGACCTTCTCAAGAGCTCAACCTGCCGCGTAACTTCCGGCGAAGAATTTGGCACCGGCTTTCTGGTGGCAAAGGGAACGGTTTTGACCGCCCGCCATTGTGTGCTTCCAGCCATCGCGTCGGCTCAAACGATCTCGCTCAGGTTCAGCCTGAGTACCGGTGATGTCGTCGTTGCAGCCCAGGTACTCGGTCAGTCGGATGAATTTGACGCCTGCTTGCTCACTTTTGAACAGTCTTTTGAAGCGACATCTATGCCGCTGCAGGCCTCGGGGCCACGCGAAGGCAGCGACTGGCGCTCGTTCGGATTTCCCGCCGGCAAATTTGAAATCGGTCACCGTGTGACCGGCAAGATCGATCACGTCCTACCGGCGCCCAAGGCGCGGAACGATCTCGACGTGACCGTGGACCCAGACACTGCAACCGCAAACTACCGCGGGTATTCGGGAGGCGCGGTCGTGGTCGATGGGGTCATTGTTGGGATGGTGCGGTACAAGCACGGCGGAAGCCTCGGTGCGATCAGCATTCACGCCTTGGCTGGGTTTCTAAAAACACACGGGCTGGCACCCGTGGACGAAACCCCGAAGAGCGAGCTGCGGCCCTTGGCGGACCGGGCAGCCTTTCAGCAACCATTCGAGAAAATCATCATGAAAAATCCGGGCGGCTACCTCTTCCTACAGGGCGGCCACGGCCTCGGCAAGACCACCTTCTGTAGCGCCTACCAGCCTTCTGACCCTGCTTTGCTGCTCGTCGGGACCTACTGCATTTTTCTGCCAGGCGCTTCGCTGAGCGCGGTCCATCGCGCGCAACCCGAAGTGGTCTTCGATTGGCTCCTCACCACAGCCACCGATCTGATCACAGGAACGGGAGCAAGAAAGGAGAAACGGGTTTATGCCCAACTGGCCAAAGATACCGAACAGATCCTCAAGGCAATCTCGGAATATGCGCGCAAGCGCGCGCAACAGGCGGTCATCTTCATTGACGGATTGAACGAGGCGCAGGACGCCGACCCCGCGCTGCTGACCAATCTCCTCGGCCTGCTGCCGGTCACGCTGCCGCCGCACGTGACCGTCGTCCTGACGGCACCGAACTACGACCTCATCGCCGCGCAGCTGGCCGGTCGTGTGAAGGCGGAAAATGTCCTAACCCTGCCTCCGCTCACCCTTGCGGCCAGTTCGAGATATTGCCACGAGCGCCTGATTCCTGCCCAGGCCAAGCCGGCGCTCATTCACCGAATCTGCGAAAAAGCCGCGGGCCATCCGCTCTACCTGCATTACATCATCGAATACGCCAATGCCCAGCCCACCGACGAAACGCTGGACGAGTTCCCGGTGCTGACGGGCCCAATTGAGGAATACTATCAGACAATCTGGGCAAAACTCACACTCGACGCCGAATCGGTCCGTCTCATTGCCCTCATTGCGCGGCTGCGGTGGGGAATTGATAACTCCCTCTTCGCCAAGGCGCTCAGCGGGGCCGAACAAGCTGTCCTTACTACCACGCGCGTAAGAATTCGCCACCTTCTGGCGGACGACGAAACGATCGCCATCTATCATCAATCGTTCGCGGCCTTTGTCACGGGGCAGACGCAACCGGTCGAACAACTCTCCCATGACCGCCTCGCGGAACTTTGCCGCCTGGAAACGGATGCACGCTACTGTCGACTCAATCTCGTTTATCACCTTTGCCGCGGCAGTGTGGGGAATCGCGGAGCGGCGATTCCGGCTTGCGACCAAGCATGGGTTGACGCGGCGGTATCGCTCTCCGCCGAGCCGGATGAGCTGCTCGCCGATATTGAGAAAGTCCTTGGCCTTGCGATTGAGCGGGGTCCCGCAGTCCAGTTCTTCCGCCTCCTTCTTCTTTTTCAGCGGATACAGTTCCGTTACAATGTTCTCTTTGCCCAATCCGCGGCCCGCGTGGCGGAAGCGTTGATTGCCCTTCGCCGGCCGGGAGAGGGTCTGACCTACCTCATCCGATTCAACTCCCTGATCGTCGGAGCCGAGGAAACGCTGGTGCTTGCGCATTGCCTGACGAAACACGGCTTTGGCGAGGAAGCGCTCGACCTGCTGGGGCGGTTTGAGGAGCGCCTCTATGAAGCCTACCAAGGCCCTCTCCATTTCGCGGACTTTTTACGGTATTGCTCCCTGCACATTCAAGCGATCTTTCTGGCCCGACTTGCAGGCGGCCCGAACGGAATGAAAGGATTTTATCGGCTCGTGAGAGCCGCTGAACGAGCCTGCGGGGAAGCGTTTAAGGACCAGCCGGAGAAGATCGCTGAAGCCATGGCGCCGATCCGCTGCCTCTCCAACACTTACTTCCTCACCTTCCGTGACCGCTACGCGGACTTGGCGGAACTAAAACCGATGTTGAAGGGGCAAGCTATGTCCCCGGAGATGCTGTCACTGCTCTGTCAGGCCCTGATCCACTTTGAGATCGGGGTCGATCGGTATAACCTGAGCAAACGGCGCCTGACGCTGCCGGCAAAATTCCGTGACCTGGAAGAGTTGCTCAATCTGGGGCAACCCTTAGAGCCACGGCTTATCCCGCTGACCCTCGATTCACTGGTGCGGTTTGGCGCACCCGCTTCGCTGGTACAATTGATGGCCGCCCGAACCGGAAAGCCCCCTGACCTCCCTTTAGCGCTCCGCGCCGCCAATGGCGTGGATATAAACTTTAAAAATTTGACGGAGGTTATGAACCGCCTGCGGACCGCGGCGTTTCTTGAGGCAACACCGATTCCCGAATCCGGCGATTTTCGTTCCACCACTTGGTTCGCCTCGTTCGAGCAATTAGCGAATGCGCTTTTTTGGTGCGATGGACGCGCCAGACGATCGAAAGCCGATGGCGATGCCGCCGCCCTGGCAGCGTGCTTCGGCCATTTCCAAGCAACGGTGTTGGACCTGCTTGTGCCCACGCTTGCTCGCAGGGTGGCCTGGCAAGATTCTTACGCCATCCCAGAGCAACTGTTACCCTACCTCCACCGCCAGGTGATCGAACTGCTGGTGGATTGCTTTCCAGAACATCTGACCGCGCATCTTGAAATGCTTGTCTCGACCGCGCCAGATCAATGGGGGATGTATACAGAGGGCTTCAGGGAATCCATTTACAGTGTCCTGCGGGAACTCAGTCGCGAGGAGCGGGCCGGGCCCCCCACCGCCTTGGCAGTGCAGCTTCTCGCCGCCTGGCGCGGGCATGTCCTGCAGGGGGTGGAAAATCGTCGAGAACTCGTCCCTGAAATACTACGACTTATTCCGGTGCACGTTTCCTTCGGAGCCACCGAAGAATCCGAACGCCTCTATGCCTGCATGCTAGCGGTTTCGATGGGCCCAAGTTGGTACAAGGAGGGACAATTTAGCCTGATGACTGATACGTTGCACCAAATGCCTGCGGGCGACGACGTCGCTGGCTCACTGCCCCGTATCGCCGGCTACCTCGAACGCGCTTCGGGAGAGATGACCTTCCAGCGCTATGTGAGGTTTGGAAAATCAACCTTGATCGGCGAACTCATTCGGAGAAGCATGTTCGCGGCCGCATTGAATTATTTTCGACGCCAAACATGCGGCAGTGACGATCAGCTGATGGCGGAGTCACGCGCGGGTGTGATCGACAAGCCCTCCCCGGAAAAGGGTGGCCGCTTTCCGGGCGGTGCCCTGGAGGAACAGGATTCCATCCTGCAGCTCGTGCAACAGGCAAAATCGGTAAACTGGCGGATTCGCTGGGCGTTCCTCGAAATCTACCTTTGTGGCGATAACCGACATATCGGCGATTACGCCGAGGAATTTGCCGCGCTCGCCAATGAGGCCGCTCTCCAGACCACTCAGATTCCGAGCTTAGTGCAGCGATTGGGCGTGGCGCTCCTGGCGGAAACGGCGGCGGAATTTCAGGGCCAGTTTCGTCGACGCTTCCAAGAGAAGCTTTGCCCGGCGTACCGGCCGCACTTCTCCCATCTCCTGGCGCACCCGGACGAGCCACAAGCTCCTAAGCCCAGCGACGAGCCAGAGGTGGTGCCGGAGTCGCCCGAGGTCGATCAGGAAATGGAGCGACGCGATCGGGAGTTCTTCATGCCCGGTGTGTTTGGCTACCACTCAGCAATGAAGATGGCGCCGAGCCGGCTTGCCGCCGCGGAAGCCGAAATGAAGCTCGGAAACCGCCGGGCGGCCAAGGAGCAGGCGGCAGCGCTGCTGGCTTCCCTCCAAAAGGCTGAATGGAACATCTGGACCGACAATTTCTCCGACGAGCATCGCAAGGCCGAGGCACTGATCCGCGAGGGAGAAAACGATGCCACGGTCGTCATCCGCTATTACGGCCGCATGGTTATGGCCGAGAAGAACACCTCCCTCTGGATGATCGCGGAGCACCTGATTGGCAAGGCGGCGGACTTGATGCCCGAGGCGGAACGCCTCGGGCTGCTCACCGAGGTCATTGAACACACCCGGCTCATGGTTGGCAGCGCGGACACCGAAATCGCCGATCACGCATTCCTCGCCGCGGCAACCGATGGCACCGCCGAGCACGAAATGCTCAAATTTCTGTTTTGGCTCATCGACCATCCCGTCGGACTGCGCCGCCACCGAGCCGCCGCGCTGATCGTGTGGCTTGCCGAAGCAACTGCCGAATTGCCGACGCTGATGGCCTCTGTCGCGTTTTCCAACCAGGCGGGATATGCGGGCGATGTGCTCGGGGTGATCCTGGATCACGCCTCCAAGCTGGAGTCCATCAAGACCTGGGATCGGATTTTACCGTCCCTAAATTTGAAACAATTTCTCGGCGGTGCCGCGCACCTGGGTCGCCTTGAGATCCTTCGGAGAATCGCCGTGCGGGCCGAAGTGG
>Ga0182024_10010495_pt1 | contig 18854 bp, 23 predicted proteins | sample P32metaG_FD_120480 | JGI IMG/M metagenome (GOLD analysis project Ga0182024, IMG submission 120480) | Permafrost microbial communities from Stordalen Mire, Sweden - P3-2 metaG (Illumina Assembly) | ecosystem: Environmental > Terrestrial > Soil > Wetlands > Permafrost | place: Sweden: Stordalen... | reverse complement strand
TGGAAGCGAGGAAGATCTACCGAACGATGCCCGACGCGAAAGCGGAGAAGTTCGGCATGGTTCGGGTCGTGGACGAATCGGGGGAAGGCTATCTCTACCCGAAGGGGCAATTCGGGCGGCTCGAGCTGCCGGTCCGAATCGCGAAAGCGTTCGAGGGCTCGTAACCCTTCGCGTTCGCTGAACGCGGGCTCTATCTCCCCCCCACCTCTTCGAGCGTCACGCGTCCGCTCTCCCGCCCGGCGGTTGGTTTTGCCGAGGGCGACAGTCGTCATCACACCGATACGATAGTTAGGCGGCTGGTGCCGATCCGGAGCTGCCGGGTGCGAGGGCGCCGCTCGATAATGCTCGCCGCGTCAACGACGCCGACCGCGGCGAACTGCTTTCGAATGCGGAACACGTCGATGTTGAGCTGGGGAAGCGCCATCGAAGGGTCGTGCGCGAGGTCCTCCTGGTAGATCCAGCCGCAAGAGGTATCCGGAAGCCCCGCTTGCGCATTCTGGATGCGCCGGCGCGCGAGCGTGACGAGGAGGTAATTGTGGGAGCGGGCTCCGAGGTCAATCGTGCGACCATTGGCTCTTGCAGAGACTTGGACGTGCTCCTCATCACGGCTGATTTGGAAGACCAGTTCCAGGCCTGCCAGCGAAAGCTCGGAGGGCGGAGCTATAGCCCCCGTAACAGGACCGGTGCGGGCGTTAATTCGAACGGTCCAGCGACTCGAGCCGAGGCACAATTCCTCCCCGTCGACAATCGGGCGGACGCCCTCCTCGCGCTCGCACACCCAACCCTCTGAGCCGAGGAAGACCAACGCGTCCCCCTCGGGGTCCGATAGGGTGAGCAAACCGTCTTCGGGAAGCGTGACCTCGCCGCTCGTAGCATTCACGGCTGCGGTCTCCGGTGGAGACTGCGCCGACGCCAGCTCCCATGCCTCGAGCATCTGCCCGAACGCCAGCACGGAGCCCTCCTTGAGAGGGTACTGCTCGCCCGGCGGGATGCGACGCTGGTCTACGAACGTGCCATTACGACTGCCCAGGTCGCGGACCATCCAGTTCCGGCCCGTCCAAAATATCGCCGCGTGTTGCGCCGACACCTGGCGCCGTTCCAGGCGGAGGTCGTTCCCGGGAGCGCGTCCGACGCAGAGGCCGGTGCGCACCATCAGAAGGCGTTGGCCGCCGCTCAGAGATCGAAGAAATGGATACGGCGACGGCCCCTCTGCCGCAAGACTCGGCCGAGGCTGTAACACCTGTTCGATGGCAGCGAGTTCTGCTGAGAAGGCGTTCATCGTTTCCGGTCGCCCCGCTGGGTCCGATGCGGTCGCGCGCAGCACGAGCCGCTTCAGAGCGTCTGGGAGCTCCACGCGCTCGAGGACGCTGGGGATTTCGTGCTTCGACGTGATCGTCAGATTACCGCCGAGGAGACAGAAAAGGAGCGTCATTCCCAGCGAGTAGATGTCCGCTCTCGGGTCGACTGCGCTCGGGTCCGCGAGGACCTCGGGCGACGCGTAGAGATAGGTGCCCATCGGCTCGGCTTGGGTATCTCCCTCCGTATCGGGCGCATACACGAGGTCAAAGTCGGTGAGTTTCGGGACGCCGTCGACCCCGACGAGGATGTTGGCCGGCTTGACGTCCCGATGAACGATCCCTCGCTGGTGCGCTGCGCGGAGTGCCTCCGAGATCGATGCTACGATCCTCAAGGTCGCCTGGAGCTCGGGCTTCTGCGACTTCACCCAATCGTTCAGGTCACCGCCTTTGACGAATTCCATCACGAAATAGTGATGACCGGCCTCGATGCGGCCGGCGTCGAACACCCTCACGATCCCCGGATGATTGAGGTCGGCCATCACGCGCGCCCCGCGGAAGAAGCGCGCCCTCCGGGTCCGGTCGTCCTGGTGCTCGGGCTTCAGCACCTTGATCGCGACAGCTCGTTTGACTTTGGCATCCGACGCCAGCCAAACCGTGCCGAAGCCTCCGGTCCCGAGTCTTCGGACGAGCGAATAGGTCCCGCCGTCCAGTGTCTCGCCGGGATTCAGATGGGCTCCCGAACGCAGCTGGCGCCGGACGGCGTTGATCCGCTCCTCTAATCGCCTTCGGGCCTCCGACTCATCCTCCCTGGGGTCGAGGTCTCGGAGCGCTTCCAGATCGCGGAGGTACGCTGCGAGGTCCCGCTCCCCGCGATTCACGTACAGGCTAGGCTCATCGTCGACGGCGTCGACGTCAGATTCCGCGACGACGAGCTCGAGCAGCCTTCGCCTTCGAAGCGGTTGCCCGAGCCAGACTCGTAAGTCTTCGGCGTCCGCCGGGACACGAAAGCGTGGCGCCACTCGGAACGGGGCCGGAATCGCGTCGACCGTGGCGCCCTCCAGGAGCACGACGCCGATTCGACCAAAAGCGTTGTTCCCGTCGTAGACGAGATCGGACAGCAGCGGCCCTTCCCAGGTGGCGCCAGGGCCCTGCTCGGGCACCTCACATAGCTCGACCCGACGCCGATATTCGGTCGTGCAAATCATGAGAATGATGTCCGCCTCTGCGAACTGGGACATGCTCCACTGTGCCCAGCCCTCAGGCGGGCGCTGCAATGCCGTGTCGACCGCCACTCGCGCTCCCCACGTTGCGAGCAAGCGGGCCAGTTCGTCGACTGCTGAGCGGTGCATGGGGGAGTCGTGGCTGTAGCTGAGAAAGACCCGCGCAGACTCCACCGAGAGCTGTGGCGTCGCCGCATGGGCCACCCCGGGTTGCGACTTGTCGCCCGACGAGGCCGACCCGTTGCTTGCGCCGTTGCTCCCTGCGCGCACAAGCTCCTCCTCCGCGAGTCCCAGCTCTCGACACAGCGAATCCAGTAGCCGGCGTCGGCTCGGCGTTCGGACGCCGAACCCGCCGCTCTGATTGACCTCGCCGGATTCGTAACGCCGGTAGGTCCGTACGTCGACGCCCGCGCCGCGAGCGACCTCCTCCTGGGTCAGTCCGAGCTCGGTGCGGGCGCGAACTAGAAGCTCGTGGTTGAACCAAGCGGTCATCGTCAGGCGCCCGATTCTGTCCGGTTTCGCCCGCACCGACAAGGCGCTGCCGGGGTGCGCGCCGTCCGCTGTTGCCCGCTCGGATCCTCGTACGAATGCGGCCCAACGCGCACTCTGGCTCGCGCGACGGCAGACGAGACGTGCATTGCCCCGCCGCGACAGCGGTCTCTTGGAACTCCTTAAAGTTCGTCAAGGCCACTGCGTAGTTAAGTCACCATATATGAAGGATATAAGGGAGAAGCTTTATGCAAACTCATATTCATGACGGAAAAGCCGGCCATACGAATGCCGCGACGCGTTCAGGAGCGCGGACGACGAGCCTGCACGCGGTGAATCAGCCGGGGCCGGAGGCATCCCAAGCGTTCAGGCTAGGAGGGATTGCGCCAACATTGGTCGAGCAACGTATCCGGTCCCCACGCTCGATGTGGATCGACGAGGAGGACCCCGCCTACGAGGGTCACAGCCGTTCAGACACCGAGTGCAGACGCCGCCTACTCTTTCCCGCGTACGGCCGGATTTCGGCCGGCATCGCCACGCTCTGGGAAGAAACCAGGCCTGCGGGCTGGCCATCCTGCGCTGGCGAGCAGCTTCGCGATGTATCGGGCCTGCCCCTGCCGTGGCGTATGTCGCGGGTGGGCTTCCGGTTCAAGGTGTCGCTGAACGAGGAGTATGTGGAGCTGGATGTCGAATACGATGGGCGTCGAATTTCGCTTGGGAGTCGCGCGCACCATTACTTGCTTCTGACGCTCGCCCGGCTCCGGCAGGCGGACCGCGAAGAGGGAACCCCCGAGGCCAGCTGCGGGTGGGCGGACGTCGAAGGTCTCCGTCTCGCCCCCGACGGCGAGGGCAACCGTGTCGACATTTACGTTCACCGCGCCCGACGTCAGCTCATCAAAGCTGGTCTCGAGCACGGCTACGACGTGATCGAGCGACGCCCGGGGGCTGGCCAGCTCCGGTTGGGCGTCGCTGGGATTGCGATCGAGCGCCAGTAACGTAGTCGCGGGGATGACGAAGGTACTTGCTCCACGCTCAGTTCGGTGCGCGCCCCGCCTCGCCCTACCGCGTAGGTCCGTCCATTGTGGTGCGGCTTCGGTTGGCATCGCGCTCACACGATCGGCGCACGCGGGTACGCTCGCAGGCAACAGGTACGCGCTCAGTGTCTTGAGATGTTCTCGGACCTCAACGACGGCATCGGCGAAGTCATGGACCTCCGAGAACCTAGGAATTCTCGTGTGCGCCTGAATCGCCCACCCTCCGATCGCGATCGCCCCGAGTGCCTTCTCGATGCCCTCAACGGCGGCGACTACTTCCGGCGGGTGCGTGGGCTTACTGTCATTCATCTTCTGACTTCGCTGCGTGTTGGTGTTTTTGGCTCGAGTGCCGCGTCCTGGGCCCCTTTGCGGAGACCAGGACCGCGAAACGCGGTCCCCGCAGCCACGAAGCCAAGGCGCAAGCTCCCTGCGGCATCGTTCGCGAGGGGCTTACCTATCAATGGTGCTTGCGAAAGCTACCCAACCAGGCTCGTTCTTCCGCGACGCGCACCAAACCTCGCTCGAAGTGTTCGCGTTCAGCCTCGCTGAGCCTGAGTCGGCCTGCATCACACGCCGCTCTTAGGGCATGTGCGACCGCCTCGTCGACGTCCCAATACCGATGCCCACGAATCACGTCGAACGCCAAGTTCGCGAGCTCGCCGTCTTCCGTTCCGAGCCATTCGACGAGCCGGCCCGCGTCGATGGGATACAGCTGGATCGCGGCTGCGCCGAGCACCGGCCCGAGGCGCCCGGCGCGAACGGCTTCGGAAATCGCCGGAACGATCCGCGCATCGTTTATCTGGTTCAGAGTTAAAGCGATGCAACGACGAAGGCCGTGATTCATGGCATCGTCGCAAATCAGCTCGAGAAATACGGCACAAGCCGCGGACGCATCATGGACGACCATGGCGTGTGCAGCCGGTCCGGCAACCCACGCATCATGAGCGCCACGCGCGACGCCAAGGATCTCGGCTGCGACCTCGTACCCGTTTTCGGTGGGCATGGACGCGAGAAGGCTGGCCGTGAGGTGTCCGTCTGCATGTCCTTCGCGGTAGGCCCGTACGAGAACCCGACCGGCCGCAGGGTCCGGCCTTCGTGGCCGTCGCCGAAGCTCCAGGGAAACCACGCCAGAGAGCCCCGGGGTGCGCGACCGCGAACGTGGCGAGCTGTACGAGATCCATGCGATGGAGGTCGTCGAGCGTGACTCCTGCCGTGGGCCCAAGCGCGCTCCAAGCCCAAGCCGCTGCTTGTTTCCGCGCAATGAGATCATCCGAGTCACTGCGGTGATCCGCCATACGTGCCCCTCCAAGCCGCGATGCGGTTGATGGACCTCCAGCTTATGCCAAGGGCGCTCGCCCGTGTAAGCCCGTCGCGCAACGACCCAGCCGCGCAAGGAGGTCGCGCCGCCTCGCCCGAGTCTAGTACAGCTCCTTGAACTGCCCTCCGAGTCAACGTTCTTTGGACCGCCGTTAGAGAGATTGGATGAAGCGGCCCGGGACCAGCCAACGACGTCGAGCTGAGCGCAACCCCCTTGCCGCCCAAACCGGGAGGCTCACGCGATCGTCCGTGGGCTGAACTGTTGAAACGCGGCTTTCAATCGACGTTCGAGAGCAGGAGAACTTATTGAAATGAGCCTGCCCACTTGAGCATCGGCTGCGATCGGCGGATCGATTCAGCGATTTTGTCGGTTAGGCTCCACGGAAACGTCCGCGTCCAGCGTCCGCATCCGAGTATACGGCGCACGCGGCAGTGTGCGCGCGTCCGTGATAATTGAAAACCGCCGTACGTTCTCGCCTCGACCTCGAGCACTGAGTCCCAAGCGTCACGAAGGCGATGCGCAGCAGCACGGGGTTGTGGCCCTAGGCCCTCAATTGGGGCACTCTCACTCGAGGATGAAAAGGCGCCCTCGGATGAAGCTCGTGGCATCCCGGGACGTCGCTCTGCGGCCGCAGAATCTCGCCCGTGAGCCGGACGGTGATCTTCTGCTTCACCGGGCAGGCCATTATGTCTCCTTCCTCGAAGCGTACGACCCCGATCTCGTCTTGATGTGGAGCGTCCGCTCCGACTGGCAGCCGATTGAGCAGATGCTCCTCGCTCGGGATAGGACGGTCTGGGTGCTCGATCGGGCCGGCGCGTCGACATTCGATTTCAAGGGGAACCGCGTCGCTCGGGTGCAGGTCGGAGTTCCAGAGGCGATATTTTCCACCGCGGAAGCGTGATGCTCGCCAAGGGGTTCCGTATGGAGACCGCACCAACCTTGTTTCACTGGCAGGTGATGCTCGCCGGGCAGGGGCCCTTCTTCGTGCATACCGTTCCGCGAGAGAGCACCAGGCTGCTCGATTCGGAAATTGGCGAGAATGATTTCATGAAGGTCAGGTGGCCGGGTACTGGCGCGCCTGGGTGAGCTGCAACGATGGCCAAATAGGTCTGCTCGACGGGGCTGGCGCTCTAAACCTCTTCCTGGCGCGCGAGCTCGGAATTCCGCGAACACAACGTCCGGCTCGTGTCAGGAGCGGGCTTGCACCGGCTCTTGGCGAGCGAACGGTGCTACCTTTTCGTACTCGCCCCGTGGGCAGCGAAGCCACCTCTGCACCCTTCCGATCCTCCCGTGAATCCCCCTCTTCCCGGTCCCCGTCGCCTCTGGTTGGTACGGCTGCCCGCATTAGCGCTGTGCGTCCTGTTCGGGTCGTCCGCGCGCGCCGATGGCTCGATGACGTTCGCGACGCCGGACGGTTGGCTCGATGTGTCGCCCGGGGCGCCTCCGGAGAACCTCGCGGCCGTGCCCGAAGCCGTCAGGGTCGGCGCGACTTCGGATCTTCTGCACGCTCATTACGCCGTGGCGCGCAACCTCGAGGCGAGTATGGTCGTTGTCTACATGCCCGACGACGAGAGTGGGGCCATCGACGAGGCCTACCTCGATCACTTCGTCTCCACGCGTATGTTCGAAAAGCGGATGCGGCTGGCGCGCGCCATCTCGAAGAAGGAAGTCGTCTCGATAGGGGAGCTCTCGTGGGGTCGTCTGGAGGGCACGACCGTCGACAACTACCGGTTCCTCGCGTTCGTCGTTCCGGGTCATCCGCAGAACGCGTGGATCCAATTCACCGCGGTCCCAGAGGCATACGATCGCCTGGTCGGCACCTTCGACGCGACCGCCCGCGCGACGCGGGGCGCGCGGGCCCCGGCGGCGCGGAAGAAGAATGACGCCCCGGTCCCGCTGCTGTTCGTGGCGGTCGCCGCGCTCGGGGCGCTCACAGTAATGAAGTGGAAGCGCGGCTCAACCAAGTCGTCGCTTTGAAACCCACCGAGCAGTCGTGTCAGGAGCGGGCTCGCACGGGCTGCTAGCGAGCAACGGTCTATTCGTTCCTGGGGCCGCGGCGGCGGAGCCCTGCTCTCGATCACGTCGCGCCTCGGCGCCTCGAGGCTGTTCGTAGACATCGACCGAGACCTCCTCGGTACGGGCGCGCCGGATGTGGACGACGACTAGCCGAGCCTCTAGCGGGCGTGCCCGAAGTCCCCTTGCGCCAGGCACGGCACGACGAAAGGGGGGCCGTCCCGTACGCCGCGCTGTCTCTCGATCCCCTCGGTACCCGAATCCGTTACCGTCCATCTGCTCGTCGAAGAAGGCCTCGACGGTCGGTGCGTCGACCGGGAGCTTGCCGAGACTGACCTTGATGGCGACCTCCCAGGCTGACGCAACGCTGACGAAGACCTCGTTGTCGGGGTCCTCGATAGCGCTCCTCGCGGGGAACCGACGGTGAGGTGTCGCCAGCGACGAACCAGAGGAAGGCGTGCGTGTCGAGCAGTAGCCTCACGAGTGCTCGGCGAAATCCGCGAGAGGCTCGTCGAAGTCCTTGCCGATATGCACCCGACCGGCGGCGCTCCCGAAGTGCCGCGCGCGGTGTTGAGGCGCTCGCACCGGCGTGAGACGCACGGCACGGTCGCCCGCGACGATCACGACCGTACGCCTAGCCGCCTCGCCAATGAGCTCCGCGAGTCGCGTCAAAGCCTCAGCGACCGTTACAGCAGCCACACGTCTTGCCATAGCACGGCGTCGCCCGAGGTTCGCGAGAGCTCCCACGCGCGGGTGGACGGCAACGGCGAGCGCCTTCCGTAGTTGCACCGGCCTCGGCATGGTCGCGTCGTCGGACCCCTCCCCACTCGCTCGATCGACCCTCCCCACTTTGGCGTAACGAGTGGAACGCTCAGGTGACGCCTCGGTTCAAAAACATCGAGAAAAGTAACGTGTAGGGACGCGGCGCACCCTCCCGTGTGGCCTTGACACGGTAGGGGTCACTGGTTCAATCCCAGCCGCGCCTACAAAGATTACGCGGAGTTAACCGACGGCCTCCTTCGATTCCGCACCACTCGGCCCCCCCTCCGCACCACTCGCCGCACCACTTTGTTCCGCGGGGAGGGGTGCGTCGGTTCGGACGAGTCGAAGGACGCGACCGATGCTCTCTCGCTGCTCGATTGGGCTGACCGTCGAGTAGTGATCCTTCATGCGGTCGGTGAGATGCCCCGAGATGCTCTTCGTCACGAGGCTCTCGACCTTCGCCGCGCGCGCCACGTCGTTGAACGTCCGACGCATCGCACGCGGGGTGATGTTCTTCTTCACGCCGATCATGCCCGCGCACATATCGAAGGCCTTCTTTAAGGAAGACTCGGAGCGGAAGGCGCCGTCTTCTCGAGGGAAGAGAAGGTCGGACGCCTGCTGCTCCGGGCGGAGCGCGCAACCCTGTCAAGTCCACCTCCAAGCGTCCGGGATCCATGTCAGGGACGCGTTGCCGGCGAGCACCGGATCGAGGAAGGCTTTCGTAGCGGCGGTGACTTCCGCGAGCGTCGCCCATGCCAGCCGATCCTCCCGCGCCATCGCCGCGTATGGGGTCGCCCACGCGGCCGGCGGCGGCGGGAGCGCGGCAGGAAGAGCGTGCGTTTTGCGAAAGGCAAACGTCTGCTCGAGCGCAGAACGGAGTCGCCCGGCGTCCAGCGGCTTCACGCCTGCGAGGAGCGCGATGTCGGGCAGATCCTTCACTCGGGAGTTCGTGCGCGCACGAGGCATCGTAAACGCGTGAAGCTTCTCTGCGATGTGCGTCTCGACGGGGTAGAGGCGCAGTGTTGGTGGCGCGATGCCGGCGAAGCCCAAGAGGTCGTCAGCGACGGCGGTCTCGGGCTGCCCGAGGATCGGGTCACCGAAGGCGACGTCGACGCCGAACGGGTCGCCGTACAGTCTTCCGGCAAGCCGACACTCCGCGCGGAAGCGCTTGCCCTCGTATTGCATGCCGTCGTTCTGAATCTCGGGATGCTCTCCATCGGGCGCCACCTCGAACGCGAAGAAGTCGCCAAGGTCCATGCGGGCCGCGGTCTGCAGGTTGGCGAGGACGTCGTCGGGAGATCCGGTGAGTCGGAGATCGACATCCCTGGTCGTTCGCGCGCGCTCGAGGCGCAGCTCGAGGACGAGTCCGCCTTTGAGCGTAACCGCGTCGCCAAGCACCGCGACGACGCGCGCGAGGAAGCGATCGAACACGAGGAGCTGGCGTCTGCGCGCAAACTCCGCGCCGCCCTTTGAGGCCGCCCGAAGTCGCTGCTCGAGCGCCTGCTTGAACGCTTCGGGTGACGCGTAGCTTCGTGCGTTCACGTCGAGAGCCCTCCGAAGGGCTTGAGCGCGGCCTTGACGTCTCCGAGGTCGCCTCGAACGACGAGACCTCGTTGGAGGGCCTGCCGCGTGGCCTGTCGTAGGAGTTCCGGCGACAGCCCGTCGCGAGCGCAGTCGTTCAGGGTCCTCTTGACCGAGGTGACGGGCACGGGACCGAACCAGGTCCGGTCGCGCTTGGAGAGATCGGCGTGGTGGAGGATGAGCCCCTCGGGGAGGCGGAAGCGGCGCCGTCGCCACGCGTTCGGGACGGTGAGATGAAGCTGCGCGGGCATGGCATCGGAGAGGCGGTGGAGCGCGAGCGCGGTCTGATGCGAGAAGACTCCGGCCTGCTCCGACCACAGCCAGGCGCTCACGAGCGCCTCGTGCTCCCCGGCGGGAAAGTGCACGAGCCGGTAGATGCCGCGCCGGACGCGAAGAGCGCGCCCGCTCGACAGGTGGTGAACGAGAAGCTGCGGCGAGTAGCCGGCCTCCGCGGCTTGCTGCGTGGTGAAGAGGCCCTCCTGCGCGCTTGCGATTTCGTACAGGCGGTCCCAGTCGGGACGTGGATGCAGCTCCGGCATGCACGAAACGTAAGCGTGGCTTTAGTGTTGTGCAAGGAGCCGACGTGCACAAACATAAAGCGAGGCTTTATCTTCGGGCGTATGTCGTGCGCCACCCCAACTCGGCCACCGTGTTCGAGATCATGTTGAACGATCGGCTACACGGCCTCGGTATCGACACGTCCAAGCCTGGCTTCTATGACGAGCCAGCATTCATGGCCGCTGAGAAGAACGACCCGACCATGCTGGAGGCGTACGCCGACTTCGTGGAGGGGACCAGACCCGACCCAACGCAAGAGTCCCGCATGCCTGTTCGTGTGTTCGTTTCGACCGAGAACTCCGCTGACGACCGGGCAAGCCGGGTCATCGACGGGCTTAGGGCAGGTGGGCTCCAGGTTACGGCCTCGGTCCCGAAGCCGACGTCCTGCCATTCGAGCTCGCCGCCGAGCGCGCGGAAGACGCGTCGTCGGGTCTCTTGCCGGACGTACATGGCGATGCGTGCCGGGTCCTTGAGCGGGTCGACCCGAAGCAGCGCCTCGTGGAAACTCATCAGCAAGAGCGCGTCGCGATCGTCACGCGAACCGCCGCGCAGGTGGCGGGCGACGTTCAGGAGCATCGGTCGGAACGCGCGGAGCAGCAGCGCGCCCCAGAGCCGATCGCGGGTGCGAGCGTGGAGCTCGACGAGCGCCACGAGGATGGCGGAGCCCTCGGGGCTCACGACCGTCTTCTTCCCCTGCTTCTTGGGCTCGGTCTCGGCGAAGAGCGCGTCGAGGGACCCGTACGAAGCAAGGACGGGGTGCTCGAGGCGCCGGGCGTCGTAGCGCGGCGCGACCAAGGCAAGCTCGTCGGACAAGGCGGCAAAGAATTCCTTCAGAGGCATGTCACCTCCTCGCCCACCCAAGCCATGGGCGGTATCGGCGGTGGGGGTCCTCCTCGCGACGAAGGTCTGAGCTTCGCCGCTTTCGTCGCTATGGCGAGGACAGGGAGCTCCGGCGCTCGCTCGAAGGCGCGGTTCGCGTCTCGCAAGAGAGCGAGGACGAGCCAGACCTCGAACAGGGCGACGAGGACCTGAGGGAGCGTCGCCATGAGGGCGGCGCGGGGGGAGTGCGTATTCTCATTCTGTATGTGCATGACGGCCTCAGTGCGGTGTTGGGGATGCGAGTGCTGCGGACCAAGCGAAGACATCAGGCGTCTCCTTCGAAGGAGGACGCGAAGCCCGTGGAGCCGGCTGGAATCACCGTGGGAACGCGGCCGCGAACCTCGGCGTACGCGCGGACGGCCTCCTCGTAGAGCCAGCGCGCGCGGCGAATGAGCGGGCGGACGGCGCCTGGTCCCTCCTCCTCGAGAGGACCTCGAGCGAGCGGCGTGCGCGGAGCTCGAGAGCTGCGCCGCTGTGTAGAAGCGGCGGTCACGAGGGCCCTTGGGGCAGAGGATGCAGAGGACGAGGGAGAAGCTGTCGTCCTCGTGGCCCGGGAGCTCCTCGGGCCACGCGACCGGGCTGTGCTGCGCCGTGATCACGGCCCAGTGGGTGTCCGCGAGCTCGGAGAGCCAGCTCTCGATGGCCGCGCGGGCATGAACGACTGCGGGGTCGGTCTCGTCGTCCGTGTGCTCGAATATCCAGTCAAGCTCGTCGGCGGCGACGTCGAGGATCTGCGACGGGTGGAGCGTCTCCGCCGCTGCTCCCCCGAGCCAGAGTGCGGCGCAGGGGGGGCCGGGCGGAGTCTTCGTCGTCGGTCGCCCGACCACGAACACGCCGGAGGCAGGGGCCGGCGGGATCGTGGGCGGAGCGGAGCCGACCTCGAACGAGTCGAGCTTCAGAGCACTGCAGATATGATTTTCATTCTTCATGGGGAGCCTCGTGAGGGGGATGGACTCCGGCGACCGCGCTGCGGGAGCAGCGTGTTGGGCAGATCTCCGTCGTCGCTCGCGAGCGCGAAGAGCGTCGGGAGCGCGAACGGAGCGGCTAGTTGCCGGTGATGCGTCTCGCGAGCGCGCAGCCTCAGGATTCAGGCTGCGTTGCTTGCGCGATGACACCTATTGCAGCCGCGATGCCAAGCTCACGCGACGCGTAAGTGCGCGAGATTTCGTTGAAGCTGCCTGCGAGTTGTCCCGAAGGTTGTCCCGCGAGCCCTCCGCGATCGTTCTGCGGTTGTCCCGCGCTGTCCCGCGAGCACGATCCCTTGGAAAAGACGCCGTTTCGTGTTGTCCCGGGCGCGCTTCGCAGCGGTGAGAAGTCGCTCAGAAGACGAGCAAGAGCGTCGCCGACCCGATCGCGCCGCCGTCCGGACCCTCTCCGACGAGCTCCGCGCGCAGCGTGCCGTACGCCGTGGCTCCGGCGCTGGTACCGGCGGGATCGACCGCCGTCAACGTCGCGGTCCACGAGCCGATCCCGGCGCGCTCGCCGCCGTCCGTGGGCGACTCGTTCGACGGTCCGTTGCACAGAGGGTCCACGGTCTGGGCCGCGTATAGGATGCCCGGCGGGTTCGGCGTGCAGGGCAAGCAACCAAACCCGGAGCACGCGGACGTGCAGCCGGCCGGACACGACGGCCCGGAGGCGTCGCCGCAGTCGACGCTCGCAGGGACCGGCAAGTAGTAGCTGACGCTGAAGTCGCTGCAGCCGATCGCCTCGCCGCTCGAGTAGACGCCGGGGGCTGCGTTCACTGCGACATAGCCGATCAAGCTGCCATCCGAGGCTACGGCTGGCTTCCGGAACGAGATGACCCCCTCGCCGCCCAGCTCGAGGAGCGTCGCGGGGCCGACCCCTTCCTCTGCGAGGATGGATTCGCGAGTGTAGACCTTCCCCGTCACGTCGCAGATCGTCGCGCTGACGCCGTCGCCGCAGAGCCAGCCACAGCCCGCGCCTGCGTCGGGCAGGTCGCACGACGGTGGGGGCGGGGCCGCGTCGGCCGTGACGTCGACGGGTCTCCGGCATCGCCGGACCCAGTAGGCGGGTTCGTGGCATCGCGCAGGCTCGCGTCGGCTGGCGGCGTGCGCGGCTTCGAGCTGCCGGCGTCGTTGAGCGACCCGACCATCGGAGGCGACGAACTGCACGCAGCGAGGGACACCACTGCCCCTATCATCGACCAGGGGATCAGCGTCGCACGGGATCGCCGCCTCAGTTCGGACGGCACCTTACAGCGAAGGGCCTGCATCGCCGCTTCATGCCCCCGGATCGCGCTAGCGCTGCCTACATGCCCCTTGGCCTCCTCCTGGAGGCTCATGCCGACCGCTTCGCGCGCGGCTTGGCCGCTCCACGGCTTGGCTTCGCGAGCACTCCCTTCATTTCGAGTGCGAGCCGCAGCGTCTTATTCACGGTCTCGTCATCGGGAAAGGTCGCTGCGAGGTCGTCGTCCAGGCGCACGAAGTGCTCGCTCCGTAAGAACCGTTCGAGCACGACGGCCCGGCCGGCAGCGCCAAGGCGCTTCGCGTACGGATTCGGACGTCCTCCAGTGAGATCGTATTCCTTGCGCATGGTCAGCCCTCTCCCTCCAGATTGTAACGTTCTCGCCTCGTCGCCAAGCGGGCGCTGATGATCCGCAGCGACTCCCCGCGCTCGATGTGGACGACCAAGACCAGGCGTGTCTTTGCCGAAAGGCCGACCAGAAGGAATCGCGGCTCGCCCCCTCCATGGTCGGGGTCGTCGAAGATCCTCCCGAGCGGATCGAGGAACACGGTGGCCGCTTCCTCGAACGTAACGCCGTGCTTGCGTCCGTTGCTCGCCGCCTTGGCAGCGTCCCACTCGAACGTGACCCCACCCGCGACGAAATGGACGGTCGTCAAGCGGCCACCCTCTCGAGCTTCACGCGAACCTCGCGCTCCGCGAGGTTCGCCTCGTTTCCCGCGAGGCCTGGGGAGCTCATGTCGTCTCAGCCCGATTGTACAGGGCGAAGGGGGCCTTACGAAGAGCGAGGGGGAAGCGCCACGGGCCACGCGACCTTTTTGGGCCATCGAGCCGCGCTGTAGTGGCCGTCCAAAGTGAGGAAAAGACGCCGTTTCGTGTTGTCCCTGGCGCTTCCGTCCAGGCTAAGATTTCGTGGCCCCCCTCGGTGCGAATCGGGCAGCCGAACACGACTCCTCCAAGAATGAGCTCCGGGATAGACTTGCGGCGATGCGAGGTTGGCGGGCGGCCGGGACCACGCCCACGCCGCCTTTTCCAAGGACGCGGATGACTAGCGCGCGCGCCGCGTGCGAGGGAAAGTGACGCCGCCATGCCGGAGCTCCCCGACGTCGAGATGACCCGGTGCGATCTGAAGCGATGGCTCGTTGGCGCGATCGTGACCGCGGCCGACACCGAGGACGCGCGTTTGTCCCGCCCGGAGTCACCGCGGGCGTTCGCGCACGCGCTCGTCGGCCGATCCTTCGAGCACGTCGAGCGGCGAGGGAAGTGGCTGCGCCTCGACCTCGACGACGGAGGCAAGGTCTTTTCGCATCTGGGGATGACCGGCGGCTGGGTGCGCGTCGCCGTCGGCGCGGCTGTCGTGCGCTTCGAGCGCGCCCGGATCGACGTCGCCCTTCACGGTCGAGCGTTTAGCGTCCGCTATGTGGACGCACGCCGTTTCGGGCGCTTGCTCGCCGTGCGCGAAGATCTTGCGGACTGGAACGCATTGGGGCCGGATCCCTTCGCTGACGGCATTGACATAGGCCGCTTCTCGCAGGCGCTCGCGAAGGGGCGGCGCGCGGTGAAGGAGATCATCATGGACCAGCGCGTCTTCGCGGGTATCGGCAACATCTTGGCGACGGAGGGCTTGTGGACCGCGCGCATCGATCCGCGATCGTCAGGAAACGCGCTGCTCCTTCCGACCGACGCGCGCGCGATCGCTCGTGGGCTGCGGCGCGCAATCGCGCGCGAGCTGGCGGACCGCAAGCGATACACGGACGGCCGCGCCGACTCGTTCTTCGTCTACGGCCGCGCTGGGCAGCCTTGTCCTCGGTGCAGCACGCGCTTGTCCAGCGTCGTCCTGGGCGGACGCACCACCGTGTTCTGCCGCGGGTGTCAGGTGCGCCGCCGCCCTAGGGCAAGCCAATCCGACGCTTGAAGGCGTACGCAGTGGCGACACCGTTTGCCAAGCACCGTGAGCGCGTGCTTCGCGTGCGGTGATCTCGGCATTCACTCGGACTCTCCACCGGCCGTACTCGACGGCCAGCGAGCGGGCGACCAGTCCCCCTCTGGGTCCGTAGTTTGACCCACTTCGATCAGATGACCGTCGGGATCGCGGATGTAGCAACGAATCTCGTACTGGTGCTGTTTCGGCGGCGTCAGGAAATGAGCGCCCCTGGCGCTCCATTCGGCGTACACGGCCGCGATGTCTTTGACCCGGATATTGAGGAAGCTGCTGACCCGGTCGGGATCGCGTGGCGTCTCCAGGGTGACCGCAGGCTTGTCGTCGGTCGGGCCTCCGCCGACATTGATGATGATCCAGCTGTTGGATAGCGCGACATAGGTCGGCTCTCCGGAGAACACCACCCTGCCGCCGAGTACTTCGGTGTAGAAGCGCCGAGAGCGCTCGACGTCGCCCGAGACGATGAAGTGCGCCAGCACAATTCCCTCTGTCGGCGGTCGGAACTCGGCCATCTGGCACCTCCACTGTTGGGTCTCACACCCGCCTACGACGGATCGGCAGGCGATGTTTTGATGGACGCGGATTCCATCTCTTTCCACGGCACGTTTGCTAGGTCGCCGGCCGACGTGAACGACATGGTGGACCCGTCGATCCGGCCGGGCAACCTCAATCTGGTCTGCAGCCAGGGTCTGCGCGTGCCCACCGAGACACAGTCACCCAGGCGAAGACGGGAGGGATTTTTGGACGGGATTCGCCTGACAGCGACTTCGTGACACTCGCGATGCGCCCACGGGGCAAGAGCCGGTCGCAGGTGGCGCGCTTGGCCCTAAACGTGGTGTGGGCATGCGAGGAAGGAACGACTCCTGCTGCGAAAAGCCGATCGATTGGCTGCTCTTGACGACCCGGCCTGTCGACACGTTTGCCCAAGCAAAGGCCGTGGTGGACGGCTACTCGCAGCGCTGGCGAATCGAAGACTTTCATCGCGTGTGGAAGAGCTCTGCGTGCCGCGTCGAGGAGACGCAGCTTCGCTCAGCGGAAGCCATCCAGGTGTGGGCCACGATGCTCGCGAGCGTTGCCGGTCGGATCGAACGCCTTCGTCTGCTAGCCCGCAAAGCCCCGGACCAGCCCGCTTGCGTTGACCTCTCCGACCACGAACTCCGCGCGTTGCTGATACTTAAGCGTCAGCAGAGGCGGCGCAACGAGGTCATCCCAGACGTCGTTCCAAACATCGGCGTAGCTACGCTCTGGATCGCCGAACTCGGTGGATACACCGGAAAGTCCTCCGGTGGACCCCTGGAGCCCTAAACATCCGTCGTGGTCTGGAGGTCCTGGGGCCCGCTGCCCTGGTGCTTCAAGCGCTGGAGTCGGGCTCCTGAAGAGACCAATGGTCAGCGGTAAGCTCCGGAGAGGACGGGGGGCGTAGCGCCTGGCGAAGCGCCTCCCCCGGCCAGAGCGATGAAGAATTCGGCTCGGGGCCTTCGTTGTTCGGCGTAGGGTTCGGTCGGATGGGTCTTGCCACACCGCACCCGACCCACGCGGAGGTCCTCTCGCGCGCGTACGAGATTGGCACCCACGTCGGGCAGGCCGCGACGGTCCTCGCCGTATTGCTTGCCGTCCTCATCTGGGCCCTCGTCTGGCGAAGGAGCCGGCGCATCAAGGCAGAGAAGGACGTCTTGCTCGCCGTCAGCAAACGCCCCCTTGGCGTACTCCCGTTCGCCGCGCTTCTCATCGGGGCAGGCGTCCTATTCATCGTCCTCTTCTGTGCCGTCACGATGCGACTCGCCTTGTCCCAAGGTGAGGCCGCCGGCTCGACCCGCGAGGGCCCACCTACAGCCGTCGGCGGCGTGGGGACGGACTTCGGCAAGAACCTCGGGGGCGGGCTGCTCGAGTTTCGCGTCGACCAAAACGCTGAGCAGATCCTCCGCAAGGCAGGCAAAAATCCTCGACCGGAGCTGGTCGGAGGCAAGATCCTGCTTCGTGTGTTCTTCCACGTGCACGGCGACAAGCTCATCTTGCTTCTGTCCGGGTACGACAAGGGAGAGCGCCCGAGCAAGACCCACCAGAACGCCCAGATCGAGCAGGCGCGTCAGTATCTCAAGCGTTGGAAAGAACGAGCCAAAACGCGCTGAGTTGGATAATCGTACGGCGCTTGGCACCGTTTGACTTATGGTTTATACACCATAGACTGTTCTTGAGCGTTCGCTATGGCTACCAAGTTCGTAGATTTCATGCGTGGGCTCGAGGACGAGGCACGGGCCGAAGGGCCTGAAGCTGTCGAGCAACTCGCGGCGTTCCGCGATCATTTCCGTCTGGGCCGTCAGCTCGCGGAGGCGCGTATGAAGCGCAAGTTGACCCAACAGCAGGTCGCCAAGTTGTCGCGAATCGACCAGGCGGATGTCTCGAACATCGAGCGGGGGGTCGCCAATCCGACCCTCGGCACGCTGGCTGCGGTAGCCATGGCGGTCGGGATGGAGATCGACCTCAAGAAACGCAGGTAGCTAGCCCGCAACGCCTTTGGGGTCTCCCATCCCAGATACCGGACACTCCGTCTTGTCGGTGCCCCGACCGGCGCGTCGGCTCGCAACGTCCCGCGCCACTGCGTCGATAACGTCGCGGAGCTCCAGCTGATCGACCGCGGAGGTGTCGCGGCTTCTCGTGGCGCTGAAGAAAGACGGACAAGCGCCGAGCCTCGTCATGTTGGCGTATAGGGCGGGGGTGTGAAGCGACATTCCGTGGGGAAGGTGTCGAAGCCGCGCGCCTCGCGAAAACCATTTGGCGCCGTCGCGCCGACGGCTAAGGCGCCCGGTCGAAATTATCGGTCGGTTCATGGAAATAGGCGGTGTGCGGGAGCGGTTGTCGACCACGACACCGCGGAGTTCGCCGTCGCGACCCTCGAACGTTGGTGGCGTGAGATGGGGAAGAAAGCGTACCCCGACGCGACCGAGCTGCTCGTCACCGCCGACGGCGGCGGAAGCAACGCACCCCGCTCCCGTCTGTGGCGCGTGCAGTTGCAGCGCTTCGTCGACACCAGGGGCCTCGACGTGAGCGTCTGCCATTTCCCGCCCGGCACAAGTAAGTGGAACAAGATCGAGCACAGGCTCTTCTCTCACATCACCCAGAACTGGCGCGGTCGCCCGCTCGTGAGCCGAGAGGCGGTCGTCGCCCTCATCCAGTCGACGACAACCAAGACCGGCCTGCGCGTGCGAGCCAAGCTCGACAGTCGAACCTACGAGGTTGGCAAGGACGTGCCCGCCGAAGCCGTCAAGCGCGTCCGGCTCAAGCCGCACCGGTTTCATGGCGAGTGGAACTACGCAGTTCGGCGCCCCAAGACCGAGCGATAATATGGACCGGACGCCTAAGCACCGGACTCGTGAGCTCCTCCAACTTCGCCGCGACCTCCACGGACTCCGACGACACCGCAGCCTCCACGGCCCAGGTCCCGGCGTGGGCGTTCGTCATCGCCTGGTCGGCGGAGGAACCCCATCGCGCCGGCGAGGTCGCCTTTCTCCCTCCCTTCCAGAACGTCCTCCTCGGGCGCGGGGACCAGGAGATGGAAAAGTT
>Ga0182024_10010494_pt1 | contig 18854 bp, 19 predicted proteins | sample P32metaG_FD_120480 | JGI IMG/M metagenome (GOLD analysis project Ga0182024, IMG submission 120480) | Permafrost microbial communities from Stordalen Mire, Sweden - P3-2 metaG (Illumina Assembly) | ecosystem: Environmental > Terrestrial > Soil > Wetlands > Permafrost | place: Sweden: Stordalen... | reverse complement strand
GGGTTCGAGGTGATGCCCCGGATGCCGTCAGCCACCATCGAGGCCAGCCGGCCGTCGTCGAGCCAGTCCCGGCGGAGGTTGTCGAGCCACGGGCTCTGGCCCTGTTGGTCGTAGAGATCGTTCAGACGGGTCATGCGCGCCTTCCTCGGCGTGGGATGCCGTGGTCGCGGGGATCGGTGGTCGAAGTAGGGGTCATGAGGGCGCCTCGCCTCGGCGCGCCAGGAGCGCCCCGGCCTTCTCGGCCACGTTATCGGCGGTGAACCCGAACTCCGCCAAGGCGACATCGCCGGGGGCCGAGGCGCCGAAGGTGTCGATCGAGACGGTGGCGTCGGTGTAGCGGTCCCAACCGAACGATGCCGCCGCCTCCACCCCGAGTCGGGGTACCCCCGGGGCGAGTACCGAGTCCCGGTAGGCCCGGTCCTGGTCCTCGAACCACTCCCAGCACGGGAGCGAGACGACCCGGACTCGGGCGCCGCCAGCAACGAGCAGCGCCGCCGCGGCCACGCAGACATGGACCTCGCTGCCGGTCGAGACCAGTATCACGTCGGGAGGCCCGCCCACCTCGTCGACCAAGACGTACCCGCCTCTTTCCACCCCAGCCGGCGCCCGCTCGGCCGTCTCGGCCAGCACCGGGACGTTCTGTCGGCTGAGGATCAGAGCGGTCGGTTCGTCCCCGTCGACCGCCAGCTTCCAGGCCACGGCGCACTCGTTGGCGTCGGCTGGGCGGACCACCTGTAGACCGGGCATGGCTCGCAACGAGGCCAGCTGCTCGATCGGCTGGTGGGTCGGACCGTCCTGGCCGAGACCGATCGAGTCGTGGGTGAAGCTGTAGATCACATGGGCCTTGGAGAGTGCGGCCAACCGCACCGATCCCCGCATGTAGTCGCTGAAGACGAAGAACGTCCCGCCCACCGGCAGGATGCCGCCGTGACAGGCCATGCCGGTCATCGCCCCGGCCATGCCGTGCTCGCGGATGCCGTAGTAGATCTGTGCGCCGCCGGGGTGCTCGGGTGACTGCATCTGGGTATCGGCCAACTTCATCCCGGTGTTGCCGGTGAGGTCCGCCGCGCCCGCCACCAGGCCCGGAATGCCCTCCTCGGTGGCGGTGATGCAGGCGTTGACGGCCTTGCGCGTCGCCATCTCCTCTCCGACCACAAACGCCGGCAGCTTGGCCGCCCAGCCCTTCAGCCCGCGCCCGGCCCACGCCGCGTCCCACACGTCGCGCTCACCGTCCCAAGCGTTGAACCGCTTCTCCCATTCGGCCCGCATCGCCTGACCACGCTCGACGCAACGGCGGTACTGGGTCAGCACCTCGTCGGGAACCCAGAAGGTCTCATTGGGCGGCAGACCGAGAATCTCTTTGGTCTCGCGGATCTCCTCTGTGCCGAAGGGATCCCCGTGCGCCTTGTTCGTGTCGGTGAGGTGGGGGGAGGGCCAGCCGATGTGGCTGCGCAGGACGATCAGTGACGGCTTGTCCTCGACGGCCATGGCCCGGCGCAGCGCCGCTTCGATGGCGACGGTGTCGTTGGCCACTTCACCAATGTTGTCGACACTCCATCCGTAGGCCTCGAAGCGTTCGGGGACGTTGTCGGTGTAGGAAAGCTCGGTCGGACCGTCGATGGTGATGTGGTTGTCGTCGTAGACATAGACGAGGCGGCCGAGGCCGAGGTGACCGGCCAAGGACGCGGCCTCATGGGAGACACCCTCTTCGAAACAACCGTCACCGGCGAACACGAAGGTGTGGTGATCCACCAACTCAGGCCCGAAACGGCCCCGCAGGATCCGCTCGGCCACGCCCATGCCCACCCCGTTCGCCACGCCCTGGCCGAGCGGACCGGTGGTTACCTCTACCCCGGCGGTGTGCCGGCGCTCAGGATGCCCGGGGGTCTTCGAACCCCAGGTTCGAAAGGCCTTGATGTCGTCGAGGGTCAGGTCGTACCCCGTCAGGTACAGCATCGAATAGAGCAGGATCGACGCGTGGCCGTTGGACAGGACAAAGCGGTCACGATCGGGCCAATGCGGGTCCGTCGGGTCGTGGCGCATCACCTTGGTCCACAGCACGTGGGCTAAGGGTGCGAGCGCCATGGCCGTTCCCGAGTGACCCGACTTGGCCGCCTCGGGGGCATCCATGGCGAGGCCGCGGATCACGTTGATCCCGAGTTGCTCGACATCGTCGGCGGGCGGTTGGGCCATGCCGGGCATGGCCTCACCCTACCCATTTCTCGACGCTCGGCGACACGGTCGAACCGGGCTCGTGACACGGCGGTGACCGGGGCAATAGCGTCGGGGCCCGTGCCCGCTCAGCCCCGACGTATGCAGGTGCCCCCCAACAGCGACCTCACCCTCGGCATGGTGTGTCTCGACAAGTCCGAACCCGGCCGGACCACCTGGTCCATGGTGGCCGACGAACGATTCACCAACCCCGGCGGTGTCCTGCAGGGCGGCTTCCTCGCCGCCTTCTGCGATTCGGCCATGGGGGCAGCCGCGGTGACGTTTGTGGCGGGACGCAAGGTCATCGCCGCAAACGCCGAGATGAAGGTGAGCTTCCTCGCCCCGGTCCCCCTTGACGCCGTGCTCACTTGCTTCGCCGCGGTGGTCTCTGGTGGTGCGCGGGTGGCCTTCGTCGAGGCCACCGTGACCGCCGGCGAGAGCACCATGGTGGCCCGAGCCACTTCGACCTACTTGTTCCGCGACCGCTGATCGGGACCCGTCGGCGACCAGACCCACACAACAGTGAGCCGGCCAAGGCCCCCGTGCTTGGGGGCGGTGCTTGCGGGGAAGGGCGCCCGGGGGGGAGGATGACCCCGACCGGCGGTCCGTCCGTTGGTGCCCAGGCCGTTGGTGGGCCGGCGGGGGAGAGGAGCGAAGGACCTGTGGGATTGTTCGGCCCGAAGGACAAGGGCGAGGGGGACCGCAGCCGCCTGAGGCAGAGCGGCGGCGACGCTACGCAACTGGTCATCGACTACGTGAAGCAAGAGACCCTCGAACCCCTCAAGGGGGTCGGTCGGTTCCTCATCTTCGGGATCACCGGATCTCTCGCGTTGTGCATCGGCCTGGTCCTCCTGCTCGTCGGGTTCCTCCGGCTCCTCCAAACCGAGACGGGCACCACCTTTGCGGGCAACCTGAGTTGGGTGCCCTACCTGATCGTCGCAGTCACCGCCGCAGCGGTGATAGGCCTGACCGCCTGGAGGATCACCGCCGGACCGGCCAACCGGCGCCGGATCCCCGGCGTAGAAGAGGAGAAGAGCTGATGGCGGTAGGCACCAACGGACGCCGGATCACCCGGGACGACCTCGAAGCAGCCTTCTCCCAGGTGCTGGGCGAGGGAGAAGCCACCGCGAAGGAAGCGGCCCCCCAGGGCATCGTCATCGCCGGGGCGGTGGCGCTGGGCGTCATCACCCTCTCCTATCTGGCCGGGAAGCGACGGGGCCGCCGCCGGTCAGCCATCGTCGAAGTCCGCCGGATCTGAGCGACCGATGGACCGGGTTCTCGGACGCCTCACCCGGGCGGCATTCCGGCGCGGGCTGGGCGGGGAGCACTGGGCGTGGCTGACCCTTGCGCTGGCGATCTTTGTGCTCCGCCGGGCCCGACGCAGCGAGTCCGCGGTGATCGTCTCGATGCCGATCAATGCGGGCGAGCGCTACCTCGTAACCCTGTCGGACCCCTCCGGAGCCGCCGGGGATCATCCCGGCTACTGACGTCGGTGGACCAGGAGAACCCCAAAGAGACGCTCGCCGCGGGCGAGCGAGTGCTGCTTGTCGACGCCAAGGAACGTCGCTACCTCCTGACGCTCGCCGCGGGGGCAACCTTCCACACCCACGCCGGCATCGTGTCCCACGACGACATCGTGGGGAATCCGGAGGGCTCGACACTCACCGGGTCGACGGGGCGGAGTTTCCTGGTGCTGCGCCCGACACTTGCCGACGTGGTGCTGAAGATGCCCCGGGGCGCCCAGGTCATCTACCCGAAGGACCTCGGGGCCATCTTGATGGCGGCCGACATCGGTCCCAGTCAGCGGGTTCTCGAGGCCGGAGTGGGATCAGGTGCTCTCTCGATGGCCGTGCTCCGGGCCGGCGCCTCGGTCCTCGGCTATGAGATCCGCGAAGACTTCGCCAACCGCGCCCGGTCGAATGTGGCCGGGCTCCTCGGGCCCGACGCGGACTACCACGTGGAGTTGCGGGACGTGACCGAGGGCATCGACGAAACGGATCTCGATCGGGTCCTCCTCGACCTCCCCGAGCCCTGGCGGGTGTTACCCCACGCAAGGACCGCTCTTCGTTCTGGGGGGATCCTGCTCGCCTACCTTCCCACCATCAATCAGACGGCCCAGCTGCGCGGCGCGCTCGACGACGGGCCCTGGGGTATGGCCGACACGGTCGAGATCCTGCGACGGACCTGGCACGTCGAGGCCCGCTCGGTGCGTCCAGACCATCGCATGGTCGGACACACCGGGTTCCTCACCACAGCCCGGCGGTTGGTGGGCTAGCGATCTCGCCGTTCGGGACCAGCTCTCGCGGCCCGTGCGACGTCGTCGAGAAGGGCCCGCTCAGTCCCGTTCGATGAAGATGCACTCGCCGGGGCACTCCTCGGCCGCCTCGACCACCGCGTCGTCGAGGTCGTCGGGCACGAGGGCCATACCGGCCGAACCCCCCGGCTCATTCTTCACGTCCTCGCCGTCTTTGACGTAGGCCAGACCATCGTCGAGCAGGGTGAACACGGCTGGGGCGATCTCCTCGCAGAGACCGTCGCCGGTACACAGATCCTGGTCGATCCAGACCTTCATGCGCCTTCTTTCTTGTGCTCGGTCGTCGGCTGAGTTCTCGCCCGCTGTTCTGTCACCCGTTTCGGCCGGTCTGACCGTAACGAGCGGGGAGCGCGGGTTGCCAACTCGGCCTCAGGCCCCGTTCAGCGGGCCTCTCCAGAGTAGTACGGGTGCGCCTCCAACTAGGACCGCAGGGGCGAACTGGGCGGTTCCCCGACGCCCCGATACCCCCCGGCGAGTGCGCAGCGCTCTAGGCGAACCGCCGGTTGGCGTCGCGCACTGAGCAACGGAGCCCGGTATGGTGGCCAGAGGTGGCCACAGAAGAGGTGATCCCGACGGCTGATCCCGAAGAGCGCGATGGCGCAAACGACACGGGTGCGGACCTCGAGGTTCTCCGCGTCCGACTGGAAGAGACCGAAGAAGAGGAAAAAGCGCTCCGCCGCCGCTTGCAGGAGAGCCCCGGGCGGGTCCAGGCCCTCGAGGAGCGCCTGCTCGAAACCAAAGGCCAGCTGGCCCACGCGGTCTCCCAGAACGAGAAACTGACCTTCACCCTCCAACAGGCCAAAGAGCAGCTCGCCGCACTTCGCGACGAGGTCGAGAAGCTCACCCAACCTCCTGCGGCCTACGGCACGTTCTTGGGCATCAATCCCGACGGCACGGTCGACGTGTTCTCGGGCGGTCGCAAGATGCGCGTCGCCCTGCATCCCGACATCGACCCCGGGGCCATCCAAAAGGGCAACGAAGTCGTGCTCAACGAGTCACTCAATGTCGTTTTGGTGCGCGACGGTGAGTTGGCCGGTGAGGTCGTCACCTTGAAAGAATTGCTGGAGGACGGGACGAGGGCCATCGTGTTCGCCCGGGCCGACGAGGAGCGGGTGGCCGAACTCTCCGAAGACCTGCTCGGCGTTCACCTCCGCTCGGGCGACTCGGTCCTCATGGACACCCGGACCCAACTGCTCATCGAGAAACTCCCACGCCCCGAGGTCGAAGAATTGATCCTCGAAGAAGTTCCCGACATCACCTACGCCGACGTCGGTGGTCTCGACACCCAGATCGAAGCCATCACCGACGCGGTCGAGCTGCCCTATTTGCACCGCAAGCTCTTCACCTCCTACAAGCTGCCCGCGCCAAAAGGCATCCTGCTCTACGGCCCGCCGGGTTGCGGCAAGACGCTGATTGCCAAGGCGGTGGCCAACTCCTTGGCCAAAAAGGTTGCCCAAGCCACCGGCAACACCAACATCCGCAGCTACTTCCTCAACATCAAGGGTCCCGAGTTGCTGAACAAGTACGTGGGGGAGACCGAGCGTCAGATTCGGCTCGTCTTCCAGCGGGCCCGGGAGAAGGCCGAAGAAGGCGTCCCCGTCATCGTCTTCTTCGATGAGATGGACTCGTTGTTCCGCACCCGGGGGACGGGGATCAGTTCGGACATGGAGTCGACCATCGTGCCCCAGCTATTGGCCGAGATCGACGGGGTCGAAGCCTTGCGCGACGTCATCGTGATCGGGGCGTCCAACCGCGAGGATCTCATCGACCCCGCCATTCTGCGCCCCGGGCGCCTGGACGTGAAAATCAAGATCGAACGTCCCAACGAGGAGGCGGCGGCTCAGATTTTCTCGCGCTACCTGACGGCCGACCTCCCGCTCGAACAGGTCGACGTCGAACGGCTGGGCGGGGGGGATCCGGCCAAGGCGGCCCAGGCGATGATCGAGGCGACGGTCGCCGAAATGTACCGGGCCGACGATGAGAACCAGTTCTTGGAAGTGACGTACCAAAACGGCGACAAGGAGATCCTGTTCTACCGCGACTTCGCCTCCGGGGCGATGATCGAGAACATCGTGCGACGGGCCAAGAAACTGGCCATCAAGCGAGAAATCGCCAACGAAGGAACGGGCATCCGCACCGACGACCTCTATGAGTCGATCCGCCAGGAGTACAAAGAAAATGAGGACCTCCCCAACACCACGAACCCCGACGACTGGGCCCGGATCTCGGGCAAGAAGGGGGAGCGGATCGTCTACGTGCGCACCCTGCTCAGCGAAGACCGCGATGTCCGCGGTGGCCGGTCGATCGAACGGGTCGGGACCGGCCAATACCTCTAGGCTGATCCGCCCCACAAACAGATACCACTGCGGGTACCCAGAGACCCGCAGCGATGGGCCGCAGCGACGAAGGCGCAAGGGGGTAGGGTCGGTTCGTGGCCATTCCCAAGGTCTTCGGCATTGAAACCGAGTACGGCATTCAAACGGTCGGCCCCGGCGACAATAACCCGATCGCCGCATCATCACTTCTCGTAAACGCCTACGCAGCTGAAGTAGATCGCCGGACCGGTTGGGACTTCGAAGACGAGTCTCCGGGCAACGACGCCCGGGGCTTTGCACGCGAGGGCTCGATGCCACCGGTGATCGAGACACACTTGGCCAACACGGTCCTCACCAACGGGGCGCGCTATTACGTCGACCACGCGCACCCCGAATACTCCTCTCCGGAGTGCGCCGACCCTCTCAGACTCGTGCTCTACGACAAAGCGGGCGAGGAGGTACTGCGACGTTCCATGCAGGCGGCCAGGCGGGTGTTCCCCGAAAGCCCCGAGGTTGTCGTCTACAAAAACAACTCCGACGGGAAGGGCAACTCCTACGGCTGTCATGAGAATTACCTCATGGACCGAGAGGTCCCATTCTCCAAGGTGGTGGCCGGCGTCGTCCCCCATTTCGTCTCCCGGCAGATCTACTGCGGGGCCGGCAAGGTCGGCGTCGAGACCGGAGCAATGGATCCCGATCTGGTGAAATTCCAGATTTCCCAGCGCGCCGAGTTCTTCGAAGAGGTGGTCGGGCTCGAGACCACGCTGAAACGCCCGATCGTCAACACCAGAGACGAGCCCCACGCCGACCCTCGTCGGTTCCGGCGCCTCCATGTCATCGTCGGCGACGCAAATCTCTCGGAGGTGGCGACCTTCTTGAAGGTGGGTACCACCGCCCTGCTGCTCTCCATGATCGAAGACGACATGGCGCCCAGCCGAGACCTCGTCCCGGCCGATCCGGTGCGGGCCATCCACCATGTGTCGGGCGACCTCAGCTTGACCCGGCCGATAGAGCTGGCCGACGGCTCGTCGGCCACCGCACTCGATATCCAGTGGGAGTTGTTCACCGCGGCGCGGAAATTCGCCGAGGAGAAGGGTCTGTCCACGCTCGGGAACGAGGCGGTGGCGACCGACCTGCTCGACCGGTGGGAATCGGTGCTCCACGCGCTCGAGAACGACCCCGCTTCTCTGTCCAACCAGCTCGACTGGGTGGCCAAGCACCAGGTCATGGTGGCCTATCAGGAGCGACACAATTGCGATTGGGACGACGACCGCCTGGCCGCGCTCGACCTGCAGTATCACGACCTGCGTCCGGAGCGCTCCCTCTACGCCCGGATGGGGATGGAGCGCCTGGTTGACCCCGAAGACGTGGAGCGGGCGGTGACCCAACCGCCGGCGGAGACCCGTGCCTGGTTCCGCGGGAATTGCCTGGCCCGCTGGCCCGAGGCGGTTGTCACGGCCAACTGGGATTCCTTGGTCTTTGACCTCGGTACTGACCCCCTGCGTCGCGTCCCTATGATGGATCCTCTCAAGGGGACAGCGGAGCACACTGCGGCGCTGTTGGATGCGAGCAACACCCCGGCGGAGCTGCTCGATCGACTCAGTTCGTGAGGGGACAGGGAACATGCCAGAGCGAGAACTAAAGAAAAAGAGCGTCCCAGAGCGCACCGAAGAGACGGTGGCCGACGACGCCCCCGTGACCTCTGAGCGCGGCGAGAAGCTCAAGGCCGAGCTCGACGACCTCCTCGACGAGATCGACGAGGTTCTCGAAGACAACGCCGAAGAGTTCGTCCGCAACTGCGTGCAAAAGGGCGGGCAGTAAGCCACCCGTGGGCCTTCCGATCTTTTCTCCGACCGAAGACCCCGGACCGGACTTCGTCAGCCTTCTGCGCCGCGCCGGCCTCCCGCCCATGCAACCCGGCACCGAACAGCTCTCCGTGCGCCACGCCACCACCGTCGTTGCCCTCCGCTTTACCGACGGCGTGGTCATGGCCGGGGACCGCCGGGCCACCGAAGGGCACTCGATTGCGCACCGGGCCATGGAGAAGGTGTTCCCCGCCGACCGCTACTCGGCGGTGGCCATCGCCGGGGCCGCGGGTTTCGCCGTCGAGATGGTTCGACTCTTCCAAGTCCAACTCGAGCACTACGAGAAGGTTGAAGGGGTCACCCTCAGCCTCGAGGGCAAGGCCAACCAGCTGGCCCAGATGGTCCGCCAGCATCTTCCCCTCGCCATGCAGGGCCTGGCCGTGGTCCCGCTCTTCGCCGGCTACGACCTCGCCCGCGGGTCTGGGCGGATCTTCACCCACGACGTCACCGGGGGCCATTACGAGGAGGCTGATTTCCAAGCCACCGGCTCGGGGGGGCGCGACGCGCGGACCACGATCAAACTCGGATTTCGCGAAAGCCTCTCGCGTGATGAAGCGGTCGAACTCGCCATCCAGGCCCTCTACGAGGCAGCTGACGAGGACGCCGGCACGGGCGGCCCCGACCTCGTGCGCGGAATCTACCCGCTGGTCGCGGTGGTGACGGCCGACGGCTACCTCCAAGCCGACGAAGACGAGGTGGCGGAGCACTTCGCCACATTGATCGACCGCAAACGGACTGAACGCGAAGCCTTCGGCGCCCCAAACCGTGGAGGTGAGCCCGCATGACCATGCCCTACTACGTAGCGCCAGAACAGGTCATGAAGGACCGGGCCGAATACGCTCAGAAGGGGATCGCCCGGGGCCGTTCTTTGGTCGCGACCACCTACGCCGAGGGCGTCTTGATGGTGGCGGAGAACCCTTCTCGTTCTCTGCACAAGATCAGCGAGATCTATGACCGGATCGCTTTCGGCGGGGTCGGGAAGTACAACGAGTACGACCAACTACGCGTCGCCGGAGTCCGCCACGCAGACACCAAAGGCTTCGCCTTCAGCCGCGAAGACGTCGACGCTCGCTCGTTGGCGAACCTGTACGCCCAGTTTCTCGGCAACGTCTTCACCCATGAAATGAAGCCCTTGGAGGTCGAGATCCTGGTCGCCGAGCTCGGGGCCGACGGGCGGCCCGATCAGCTGTACCACATTGCCTATGAGGGCACCATCACCGATGAGGATCGTTTCGCTGTTCTCGGGGGCGACGCCGAGACCATCGCCGCCCGGGTGAATGAGGGATGGCAAGCCGACCGGGATCTGCGCGGTGCGCTCGGGGCCGCCGTCGGGGCCCTGGCCGGGCCTGAGCGCACTCTGGGGGCCGATGATCTCGAAGTTGCTGTTCTTTCTCGGGACAACGGACGGCGGACCTTTCGACGCATCACCGACGAGATGCTGGCCGAGCTCTTGGGGCCGGCCCCGTCGGCCACAGGACGCTCACGGGCCACCCGGAAGGGCTCGGCGGTTGCCGCGGCCAAGCGGGTCGGTACCGCCGAGACGACCGAAGGCCCGGGCGGCCAAGCGTCCGATGAGGCAGCCGTGACCGGCGGCGACAGCGGGAGCCCGGGGGACGACAAGTAGCAGTTCGCGCCGGGCGTCAACCGAATCGGCGGCCGCCAGCACTACGGTGGCCAAATGGATAGGCGCATCTTCGGACTCGAGAACGAGTACGGGGTCACGTTCACTCTGCGGGGTCAGCGCCGATTGAGCCCAGACGAGGTGGCTCGCTACCTCTTTCGCCGGGTGGTCAGCTGGGGTCGTTCGTCGAACGTCTTTTTGGAAAACGGGGCCCGCCTCTACCTCGACGTCGGGAGTCACCCCGAGTACGCGACACCCGAGTGCGACCGCATCGCCGATCTCGTGACCCATGACAAAGCCGGGGAGTGGATCCTCTCCCAGCTCGTGACCGGAGCCCAGTCCCGTCTGCGCGAGGAGGGCATCCGCGGCGACGTCTACCTCTTCAAGAACAACACCGACTCAGCAGGGAACTCTTACGGGTGCCACGAGAATTACCTGACCGAGCGCAACGACGACTTCAACCGCTACACCGAGGTGCTCATTCCGTTCCTCGTGAGCCGCCAGATCTTCGCCGGTGCCGGCAAGGTGCTCCAGACGGCCCGCGGGGCGGTCTACTGCATCAGCCAACGAGCCGAGCACATCTGGGAGGGAGTGTCGTCGGCGACGACCCGCAGCCGCCCGATCATCAATACCCGTGACGAGCCGCACGCCGACGCCGAGCGGTTCCGCCGTCTGCACGTGATCGTCGGTGACTCCAACATGAGCGAGTACGCCACCTTCCTCAAGGTCGGGACGACCAGCATCCTTCTCTCGATGCTCGAGGACTCGAGCACGGTGCTGCGGGACCTGACCCTCGAGAACCCCATCCGGGCCATCCGCGAGATCAGTCATGACGTCACCTGCCAGCGCCGCGTGCGCCTGGCCAACGGGCGCGAGATGCGGGCGCTCGACATTCAGGCCGAGTACCTCGAGCGCGCCCTCAAATATCGGGACCGCCGAGGCCTGTCTCTCGAAGAGGATCGAGCGCTCGACATGTGGGAGTACTGCCTGAAGGGCCTCGAATCCGATCCCCTGTCGCTATGGCGCGAGTGTGACTGGGTGGCCAAGTACCGACTCGTCGACGAGGTGCGCAAGCGCCACGATGTGCCCTTGTCCCACCCCAAGGTGGCAATGGTCGACCTCATGTACCACGACGTCGACCGCTCGAGAGGACTGTTCTACAAGTTGCAGCAGCGTGACCAGGTCGAGCGGACCACCACTGACGCCGATATTGCCACCGCGATGACCCAACCGCCCCAGACGACTCGGGCGCGCCTACGCGGTGCGTTTGTTCGCCGGGCCAAAGAACGCCGCCGTGACTTCACCGTCGACTGGGTGCACCTGAAACTCAACGACCAGGCGCAGCGGACCGTATTGCTGAAGGACCCCTTCCGCTCCCACGACGACCGGGTGGAGCGGCTGATCGCTTCGCTCTGAGAGGCCCGGCTATTCTCGCCGTCCCGTGAGCCCCGATACTCGGCCCGTGATCGACGGGCTCTCATCAACGCCACCGAACAGGCCCCCGTCGCGGCCAGCACTGGCGCAGTGACCGCCGAGGAGGGACACCGGGGAGAAGGGGACGACGATGCCCGGACCGACGACGCACCGGCTTGGCACCCGAGCGGGCGCCGGCGCCTGGTCGAATGGGGCGTCCTACTTCTCGTGGCCCTGTTGGTGGCCTTTGTCGGGCGCGCCTACGTCGCCCAGAGCTTCTACATCCCTTCGGGCTCGATGGAACCGACCCTCCAGGTCGGCGATCGGATCGTCGTCGACAAGCTCAGCTACCACCTCCACGGGGTGCACCGGGGCGACATCGTGGTTTTTCGCCGTCCGCCGGCCGAGAACTGCGACCCCGGGGGCCCCCAGGTGCCTGACCTCGTCAAGAGAGTGATCGGTCTCCCTGGCGAGCGCATCTCAGGAAGCGATGGTCGGGTCGATATCAACGGGCGCCCGCTGGCCGAGCCCTGGCTCCCCAAGTCCGATTCGACGTCGCCGTTCTCAGCCATCACGATCCCCAAAGGGGACTACTTCATGATGGGCGACAACCGGGGCGATTCGTGTGACAGCCGCTACTGGGGTCCATTGCCTCGGTCCTACATCGTCGGACGGGTGGTCCTGCGGATCTGGCCGCTCTCCCACCTCGGTGTGTTCTGAGCCCGCTCACCCGCCGGCCGCTCGGGACGGCTTCAGGCGGAACCGGGCGGCACGATCACGCCTCCGACACCTTTCCAGCGCCGGGTCGGGGCGCCGGGGGGGGATCGTCGGGTCAAAGTAGGATCAGCCAGCATGCTGGATTTGAGCCCGGCGAAGCTCCTGATTGTGTTCATCGTGGCCGTGATTCTGCTCGGGCCCAACAAGCTCCCGCAGGTGGCCCGGCAGCTCGGCGCGGCATGGCGCCAGCTCAGCCACTTCCGTGAGCGCATGGAGGCCGAAGTGCGCGAGAACATGCCCGACCTCCCCTCCACCCAGGACATCGCCCGCCTAGCCCGGTCCCCGGTCGCCCTCCTCAACCAACTCGCCGAGATGCCCTCGACCGATGCCGACCGGTTGGTCGCCGACCCCGAAGCCGACGACGTGCACGACAACGGGAGCGGGGGGACGACAGACCTGAGCCAACAGACCTGGCCGACCGACCCGACCGTGGCCGATCCGGACGCCCCGGGCATCGCCGCACCCAAAGAGGGGTGGGGCGCCGGAGCGGCCTCGGACTCCCGGCCGCCTTTGGTTGTTCCCGATGACCCGAGCATGAACTAATCCGAACCGCCTGACCCCGAGCGACCATGGCCATCCCCCTGTTGACCCGCAAGCAGCGGTCGTCGCCCGATGCCATGACGCTGACCGAGCACCTGGGCGAATTGCGGCGCCGCGTGATCATCTCGGTGCTCGCCTTCGTCGTGGCGGCCGTGGTGGCAACGGTGTTCTACGGCCCTCTTCTGCACTTGCTCCAAGAGCCCTATTGCCGGGTGAACCCGGGCGTGAACCACTTGACGGGGGCGTCGAACTGTCAGCTGTACGTGACCGGCCCCCTCGACGGGCTCGCACTGCGCATCCAGATGGCCGCCTTCGGCGGGCTGGTGCTGGCTTCACCGGTCATCTTGTGGCAGGTGTGGCGGTTCATCACGCCCGGACTGCGAGCCAACGAGAAGAAGTACGTCATCCCCTTCGTCATCGCAGCCGTGGTGCTGTTCCTTCTCGGCTGTTCGATCGCCTACCTCGTCTTCCCCCACGCCCTGGCCTTCTTGAAGGCCGTCGGCGGCAAGAGCCTGACTCAGATCTACAACCCCAATCAGTACCTGAGTCTCATCTTGTTGATGATGGTGCTCTTTGGCATAACCTTCGAGTTCCCCGTTATCCTTGTCGCCCTCCAACTGGCCCGGGTGGTCACACCGGCTAAATTGCTCAGCTGGTGGCGCTGGGCCGTCATTGCGATCACGGTGGTGGCCGCGGTCTTTACCCCGAGCTCGGATCCCTTCTCGATGCTGGCACTCGCCGTCCCTTTGGTCTTTTTCTATTTCGTGGCCATCCTGATCGGAAAGATCTTCAGGCGTTGAGCGACTCGGCCCCGGCCCCGCCCTACGACGGGAGCAGGACGACAGCCACCGACGGCGACGGCATCCGTCGCCGGTTCACCGAACGTCTGCCGTTCCCCCTCGACTCCTTCCAGATCGAAGCCATGGACTCGCTCGACCAGGGCCGCGACGTCTTGGTCTCGGCCCCGACCGGATCTGGCAAGACGATCGTGGCGGCCTACGCGGTGCATCGGGCCCTCGCCGGTGGTGGGAAGGCCTTCTACACCGCACCCCTCAAGGCTCTTTCAAACCAGAAATTCTTGGAGCTCGGTCGCGAACATGGGGCCGAGCAGGTGGGCCTGCTGACCGGCGACACCGCCATCCGGTCCGAGGCACCGGCGGTGGTGATGACGACTGAAGTACTCCGCAACATGCTGCTGGCCGGTTCCAACCTGCTGACAAATCTGCGCACCGTCGTCCTCGACGAAGTCCACTACCTCCAAGACCCCTACCGCGGTGGGGTCTGGGAGGAGGTGATCGTTTTGTGCCCGCCCGAAGTGGTCTTCGTCTGCCTGTCGGCGACGGTGGCCAACGCCTCGGAACTCGGTGCGTGGATCCGATCGGTGCGCGGGGCCACCGACGTCGTGGTCGAACGCCGCCGCCCAGTGACGCTTCGCCACCTGTTTGCCATGCACCGCCGAGACCACGACGAGACCGGGCTTATCCCGCTGCTCACCGAGGGGCGGCCGGGGGCCGAGGGGCTCCGCCTCGACCAATCGGTTCGCCGGGCCGTCCAGGCGCGCCCACCCCAGCACTGGCGCGGCGGCGACCGACGCAGCAGCGGCTTGGCCCTGCCCTTCCGCACGCCTCGGCGGACCGAGCTCATCAGCACGCTCGACGACGCGGACCTGCTGCCGGCCATCGTCTTCATTTTCAGCCGCGCCGCCTGTGACGACGCGGTGCGCCAGTGCGTGCGGGACGGTCTCCGACTGACCGACCCGACGGAGCGGGCGGCGATCCGACGGATCGCCGAGGCCCATGTCGAGTCCCTCACCGACGACGACCTGGGCGTCCTCGGCTACGACGAATGGTTGGAGGGTCTCGAAGCGGGCATTGCCGCCCACCACGCCGGACTGGTGCCGGCATACCGCGAGGCGGTGGAGGCCTGTTTTGCCGCCGGATACCTCCGGGTGGTCTTTGCCACCGAGACTCTCTCGCTCGGAATCAACATGCCAGCCCGCACTGTGGTGATCGAACGGTTCACCAAATTCGGCGGCTCCGGGCGGGCAACCCTCACCTCGGGCGAGTACGCCCAGCTGACCGGTCGGGCGGGGAGGCGGGGGCTCGATGCCGAAGGCAACGCCGTGGTGCTCTGGTCGCCCGAGACCACCTTCGCCGAGGTGGCCCGCGTCGCGCTGGCCCCACCCCCCGATCTGCGCTCGAGCTTCCGACCCACCTATAACCTGGCGGTCAACTTGGTGCGTCGCTTCGACCGCCCGCGGGCGCTCGAGGTGTTGCGGCGCTCCTTCGCCCAGTGGCAGGCCACTTCCCAACCCCACGGCCGGGACCTTCTCGTCGACCACCTCGGGCGCCGCCTGTCCGTCCTCGAAGAGCTGGGCTATGTCGACCAATGGCGCCTGACCGAATCGGGGGCTCGGCTTTCGCGGATCTACCACGAGGCCGATCTGTTGATGGCCGAGGCGGCCGTCGGCGACACCCTCGTGGGTGCCGAGCCCGCGGTCATCGCCGGGGTCCTCTCCTCTCTCATCTTCGAGCGGCGGCGGGCCCGCCGGACTCCCGGCGGCGGATCCCACCGCCCACGGACCGAGCGCCGATCCTCGGAACGCCGGGCCAAGCGCGGCGGGGATCGCCTCGGAGAGGGTCGCCGGGCCGAGCTGGCCGAGCGCCTGGACCTGCTTTCGGCCCAGGCCGAACGGATCCGGACCCTAGAAGAGGTACACCTCGTGCCCCGCACCCGCCAGCCCGAGCCCGGCCTGGCCGGAGCGGTAACCGCCTGGGCCCGGGGGGCGCCCTTTTCGACGGTGCTCGAGGTGGCGGCCCACGACGTGGGCGAGATCGCCCCGGGTGACTTCGTGCGGACGATCAAACAGCTGGCTGACCTGGCCGGCCAGCTCGCACTGGTCTCACCGGATCCGGGGACGGCCGCCGCGGCACGGGCCGTGGTCGCCATGTTGTGGCGTGACGTGGTCGCAGCGGGGACCCCGTCGGGATCCGCCACCGGCGACACAGCCCAGTTCTAAGGTGGACCGGGCATGTTCCCCTACGGAGAGGAGACGTTCACCGCCGAAGAGGCGGCCATCCTCCGTCGGTATGTGACCAACCTCGATCAGCCGGTCTTTGCCCTGGTCAACCTGCCCGAAGTGGTCAAAGGGGCCCTCTTCGCCCGGTACTCGCGATCGCCAAAGAGCCTGCGACGGCTCTTCCTCGACGAGTTCGTCGGCGATCTCGACATCTCCGGTGACGCCTCGGTCGATGCCACGGTCGGGCTCAAGCGGGCAGAAGAGCTCTATGAGCGTGTGTTCTTCGAGTACGGCGACGACTCGGTGGCCCAGCTCGGTGGCGTCCACCTGGCCTGCGAACAGGCGTCCAACGTCCTCACCAAGGTGCTCGAGCGGGGCCGCCTCATGGCGTACCTCGAGCAGTCGACCCGCTACATCGGCTACGACTCCCGGCTTCCGAACGGCCTCTACCGCTACTTCCGGCCGCCCGAGATTCTCGATTCACCCCTTGGTGCCCGCTACGTCGGCGACATGGACCGCATGTTCGACACCTACGCCGAACTCCTGCCTCAGCTGGTGGCCTGGCTGACGGCGCGACACCCGCGCCAAGGGGGTGACTCGGACTTTGTGCACCGCCAGGCCATAAAGGCCAAAGCGCTCGACGCCCTGCGCGGGCTTCTCCCGGCGTCTTCGGTCTCGAACGTCGGCATCTACGGCACCGGCCAGTCCTATGAGCTCCTCCTGCTGCGCATGCGCGCCCACCCCCTGCCCGAGGCCCGCCACTACTCCGAGATGATGCTGACCGAACTGCGCAAGGTGATCCCGTCGTTCCTCCAGCGCGTCGACTTGCCAGATCGCGGGGGGGAATGGTCGTCCTATCTCGCCCAGACCCGTGACGGGCCGGCCCGGATCGTCGAGCGGCTCTGGCCAGATGCGACCGCGCCGAGCAAACCCGAGGGGGCCGGTGCCGGGGTGCTATTGCTCGACTTCGACCCCGAAGGAGAGGACAATGTGCTGGCGGCCATCTGCTTCCCCCACAGCACCTTTTCTGAGACCGAGGCCCTGCGTCGGGTCCGCCAGCTCACGGCCGATGACCGCGTGGCGCTGCTGGCCGCCTACATCGGAGACCGGAAGAACCGGCGCCACCGGCCCGGTCGCGCCTTCGAACGAACCGACTACCGGTTCGAGGTGGTCACCGACTACGGCGCCTTCCGTGACCTGCAGCGTCATCGCCTCTTGACTATCGAATGGCAGCCGTTGACGACCGCACTCGGTTTCGACCTCCCCGAGATTGTCGAAGAGGCCGGGCTCACAGAGCGGTTCGTCGAATCGATGGCCCGTTCACGCGATCTGCACGCAACATTGGCCGAGGCCTTCCCGGCTCAGGCCCCCTACGCCGTGTCGCTGGCCTTCCACATCCGTTATGTGATGCAGATGAATGCCCGCGAAGCCCTCCACCTCATCGAGCTTCGCTCGGGTCCTCAGGGTCACCCGGCCTACCGACGGGTGGCCCAGCAGATGCACCGGGCGATCGCCGATGTGGCCGGTCACCGGGCTATTGCCGCGGCGATGGTGCACGTCGATCATGGCTCGACCGACCTCGAGCGATTGGACGCGGAGCGGCGCGCCGAGTCCCGCCGGAGTTCGCGGGGCCAACAAAAAGACCCGGGGAAATCCGCGACATCGTGACCAGGGAGAACCGGGAACGCCCCTGGTCACCGCTCGCCGAACGCGGTTGACGACCCTCCCCCCGACCTGCGTATCGTACGCCCAGTCCCACACGCCCCAAGGGGCCGGCGGCCGGCCCTCAGGCCTGCGCCACCCGGAGGGGGGGATGCTGTGAGAGGCGGAGGAAGGCCCGGGGGTTCGAGTAGAGAACTTCCCGCCCGTCAGGCGAAGTCCTGAGGAGTGGGCGAGATGGCCCCAAAGACCCCCGGGCCCAACCGCCTTTGTTGTTCGGCCCACCGGCCGATCATCTGCACCGCCGAGGGCGTGGTCCGACCGGCGGCCCCCACCTGGGCTTTCGGTTGGGCTCAAGAACGCTCGACCCCGCGCCGGAAACGTATATGCTCCCGCGGCAAATCCCCACCGGAAGGCGGCCATGCCAGCAGATGACCTCGACGACGTTGCAGCGCCCGAGGACCTCGAGGACCTCGAGGAGGACGTTCTCGAAATCGATGATGTCGACGTAGACACCGACGACGACCTCGCCGACCCACTCATAGAGGACGATCTCGTGGTCGAGGACGTCCTCGTCGACGAGGAGCTCGCGAGCGCCCCCGAGGCGGCCCCTGAGACCACCCCTGCCGTCGCCGAGCGGGCCGCCGAGGAGGGCGAGGACGAAGAGGAGGAGGAGCCCGACGACGAGGACGTCGAGGCCAGCCTTGACGTGATCTTGAAGGAGCGCCTCGTCGTCGAAGACGAAGTGGTCGAAGACGAGGAGCTGACCGAGGTCGACGACCGCTCGGGGGAGACGGAGCGGGTACGCCCCAAGCAGCCCGACGAGTTCGTCTGCCGGTCCTGCTTCCTCGTCAAACACCCAAGCCAACTCGCCGACAAAAAGAAGATGCTCTGCCGGGACTGTGTCTGAGGGCCCGGACGACACGGGACGTTCGACGCCCGGGGCCCTCGGGCCCGCCCCTGTCCAAGCGGCGGGCGCGACCGGGGCCAACGCGCGTGACGGTGTGACGGCCGAGGACAAGACCCTTGCGCAACGGACCCTCGACCTATTGGTGTTCGCGCCGACCGGTCTGGTCGTGACTGCCATCGAGGACCTCCCGGGGTTCGCGGCCAGGGGCCG
>Ga0182024_10010493_pt1 | contig 18855 bp, 15 predicted proteins | sample P32metaG_FD_120480 | JGI IMG/M metagenome (GOLD analysis project Ga0182024, IMG submission 120480) | Permafrost microbial communities from Stordalen Mire, Sweden - P3-2 metaG (Illumina Assembly) | ecosystem: Environmental > Terrestrial > Soil > Wetlands > Permafrost | place: Sweden: Stordalen... | reverse complement strand
GTGCTCGACGGCCTCGGCTTCAAGAAGGAGGATTGGACGCGCCGCACCGAGCATTTCTCCGGCGGCTGGCAGATGCGTATCGCGCTCGCGAAACTGCTGCTCGAAAAGCCCAACATGTTACTGCTCGACGAGCCCACCAATCACCTTGATCTCGAAGCGCGCAACTGGCTCGAATCGTATCTCGCGAATTATCCTTTCGCCTGCATCCTGATTTCGCACGACCGCTATTTTCTCGACGTCACCGTCAATCGCACCGTCGAAATCTGGAATAAGCGGGTCCAGTTCTACACCGGCAACTACGAATCCTACCTGACGCAGAAAGAAGAGCGTCGCGCGACCCTGGTCGCCGCGTACAAGCACCAGCGCGATCGCATCGAGCAGCTCGAAGCATTCATCAATCGCTTCCGGGCCACGGCGACCAAAGCGAAACAGGTGCAATCGCGCATCAAGGAACTGGACAAGATCGAGCGCATCGAAGTTCCGCCCGACGAGCAGACCATCCATTTCAAGTTTCCGCAGCCGAAGCTGAGCGGCCGCATCGCCGCCGAGTTCAAGGACGTCTCGAAGAGCTATGGAGAGAAGCACGTGTTCAGCGGCGCGAGCTTTATCATCGAGCGCGGTGATCGCATTGCGCTCGTGGGCGTGAACGGCGCGGGAAAATCGACCATGATCAAGCTGCTCGCCGGCGCCGAACCGCTGACGTCGGGCGCTTATACGCTGGGCCACAACGCGCTGCCGGATTATTTCGCGCAAGATCAATATAAGGAATTGGACCCGAACGCACGCATGCTCGACGACCTGAGCGGCGCCGCGCCCAAATCCACGATGACGCAACTTCGTACTTTGCTCGGCTGCTTCCTGTTCAGCGACGACGAAGTCTTCAAGAAGATCGGCGTGCTTTCGGGCGGCGAGCGCAATCGCTACGCGCTCGCGCGCATGCTGCTCGCGCCGTCAAATTTTCTGCTGCTCGACGAGCCGACCAATCACCTCGATATGCGCGCGAAAGACGTTCTGCTCGAGTCGCTGCGCGGCTACACCGGAACGGTCGTCTTCGTTTCGCACGATCGCTATTTCATCGACAATCTCGCGACCCGCGTCTTTGAAATCGAAGACGGCCACGTGCACGTGTATCCGGGAAATTACGAAGACTATTTGTGGCGCAAGTCCGGCGGCGCATCGCCGATTGTTTCCGGGGTTGAGCGCGCATCCGCGCCCGCCGCGCACGGGACCCGCGCTGAACCCCAGGAAGCCAAGAAACGCGTCAATCCGATGAAGCTCGAAAAGCTGAAGACACGATTGAAGGAAGTCGAGCAGCGCGTAGCGCGCCTGGAATCGGAGATCCAGAAGCACGAGGCGTCGCTCGCCGATTTCAAAAGCGTCGAAGAAACGATGCTAGTATCGGCCGCGCTCGAAGGCCGCCGCAAGGAACTCGCGCAGAGCGAAGCCGAATGGGAAGAGTTATCCTCGCAGATGGAAGCGATCGCCTAATTGGAGATCGTGCGCGGCGTCAAAGTTTCATGAAATCTGCGAGTCTAGAACCGGCATGGCTCGCCGTGCTGCTCGCGAGTTGCGCGCTCGCGCAACCCGCTAGGCCTGCGTTCGAAGAGGCGTCCATCAAACCCTCGCCGCCCGACCAGCAGTGTGGCATGGTTCAGCCGATGCCGGGTGGAGGGCTGCGCGTTGAATGTCTCAGCCTCCGGACGATCATCACTTGGGCGTACCAGATTCAGAACTATCAGCTCTCCGGCGGACCGGCCTGGGCGGAGAACGAGCGCTGGAATATTATGGCCAAAGCCCCAGGGCCGGCCGATGCAGGCGCGCCGCTCGAATACGAGAAGATGTCCGACACGCGGCGCACGCGCATGATGGACGTGGTTCGCCTTCGCACGCAAGCACTGCTGGCCGAGCGTTTTCAGCTCACGCTGCGCCGCGAATCGCGCGAACAGACCATCTATGCACTGACCATCGCGAAGAACGGCCCCAAACTCAAGGAATCGACCGATCAATCGCGCTCGGGTTTTCTCCGGCGCGGCCGGGGCCGGATCGAGGGCGGGGGCGCGCAGATGGATACGCTTGCGCAATTCCTCGCCGTCGATCTGCTGCGCCCCCTGATCGACCGTACCGGACTCGCCGCGCATTACGACTTCAAGCTCGATTGGACGCCCGACCGTCCGGCTGCGTCCGACTCAGGAAAGGAACCGGGAGCGGATACGGCCGGCCCGACGCTCTTTACAGCGATCCAGGAACAGCTTGGACTGCGCCTCGAATCACAGAAAGGGCCAGTCGAGATGCTGGTGATCGAGCGCGCGGAAAAGCCCGAAAACTGACGTTGTCGGTGGTTCGCTAATTGTTCGAGATCATCAGCGACGGCGACGTTGGGGTCGCGTGTGTCTGCGCGAAGTAGGTTTGGAGGCCGAGGTTCTTGTAGACCTCGCCCGCGACGCCGGAAGCCGCCGGGCCGCTCACCGCGCCTCCGCCCGTCAGCAGGACCACCACCACCAGATGATTGTTTCCGACTTCGGTAAATGAACCGAACCAGCCGAGGTGTGTCGGCGTGCGCGTATCCGTGCAGGTTCCGGTCTTACCGTAAATCGGCTCGTTCGGATCGAATCCGATGCGCCGCGCGGTTCCATACTCCACCGCGCCCATCATTCCAGGCTTGATCTCCGGAATCCACGATTCGATATCCAGACGCCGCTTCACGCGCGGCGTCAACGCCTGCGCCTCCTGCTGCGACTTCGGATATTGCAAGTAGTACAACGTCCCGCCGTTCGCCACTGCGCCCATCAGCGCCGCGAATTCGAGAGGCGTCAGCGTGATTCCGTCGCCGAAGCTGGTCATCATTCCCATCCCGCTCTTGGGCGTCGCGTCCGGCAGAATCCCCGGCTGCTCTCCTGCAATATCGAGCCCGGCTTTTTCGCCCAGCCCGAACAGTCTCGCATAGTAGCTCATCCGATCGAAGCCCAGCCGCTGCCCCAGGCTCGCGAAATACTGGTTATTCGATTTGGCGAGCGCCGTGGTCATGTCGAAGGTGGTGCGCCCGTAGACGCGAATCAGCGTCTGCCGGTCGATCACGCCTTCGCTCAACGCCGCCAGGGCGACCGGCACCTTCACGGTCGAGCACGGCTGATACCCGTTCTTGAGCGCGAGCTTCTGATTGACGATCGTCAGCACCCGTCCGGTTTCGGGCTGCGTCACCACCACCGTTCCGTTCAGCGGACCGAGCGCGTCCACCGCGGCGCGCCTCACTGCCAGATCCTCGCCGTCGATGAAATCGCCCTCCGTCGAATCGGCGTAGGTGGGCACGCGCCAGGGCCCTCTCGAAATCTTCTTGGTCGCGCGGGCCTTTTTCGCAAACGGCTTGGCAGATGCGGCACTGGCAATCCGCGGCGACCTGACCGTGGCCGTCCTGACGTTCAGGGCGACCGCGCTCCTAGATGCCGCGCGCACCGATGCCGCGCGCGCCGGTTTTTTCTTTTTTGCAGGCACCGCGGCATTGACCAAGGTCGATCCGAGGGCCAAAATAGCGAAGAGGACAAAGAACCGTAAAGCTATGCAGGACCGGGTTTTGAGAGGCAAAGCTTCTCCCTCTACTTTAGGATTTAAGGCGGAACACGATCCGAACAGGAACTTAAGTATTGTGCAGGATACAATCATACTACGTCAAGGACTTTCTGGGCGCCCTGCGGACGGCCATATCTACTAATCGGCCGTCTAAACCGCGAGCAACAGCTTCCCGGTCGTTTTCCGACCCTCCAGATCACGGTGCGCCTGCGCTGCCTCGGCCAGCGGATACGCACGCTCAATCAGCAGCGAAAGCTTTTTTTCCTCGAGCCATCGGAAAAGATCGCCCGTGCGCCATTCGAGCTCCTGACGCGTCGCGATATAGTTCGCAAGCGACGGCCGCGTCAGAAACAGCGACCCCTTCTGCGTCAACAGGAGCGGCTGGATCGCCGGCGCCGGCCCGCTCGCATTGCCGAACGAAACCATCATGCCGCGCGGCTTCAGCGAATCGATGCTTTTTGCAAAAGTATCCGCGCCCACCGAGTCGTACACCACGTCGACGCCGGTGCCCGCGGTCAGCAACCGGGTTTCGTCCGCGAAATCGCGCTCGCGATAGAGAATCGTCTCGTCAGCGCCGGCTTCGTGCGCGATCTTGGCTTTCGCAGCGGATCCCGCCGTCGCGATGACGCGCGCGCCGGCCATTTTCGCCATTTGGACGATCAGCCTTCCGGTTCCGCCCGCCGCGGCGTGCACCAGCGCGACCTGCCCTGCCTTCAACGGAAATGTCGAATGCGTCAGATAATGCGCCGTCATGCCTTGCAGCATCACCGCCGCCGCGTCATTGAACGAAACATCCTCGGGGATCTTGACGAGCTGAGCTTCGGGCACGGCCGCGTACTCCGCATACGATCCGCGTGTCATCGCCCACGCCACGCGATCGCCGGGCTTCAGATTCTTCAATCCCTCGCCCGATTCCACCACGCCCGCGCCTTCCGATCCGAGAATCGCGGGCATCGGCAGCTTGTACAAACCAGTCCGATGGTACGTGTCGATGAAATTCACGCCGGTCGCGGCGATCTTGACAAGCGCCTGCCCGGCGGCCGGCTCGGGCTTCGGCTGCTCGCCGAATTTGAGCACCTCGGGGCCGCCGGTCTGTTCGATGTAAACGGCTTTCATATGGTCCTCAATTTCCTCCGTAGATGTACGAATCCGGCATAAACCATCAGGTAGGCGAGCATCACCGGGAAAAATATCAGCCGCGCGATGGTCGGGATCGCCGCGCCGCCCGTCAGCCCGGCGCGGAACAGCATGAAGTGGAGCATGATCCGCCAGCGCTCCCAATGCATCCAGAAGTAATCGCAATTTTCGTTCAGCACGAAAACCTTGGCCCGGAGGCGCGCGGCGAGCACCCATTTCCACTTGGCCATGATCGGCTCGCCTGAGCAGATGATTCCGGCGACAGTATACCCGCCCGCCGCAAGCTCGGCGTACAAACGTTTGCGCCCTGGGAGGCCGCGGTAATCGTTGACGTTAAAAACCGCGCCGTCGCGAAACCCTGCCGGCGCGCCCGCGTAGCAGGTCACCAGGTCCATCCGGATCTGCTCGCCGTGAGTTTCGTAGAGGGTGGGAATCAGCCGCTCGAACAAATGCCGCGATCCGCTTTCGATCAACAGAACTTTGGTGAACGGGGGAATCGTGCGGGTGAAGAAGTCGCGCAAGTACTCATTCTACGGGCATCGACAGTCAAAAGGGCAGTCGATCCTGTTCCCCGCCTTCGGATTCCTTGACCGCCTTCTTGAAGCTTGCCGAGTCTACCAACGGAATCTTCGGTTGCTTGCCGCTGAACAGTTCTTCGATGGTGAGGATTTGTATTTTGGGATACTTTCCGTACAACGTTTCGTAATATCCGGCCTTGACCGCTTCCGTTCGCATCGGCCCTGTCGATTCGGCAAGCGTGATGAACACGCCGATCCGGGCATTCTCGCGATCCACGACATGCGCCAGGTCGCGGACCATTGCGACATTCACGTTGTCGCCGCCCTTGACCGAAACGATCGCCTTTTCGGTGGTCTTGCCTTCCGGCTTGAAGTAGATGAGGCCGTCAATGCCGGAGTCCGCGCCTTTCTTCTTTCCGCCGAAGGGGACCGCGTTCACCAGCGAGACTGCCCACCACTGGAACTGATACTTGTTCTGAGCCGCCAGCGCCCGGGCGCCTTCCAGATCCTTCGGCGTGCCATGGACCTCATATTTGATGCCTGGGAAGGCATCGTTAAGACGTTTTTCAATCAGCGAGATCGCGAGATGAGTGATATCAATGCCGATCCATTCACGCTTGAGCTTTTGCGCGGCATGAACCGCGGTTCCACATCCGCAAAACGGATCAAGAACCACGTCCCCTTCGTTTGAGCTCGCGGCTACGATTCGCTCAAGCAGCGCCAGCGGCTTTTGCGTCGGGTAGCCAAGCGACTCTCCTCCTGAAGCCGGAAAGATGTCATCCCAATCGTTCTGCAGAGAAACCCCTGGCATCTCATCGAGGTAACGCTTGTAGTTCGGCATCCCTGACTCCGAGTAGACGATGCGTCCTTGTTCTGAGTACCCGTGCATATTCTCCTTGGAGTATGCCCAGATGCGCTTTCCATAAGGAAGCACGCCCTTGTACTGCCAGCCGGGTTTCGGCTCCAGATATGAGCCGTCGGTATCGGCGACCCAGTCGCCACCTGCAGGCCGTTTGACGCGCCACTCGTAGCGCGTATCGCCGCCAGCTTTCGCCGCCGTCAGGTCCCCTTTTCTATAGCGGCGCCCAGAGCTGTCGGTGAACCGATACATCTCGTCGGTGTAGCTGGGATCGTACCCGCTGTATTGCGGATTCCAAGCCCACGCCTTGCTCTTCGTATAAAAGAGAATCACGTCCCTGACGTTTCCGAATCTCTTGCTCCCTTGCTTCGTATCGTTATGAGCCGCGGACCGTCTCCAAGAAATTTCGTTCTTGTAGTTCGTCGCCCCAAACACACCGTCCATCAGGGTTTTTAGATAATGACTCGCCGTAGGATCGCAGTGTAGATAAATGCTACCAGTCGGCTTCAGGACGCGGTGCAGTTCCAGCAGACGAACCGCCATCATCGTGAGGTAGGCCATCATGTCGTTTTCTCTCAGAAACGACCGAAGGGCGCGCAGCATCTCGGCGGCGGCGGCGCAGCCGCCACCCATAACCTCATCAAACGCCTGCTCGGCGTGATCGTTCCAGTGCCACGTGTCTAGGAATGCCTCAATCTGCGCTTGGGACCGCTCCCCAGATGTGCCGCGAAAGAGTACATTGTAGTTGGCTTGGCTATTGAAGGGTGGATCAAGATAAATCAAATCCACGCTTTCGCGTTCGATTTCATTCCGCAGGACGGCGAGGTTGTCGCCGTAGTAGAGCTTGTTCAATCTGTCCAGAGTACCAACTCTCCTGGTCCAGTAGTAGCCTGAGAGGCCGAGCCTTCTCTATCGAATTTGGCCTTACACGGTTGCGACGCTCCCGTCCGGCATCCGTACACTACGGCCGCTCGTCCCGTGGTCCGCAACATTCGTCCCAAGATCCTTTCTTTCACGCCTCGACCGCTGCAAAATATACTCATGAAACTCGCTCTCGCGCTAATCCTGACAACTCCCGTCTGGTGCGGCTCGCCGGCTGAGCCGATCACTCCCGCCAACGTCTCGCGCGTCAAGATCGCCTGGATCTATGACACCGGCGAATCGCCAAACGTCTTCGAGGCCAAGCCTTCCCACTTCGAAGCCATGCCGGCGTATGCGGATGGCAAGCTGTATCTGTCGACACCCGCCGGACTCGTAATCGCCCTCGACGCCGAAACCGGCCGCGAAATCTGGAAGCGCGATCTTCACGTTTTTCGCGATTGGGATTACAGCGAGCCCACCACGCGCGGCGTCACCCTCGCCGGGAACATAATTTATGCCGCGACCACCGACGCTCGTCTGGTCTGCCTCAATCGCTCGACCGGCGAACCGTGCTCCGGCTTTGGCACCTCCGGTGAAGTCGATCTTCGCGCCGGCCTTCGCCACAAGCCCGAATATTCCGGCGAATACGGCGTCAGCTCGCCGCCCGCGACTTACAAGGATCTGGTGATCACCGGCTCCTTCGTCGCCGATAACAGCCGCGCAAAAATGGCGTCGGGCGAGGTTCGCGCGTTCGATGCGAAAACCGGCGCCCTTCGCTGGACCTATCACCCATTGCCGGCAAATTCGCCGGCGGGCGCAGCCAACACGTGGTCGCGCATCACCGTCGACGACGCGAACGGTCTCGTTTTCCTTCCCACCGGCAGTGCGAGCCCCGACTATTACGGCGGCCTGCGCCCCGGAGACAATCGCGACGCCAATTCGATCGTCGTGTTGAAAGCCGCAACCGGCGAAATCGTGTGGAGCTTTCAAACCGTTCATCACGATATCTGGATTACGATGTCGCCTCGCCGCCGCTGCTTTTCCCGGGAAAGAACGGCCCCGCCGTAGCCGTCGGATCGAAGACGGGACACTTGTTTCTGTTCGACCGTCTTACGGGCAAGCCTCTTTTTCCGATCGAAGAGCGTCCCGTTCCAAAGAGCGGCACGCCCGGCGAAGAGGCGTCGCCCACCCAGCCATTTCCAACGCTGCCTCCTGCTCTGGTGCCTCAGCAGATCACCGAAAAAGATTTGTGGGGGCCGACGCCCAAGGATCTCGAAGCCTGCCGCGAAGTTTTCAAGTCGCTTCGCAACGAAGGCATCTTCACTCCGCCCAGCGTCCAGGGAAGCTTGATCGTTCCCGGAAATATCGGCGGCTTGCAGTGGGGTGGCGTGGTGTTCGATCCCGCGACGCGTCTTCTGATCGCGCCCGTGAATCGGACTCCGGCGGTGATCCGCCTGATTCCTGCGGCCGATTTTCGCGCCGCGCGCAAAGCTCATCCCGAGCGGGAGACCAGCGAACAAAAAGGGGCGCCCTACGCGATGTCGCGGGAGTGGTTCGAATCGGGGACAAACACGCCCTGCACCGCGCCGCCGTGGGGCGAGCTTGTCGCCGTCAGCCCCGACACCGGCAAGATCGAATGGCGGGTTCCTCTCGGCGGTCTCGGTCCCGATCCGCGGCACACCATCGCGGGTTCACCGAACCTGGGCGGTCCAGCGATCACCTCCGGCCTCGTGTTTATTGGCGCATCGCTCGATCACTACATCCGCGCGTTTGAGACCGCGCACGGCCGCGAAGTGTGGAAGGCGGAATTGCCGGCCAGCGCTCAGGCGACTCCGCTGATCTTCACCTCGCCGGGCGGTCGCCAGATGGTCGCGATTGCGGCGGGCGGACACGACGGGGGCGGGCGTAAACTGGATTCCAAACTGGTCGTGTTCGCGTTGCCGGACAAATGAAGCACCTCCGCCTCTACATCTTTCTCTACTTCACCGCGGCGATGGCGCTGGAGGTCGACTATCGGTGTCTCGATCGCGTGGTATGGAAGATCCCGCCGCAGTGGGGCCTGACTATCCTCGAACAGGCGACCGGATACTACTTCGCCATGGCCCTTGTGCCCGCGATCTTCTGGGTCACGCGGCGATGGCCGATTCAGTTGACGTTCGCCCGAATCGGAATACACGGAGCAGCGGCTGTGGTGCTTGCGATCGTTCACACGTCATTGATGTGGGGCTCGAGAACGATTTTGTCTCCGCTGCTCGGCCTGGGTCCCTATGATTACGGCGCGATGCCCTTGCGTTACTTTATGGAGTTTCCGCGCCAGCTCATCAACTACGCGATGTGGGTCGCGGCGTACACCATTTATCAAGACTGGCTGCGCACCAGGGATCTCGAAACCCAATTGGTCTCCGCTCGTCTCGAAAATCTGAGCCACCAGTTGCGGCCACATTTTCTATTTAACGCCCTCAACGCGGTTTCTTCCACCATGTACGAAGACCTCGGCCGCGCCGATCGCATGCTCGAACGCATCTGCGATTTTCTGCGCGCCACCCTGCGCCTGCCCGATTCGCCGATGGTGCCCGTATCTACCGAGCTCGCCCTCGCCCGTCAGTACCTCGAAGTGATGCAGGCCCGCCTCGAAGATCGCCTTCACTTCGATATTTTCTGCGACCCGGAAGCGGAATCGGTTCCCATTCCGTCGTTGCTGCTTCAGCCACTGGTCGAAAATGCGGTCGAGCATGGCCAGGATCCCGCGTCCGGCCGCCTGGATATCGCGATCGCTGTCGGAATGCATGCCCACCGCAACGGCGCCTCGATCGGCATCACCATCCGCGATCACGGCGCCGGTCTTTCGACCAACGGCGGAGGCGCGAACGGGCATGGTTTATCGAACGCCCGAAAAAGGCTCAACACGGTCTATGGCGATCGCGCCAGGTTTCGATTGAGTGGGCATCCGGACGGCGGCGCGCTGGTCGAAATCACGATTCCCGCATGATCCCAGGATTATGATCAAGGTGTTTTTGGTCGAGGACGAGCCGCCCGCCATGCGCAAGCTCGAGCGGATGGTCGCCGCCGAACCCGATCTTGAAATCAGCGGCACCGCTTCCACCTGCGCCGGCGCCGTCGCCGGAATTCTATCCGCCAATCCGCGGCTTCTGATCCTCGATATCCGCCTTCCCGACGAAACCGGATTCGAGATTCTTCAGGAGCTGGATATCGTATATCGCGCCCTTGAGCTTCAGGTGATTTTCCTGACCGCTTACGACGAATACGCCGTTGAGGCGTTCGGTGTCGCAGCGCTTGATTATTTATTGAAGCCGGTTTCGCAGGCACGCTTTTCCGAAGCGATCGGCCGTGTCCGAGAGAGAATCTCCGCGGCGATCGGCGCGCCGGAGGCGTCCCAGCCAACGCGCTACGCGCGCCGATTCCTGGTCGAGCGGCTCAAAGCCGCCTACTTTCTTCCGGTGGATGCGATCCGCCACGTCGCCGCCGATCGCAACTACGCGCTGGTGCATAGCGAGCTCGGCGAATTCGCGCTGCGCACCACCATGGACTCGCTCGAAAAGCGCCTCGATCCGGCCGAGTTCGCGCGCGTCAGCCGCAGCGCGATCGTGCGCGTCGCCGCGATTCGTGAAGTCCGCCTCAGCGAAGATCACAACTACGTGCTGGTGCTCCACTCCGGAGAAGAAGTCGCGTGCTCGAAGCGATATTGGACCGCCGCGCTTGACCGGTTGCTCTAGCTGGCTGTGTGGATCGCACACCACTACAGTCCACCCGGACCGCCGGGACTCAGCGCTCCGGGAGGCGCGAAATTCATCGCGTTGCCGCTGTCTTTGTCCGGCGCTCCCGGCGTCTTTCCCCAAGTCCAATAAAGTCCCAGATAAGCGTAGGTTTCGTTCTGGCCCGCGATCGTGTGTCCGTAACAAAACAGTAACTGGAAACCTGGATCTCGGAATTTGTAGTAACCACCGGCGTCAAGCATCGTGGCGTGTCTCGTTTGTGGCGTGGCCAAGCCTTCCGGTCCGTGATAGAAAACCTCGCTGCCGAGCGTGACCTTCTTGCCGATGTCCCGTTGCACCAGCCAGCCTGCAAATGGATAGTTGCGATAGCCGGGCGAACTTGAGAAAATCGTTTCTCCGCCGCCCCCATAAGTAGTCCACGGACCGAAACTCTTCTGTACCCACAGCGGCACTTTGTACCAGGTCTTGCCGACGCCCAAGCCTCTCGCGGCGCTGCCCGACGGAAGCTCGAACATCACGAAGGTTCCGATCATTGGACGATGCTTGTTTTCCTGAACGAACCGGTACTTGATCCCGGCTTCAATATCGCCCAGTCCCGACGTGCTCGGGCCGATGCCGGCCGGAGCGTAGCGTGGATCGTTCGAAGGCAGTATGGTCGCAATTGGAATGATGACGTGCAGGTGAACGTTGGGAAGAGCGCCCCAATTAAATTCCAGACCCGTGGCTGGATCGGTTTCGACGGGCGTGCCGTCCGACATCGTGAAGGTATAGAACTCGTAATGCCGGAAATCGATCGGTTCCGGATCGTCGGTTTGGAATGGAGGGCCGGCCACCACTCGTCCCGAACCCGCGCAAGCGAAGCCGAACAGGAGCGCAGCCGCGCGAGATAGTAGAGCACTCTTTTTCATGCAGCCTTGATCGAGGTCCCGGCTCGCTTCCATAGAGGATAGCTCAATGACGCCGTACAGATCGAGCCGAAAAGATTTCGGACGTGTCGGGGGTGGGCGACCCTGTGTGCGGATAAGATATTTGCAAAGATCGGCATGGGCGGATTTCGATAGCTTTCCCTGCCCGCGCGGGAATTCCGCGCCTCCAGATCCGCTCGCCGGTATTCTTGCCCGTACCAACCCTCGGCTCCTTGGTAGCAAGGACGATGAAAGCCGCTCATTCGTGCAGATGCGGCACTTTCTAATTGATTCGTTTCGCCGGGAGGTTCTGCCCTGCCTGGTGTAGAACAAGCTGGTTTACTACTCCGCCCGCGTCCGCCTCGAAAGTGATTTGGGCGTCCAGGACTTTAAGAAAATATTCCTTCTCGCTTTCCGCAAATAACTCCAATTTGGGTTGTCCGGTAGCCTGCGCAAAGAAGTGATCCCCATCGCGTGTGATGGTCATAACGAAATTCGGAGCCAATTCATATCGGCCCACATACTTGTCGAATACTTTCGGATCTACGGCGACCTGCTTACGCTCTTTGGGGGGAAGGAATGCGCTCCCATTCAGCAACGGCGCCTTCGTATTCAACAGGTGCAGTCCGATGTCATCGACTCCCGCGGCCGTCTCGGCATTGGCCAGGACCACTACGCCGATTCGTGTCTTGGGGTCGTAGCCGATAAACGAACGGTAACCGCCTGTGCCTCCGTTGTGCCAGATAACGGTGCCTCCCAGAGGCATGGAAAAAATGTGCCACGCCAGGGCGACATCGAGACCCGGCGCACCCGTGGGCCTTCGCACATCGAGCATTGCGGCCATGGCCGGGGCGAGCGGCGTCTTGATGTAGCCGAGATTGGCCGCGAGGAATGTCAACAGGTCATTCGCAGTGGATCGTAGCGCGCCTGCGCCAGGGAGTGCAGGAAGATCCCAGTTGGCGACCGGCTTTAGCTTGTCGTCGTGCCCGACCGCCATCCGCGCCTTCATCTCGGGCGACAAGGCGATGCTCGTACTCTTCATGTTGAGCGGAGCGGTGATGCGGGCCCGCACCATGGCTTCGTAATCCATGCCGGCGCGCAGCGTCAAAACGTGCCCGAGCAGCCCGCCTGAGAGATTGGAGTATTCATATTGTGAGCCGATATCGCGCGTCAATTCGTACGACGACAGGAATTCGTACAACTGCGCCACTGAGTAGTCCGCGTAAGGATTGGCCGGATCCTTCGGCTTCAAATTGGCCGGCAGCCGCGGCAACCCAGAGGTGTGAGTCGCGAGATCCTGTAGTGTAATCTGTTTTCCATTCCGCTGCGGCATTCTGACGCCGGCGGGCAGGTATTTGGAGACCGGGTCCGTCAGCGCCATCTGGCCTCGCTGCACCATATCGGATAGCAGCAGAGAAGTGAAAACCTTCGTCACCGAACCAATTTCAAAAACCGTGTCGCCGTCGAGAACGCGCGGGTCGCCCTTTTCGAGAGCGCCGTAACTTACTACCTTGCGTCCCTCCGGTCCGATCATTCCAACTACGATCCCGAGGCTTTGGTGGAATTCGTCGACTCGTTGCATTAATATCGCACGGATTTCGGAATCCGAAGGAATGAGGGAGCCGGCCGGAGGTTGTGCCTCGCCAATAGCCATAAACATCGTCGTTGCGACTAGATAGAAACTGCTCTTTCGTATCATGATATGTTCGCCCTCTCGATATCATTTAATTCATCGATCTCCCGCTGGAGTTCCCGCTGATCCCGCATCCTGATGACGAAGACACTTGCTATCCAGACCACCAGCAGAGTCAGGAAAGGCGTCATATTAAGGACCATTCCCCTCCTGATCCCAAGACTCAGTATGGGCACAATGAACGTCGCGATTGCGAGAACCACAGGCCCGAGAGACCACAACAGAAAGCGGGCAGAAAGGTAACGCCGCCGCTCGACCTCCCGCCGGTAAGACTCAAGACCGGTACTCGAGGCTGCGTCTCCCGCGAACGTCGCGGACCACATTCCCCGATTGAGGAAATACTGCCCGGCCAGGCTCCAGACGGTGGCGAAAATGGCGAACGCGAGTACCACTCGTGGCGCGGGACCGTTGACCTGTGCGATACCGTAACCAAAAATACCGGCACCGATGACCAACATCGGCGTGATCATCCTGCCGAGCAGGGCCCGGCGCGTCTTTGCGTGCAGTTCCTGCGTCTTCTGTCGAATCTTTTCCAATGTCATTAGGGATGGCTCCGTTGGCTGGTTTTGCCAGATTGTTTTTGGATCAGTCATGCTTGATCGCCTCCTTCGTGAAAACGCCGCGCCAGGATGTTCTTGATCCGGTGTATCTTCATGGCCACGTTCCCGGGAGATAGCCCCGTGATTTCTCCGATCGATACCGCGTCCATATCCTCGAGATAAGAGATGATGATCTGGCGATCGAGCGGTTTGAGTTGCTGAATCAACGCTGATAGCCGCGCCAGATTTCTGCGCTGATCCGCGGCAAACTGGCCTTGGTCCTTGTCAGGGAGCATTTCGAGTTCTTCCAGACTCACGAGATTTGAAAAGATCCTGCGCTCGCGGAGGACGTGCGACGCGGCAACATGGTGGGCCACGCGATAGACCCAGGTCCGCAATGAACAGCGGGAATCGTACCGCTGGAAACTCCGCCACAATTGAAAATGAATGTCCTGGCTCAGATCGCGGCGCTTTTCCGGGTCAGCTTCGTAGGCGCTCGCAAGCCTTTCGAGTGAAGAACCGTATTTGTCCGCTGCGTCTCTGAACAAGTCATCGTGGCTCGGCGCCCCGCTCGAAATGGATTCAGTTCCTCCCACACTCAAGGTAGTCGCTAGGAATCCAGGTTTCTAACACATTTGAAGAGAAATATCCGACGATATTCTCAATCTGCCGGTTCTTCGGTTTTCCGGGGGACCCTACGAGTAGCGCAGCAATGCCTTGAAGCCGAAATCCATGTGCTGTTGGATATGGCAGTGAAACAACGTCGGCCCCGGCTGGTCGGCGGTAAAGTCCACGCTGGCACGCCCATAGGTGGGCACCACCACCGTGTCCTTGATCACTCCCGACGTGGCTTTGCCATAAATCTCGGCGATCTCGAGTTGGTGGCGATGCAGGTGCAACGGATGCGCATCGTCGGTGCGGTTATGAAATGTCAGCCGGTAGCGCGCGCCCTGTTTGAGCAGAAACTCCTTCTCATGCGGATATTCTTTGCCGTTTACCGTGAAGCTGTTGAATTTGCCGGCGCCGCGCGGCACTTTTTCAAAGATCATATCCAATTGCTCGGTAGGCGCCGGATGTGACGGCGCTTTGCCGAAAATCGTATAGTCCCAAGTGGATTTGGGCGGCGCCACCCACTGCGGCGTACGGTGTTGATTGGCGTATTCGATGGCAATGCCCAAGCCCCCCTCGCGTATCGGGTCCTCGGGTGCGCCCAGGATCCAAACCCCGGGCTGGTTCATCTCGACCCAGGCATCAATGCGCTCGCCCGGACCCAGCATCAACACGTCCACGGCCGCAGGCGTGGGCACGGGATTTCCGTCGAGCGCGATCACGTTGAATTTGTGGCCGGGCAGCGCCAGATGGCGGTTTTCGATTGCGCTGGCGTTCAGAAAATGAAACAGCACGCGTTCGCCGGGCTTCACGCGGATCGGATCGCCGGCGCCGAGCGCCTTGCCGTTGATCGAATAAATATCGGCAGCTACTTCCAGCCCCACCGGCCGCGTATCCAGCACCGCCGGCTTTTCCGGTTGTGCCAGCTTAGGATCGAGATCGTCGGTATCCATCGCTGTGTTGGTGAAATAGGGTTCCCAATCGCGCAACGCCAGATAGTGTTCCTGATCGAAATTGCCGGGATTGTTCGCTCCCTCGACGATTAGAAACCCGAACATTCCGGTATAACTGCCGCGATGCAGGTCGTCCATCGACATGGTGTGGGTGTGATACCAGCGAGTGCCGGCCGGCGTGGGTGTGAACTGATACCGGCGGCTTCCGTGCGGAGGCACTACCGGGGTACCTTCCTCCTCCGATCCGTCCACATCGGAGGGAATCAGTAATCCGTGAAAATGCACAAACTCCGGCACGTCGGTGGTATTGACCACGTTCACCGTGACCGGCACGCCCTCCTTCATCCGCAGCAGCGGCCCCGGCGAAGTGCCGTTGTACCCGATGGTGCTGAGAATGCGATTGGGCGCCAATTCGACGGTGACCGGCCCGATCTCCAGCGTGAAATCGGTCTTGGCCACGTCTTGGGAGCCGGCTGGAGCCAGAAAGGATTGCGGTTGCTGGCCCACCAGCCGGTTACCGGCAGCCGCCAAACCGGCCATCTTGAGAAAGTCGCGTCTTTGCATCAGAAACGACCATGGTACCGCTCGCATCGCCTCCGACCAAACGCCGCTGTCGCGGAGCCAACGAAAGTGACGACGAACTTAAGATGAAGCTTCTCTTTGGACGTCAAATTCGGGCAGTCCGTTAGTTGAAAATCTGAGCGCTTTTCGGACGGCCCCGCCGACCACTCTGCGCCCAGCGCACAGGTAGACGGTTTGCGCGTGATGCGTCAAGGTGGCGCGTCGTTCAGCCTGAGATGGGAACCACAACAGTCTGACCATGCTGTCGTTTTTTTCACTCGAAATACCTTTTCGTTGCTCACAGGTCTGCGCAAACCGCACAGCGTGCAGTTGTGTAGGTGTAGCCGCTTTCCCGGCTCAGTTGCGGATCGGCCGAGGCCGTTTGGCGGTGCGCGCCACACCCTTTGCGCTTCTGATATGCTTCAAGAAACATTCCGAGGTAACTACACATGAAGCTGGTGCGGCCCATCTCCGGCGTTTTCCTCCTGCTTTCGCTCAGCCTGGGACTGTTTGCCCTCCAAAGAGGGGACCAGGGATTCGGCCGCCGGCAATCCCCCTACTCGTACGGCCCGCCCGTGCCCTCCGAATTTTATTGGACCCGGCTCCAGTACAATTCCAGCTACGCCAGCGGGAGCAGCTTCGCGTATCGCAGATTCAGCGGCGGTTGGTCGCAGGATTATCCCAAGGCCGACAACGATTGCCTGATCGCCCTGCGGCGTTTGACCCACATCAACTCCCCCTCACCGCTGAACGTTGCCGATCTCGATAGCGACCATCTCTTTGACTATCCCTGGATCTACGTCATCAACGTACAAAGTTGGACGTTCACCGACGAGGAAGCCAAGCGCCTGCATGACTATCTTTTGAAAGGCGGCTTCATGATGGTGGATCATTTCCACGGCACCGACGACTGGGAACATTTCATGGCCGGAATGCGTCAGGTGTTGCCCGACGCGCAAGTGGAAGATCTCAAGGATAGCGACGAGATCTATCACGTCCTCTACAACATCGACGAAAAATTTCAGATCCCCGGCGAGCAATTCGTAAACAGCGGCCGCTTGTATGAGAAGGACGGCTATGTGCCCAAGTGGCGCGCCATCCGCAATGACCGCGGGCGCATCATGGTGGCGATTTGCCACAACATGCATTTGGGCGACGCCTGGGAGTGGGCGGACAGCCCTGAGTACCCCGAGAAATTTTCCGGACTTGCTTTTCGCATCGTCCTCAACTACATTACCTACGCCATGACGCATTAAACATGAACCGCGCGCGCCTCTTTCTACAGTCCCCGAGGAGCCCCCGGGCCCATGTTCGAGTTCTTCTTTAGATACCCGCGTTCCCTATATTCACGAGGCCAATTCGCCCTCTTAGGCGCATGGCCAAAGTGGATCCTCCTGCTGTTGATCCTGGCTGCGGCCGCCGGTCTCGCTCTGCTGATCCGCGCCCGCCTGGCGCAAGCCGCGCCGGTCATGCGCGGTTGGCGAGCCTGGGTCATCTGGGGTTTGCAGACGCTTCTTGCAGCGCTGATCCTCGTCCTGCTATGGCAGCCTGCCATTACCGTCGCCGAACTGAAGCCACAACAAAATATCATCGCCGTGTTGGTTGACGACTCCCGCAGCATGGCCATATCCGAGGACGGTTCCACGCGTCAGGCCCAAGCCATTAAGGCGCTCGAAAACGGCGTCCTCTCGAGCCTCAACCGCGGGTTTCAAACACGACTTTACCGCGTCGACGACGTGCCCACCCGTATCGACAGCCTCGACAACCTCAAAGCCCTGAAACCCAACGCGCCCTCCACCCGCATCGGCGACAGCCTCAAGCAGTTGAGCGAGGATACTTCCGACCTGCCCATCGGCGCCGTGGTGCTGTTGAGCGATGGCGACGATAACACCGGGGGCATCAGCGCGGATGCCATTAACGCGCTGCGCGCCCGCCACATTCCCGTTCATACCGTGGGCTTCGGGCGCGAGCGCGCCGCGCATGACGTGGAGCTGGATGATGTCGTGGTTGCTCCGCGCGCTTTGGCCGAATCCCGCCTCGCCGCCAAAATCACTTTGCACCAGCGCGGATATGCTGGCGCCAGGATCAACCTCACGGTACACGACGTCAGCGCGGGACAGGTCAAGGTCCTGGCTTCGCGCACCATCACCCTGGGACCGGACGGCAACCTCCAGACCGAGACTCTGATGTTCGATATCGGTGGCGCCGGCGCGAGAACGCTTCAGATTGCTGCGGGTCCGCTCGCTGGCGAGGAGAATACGGCCAACAATGCCTTGACCCGCGTGGTGAATGTCGGCTCCGAGCCGCGCCGCATTCTATATATCGAAAATGAACCGCGTTGGGAGTTCAAGTTCATCCGGCAGGCCGAAGAGGACGACCGTATGGTCGAGATCGCCTCCATGGTTCGCACCAGCGAAAACAAAATCTACCGCCAGGGAATCTCCGATCCCAAAGAACTCGCCGGCGGCTTTCCTTCTCGCGCCGAGGACCTTTTCGTCTATCAGGGATTGATCATCGGGTCGGTCGAAGCCGGCTATTTCACACCCGCGCAGCAGGAATTAATCCGCGAGTTCGTGGACCGCCGCGGCGGCGGACTGCTTCTGCTCGGCGGTCAGTTCGCGCTGGCCGATGGCGGCTGGAACGCCTCCAACCTTACTGACCTGTTGCCCACCACGCTTCCCACGCAGGCGGGCACTTTTCATCGCGAGACCGATCCCAAGAACGGCGCCACCCATACCACCGCCGAACTCGCGCCCGCTGGCGTCGATAGCATCATTACTCGCCTCGTCGATGACCCCACGGCTAACGCCGCCAAATGGAAGCAGCTGCCGTATCTCATGGACTATGAAGATCCCGGCACTCCCAAGCCGGGCGCGGCCGTTCTCGCCAACATGATTACGCCCGAAGGCCGAAAGTTGCCGT
>Ga0182024_10010492_pt1 | contig 18857 bp, 20 predicted proteins | sample P32metaG_FD_120480 | JGI IMG/M metagenome (GOLD analysis project Ga0182024, IMG submission 120480) | Permafrost microbial communities from Stordalen Mire, Sweden - P3-2 metaG (Illumina Assembly) | ecosystem: Environmental > Terrestrial > Soil > Wetlands > Permafrost | place: Sweden: Stordalen... | reverse complement strand
GGGGGGACCGTGGGGCCCAATCAGGGTGTTGCATACGTCGAGCCTGGCAAGGTCGAATTACAGGCAATTGATTTCCCAGTTCTTGCCATGGGCGGCCGTCGCTGCGACCACGGCGTGATCCTTAAGGTCGTGAGCACCAATATTTGCGGCAGCGACCAGCACATGGTGCGGGGCCGTACTACGGCACCTGCAGGGCTAATCCTCGGCCACGAGATAACTGGCGAGGTCATTGAGGTCGGGCGCGACGTCGAGTTTGTGAAAGTGGGCGACCTCGTATCGGTACCCTTCAATATTGCCTGCGGTCGTTGTCGCAACTGCAAGGAAGGCAAGACCGGCATCTGTCTCAACGTGAACCCGGCACGCCCCGGTGCCGCCTACGGCTATGTCGATATGGGAGGCTGGATCGGCGGGCAGGCAGAGTATGTCATGGTCCCGTACGCCGACTTCAACCTCCTGCGCTTCCCGGACAGAGATCAAGCAATGGCGAAGATCAAGGACCTCACCTGCTTGTCGGATATTTTCCCGACCGGCTTCCACGGCGCCGTTACCGCCGGCGTCGGTCCAGGGTCGGTGGTCTACGTTGCCGGTGCAGGGCCGGTCGGGCTCGCTTGTGCCGCGTCTTGCCACCTGCTTGGAGCGGCAGTGGTGATCGTCGGGGACCGGATTGCCGAACGCCTGGCCCAGGCCGCCAGCTTCGGCTGCGAGACCGTCGACATCACGAGGGCACCGGTAGCCGAGCAGATCGAGGCCATCCTGGGTGTCCCTGAGGTCGACTCGGCCGTCGACTGCGTTGGTTTTGAGGCACGTGGTCACGGCGACGATGCCAACCACGAGGTCCCTGCCGCGGTGCTCAACTCGCTGATGGAGGTAACCCGCGCCGGTGGGGCGATCGGCGTACCTGGCCTCTATGTCACAAACGACCCCGGCGGCATCGATGAGGCCGCCAAACGCGGCAGCCTGAGCATCCGCCTCGGGCTTGGCTGGGCCAAGTCCCACGTGTTCGTCACCGGCCAGTGCCCGGTAATGCGGTATAACCGCCAGCTCATGATGGCCATCCTCCATGACAAGGTGCAGATCGCCAAGGCCGTGAACGTCGAGGTCATCTCCCTCAGTGAGGCAGAGCGGGGGTACCGGGACTTCGACCAGGGGGCGGCGAAGAAGTTCGTCCTCGATCCTCACGGCCTCATCGGCACGGCGGCTTAGGGACCGTGAGAACCAGGGTCGGTGAACACGAGAAGGTCTAGGCCAATAGGTTTCCTGGGGTTCGCCGCGCTGAGTTCGCGGATGGGCCATCGACCAAGGAGTATTTGCATTGGGGATCCTCGATAACAAGCGGGCCGTCGTAACGGGTGCTGGTCAGGGCATCGGGCGCGGCATCGCGGTCCGCTTCGCGGCCGAGGGCGCCGCCGTTGGCGTAGCCGACATATCAGCCGATAATGCGCGGGCCGTCGCCCGCGAGATCGAGGCTGCGGGCGGGGCCGCAACGGCTTTGGTCATGGACGTACGAGACCGCGCAGCGGCAGAGCAGGCCATATCCGACTTTGCCGGCCCCCGGAGCGAGCTGGACATCTTGGTGAACAATGCTGGGGTCATCCAAACCGGGCCGTTCCTCGAGATCGATGCTGCGTGTTGGGACTACATCATGGAAGTGAACTGCAAGGGCACGTTGTGGTGTTCCCAGGCGGCCGCCACGGCAATGATCAAGCAGGGCCATGGTGGAAGGATCATCAATCTCGCTTCCCAGGCCGGCCGGCGCGGGGAGGCAAACGCTTTGGTCTACTGCGCGAGCAAGGCGAGCGTCATAAGCATGACCCAGTCGATGGCCCTGGCACTGGCGGCTCATGGCATCACTGTCAATGCCCTGGCCCCGGGCATCATGGACACGCCGATGTGGGATGACATTGACCGCCGGGCGACGCAGGCTCGTGGCGAACCGATCGGGGAAGCCAGGCGCAGGGCGGTGTCCACTATCCCCGTCGGGCGTATCGGACGGCCCGAAGACGTTGCTGGCGCGGCCGTGTTCCTTGCATCAGGTGACGGAGAGTATGTGACCCAGCAGTGCCTCAACGTCGACGGCGGCAACTGGCCCAGCTGATACTGGTGGTCGAGAGGGCTTAGACCACCGGTGGTTCGGAAGACCAGGGGAAGGCGATCCAACCGTCTGTCCCGGCCCAGAAGTAGTCAGGGTCGACGACGGACCACGGCTTTTTGTAGAGAACGGCAGTACGGAGTTCGGCGACATGGGGACGGACCAGGTCGCGGATCAAGGCCAACGTGGTGCCCGAGTCCGCTACGTCGTCGGCCACGAGGACCTTGAGGCCTGCCAGGTCGACCAGCGGGGGTGTCGGAGGTAGCACCACCGGGACCTCCATCCGCTCACCAACGCCGGTGTAGAACTCCACGTTGATGGTGGCGCAGTTCTTTACTCCGAGCGCATAGCCGAGCGCACCCCCTATTGGGAGGCCGCCGCGAGCGATGGCCAAGATGAGATCGGGATGGTAGCCGCTGGCGGCGACGTTAACTGCGAGTTGTCGGCTGGCAGCACCGAAGGTTTCCCACGTAAGGACTTCGAGTTTGTGGTCGGTTGTGCTCGTGATGGTCCTTTCTCCGAGGACAGCATCGCGATCGGAAGGCCCAGGCCGCGCGCTAACTAAACGGTACAAGATGGCGCCGGGCCACTCGTCGCTTACGAGAAGCAACCCTGACGCTCGGCGCCGGATCCGGCCTGAAGCCGCGACTTTACGGTCTCAACAGGCGTACCATTTCCCGACGCCAGGCAGAGCGGGCATTCGCCGCTTCCACTGTGTCGGGGTGGACGAGACGGGTGAACTTGGGTTCGCCCGGTTCTCGATGGAACGCAAAGGCGCGAGCCTCTGTCTCGATGTCTGCCTTCGTGTAATGGGCGCGTTGGAGTAAGTAGCCGTGCCAGGAAGGGACCAGAAAAGTCTCCAGGAACTTGCCGTACTCAGTCACGTCCTGGAAGACGCCCCAGCGCGTGGCTCCGAGGCGCCTGCGTACGATGCGAAGCTCCGCCATGGCGGCAAGGAACCCCTCGACATCGCCTGGCGCGATGCGGTACTCGACCAGGACCAGCACCGGGCCGTCCTCAGGGCTGACGTGCTCACCTATAGAAAGAGATGGGCTGACGACCAGTTGCAGGGACGACCGGTCCACGACCGGAAGGCCGAAGCGGGGGATCAAGACGATCCCGGGAAGGAAGGCGACGACGGCGACGAGCATGGTGTCGCGGAGCGTTAGGAACGTGTCGATGACGCCGAAGCCCAGCCCGCCGATCACGAACGGGCCCTGGAGCACGACATAGAAAAGCGACAGCGAACGTGTTTGCACCCACTCCGGCGTCACCTGGCGCGCCGCCACGATAAGAGCCACCGTCGCCCACACCCAGCACGCACCGGTCACCGGCAGCGCCGCCATCGCAGCCCATCGCGTCGGCCAGATGACAAGCGCGGTGATAGCGAGCGCGTCGGCGAGAGTGGCGGCCGCGACGATGGCGTCGAGGTGGAGACGGCCCTGGAGGCGGGGGAACAGCAGGGCCGCGACCATGGCACCCGCCCCACCGAGAGCCAGGATGAGCCCGTAGGTGAAGGCCGTACTGTGCAGGAAATGGGCGGCGAACAGGGGGAGCAGCGCTCCTAATGAAACCGCCGGGGTCACGTAAAGAGCCGTGCGGGCCGCCACGGACCGGAGGCCCGGTGTGTTCGAGAAGTACCGCCAGCCTGATGAGACGGCGCCGAGAAGGCTCTCGGCCGCCGTGCCACCCGGTGTGGACAAGCGCAGGTCGCTGCGCCCTCGCCACAAAGTCAGGAAGCCGACCTGGGGGAACATGATGAAGCCGCAGACGGCAAAGAACACCGTGGTGCCGGCGCCTCGCAAGACCGCGCCGCCGAGGATGGGCCCGACGACCTGGCCGATGTTCCATTGGAAGCTGTCCACGCTGAGGGCGATGGGGACGACGTCAGGAGGCACGAGGCTTGCGACCGTTGTCCACCACGACGGCGACGACGTCCCATTGGACACACCCATGCCCGCGATGCCGATAAGCAGGGTCGCCGGAGTCAGGTTCCCGGTCGACGACATGATGACCAGGAACGCTACAGAAGCCGTCAGCAGGATTTTTGCCAGCAGGAGGATCGCTCGACGGTCGCGTGAGTCGGCCGCGGCGCCGGAGAAAACAACGGCGCAGATGCCTGCCAGCGGGCTCATTACGGCGGCGAGGGTGACCAGGACGGGCGAGGTCGTGAGGCGTTCCATGATGAAACCCCCGACGAGCCCGACCATCCACACGCCTGTGTTGGCGAACACAGCCGTGAACTCGAGCCACCTGTAGGCCCGGCTGCGAAGGGGCGTGAGAAGCGAGGTCACTTGACGGCTAGTGCGACGACCGTGGCTTCGGTTACCCGCACAAGCTCAGTCGGCGTCAGCGAAAAGACGGCACGCGGCGACCCCGCGGCAGCCCAAACGACAAGATGAGATAGCAAGTGCTCGTCGAGGTAGGCGTCGATCCGCTCGAGGTGGGCGACGGGCGGGACGCCGCCGATGGCATAGCCGGTACGAGCACGGACGAACTCGGCCGTAGCTCGCTGGACCGGGGCCTGGACGATCTCGGCTAAGCGGTTTTCGTCGACGCGGTTGGCGCCGGAGGCGAGAACCAAGATCGGCTCGTCGCTTTTGATGGACTGGAAGATGAGCGACTTTACGATCTGCGAGACGTCGCAGCCGAGGGCCGCGGCCGCCTCCGCCGCGGACCGGGTACTCGCTGGCATCACCCGCACCTCGCTGGCGATGCCGAGACGATTGAGCTCCTCAGCTACGCGCGCTTCACTGCCGGCGAGTGCGTCCATGTAGCAGTTCTTAGCTCACGTAAGAGGCACCTTGCCGTGACTAGCGTTTGTCCTCGTGCGATCGTGGCTGTTGTGACGCCTACGCCTCCCGACCAGAGCTTTGCCAGCGACAATGCCGCAGGTGCCCACCCTGAGGTTATCGAGGCGCTCCGGGCCGCCAACGTCGGCGGCGCCCTCCCCTACGGACGGGACCCCTGGACCACCCGTTCAGCGGAGCGTTTCCGGGCTCTGTTCGACGCCGACGTTGAGGTGTTGTACACCTACGGCGGGACGGGAGCGAACGTCGTCGCTCTCCAGTGCATGCTTGCTCCCCACGACGCGGTGATCTGCCCAACCAGCGCACACCTAAACGTGGACGAGTGTGGTGCGCCCGAACGCTTCACCGGGGCCAAGCTCATTGATGTCCCGTCCTCTGACGGCAAGTTGAGCCCCGGGACGGTGCGCGCCCTGCTGCAACCCTCGCACGATGAACACCACGTCACGCCTCGGGTGCTTGCGATCAGCCAACCGACCGAGCTGGGTACCTTGTACACCCTCGACGAGATCGGCGAGCTGGCCGGGCTGGCTCACGAGCACGGGCTCTTGTTGTACGTTGACGGCGCCCGCATCGCCAACGCGGTGGCCGCGCTTGGTTGCTCGGTGAGAGAGCTCACCTACGGTGCCGGCGTCGACGTCCTCACATTCGGTGGGACCAAGAACGGCCTGTTGTACGGCGAGGCTGTGGTGTTGCTGCGCCCCGAACTGGCTCGCCGGGCTCGCTTTGCCAGAAAGCAAGCCGGTCAGCTGGCGTCGAAGATGCGGTTCATTGCCGCTCAGTTCGACGTCCTGCTCGAAGATGACCTCTGGCTCGCCAGCGCTGCCAACGCCAACGACATGGCGCGGCGTCTCGCCAGCCGCCTCGCCGAGGTACCCCAGGTGGAGATCATTCGGCCGGTCGAGGTGAACAGCGTCTTCGCGCGTCTACCGGCGCCGCTGGTTGCCGAATTGCAAAGCTGGTCGTTCTTCTGGGACTGGGACCTCAATGACGGCCTCGTGCGGTGGATGACCAGCTTCGCGACCAGCGACCAAGACGTAACAAGGTTCGCGGACGGTGTCCGCTATTTCGCCAACCGGTACAGTCCCGGCACATCGGGCTCCTAGCTCGCCTTACGGCGCGGTAACGGCCTCGGTTATGTCCCTGTAAGGGGCTCCGGTGTACAACGACCGGGACGGGACAAAACCACACAGGAGCCGACATTTGACAAGCGCGCCTAACCATGAACACCGCTCCGGCGAGGTGCCTCGCCCGTCGAGCCGGCTATGGGCGCGTCCGGTCAGTCGGACGGCGATGCTGGCTTCGGTACTCGGGTTAGCGTTCCTTGGCGCTGCCTGCGGTGGGCAGAGCAGCCCAGGGGTAGCGGCCTCCGGGTCGGGCGCAGGGAGCCACAGGTCTTCGTCCACAAACTCGTCGGAGGCGATGGCGCGCGCGGTCGCGTACGCGCGCTGCATGCGCGGCCACCATATCTCGGACTTCCCTGACCCCATCCCTAGTCCCGGCGGCGGCGTCGCGTTCCAAATCAACGCCGGCCCGGGTAGCGACCTGAACAATAGTGACCCGAGGTTCAAAGCGGCCGACCGGTCGTGCCACTCGCTGTTGCCGGATGAAGGGCAGTCTTCGCCGCCGCCTGCCCAGAAGATCGCTGCGGAGGTGAAGTGGGCACTCTGCATTCGCTCGCACGGGCTCCCGAGTTTCCCCGACCCCGACGCTCGGGGGGCGTTCGACAGCAGCCGGTTCAACGACAGTTCGCCAGCGTTCCAAACCGCGAGCAAAGCCTGCGAGGCCTTGGAACCGGCGGGGCCGATCAGTGCCGTACCTGGGCATGGGAGTGGACCGTAATGAACCGAGATGTAGCCGTGGTTGGTAGCGCGTAAGTTACGGTAACGTGAAAGTTACCGACTACGGTCATGCAAAGAAGCGCGTTGGGGTGACTGAGTGAGACGCGCGGCACGCGCGGCCCTACCGGGAGACCCCTTCGAGGCTCTGGGTGATACCAATCGACGTGAAATCCTGCGGCTGCTCAGCGACGGCGACAAGCCTGTCCAGGAGATCGCTGACGCAATGTCCATCAGCCGCCCGGCCGTTTCTCGGCATCTTCGGTTGTTGAAAGAGGCCGGAATGGTAGCCGAAGAAGCGCAGGGCACTCGGCGGATCTATCGCCTTCAAGAGCAGGGGATGCAAGCCGTGCAGGCCTACCTCGAGAAGGTTTGGGGTGACGCGGCGGTGCGGTTCCGCTTGTTCGCCGAGAACACCGACGGCTCGGCGAAAAAATGAACACATCTCTCAAGATGTCCTTTGAGGTCGCGTGCCCGGCCGAGCACGCGTTCCGCACGTGGACCTCGGGGATCGGGACTTGGTGGCCGTCCGACCACACCGTGACTGGGGGACCGGGCCTCGAGATCATCATGCAGGGCCGAGTCGGGGGGCGCATCTATGAACGCACGGCGGACGGAGCCGAACACGACTGGGGCGAAGTGACGGTGTGGGGCCCTCCCGAGCAACTGGCCTACCTGTGGTACCTCCGTCAGGACCGGGCGGACGCGTCTGAGGTCGCCGTCCGCTTCGTCGCCCAGGGCGCCACCGTTACCCGGGTCGAGATCGAACACCGCGGGTGGGAGCGCCTGGGCGCCGCCGGCGAAGAGCGTCGGGCGAGGAACCTAGCCGGATGGGAAGCGCTGTTGCCGCACTTCCAAGCCGCTATCGCGAGAGGAGGAGACTGATGGCGAAGGGCACCAAAGAGGACCCGTGGGCTCTCAAGACACCGCCGGGTACGTCGGGCTACACCATGTACAAAGATGAGCAGGCCGAGCCGCCAGCGTTGGTATGCCAAGTCGGCTCGACCACGCTCAAGTACTACGCGCGGCTATCGAGGACCTGCACGCTTGGCTGGTCGAGCAAGGGGACTGGGTCGCTCTCGGGGCTGCCGATGAGGGCAAGCCGGCCCCGGCAGGCACCGTCGAGGCATGGGGACGGTCACCCTACAACCCTGTTGGAGGCTGGTACGGGTTGCGCAAGGGCTACCGCGGCCGCTTCGGGATGTACCTCCCGCCGCTGTTAGAGGCGCTTGGCCTTGCCGAAGTCACCCACGAACCCCGGAACAACTCGATGCGAGCAATTTGAGCGCAGCAGCAGCCGCCGAGGCCGGAGGGGTGCCAGGTCAGGGTTTTACGGAGATCGACCGGCCATCGGGGACGAGTTCTTCCCAGGTGTTGCCTGGGGTGAGGGTGATCTTGGTCCCGTTGGTCTCGACGAACACCGTTGGGTGGTCTAGCAATGGGCGCTCCCACTTCCCGTAGAACTGGGCGCCGTCACGGAAAACCCAGGCCGGGCCGCTGCCCTTCAAAGTCAGCTCGTTTTCGAGGGCTCCGGTGATGTCTTCGGGGTAGGGGGTGGGCCACTCTCGGACAAGCATGACGATGACGTTCGAGGCTGCGATCTGGGTGCCGTCGCCTAGGAGGGCAGGACCGGTGTCTGAGTAGGACCTGTACCAAAGGCCGGTGTCGCGACGCCACGTCCAGGTTGTCACGTCTAATGGGTAGTCGATGTTGACGACCGACGCGGGAGTGGCGCCCGGGGACGGCCGTCCATAGCTGAAGATTGCGACGGGAGGCTTCTCGGGGTAGTGGAGTCGCGCTGCCGCGGCGTAGAGGGCCGCCGTTGAGGTCTCCAGGTTGTGCGGCTCGTAGCGGTCGGGGTCGCGCCAGTAAGCGTTGGGCGCCATGTAGCCCCCTACGTCGTCGAGGAGCGACTTCCGAGAGTCGACCTCATTGATCACCGGCTGGATGGCCCCCGAGTAGGCGAACAGGATCCGGCCCATAGGTTCGAGGATTTGGGCGTCTACAAGACGGGCCGATCGCACGGGCTCGATACGTGCCTCCGTGTGGCATTGGAAAACCGCAATGAACCTCGTTATGCCCCCCTCGACGGGCTCCTCGAAGACAATGTCGGCCTCGTCCAGGCCGAACTGGGGGCGCGCCTCCGCCAGGTTTTCAACCTTGACAGCCACAGCTGCGCGCCGGGGGACGTGCCCCCCTCGAGCTCGCTCCCCGGTCAGGGGGCAGAGCGCTACGCGGGGAGCCACTAGGGCGTGCTTATGGAGCGGGTGGGAGTGCTTCGGCTTCCGTTCCACGTGCTTGCGCTCCCGTTCCACATGGTGCCGCCTCTTTCTTTTGTGAACGTGGCGACGGGTGGTCGAAGTAGTGCTCGACGGTGTCGTCGTCGTCGTCGATGGCGGTCCGGTGGGGCGTTGCGCACTGGGATAGCTTCCGCAGGCGCCGAGCAGGGCAATTGCGGAGGCAGCGACCGCGGCAGCGACGCGACGCCCGCGATGCGGGCTTCTCATCCCCGCGTTATACCCCTCCAAGCCCGAACGATGCCTCCGAGGCGCCCCCTGTAGGTCCTCACGAGGTTCTCAACACCATCACAGCCGGTGTTGAACGACTTCGGAGGGATCTCCCAGCAACGGCGGGCACTGTGGACATTGCCACCAAGTGAAAGGACCACTGTGATGAACGATTTCGAGGCTTATTCGTCGAACCGGGCAGCCTGGGTACCCGCGGGCAAGCACGCTCGCCGGCGGAGGGCCCGGCGGTTCCTAGCGTACAGAAGGAGCGGACGGATCGCCGCCGCCGCGATGATATGTGCGGCGATCGGGCTTCCCGCCATCGTCGCCACATCCCCCTCGGCGACGGCAGCGCAGCTCGTTTCCTCCGCCGCTACGGGCGCCGGGTCATCCAATGCCCGGTCTGCGCCGGCGCAAGGTGGAGCATCCGGAACGGTCGCCAGTGTGGCCACATCGAGCTTCACGATCACGACATCGACGGGCCAGAAAGTGACCGTTGAGGAGAAGTCCTCCACGACGTACGAAAAAGGGACGACCTCAAGCTCTGCCAAGGCCGTTACAAAGGGCCAAAGCGTCCTCGTGCTCGGTACGGTTAACTCGACGACCATCACAGCCACCCAGGTCGTCGTGGGCTACAAGTCGCCGTCCATCGCGACAGCGACGGCAAAGGTGGTCCCCTTCACCAAAGGCGAGACGACCGCGTCAAAGGAAGTCGGCCAGATCCCGGCTGACTGGAGCGCGGGGTCGGGGACGATCGTGAGCGGGACAACGGCCAACAAGGCCACCGAAGCTGCGCTCGCCGCCTACCCGGGGGCCATAGTCGATCGTGTTGCGAAGCTGAGCAACGGCGAGTACAACGTTCACTACATCGGCGTCAATTGGCCGCACCACGTCTTCGAGAGCTCTAGCTTCAAGGTTGTCGGTGCCCTATAGCCTGGCCTATTCGCACGACGCTTAGCCAGGCTTTAGGATTTCGGCCAGGAACGCAACTGCACGTGGTAGTGCGTCCAGCCGGTTGGCGAGACGCGCCAAGCCGTGGCCTTCGTCCTCGTAAATCACAAGCTCGCAGGGGACTTTTCGCTCTCTGAGGCGGGCCACCATTTGCTCGGTCTGCCCGACCGGGACGCGGGGGTCGTTGCGCCCATGGACCACGAAAAGCGGGGCACGTATGGCGTCGGCGTGGCGGAGGGGAGACGCAGAGACGAGGAAGTCCCGGTCTTTGATGAGCGAGCCGTACTCGTGCTCGCGATGAGCCCTCCGGTACGCCGATGTGTTCTCGAGGAACGTAACGAGGTCGGAAACGCCCACAATGTCGACCCCGGCGGCCCACCGTTCAGGTTGGAACGCAAGGCCAGCAAGGACCATGTAACCGCCATAGGAGGCCCCGTACAGCGCGGCCCGGTCGGGGTCGAGGCCTACAGACGGGAGCCAGTCGTGGAGCGCCGCCAGGTCGCGGACCGAGCTCATACGCAGGGTCGTGTCGTCTAAGGCGGCAAAGCGTTTGCCGTAGCCAGTCGAACCACGCACGTTTGGGACTACAACGGCAAAGCCCTCCGCAACAAGTCCCTGGACGACAGGGTCGAAAGCGAGCACAGATTGGGACTCCGGGCCACCGTGGACCACTACCACCACTGGCGGGTGCGTCGGCGTGGCTGTGGGCCGGTACACGAACGCGGGGATCCGTTCCCCGTCGAAGCTTTCCACCTCTACGGTCTCAGGGGCGACGAGGTCTTCGGAGGGCACCTCCGCCGGGCTGCTCGTCAAGCGATGGGTCTCAGCCCCCAATAGGTCGTAGACCCAGATGTCGCCGGCGAGCCGCGGGCTCGTAAGGGTGTAGTAAAGGCGGGTGCCATCGGGGGAAAGCCGAGGGCCGGGCACCTTGCTCGACAGGACAACGCCGGGCTCGGCCAGTGGCAGCCTTCGTTCCTCGAGCACGCCGGTGGGGTCGAGGAGGAACATCCGGCTGGAACCGTTGCGGTTCTCGACGGCGACCAACGGACCGCCCGAGGTCCCCGTGACAGGCGCCGTGTCCCAATCACCTCCGGCGAGGTGTGACTCCTCACCGCTTGACAGGTCGTAGCGGACGATCGTCGCCCGGTCCCTCGAGACGTTGGAGGACACGAAGAACGTCGTATTGTCCCACCAAAGCGGCGGGCCCACCTCGGCTGCTGCATCAGGGTGCGGCAGCACGGTGCGCGCCTCCCCGGTGGCAACCTCGACCAGGACCAAGTCCTCGTCAAGGGGGCGGGGCCCGGGCCGTGACATCGCCACCCAACGTCCGTCGGGCGAGAAACCCGACGAAGGCTGGCACCAGCCCCCTTCGCTGTAAAGGCTGCGGTGCGAACGCGTGGCCAGGTCGCAGGCCCAGAGGTCAAAATCCACGCCGTTGCGGCGGTTGGACAGGTATGCGACCGTCCCGCCGTCGGGGCTCACGCCGGCGAGTTCATGAGCATAGCGAGGGTCGTCGGTTAGGGCCTCCAGCTGCGCTGGCCCTTTGGCACCGCCGTCAAGCTCGACCAGGTAAAGCTGGTGGAGTTCGTCGCCGCCTCGGTCGACTTCTATTACCGCCCGGCGTTGCCCCGGCACGTAAGCGGCAGCGCCGACGGGCTCGGGCAGGTCCGTGACCACCCGCAAAGAAGCGTCCGCGGCGAGCTCGTAGAGCTGTTTCGTGCCCGCGAGGTCGCTCAGGACAAGTAGGCGGTCGCTCCCGTCGAACACTCGAACATCAACGAGCGCCGCTCGGGGTGCCTTGAGCAACGCGCGCAAGGTAGGTTTCACAGCCATGTCCGGGGCTCACAGCGGTGTCAGGGCCGCTCGTCTACCTCGGTCACGTACTCCCAGTCGACGTGGTTATGGCGTTCGATGACGATCGGCGTCTCCCGGGCTTTCGGTAGCTCGCGGGCGTACGATTCCGCAGCATCGTCGCTATCGAACGCACGCGTCTCGATCTCGGCCCCGCCGGGTTCCGCGAAGCGGTACAGCGAGGTGTTACCAGTGGACGGCCCGGTGTCGGTCATATGGCGATGTTAGGGCTCCTCGGCCCAAAACAGGTCGAGCTGAGGTGGCGACCCCGTGCCCTGGCCTACAGGAGCGGGCTCGTCCCGCCGGAAGTGCTTGCTCAAGGTGTCGACCTGGCCCTGGTAATTGGACCCGATGTCTTCTCCGTAGAGTTTCACTGGCTCTGCGGCCATCCGTTCGTAGGTCAGCTTGCAGACCTGCTGGCCGTGCTCGATCATGAACGGGACGTCGTGGGCACGGACCTCGAGCGCTGCGCGCGAGCCGTGCAACGTCCCGGCTCTGTTATAGCCGAAACCCGGGTCGAAAAAGCCGGCGTAATGCGTTCTCAGCTCCCCGCTCGTCGGGTCGTAAGCCGTCATCTCGCATGCGAGGCCGGGAGGGACCGCAACGGCCTCTTCGGACAGTAAGAGGTAAAACCGTTCCGGGCCAAGGACAACGCGGTCCTCCTCCTCGGCGAAGACCTCTTCCCAATAGTCTTCGACGCGGTGCGCCCCGGTTTTTGCCATATCGAGCACGAGCGTGTGCTCCTTGGCCCTGTAGCCGACGCGGCGGTGCTTCCCGCTGCGCACGTCCAGGCTCAGGAAAAGCCCGTTCGCCGTAGCAAACTGGCTCCTGTCGGCGGGTCGCCCTCCGACGTAGAGCAGTGGTTCGTCGTTGTGCGCCTGCCACAGTTCCGCGTCGCTGAGGCTCGAGCGCCCGGCCATCAAGCGAAGTTGGTTGAGGGCCAGGCCTTGCCTGACTCGCACGGCGAACGAAAGCGGGACAATTTCGACATACAGCGGGCCTTCGTACCCTGGCGCGATCTCGTCGAAGCGGTAGCTGTAATCGGTGATGACCCGGGTGAAAACGTCGAGCCTCCCCGTAGAGCTCTTGGGGTTTGCCTTACCCTGCACGAACGGCGGGAGCGCAAGCTTCTCGGCCAAGGGTACGAGGTAAGGCCGTCCGGTCTCAAGAACAGCACCCTCGCGACGCAGGTCGAGCTCGTCGACTATGAAGTCCTTCACTTTGTGCCCGACCTCTTTATCGCCGGCCAGGAAGCTACAGCGGATCCTGTAGGCGCGTTCTCCGAGGCGAAGGTCAAGGCTCGCCGGTTGTATGTTGCCCACGGGGACCCTCAGCTCGCCAGCGCCGACCCATCCCGCATTTACGGCCTCTGCGAGCAGCTGGCTCGGCAGGACCCCGTGAGCTCGTTCTCCGAGGTCGGCAAGGTTGGCCTTGGAGGCAATGGGAGGCTGGGGGGGCATCGCAAGGCCATGGTACCTGTCTGCCTCCCGGCACTCCCGCGGTGCCCGCTCTGGGGAGGCGGTACTCTGCGAGCATGGACAGTGGTGCCGGCCGCGATAGCGGCAAGACGAAACTCAAGCTGCTGAGCCGCGCCCTGCTTGCCGTGGGGCTCACCGCCCTCGCTGCGATAATCATCCGGCTCCGGGGTAGCGGGGGGACCCCCCCGCATGGAGGCGGCTGGCGCGAATTGTCGGCGACGGACCTGGAGCCAGCGGACAAAAAATAGGTGCGCGCGATCCTGGTGGGCCTCGGCGCAGTCGGTGCTCGCAGCGCCCGCCAACTCCTTTCTTCCAACTCGATCAGCGAACTGGTCGTGTTCTCCCACCGGCCGGCCGGGGCCGAGGCCAAGGTTGCAGCCCTGGGCGGAGCCGGCGTGGTGCGGCCCGAGGTCCTCTCCGACGCTTCATTTTCTGAGGCGTTATACGGGGCTTCGGTGGTCTTGTTAGCCGCACCCGGGCTCCGCTTCTGGCACGCAGAGGAGAGCGTCAGGGCTGGCGTCCCCGTTGTGTCGGTTTCGGACGACCCAGGCGAAGTCCGTTTGTTGCTGGACCTAGACGGCGAGGCGAGAAGGAAAGGTGTGGCGGTTGCGGTTGGAGCCGGTATGGTCCCCGGGCTGTCGTGCTTGCTGACGGCGTGGGCGGCTTCTCCGATGGACGCTCTGTCCGAGGTGCACGTGGCAAGCCTGGGCACTGGCGGACCGGCCTGCGCGAGGCGCCACCACGCGGCTCTTCGCGAGCCCGTTGAGGAGTGGCGCGACGGTGGCTGGGAGCGCAAGGTCGCAAGCTCTGGCCGAGAACTTGTGTGGTTCCCCGAACAGGCGGGAGCTGACTGCTACCGCATCAACCGTCCCGACACCCTGCTCATAGCCCGTGCCTTCCCCGCTCTTCGGTTCGCAACCACAAAGGCAGCGGCTTCCCGCCGGGACCGCCTTACGTCGTGGTTGCCCATGTTGTGGCCCCCTCACCCAGAGGGGACTGTTGGGGCGGTCAGGGTCGAGGTGCGTGGCCTTCGCGGTGGGGCGGCCGAGACCGTGGTGGTCGGTGCATGCGGGCGGCCGGCACTTTTGGCGGGTGCGGTGGCGGCTGCAATGGCGGCCCTCGCCGCATCAGGCCAGTTACGCGCAGGCGCAGGCGGCCTGGCCTCGCTGGTTGAGTCCCCGGGTGAGGTGCTCGCCGACCTTTCAGAGCGAGGCGTACGCCTCGTTACATTCGAGGGCGCCGCCATTACCCCCGCCTGAAGCGGCGCGTCCGTCACGTTGGCTTAGGGTTTGCGCCGGTGCTTCCAGCTGAAGGGGTCTGTCCAACCCGCGATCGCCAGAGCCTTGTTGACGAGGCTTAAGGCAGCCGTCGCGGCGAAGTCGTCGGAACGCTCGTGGACAAGCTGGACCAGGTCGGACTGTGCTTGTCGCAGCGATACCCTGTCACCGGACGCGACCAGTTGTTGCACGGCCGCTTCGGTGTTTTGCCCGTCGGTAGCAAGGGCGACGGCCTGCTTAGCCAAAGTTTCGAGTGGCGCCATTAGGGCCGACAGTAGCGGATCGCTAGCCCCGGCCCCGGCGCCCGAAGAAACGGACGACTGGGTCGTACTTGACGTCCACTACGCGCTCTTTCATCGGGATGATCCCGTTGTCCGTGATCTTGATGTGTTCTGGGCACACTTCCGTGCAGCACTTGGTGATGTTGCAGTAGCCGAGGCCCTCGGAGTCCTGGAGGGACTTCTTGCGGTCGAGGCCGTCGTTGGGGTGCATGTCGAGCTCGGCGTAGCGGATGAAAAAACGTGGCCCGGCAAAATACGGTTTGTTCTCCTCGTGGTCACGCACTACGTGGCAGGTGTTCTGGCAGAGCCAACATTCGATGCACTTACGGAACTCCTGGGAGCGTTCCACGTCGGCTTGGTACATCGTGAAAGGAGCCACGGGCTGGTCGTCGCTCGGCTTGAAGGCCGGTACCTGGCGGGCCTTTTGGTAATTGAACGACACGTCGGTGACAAGGTCCTTGATCACTGGGAAGGCCCGGAGCGGGGTTATCGTCACGGCTTCGCCTTCGGCGAAAGTGGACAACCTCGTCATACACATGAGCGAGGGCCGCCCATTGATCTCTGCTGAGCAGGAGCCGCATTTCCCGGCCTTGCAGTTCCATCTCACCGCCAGGTCGTTGGCTTGGGTCGCTTGGGCGTGGTGGACGGCGTCGAGGACGACCTGGCCTTCTTCCGCCGCTACGACATAGTCCTTGAGGTCGCCGCCATTGGGCCCGCCGCGCCAGATGCGAAGTTTTAGGTCGTAGCTCAATGGACTTCCTCCAACAGTTCGGCGAGCTCCGGCGGGGGTTTCGGCAGCGCCTGGCGCCGGACGGTAAGCACGCGGAGCGACGGGGATGACGCGGAGGCGCTCATTTCGAGCACCACGTTTTGCCCGCTCCAGTAGGGGTCGGTCATCGGGAAGTCGTCGCGCGTGTGGCCGCCACGGCTTTCCTGGCGTTCGAGCGCTGCCCTTGTGACGGCCTCCGAGACGAGCAGCATATTGCGCAGGTCGAGCGCGAGGTGCCAGCCGGGGTTGTACTGACGGTTGCCCTCGACCGACACTGAGGCCGTGCGCAAACGCAATGCAGCGATCCTGTCGAGGGCCTCTTTTAGTTCGCCCTCGACCCGGATTATGCCGACGAGGTCCTGCATTGTTTCCTGCAGTTCCTGGTGGATCGCATAAGGGTTTTCCTTTACCGCGCCGTCCCCGAACGGGGCAAGCGCCTCTTCGGCGAAACGGGCGAGGTCAGCCTGAGCAACCTTGGGGCGCTCCGGGCCAAGACCCGCGGCAAACGCTGCCGCGTACTCGCCGGCGCGCTTGCCGAAGACGATCAAGTCGGACAGGGAATTGCCACCTAGGCGGTTGGCCCCGTGCATACCTCCACCGACTTCACCCGCTGCGAATAGGCCGGGCACCACCGAGGCCTGGGTTTCCGGGTCGACCTCGACGCCGCCCATCATGTAATGGCAAGTCGGGCCGATCTCCATAGCTTCTTTGGTGATGTCGACGTCGGCCAGTTCTTTGAACTGGTGGTACATGGAGGGCAGCCGCCGCTGGATGAACTCGGGCGTGCGCCGGCTCGCGATGTCGAGGAAGACCCCTCCGTGAGGCGAACCCCGGCCTGCTTTTATCTCACTATTTATGGCGCGGGCCACTTCGTCACGCGGCAAGAGTTCAGGCGGGCGGCGGTTGTTCGTCTTGTCGGTGTACCAGCGGTCGGCCTCTTCAATGTTGTCGGCCGTCTCTGCCTTGAAGAACTCCGGGATGTAGTCGAACATGAACCGGCGGTTCTCTGAGTTGAGAAGGATCCCTCCGTCTCCCCGAACGGACTCGGTAACGAGCAAACCTCGAACCGAAAGGGGCCACACCATACCTGTCGGGTGGAATTGGACGAACTCCATATTGAGCACGGTCGCGCCTGCGCGAAGAGCGATCGCGTGGCCGTCGCCCGTGCACTCCCACGAGTTGGACGTCACTTTCCAAGACTTCCCGATGCCTCCAGTGGCGAGCACGACAGCAGGCGCCTCGAACACCACGAAGCGGCCCGACTCCCGCCAGTACCCAAACGCGCCGGCCACCTTGTCGCCGTCTTTCAGCAAATCTGTGATCGTGAGCTCCATGAACACGTCGATGCCCATTGAGACCGCTCGCTGCTGGAGGGCCCGGATCATCTCCAGGCCGGTACGGTCCCCGACGTGCGCCAATCGTGCGTAGCGGTGGCCCCCGAAGTCACGCTGGCTGATCTTGCCGTTCTGGGTCCGGTCGAAAAGCGCACCCCACTGCTCAAGCTCGTAAACGCGCTCGGGCGCCTCTTTGGCGTGCAGCTCGGCCATGCGCCAATGGTTGAGCAGCTTCCCGCCGCGCATCGTGTCTCGAAAATGGACCTGCCAGTTGTCCTCCGGCCACACGTTGCCGAGCGCGGCCGCGATACCTCCTTCGGCCATGACGGTGTGCGCCTTGCCGAGCAGGCTGCGGCAGATTAGCGCGGTGCGGGCCCCTGCGTCCTGAGCGGCTATAGCGGCCCGCAGGCCGGCCCCGCCGGCCCCGATCACTACGACGTCGTAGGACTGGTGTTCGAACGTTTCTTCTGAAGCCATTAGAAAAACCTCGGGTCGTGTAGCCAACCGCTCGCTACCAGGCGGACATAGAGGTCCGTGAAGGCAACGAAGACCAGGCTCACCCAAGCGATCTGCATGTGCCTAGTGTTCAGTTTGGACACGAACCCCCAGAGCTTGAAGCGGACGGGGTGGCGGGAGAAATGCTTGAGCCGGCCGCCGACGATATGGCGGCACGAGTGGCAGGAAAGCGAATAGGTCCACAATAGGGTTGCATTTACGACCAGTACCACGGTCCCCAACCCCATCCCCCAGCCGTTCGCGAAATGGAAGGCTTCGATCGCGTCCCACGTAAGGATGCAGTTCAGGATGAGCCCGAGATAGAAGAAGTAGCGGTGCACGTTCTGGAGGATGAGCGGTAGACGTGATTCGCCCTTGTAGGCCTTGTGGGGTTCCTTGACGGCGCACGCCACCGGCGATTGCCAGATCGACCGGTAATAGGCCTTGCGGTAGTAGTAGCAGGTGAACCTGAAACCGAGCGGCACGATGAGCACGAGGATCGCTGGAGAGATCGCCCACCACGGTCCGACCACTCCCACCATCGGTGCGTGGACGACCTTCGAGCCCGCTCGGGCGTGGCCGCAGATCGTCGCAATACATGGCGAATAGAAGGGCGACAAGTACGGCCGCGCGTAGTAGTTCGCGTTCTGGAACGCGGCCCAGGTCGAGTACGCGACGAAGCTCAGAAGGACTGTCGCGGTGATTGCCGGCTCCCGCCACCACCGGTCCGTCCTGAGCGTCTTGGCCGCTATCGCCGCACGCGGCCCGGGCCGAGGTGCAGGAGGCCCCTGCGGCACCTCGGTGGCGGTGGCAGTCATTGCGGCATGGCCGTTGTACCTGTGCGAAGCATCGGCCCTACGCTAACCGGGCCGCGCCGGTGGCGGCACGACGGCGGAGCCCCGTCACCAGGCCAGACCGTGTGACGATGCCAGCTTCTCCCTTATGCCGGGAGCAACGGCGAGGGAGAAGTGGCACCCCGCCCGTCCTTCGCTTCTTGCGGAGGGGTCGCCTACGCTGGTCGTCGTCGTTGCTCCCAAGGGGCAGGGCCGTGGTTCTTTGGGGACGTAGCTCAGTGGCAAGAGCACCTGCTTTGCACGCAGGGGGTCGTGGGTTCGAGTCCCATCGTCTCCACCGAAAACTGGCAGGCCAGAGGGTTATACGCAGGTTTAGTGCACTCGGG
>Ga0182024_10010491_pt1 | contig 18859 bp, 10 predicted proteins | sample P32metaG_FD_120480 | JGI IMG/M metagenome (GOLD analysis project Ga0182024, IMG submission 120480) | Permafrost microbial communities from Stordalen Mire, Sweden - P3-2 metaG (Illumina Assembly) | ecosystem: Environmental > Terrestrial > Soil > Wetlands > Permafrost | place: Sweden: Stordalen... | reverse complement strand
GGGATTAAATACCGCGCTGCCGCAGGCCATTTCCGCAGCCCCGATCAGCAGCAGCGTGATGGCTCGGAATCGCTCCATAAATGTTTGCTCCCTCCTCTGTCCCTGGCTTGCTAGGCAGCCTCCTGCACGGTCCTCGCCGGCAGGCTCTGGCGTAATGGTGCATAGTCTTCTCCTCTCACCCACAGCCGGTGCAGCAACACGGCCAGCTTCCGCGCCACCGCTACGGCGGCTCGCTTTTTCGCATTCTTCCCGCCTCGCTCACACAGCCTTAGCCCGTAACGCCGTAAGTCTGTATCCGGCCCGAACGGACCCAAGCGACTCCTCTACCTTGTGCGGAAAGCTGTCGCTCGAACACTTGGGCAGCCGCCCGCCCATGGTCTTCACCAGCCCCCGTGTGGCGTTGATGAGATCCGTCCGCACTGCCACCAAGGCATCCCGCGCCCGCAGCGTCACCAGATCTTGCCACACTTCCGGACTGCGGTGCTCGATGGCGAACAACGACTGCGGGTCCACTCGCCCCAAGCGCGCCAGCATGTGCGCATCGATCCGATCATTCTTGTGCTTACGCCGCTTCGGTCCGTCCATCTGGCGGGGGTTGGCTACCAGCACTTCGTGCCCGCAACCCGCTACCACTTCCCGCACCCACACCGAGTGCGTCCCCACTTCCATCACCACTCGCGCTGCCGCCATGGCACAGAAGAATTCCGCAAAATCCTGTTGCGTGGTTCGCAACTGTCCCTCCGCCAGTGTTTCCCTCTCCAGACCCAAAATGCGGTAGCTGCTCCACTGGTCGCCCAGATCCACACCCGCGGTTAACCGGTCCCAATTGGGACCATCTACGCCAGCCTCCCGCTTCCCTCCTGCGCTCCCCAGCGCCGGTCGTGAATTGAGCGTTTCGCTCAGCTTCGCTACCAGTTCGGCCATCACCTCCTTTGCACCCCGCTGGATCGGGCCGCACGCCTTTCCCGGCTTCGATGCCCGATCACTCTTCGTTTGAGAATTGCTATTCTTCAAGGGTCGATCTCCTTTCATGTTGTCGTTTGCACATCTCCTTTGATCTTGCTCCTCGCAGCTTATGAATGTTGTTGATCATCCAGAACGTGCCCCCAACCGTGATCGGGGACCGACCTTCTCATCTCATCTCTCTGCCGGCGACAAACTCGTTCACTACGAGGTCCTCTCCTTGCTCGGCAAGGGCGGGATGGGCGAGGTCTATCGCGCACGCGACACGCCGCTCAAGCGGGACGTGGCGCTCAGGGTCCTACCTGCGGCGTTCTTGCGTGATCCGGATCGCATGGCTCGCTTCCAGTGGGAAGTCGAAGTTTTGGCCTCGGTCGACCATCCCAATATCGGACACATTCACGGAATCGTCGACTCCCAAGACTCGCGTGGGTTGGTTCACCGTAGGATTTCGACATGGCGGAAGGCATAGATCCGGCAAGCAGGCTCCGTCTATCACTGGACTTGGACCAAGTGTTTTGGCACTTCTTCACGAAATTCCAAGCGCTTCCGACTCCGAGATCTGTGGTCGAGGCCAGAGTCAGCGCCCAAGAGATCGAGTTCCTGGGCGACTGGTTCGCCGCGAAAGGTGGATGGCCACGGTTTTGGTGCGAACGAACTTGGCAAGAGGAGGTTGAAGGCGATGTGGCGGCTTCCAGCCGGGAGATGTTCGGCTCATTGTTTCTGATCTTCGCGTCGGAAATCATTCGCGATCAGTGTAGCGAGGAATTCGTATGGCCGGCAATTTCAAGGGCCTTTAGAACGAATAAGAACGCGTACTCGGCGCTCTTCGACTCAATTGGACAGCCAGCAGCGAATTGCAAAGATGCGATGGCTGCCGCCGCCCGAAGGTTGGATCTACGGAACCTCATTGATCGCTACGGCAAGCAAGAATATTTCGATACTCTCAAGCTCCAAATCGGCTTTACCTTCAGAGGAGCAAAGGGTCGATTGCCGGAGTGGCTGGACGGCTTCGGACAGCCGACCGCCATTAGAATACTCACGGGAGAACTGCAATTCACAAACATCACATTGGAATCGGACGGATTTAAGGAGCTCTGGAAAACTCTCCGGCAGTACCGTCGCAGTGGCGTCTCCGAAGCAGACGTCACGTCGGTCCTGGAATCCTCACCGTGGGTTCGACCAGAGTGGATCTCCCCTCTGATCGCAACTGCAAAGTTGCGACTCAATCGAGGCGTAGTGTCAGCCGCTGAAGGTGAGGCGTTCGATTCAACGCGGGAGCCAGTTTGCGAACCGATCCTTCGCTGGCAGTATGCATCGAAGCCGCTTCTTTATCTGAAGCTTAATGAGGAGCAGATCTATGAAAAGCTGGGCGACCGGGATTCAGCTACATTCGCGATCGACGGGCAAGTTGTGGACCGCTGGACCGCGCGAGAAAGTGGTGGCTGGAATGGCCAGCGTGAGCTTCCTTGCCAAAAGGAAGGGGCAGCAAGGCCAAATCTGCGTCCGCAATCACTAGCGATTACCAGCGGCGACACATCAGTCGAGGAGATCGACCTTTCGGACCTGGGACTGACAGCCCCACTTCTGCTTTTCGACCTTGGCACAGGACAAAAATGTGATCCTGATTCCAAATTAGATCCCAATCGTGATTACGGATTACTGTGCGACCCAAGTATGGAGGTTGCGAGTGCCCAGTTCTTTAAAGGGAAGAATCGTTCCGCTTACCTTTTGACCCGACCCCTTACGGGAGAGACGAGAGTTCTGTGCGCTGGAGATCCCTACTGGGAGCCCTTGTTAGCTAACACTCAGCGTCGGCGCGCAATTCGCTTAGCCCTTGAATCGCCACCCGGCGATGTTGTGGAGATCGAGACAGCTACTCACATCGACGTAAAAGGCGTTCCGGACGACGCGTCCGAGGTCTCGCTGATTATCGGGACGACGCGACATCCAGTGATCCTGGCCGCCACAACTTGGCGAACCCAGCGGCCCGTTAAGATAACCCTGGGAATTGCCATCGGAAACGAGCCAATCTTTGTTCGGGTTGAGGGAGCAGACTACAAACGAACGGTACCGGCCAAGGTTTCCCTGAATCTCCTCGGAATTGCCGCCGTGCAAACCAAGGGGGACGACGCAGACCTCGAATGGAAGCTTTTGAACAAGTACAGGCCTCTAAATCGCGCCGGGGGCACTGGCAGGGCTCGCATCTTTGCTCCATCCGGAACCTCTAAGATATGCGAAGGTCCATGTTTGATTAACAACCGCCCATCTCGCGTGATCGATCTCCATGATTTGTACGCGTGGGGCGACCAATTGGTCGCCCACCAGCAAGGCACCGGTGAGGCAGTACTCGCTGGCTCGGTAGAGGATCACGGCTGCGTGGGCTTGTTCATGGGCACCAGACCCAAAACTTGGAACACGCTTCATCGGAGGACACCGCAAGTTCCCGGTAAGGATCATGAGGTTTGGGTCTGGGCGAGTCTCCACAATCTCCCGTGTGTCATTCCTGGAAACAAGATCCGCACCGATTTCGACGGCTTTGTTTGGACTCTTCCAGACATGGAGCAAGTGACGGCCTTGGCGGTGACCTACCAGGGGGCGTGCCTCGGCTCTTACTGGGGCTCAAGTTCGATTTCGAGTGATCTCGATCGCCCGCTTCGGGCTGGAGATTTCGCGTTGATCCGCTGGCTGAAAATACCAGTGCTGAATCCAACATTTAGGCCCGGGCTGCAACGGGCTATCTCACGTGCACCAGCCGAGTTCATTCAGGGGTGGCTGGGAAAGGCCGATATCCCGCGTGGCCTCATTCACCGGCCAGCCGAACAGGGATTGGAAACGGTGATTCGAGCGTTCTTGTGGGATCACGTAGAGCGGAACGAATCGCGACTGAGTCTGCTTGTCCGAGCCTTTCCACGACCGGTGGCGACGGGTGAGATCGAAAGCGATGCCGATCAATTCAAGCGAACCCTGGTACACATTGGGGGAATATGCCCATCTGTAGCCTATGGCTTCGCAAAGCTGCATATGCAAGGCGAAAAGTACAGAAAATTCACTCGCTCCGTTGTCAACGAATTGCTTAGACAACCTCCCTGCGAGCTTCCCCAATTGCGCGCGGCCTTGGCCCAATTGCGATACAATTGCGCGAACCTGATTGGGCTCAGTCAGGATGAACTTCTGAGCGCTGCCGATTCATATGGACGCAGTCTTGACGGTCAACCCGCGGATCGTCAATATGATCAGCATCTCGGACGACTCGGTGAGATGGCGAAAGGGCGGGAGTTTCTTAGTGCCTCCCTGCTGCTGAAACTTGCGGCCGGATAGCGGAATGAGCCAATTGGATGCACTTCAGCTCGTGGATCTGATGCGCAAGCGCATCGTCGATCTTGCGGTATCGGAGAACTACCTTCGCGACGAAGGACTGTCAAAAGCTTCGGCTGAAATCTGGAGAGGTCCTGGAAACGACGGCGGCTTGGTTAGCGAGTTGTGGGTTCAGGGCGCTTTCCCGAGCGAATTCTCTGAGGATTCCTTGGCGTCCCTCGCCCTTGAAGGCTTGTTTCCCAAGGACCTGACCGAATACTTGGACAATAAACCCAGGTTCCCGTTCCCGGCGGCGCGTCGTCTATTCACGCATCAATCGGAGGCGCTGCGGCACCTTACGGTACAGGAATCGAGTAGTCGCCCTTCACTCGTGATGACCGCTGGTACCGGGGCAGGTAAGACCGAAGCCTTCCTGCTTCCGATCCTTTCCGGTCTATGGAAACAACCGAGAGCCCCTCACGAAAGCGGCATGCGTTGCTTGATCCTGTATCCAATGAATGCCTTGGTCACGGATCAGGTTACGCGCCTTTACGATCTCCTCGAGCAGCAAGAAAGACTGAGCCTCTTCCACTTTACAAGTGAGACGCCCGAAACTGATCGCGTTGCGCAACGGCGAGGTGAAGATTGGAAAACTTGCCGTCGCCGCAGCCGCGAAGCCGCGAGGGCGGCCATTCCGGACATCGTAGTCACCAACTATTCGATGTTGGAATACATGCTGTGCCGCCCACAGGATCGAGACTTCTTCGGGCCCGCCTTGCGGTACATCGTACTAGACGAGGCCCACCTATATACGGGGACGCTGGCGGCGGAGATCACACTCCTGTTAAGGCGAATGAGGGACCGGTGTGGGCTTGCGCCCGAGCAGATCACCCATATTGCGACCTCGGCGACTTTGGGTGGAAGCGCGAACGAACTTCGACATTTTGCTGCCACGGTTTTCTCAGTCCCCGATTCCACTGTTCGTGTGATTCAGGGGAACCCATCTCCCCTCCGATTTGACGCCCCCGAATTGAGGGACGTACCTGAACCGAAACCGGACGCGTTGACACAGCACTCAAATGTCGAGATCGTCACGCTAACTGCGGAAGGGGATTTCGCTCCACTCGATGGTGAGGCAGCTACAACTCTGTTTAACGTGCTCAAAAACCTTGTGCCGGCGCCCGTGCTCCAACTTGCATCAGAAGAAGCACAGGGGGTTCTGGCGCGCTTTCTGAAGACTTCACTGCAGCAGATTCCGATTGTGCGACGCCTCGCGCAGCTCGTACATGATCGCGATCTTTGGTCCCTCGCAGACCTCACGAAACAGATCTGGGGGATGTCGAACGAGCCTACGCGAGAAGCCACTATCCTTCTGCTGCGATTGGCTGTCTCCGCTCGGCAGGAGTCCACGATTTCGCCGCTCGTGCCTCATCGGCTGCATTTTCTGGTCCGCGCACCTCAAGGCCTCGCGGCGTGCTTGAGTGCGTTTTGCACCGGCCCCGCCCGGCTACATGCCGGCAATATTGGTTGTCTTCAGGCCCCTCGCGATCACTGCGTCTATTGCGACGACTCGATCACTCTTCCAGTTCATCGTTGTAGGGCGTGCGGGCAGTGGGCGCTAGCGGGGCACGAGAACGCCGCCACAGGTGAGATGGAATCAGGCCACTTGACCGAAATTGGGAAGCGCCGGTACTACTTGGTCACGGATTCGGGTAACCGGAATCTCTCACAGGTAATTGTGAACCCTGAGACCGGCAAATACCTCGGCAAAGGCGAAGGAACCCGCTTGTTCCGAGCGCCTTGTCCAGTCCACGAGGAGAATTGCAATGATCCCTCTGCTTGTAGCCTTCAGAAGTGCCCGCACTGCGGCACGGACTGGAGCTTTCCTGGAGACGACGAGGACGATGACGACCGGGATCTGGATATTCAACCCCTTCGGGGGGCGGAGCGCCTTGCCGTGGGAGTTGTGGCGGAGACCGCTTTGTTTGGAATGCCGGTTTACCCGGACACCTCCCGCGCATGGAAGCCAGGGGCGGGCCGGCGGCTCCTGTGCTTCAGCGATTCGCGCCGCGAAGCCGCGAGACTCGGTCCTCTACTCACACGCCAGCATGAGGTCCAGGTAATCCGCGCCGCTATCGCTAACACCCTATCCGAGGCCGTTCCCCTTCCTCACGAATACATGGATTCTCAACTGCAGTTCTATGCAGTCACGGCTGCCAACCCGTCTCTTTCGCGTTCGGTCCGCGACGATGCGCAGCGCAAGATTGTCGATCTCCAAACCCAACTTTCATATGTCTCACTGGGTATGCCAGTCGTGGACTTTGCCACCGAGATGGCAAAAGATTCCAGGATTTACGAACTCCTGGACCGCGACCTCGGCGAGCAGCATGGCGTGGAACGCCTGCAGGAGCAGTGGAAACAAAACGGAGCCAGGGTAGCAACTCACGTTGAGGCCCTGATTGCTACGGAACTGGACAATCCCCTGCGAACAGCCTCCTCAGTCGAAGCGGCCGGACTTGCGGAGCTTGTCTATCCCGGATTGGAGGAAGTGAGCCTGCCTGCGGGTTTCGCGGGGATACTCCCGAGTGACGATATACGACGAGATCTTGCTACAGTTTGGTCACGCCTTGTCGCGGCACTTCTTGACACCGTTCGGGCAGATCGTGCGGTCGAGTGGTCTGTGTTAACTGAGAGTCGAAAATGGAATGATGAATCTCCGCTCTATGGCCGATGGACTACCCGTCGAAAAAATGGATGGACAGCTAGACGCTTTATTGGAAATCCGAATCGGGGCCCAGGGCGTCTTCAACTCCGTCTCTGGTTTGTCCAGGCTGTACTTCGAAGCGCCGGTTGCCCTGGGACATTCGCTGACCCGATGCTCGAATCGGTATTCAATCAGTTGTACGAGGCTGCGGAACTGAAGTCATGGCCCTGGCTTAGGGCGGAGGTCCATCAAGTAAGTCCCAGTGAGTCGGATCAAGCAATTCAGATTCTGTTCGATCAACTTCGCCTTCGACGACCCGCAACACTCTTTCGATGCCCCGACACAGGCACGCTGTGGCCACGCGCGGTACTGAGATGGGCTCCGCTGAAGGGATGCCTCGGCAATCTGGGACCGGTCACCCACGAAGACACAGGAAAAGACCCTCGTTGGGGCCGCGTACGTGGTGAGCTCGTCAAGTCACCAATCTTTGCAATGGGCCTTTGGGGCGAGGAACACTCTGCCCAACTTAGTCCGGAAGAAAACAAGAGGCGGCAGCAATTGTTCAAACAAGGAGCCCGCAATCTTTTGTCCTCGACCACGACGATGGAACTCGGCATCGATATCGGAGGTCTGAACGGCGTTCTGCTCGGCAACGTACCACCAGGGCGCGCCAATCACATGCAGCGCGCGGGACGTGCTGGCCGCCGGGCGGATGGATCTTCATTGGTATTCACGTTTGCGCGAAGTAGACCGTTTGACCGTGAAGTATTTCATCACTTTGATGACTTCTTAAGACGCCGATTTCGTAGTCAGGTCGTTTTCTTGGATCGCCCACGCTACGCGCGTCGGCATTTGCACGCATTGCTTCTCTCTGAGTTCTTCCGGCCGAGACAGGACGCAGCGACCGGCGCCATGGATGCGTACTCGAATATGGGTCGTTTCTGCAGTGTCGTTGCCCCGGAGCGGTGGAATGGGCTGGCCAAACCGGAATGGAGTTCCGCGCGCGCTGGTGGCAACAGTGATTTCATTGAGTTCTTGCACGGGCTCGGTAGGAGTTTCCGGCCCCGGTGCGGCCTAATTGTGCGTGGGACGCCGCTCCAAAGCCTGGTTGAGTCTGGGCAGGAGTGGGACAGCTTCATCCTCGATACCGAGCAAGCCTTCCAGAAAGCGGTAACCGCCTGGCAAGAAGATTATCAGTGTCTGCGGGATGCGTGGCAGGAAATCCCGAAGGCTCCCCCCGAGCACAGCTTGGCGGCCGAACGGGCGAAGGCTAACTCGATTCGCTACCAGATCAAGGCTATCTCGGACATCACCGTCATCGAGTGGTTCTCCGACGCGGGCTTTCTTCCACGGTACGGCTTCCCCATTCATTTGCAACGGTTGTCGGTCAGAATCCCTAAGGAGGGAAAGGCAGAAAAGTCCACTGCCTCGGATAAATATCGGCTGGAGCGCCAGTCCTTGCTCGCTCTTAGTGAATATGTCCCCGGGGCCGCACTCTTAGTTGGAGGAAAAATCCTCGAATCGAAAGGTATACTCAAGCACTGGACGGAATCTAACCGCGACGAGGCGCTTGGCCTCAACTCCTGGGCGCTTCAATGCGCCAACGAGCACGACTATCTTGGAGCCAGCCCAGCCGAGGCCTGTCCAGAGTGCGGAGAGAAGCCCGCACCGCCAGGCCAAATGCTCATGTTTCCGCGCTTCGGCTACACAACGGCAGCTTGGGACCCTCCTAAGCCTCCGGGCCGAAACCTGGATCGAGTCGGTACCGTAGTTGTGAAGGCAGTCGGAGGGTTCTCTATTGCGGATCCGACGAGACGTGATTCGGATTACGCGGGCATTCCCGGCCTGAGAGTCTCCTACTATGAGGCTGGCCAAGGGGAGTTATTGCTGCGCAACGCTGGGGGCGCGGCTGGAAGTGAGAAGGGCCATGGGTTCGCCCTCTGCACGCGTTGCGGTTTTGCGATGAGCGAGGAGACCCGGCCGAGCCTTAAGGGTGATCCCCCTGCCTTGCCGAAGAAGTTCAGGGATCACGCTTCAGTTTTTGCATCATCGGAGAACTCTCGCTGTTGGCCGAAGGGGCAGGAGTTCGTGTTGCGCCACAGAGTCTTGGCGGCGAAAGAAACCACCGACGTCCTTCTCCTGGATTGGCCGGATGACTGTGAAGAAGCGGCCTTGTACTCACTCGGGCAGGCCCTCCTGCTCGCGGGGGCGCGACTTCTTGAGCTTGAGAGCCGTGAGTTGTCAGTCGACCTCAAACGGCGATCCACTGGCGAATGGAGCATTCTTTTGTACGACACGACACCCGGCGGTGCGGGTCATTGCCTTGAACTCATGAACCTCGGCGCTGACTGGCTCAGGGAGGCGGCTAAGATCCTTCGCGGTACCGATGAACACGATAGAGCGTGTCGCCGAGCCTGCCTCGATTGTTTGCTGGACTTCTCCAGTCAATTCGATGCGCACCGCTTGGATCGTCGTAGAGCCTTGGACCTCCTCGATGCGGCCTTTCCCGCCGGGTCGCCGTAATCCAGCCGCGTCCGCTACCGCATATCAAACTGCGCACTCTGCGTTGGCAAACCATCTCTCCAGCGGAGCCACCGTCGGCACGTTGGCCGAGCGACTTACAGCGTGCGGGAGGTTGCCAGCCGGATCGCGGCGAATTCTTCTCCTTGGCCTATGCGGGATGGAGAATTACAAAGCGGTGGAAATTGCAACGCCCGTAAATCTTGCGATTCGGCGAGACTCTAGATCACGCTGCTTTAAGGATTCGCATGACATATTCAAATCGCCAGTGTGAGCCGGAGCGGGTACGATAACCGCTCTTGTTAAGTTGTTCGGCGATGGCTCGCAAAGACTTGCCCCGCGTTCTAAGTCGGCGGATTTTGCCAAGGACCAGTTGCTCGGCGTCGTCTGGCTCAACCCGCTGTCCACACTCGGTCAACCGGTAACCGTAGCGGGCGTTTCCGATCCATTCGTTTCGGGCGATCTTGTGCTGCATAGCGTCGCGCGTCCGCTCGCCGATAGCTTCGCGCTCCCACTGGCTGACCGAAACCATGATGTTCAGGAGCAGCCGTCCCGCGGCCGAGCCAGTGTCCAGCGCTTCGGCGACCGACACGAGCGAAACGCCGCGCCGCTGAAATAGTTCGAGCAGCGTCGCAAGGTCCTTCACGCTGCGAGTCAGCCGATCCAGTTTGGCCACGATGACCATATCGATGGTTCTTGCGCGAACCATTTCGAGCACGCGCGCCATGCCGGGCCGGTCGAGCGATTTGGCTGATTCGCCGGCATCGGTGATCACTTCGATTAGGTCGGCGCTGTGCACGGTGGCCATGGCCCGAACCTTCTCGACCTGAGCTTCGAGCGATACGCCGCGATCCGCTTGTTTGTCGGTTGAGACCCGCACATAAGCTACGGCGCGCATTAAGCCTCCACCACGCTCTTCGCAGTTTCGGGCGATCGTCGCCGCAGTCCAATTCCCGTGAATGCTTTCATCAGCTCCGGCCGCGTCTTCAAGAATCCAATTCGGTTCCGCATGAGCCGCGCGATCACCGGAATATGGCTGGCAGGCGCTTCGCCCCGGATCACTTGCGCCGCGAGAGCTTTGAGCCGAGCATCGTGACCTTGTTTAAATAGCCGCTGCGTCTTGGCCGATGCGCTCTTGGTGAGCAGCGCGCCGCAGTCGCACAAACAGCTCGGGCGCTCGTGCCACGCCGCGAGTTTCTGCGCAGTGGTCCGGCGCGCAATCCAGGCGCGCTTCATCGATTCGCTGCGAGCTGAGGGCATCTGTTTCCATTAAAAATTTGGAGAAATATTCGTGTCAATGGAAGTACGAAGAGTACGCAACTCCGGCAGTCGTACTACTGGCATCCTTACTTGTTGCTCATTTTGGGTTGGTTCCGGGATTGCCGACAATCCTGGACCGAACGGTTTGGCACTTTTCCGAATCGGTTTTCCAGGCCTTGACGCACTGGCAGCGGATGCCGCTTAGAAATTTTCCCCCGTTGAACCATCCGACGCACTGAATGCGGCGGCAAATGTGGCAATCAAAACCCTCCTTATTCTGCCTTCTCCGGGAGGTTCATCATTCGGGCCACTTGCGGCCAACGAGGTGAGCGGCGCAACAGGGGGCCCCAGGGCGTCGGAAGGAGAAGCATCGTCACCATTGCCTCGTGCCGCCGGATGGCTTTCTCCGCCCAGTCGACCGCCTGCTCAATTTCGCCACAGAGAAGATGGTAGATCGCGAAGGCGCAACCGGCCTCGCTACGCTCGCCGTCACCAAGTTTTTTCAGGACTTCCTGCGCCCGCGTCTGGTCCCCGGCTCTGACCAGGAGTCCGGCAAGCAGGCCGATGCCTGGAGTGAACCATGGCGAGAGTATATGTCCCCTCTCCGCGAATGCCAGGGCTAGCTCAAGCGGCTCCCACGTGAAGTCGAAAGCTTGCAGCGTGAAACCCGGGAAGTAGTCCGGATCAAGTTCAATGATCTTCCTTGCCTCAGCCGATGCGTCCTGATGCCGTCCGGCCTCCCGGAGAGAAGTCGCCAGACCGACACGCATAACGAGATTCAACGGATCTTCTTCGAGCGCCAACCGGTGCTCCTCAACGGCTTCCCGCGCACGCCCCAGGGGACGCAAATAAAAATATCCGTACCAGTGGCGTATGAGGGGAGCGATCGGCTGGGATGCCATAGCCAGCTGAAATCGCCGGCCGCCTTCTTGCCAATCGAGATCGTAAACGATGGCAAAGATGCCCAGCCATGCGTTTGCCTCGGGCAAGCATGGATCGATTTCCAACGCCTTCCTCGCGCTCTCCCTTCCGCGAGGCACCGCTTCGCGAGGGTCCATGAATACAGAGGCCGCGATGTGGTAGTGCATCGCCAGCGCCGCATAAGGTGACGCGAATCGCGGGTCAAGTTTGATCGCCTCTTCCAAGTATTCGCGCGGCCGTTCCCTGTTCTCGCGGGTCCTTGGTTTCCATAGAAAATGTATACCCTTGAGGTACGCTTCATATGCGGCAACGGCTGGGATGTAGTGTCTCCGCCCTTCTGTCTCGCCTGAAAGCTTCGTTTTAAGAGCGGCGGTGATTGCGCCGGAGACTTCATCCTGAACGGCGAAGATATCACTCAGCTCACGGTCGTAGCGCTCCGACCAGAGATGGAATCCGTCCAACGCCTTGATGAGCTGAGCGGTAACGCGGATGCGATTCCCGGATTTCCGCACGCTGCCCTCCAGAACATGTTCGACACCCAACTCCTGCGCGATTTGCGCCACCTTCGTGTCTTTTCCTTTAAATGAAAATGCGGACGTTCGTGCAGTCACTTTCAATCCGGGAACATGCATCAGCGCGTTAATAATCTCTTCCGCTAGGCCGTCGCTGAAGTATTCCTGCTCCTTGTCGCCACTCATGTTGGCGAATGGCAGCACGGCGATGGAGGGGTGTTCCTCCGCGGGCGTGACGGCGGTTCTCTCCAGCGCGATCTTCAGGTCTGCGACGCTCTGAAATCGATCCGCGGGTTTCTTGGCCAGGCAGCGGCGCACGATGTCCGCCAATGGCGAAGTCAGCGGCTTCGGTTCATCGCGCAGCACGGCCGCGAGACTGTCGAAGGCTCGATGGCCGGAGAGTACCTCGTATAGAACCGCGCCGAAGCTGAATACGTCTGATCGAGCATCCAAGGCTTTGCCCTCGGCCTGCTCCGGCGACATGTACAGCGGCGTGCCCGAAACGCCCAAGGTCTGAGTGGCATCGCCATCGGCGGTGAGCTTGGCTAATCCGAAATCGAGCAGCTTCGCTGCGTTGCCGGCCATCAATATGTTGCCGGGTTTCAGATCACGATGTAAGATGCCCTTCGCATGGGCCGCCTCCAAGGCGGACACAATCTGGAGAGCTACTCGCAAAGGATCGGGCATCGGTCCTCTGAGCGGCTGGCCATCGACGTATTCCAACACCAGGTAATCGGGGCCGATGTCGTAGATCTGGCAAATGTTTGGATGATTCAACGCGGCGATTGCCCGAGCTTCCTGCTGAAATCGGGCTCCGTGCTGTCCTTTCAGCCGTTTGATAGCTACCACGCGGTCCAGCCGCGTATCGCGCGCCTTCCACACCTCACCCATGCCGCCTTCGCCGATGAGCGAAAGAACCTCGTACGGCCCGAGCTTTGCTCCCGGTTTCATTTCCTCAAACCAGCCTGCCAATTCGAGAGGATGGTCAGAGGTTGTGTAATCGCCCTGTCCGCTCCCGGAGGTTCCAGCATCAAAAATCGCTGGCCGTCCGAGGACACGTCGTAAGTCGGAGGCCCGCCCCACTCAAAGATTCGATGGGGAGGATCGATGTCCACCCGCCCCGGCGAAGTATGGATGCCCGCGGCCATCACGCTGCCCAGCGGGGTCTCCCGGTAAAATAACTCCTTGCCGTCACCGCGCCAGCGCGGATAGCTTCCTCCACCGCTCGATACCTGCCACTTACCGCCCGACGCCGGAAAGCTTTGAATGTGCACCTCCGCTTGGCCCGACTCGTTGGAATCGTATGCAATCCACTTCCCATCCGGCGAAAATACGCCGTCTTCATCGTCAAACGGCGTCTGGAGGAACGGCTTCGCTTTGGCCGGCGCGTTCTCCGCCCCATCGAGCGGCAGCACCATCAAATCCCACCCGGTTTTGCCATTCGGCTCCTCATAAAGCAGGTACCGGCCATCCCGGCTCCAGTCCAGGACAGCCTGTTTGCCTTGCGCCAGTTGCTGTTCCTGACCCGCTCCGCTCGCGTCCTTTCGATAGATCCCGCTTGACCCTTCCCGCTGGGAACTGAACACGATTTCACGCCCGTCCCGAGACCAAACGGGAAGGTCGTTGTTGCCACCAAAAGTCAGCCTGGTGATGAGGTTCCGGTCGAATTCGTAGACCCAAATGTCCTGAAGGCTCGAACTTGATCCCCGCGACACGGCGAGTCGTCGCCCGTCGGGCGAGAGCTTCGGCCACTCGTACACGTCCTCTGGTCCAATGCCTTCACGATGCTTGCCGTCCCGGCTTACCCAGGTCATTCGAAAGCTCTGACCCGGCCCGGTGAAGTACGTCATCACCCCCGCATCCGAAGTCCAGAAAGCCGCTCGCCGAATGCCTGTGCCAAGTACGGCGGATGAGACCGAATCGGCCACTGGTTCGGGGTTTCCTTCCGTGCGCACCCGGCTTGGATCGAAGCGCTGCGCAACCAGAGTATCTTGCCGCATCCAGAGCACGTAGCCTGGCGATCCCGCGAAAGGAGCCGCATACAGCGCCTTCGCATCCGTGCCCGGGATGATCCTGGTCCGCGAGCTTACCGGCGCGTTCCCTTCGCTCAGAGTCGCGGCATAGATCCCCTGAACATTCGCTTTCGGGCTCCTGATGAGATACAGAAAACTTCGCCCATCCGGGAGAAATTGCGGAAAGTAGTTCCCAATCTCGATCCGCGCCGGGTCAAGGGCCGTCACCGGAGTAACTGTCCCGCCCGTGGCGGCGATGCGCCGGAGTATGCTGCCGTCCGAAAACAGAATGGCGCCGTTGCGGCTCCAGGACGCGCCCTGAAAGCTGGTGGTGCCGACATCGCACAGCGTTTGGGGTGCTCCGCCCTGGAGTTCGATCCGCTTCAATTTTCCGTCCGCAACAAAACCGATCGACTTTCCATCGGGCGACCAAAACGTCCCGTTTGCTCCCTCGGTTCCCGGCAACGGACGCGCTTCGAGAGAGTCGAGCGGACGCAGCCAAAGAGAGCCAGCGGAAGATTCAGGTCCCATGGAAAACACGAGGAAGCGTCCGTACGGAGATAACGCCTGGCCGAAGAAGGGGTGCAGGAACACGTTCTTTGCTGGTGGATCGAACGCAAAGCGGACCGATCGCGTTTCGGGCGCCGGCTTGGGCCACAACGCCCAGCCGGCGATCCCCATGCTCAGCAGCGCCAGGATCGCCGCAGCCGTCCATGGTATCCAGCTTCGGGCAGCGCGAGGCTCCGAGCGGCTGGCGGCCTCAGGGAGCTTGAGATTCTCCAGCGCCCACTTCAAATCCGAGGCTGATTGCCAGCGATGGTCCGGATCCTTCTCCAGACAGCGCTTGAGCAAACGATCCAATGCCGCGGGTGCGACTTCGGTGATCGAAGGCGAGGGACGTTCCAGAATCGCCCCGATCACGCTCGCAGGACTCGCGCCGTCGAACGCGCGCTTGCCGGTAACCATTTCGTACAGCAAGCAGCCAAAGCTGAAAATGTCGCTGCGCGCGTCGGCTTCCTTCCCCTGAAGCTGCTCCGGCGACATGTACAGCAGCGTCCCCAGGATCTGCCCCTTCATGGTCAAACCCGTCGTTACGGTCTCTTCGGCCAGGGCGACTGGTTTGTCGATCTTCGCCAATCCGAAATCCAGGAGCTTCACACCTTGCTTCGTGACGAGGATATTGGCGGGCTTCAAATCCCGATGTGTGATCTTCTTGCTGTGCGCGGCGTCGAGCGCATCGCAAATCTGCGCCGCGTACTCCAGGGTCTTGTCCAACGGCAGAGGGCCCTTTAGCGGTTGGCCTTCGACGTACTCGAAGACCAGATAATTCGGTCCGATATCATGCAGCGTGCAGATGCGTGGATGATTGAGCGCGGCTACCGCACGCGCTTCACGCTCGAAGCGCTCGGAGAACTCTTTCTTTGAAACCTTGATGGCGACGATCCGATCCAGCCTCGTGTCGCGCGCCTTGTAGACGTCACCCATGCCGCCTTCACCGATGCGCGAAAGAATCTCGTACGGGCCGAGCAGCGTGTTTGGCGCGAGGGACATGGTGTTCTATCAGTCTAAGTTCATGCGGCGCAGCAAGGCTGGGTACCGCGGATCGGCGTGCAAGGGATCAAACGTGGACCAGTTCTTCAAGATCGTGATGATCGGCTCCCGCTGATCGATAGCGCGATTGAGCCATTCAAAGCAACCGTCGTGATCGCCAACGGCCAAGTGACCGCAAGCAAGCGCGGTTGCGTTCGCGTGTCCTTTGCCGGCCAATGCGAGCATCTCCTGCAACACTCGCCGGGCATCCTCCATGCGGTTTCCGGCGGAATGAGCGTACGCCGCGAAAGCCAGGGCGACCAGCCACTGCGGAGATAATTGAACGGCACGGTCAGCCGTCTGGATCGCCTCGGAGTACCGGCCTTGCTCAATGCGCGCATGCACGAGATGAAACATCGCCATCGTGTGATCCGGCTCCAGATCGAGCGCGCGTTGTGCCATCTCCGCTGCGGCGTCCCAGCGCCGCAACAACAACAATAGGTGAGCGGTTTCTGTTCGCGCGAAGACAGAGAGCGGATCTCTTTGCCGAATCGCATCCAGTTCAGCTAGGGCTTCTTCCAAACGTCCGAGCGGCCGCAGGTACCAATGAACGTAAGGCATCCGTACCCCAATTGAGGCGCCATCCAACCGCAGCGCACGCTCGAAGTGCTCGGCGGCGCGCTCCCAATCGTAGTCACCCACACCAGCAACACCGCCTAATAATGCGTGAGGTTCCGCGAGCGTCGGATCCAACTCCAACGCCCTCCGCACCGCAACGTCCGCTTTCTTAAACATCTCTCTTGGATCAGCCAGCCCTGCCCAAGCCATAAATCCGTGCCATACACCGTAAAAGGCATGGGCCTCAGCATAATCCGGATCAATCGCGAGGGCTCGCTGGGCACATTCGAGCGCTTTCGCCATGGAAACCGGGTCTAGACGGTAGCTGTGGCGTCTCCCCTCAAGGAACGCCTCGTAAGCGGCAATTGGCGGCGTGTGCTTTCGCGGCTTGGACCCGAAGATGCCCACCTTTAACTGATCCACGATAGCCGCGGCAATCTCATCCTGCACCGCGAAGATATCCGTCAATTCGCGATCGTAGCGTTCCGACCACAGATGATATCCGTCGGAAGCATTGATCAACTGCGCCATAACGCGGATGCGATTTCCCGCGCGGCGTACGCTGCCCTCGAGAATCGTCCGTACATCCAGCGCCTCGGCAATCTTGCGGATGTCCTGTTCCTTCCCTCGGAAAGCGAATGCGGACGTCCGCGCCGTCACCTTCAGCCCAGGCACATGCGCGAGCGCGTTGATGATCTCCTCGGCGAGACCATCGCTGAAATATTCCTGTTCCTTGTCCGCACTCATGTTGGCGAAAGGGAGCACGGCAATCGAGGGCTGGCGTTCGGCAGCCGGTTTCGCCGCGCATTGTTCAAGCGCCGACCTCAATTCCGCCGCTGTTTGGAAGCGCTCCGCAGGTGCCTTCCGCAGGCACCGCAGGACGATGCGCGCTAGTTCCACGGAAGACTCCAGCGGCTTCGGCTCATCGCGCAGAACGGCGCTCAGCACTTGCGCCATCGTGTTTCCGCTGAACGCGCGAGCGCCCGAGAGCATTTCATACAACACCGCACCAAAGCTGAAAATGTCGGAACGTTCGTCGAGCGGTTCTCCTTGGGCTTGCTCCGGCGCCATGTATGCTGCGGTGCCGATCACGGTGCCTTCGATCGTCTTCGTGACCTCGGAGTCGGACGCCTCGATTAGTTTGGCCAGACCGAAATCGAGCAGCTTAGTGGCGCCCTTCGTGGTGACGAGAATATTCGCCGGTTTCAGGTCACGGTGCAGGATGCGCTTGCCATGAGCGTCCTCCAGCGCCGACGCGATCTGAATCGCCAAACGCACGGCGTCCTCGGGCGGCATCGGTCCCCGTAATGGAGAACCTTCGATGTACTCCATCACGATGTAGTTGGGCCCGACGTCGTAAATCTGGCAAATGTTCGGATGATTCAGCGCCGCGATCGCGCGAGCCTCCTGCTCGAACCGTGCAGTGTGCCGGCCGGTCAGGCGCTTGATGGCAACGATGCGGTCGAGCCGCGTGTCCTTCGCCCGAAAAACCTCGCCCATGCCTCCCGCCCCGATGGCCGCAAGGATTTCGTAAGGGCCGAGGCGTGGGCCAACGGAGACAGCCATACTGATTCATCAAGTCTACCCGAACAACGGGCGATTCCAACATCTAAACTGAATTGGTTTCTTTATCGAGGGCGTCTAGCGCGTGGAGCAGCTGCTACCCTTCAGGTGAAGTTGCGCTCTGTTCGATCGTCGATCACGCAGTCGGAAGGCAAATTGAGGACGAAGCCGCGAACCACTACGGTCACGCCACAGCTTTCGGGGCGCGGATGCCGCTTCGATTCCAGTCGTATGGCGTTTTGGCCCGCAAAGTCGCCGCGTAGAATCCTAACAGCGCCAGCCTCGAGGAAATGCTCTGGATTGGCGCCGATCTTGACATAGTGCTCTTCTTCTATAGCTGGCTTGGGCATCTCGGAAGGATTTAGAGTATCTGCGAAGCCTCAGCTTCGCCAGTGGGAGCGGCGAAGCGGGACCACGCAAAGGTGGCAAGCTGCATTGATCCGGAAAAAGCGGGCTGGGCCCGCAGGACGGCTTTGTCTCGATTTGAAGCGGGCCGAGCCTCGGAAGTGACGGCGTTTTTCACAACCGACACTAGAACGTTATTAGGATCCTTTCTTTTCTAATGGATTTTGATTACGTCTTAGGGCGAGTTGTGAAAACGACGGTTTTTGACAACCAGCTCTAAAACGCCATAAGAAACCTTTAAGGAAACTCTTCTTAATAGATCTTGATTACGTTTTAGGGTCGGTTGTCAAAAACCTCAGGCAGGCGTCCTCGACAACGCCGACTTTCCCGCATCCGAATTGCGCACTAACTGATCGGCGACCATAGCGTCAGCTGCGCTGCCGCCGGCTGCGCTAGTGCACTGTGTGCGCAGCACGCTAGGCGACTCGCACTGGTGGTTGTGTTGCGAAAAGCCGGAATCGGACTGCGGTAGGGTAAAGCGATGCCCATTCGGCCCTCCGATCCTTTTTTCTGGCGGCATTACGAAGGCCCAATCATTCTCGTCTGTGTGCGTTGGT
>Ga0182024_10010490_pt1 | contig 18859 bp, 15 predicted proteins | sample P32metaG_FD_120480 | JGI IMG/M metagenome (GOLD analysis project Ga0182024, IMG submission 120480) | Permafrost microbial communities from Stordalen Mire, Sweden - P3-2 metaG (Illumina Assembly) | ecosystem: Environmental > Terrestrial > Soil > Wetlands > Permafrost | place: Sweden: Stordalen... | reverse complement strand
GCGGCATGGGAGAGGCGTCGTACCGGGACATCATGGCAGAGTTCGACAGGCGACAGGAAACTGGGGAGTTCCGCTCCGTTCAAGGCAAGAAACACAGCTCCGGTCGCAGTTTCACCATCCCCGAAACGATTGCTGCAGAGCGCGCCAATATCCGCTACGTTCTTGAAGGCCGCAACGCCGTGAAGCCGATGATGAGTGCGGAGCGGGCGCGAGAACAGGCCGGCACCAGGTCCTTCTTGAACGACTCGCAGCGTCGGGTCATCGAGCAAGTTCTCAACTCCGCCGACCGGATCCACGGCTTGCAAGGACTTGCCGGGACGGGCAAGACCACTACCCTCCAGACCATCCGCGAAGGGGCTGAAGTGAGCGGATACAAGGTCGAGGGCTTCGCGCCTAGTTCGAAGGCCGCAGGCCAACTCCGCCAAGCCGGCATCGACGCCACGACCCTACAGAGCTTCCTCGCACGAGGCCGCAATCACCCAAGCGCCGATCCTGCGGAGCGACATCTCTACATGCTCGACGAATCGAGTCTGGCAAGCACGCGGCAGATGCGTTGCTTCCTGGACAAGCTCAATCCGAACGACCGCGTCCTCGTCATTGGAGATATCCGCCAGCACCAAGGAGTAGATGCCGGACGGCCATTCCAGCAGATGCAGGAGGCCGGAATGCAGACCTCCCAGCTCGACAAGATCATGCGACAGAAGGATCCCGAACTGCTCAAAGCAGTTCAGTACCTCGCCAACAACGAGACCGCGAAGGGTATCGCAATGCTAGCGGAACAAGGCCGCGTCACCGAAATCCCAAACGGGTGCGATCGCATAGCTGCCATCGCCAGAGACTTTGCCGCGAACCCAGAGAACACCATCATCATCTCACCGGATAACCGAAGCCGCCAGCAGATCAACGAGGCTGTCCGGGTTGAGTTGCGGCGCAACGGAACTCTTGCCGAGGACGACCGGATATTCAGAACGCTGTCGCACCGCTCCGACATGACTGGCGCGGACCGCACTTGGGCGGCCCGCTACAATGGCGGGGACATTCTCCAGTACACCACCGGCAGCAAATCCGAGGGGATCGAGCGTGGGAGTTTCGCGACGGTCCGACTCGTGGAAGCTCGCACCAATGCCCTCACCGTCTCATTGGAAAGCGGTTCAACCGTCAGCTACGACCCTCGCAGACTGAAGGGTGTCAATGTATTCCGGGAGGTTGAGCGGGAGTTCACCACGGGAGACCGTGTTCAGTTCACCGCACCCAGCAAGGAGCTCGGTGTTGCCAACCGCGACCTCGGAACCGTTGTCAGCCTCGCAGACGGCAAAGTAACCTTGCGAATGGATGGCAAAGCTGCCCGCACTGTCACATTTGACCCTTCGGAGTTTCGGCAGTTCGATCACGGCTACGCCGTTACCTCGCACAGTTCGCAGAGCCTTACCGCAGGCCGCGTTCTCGCCCATATCGACACCGAATCCTCTCGTAGCCTCATCAACAATCGCCTCGCCTACGTCGCCATCTCCCGCTCTTCCGATGACGCCCGCGTCTACACAAACAACGCCGAGACCCTCGGAGAGCGCCTGGCGTCGGACATCACTAAAACCGCCGCCGTGGACCTCCCGAAGCGGTTTTCTACTAGGCAGGCTGTAGAGTCTTTCGGCGTTTCTGGGAGTCACCCGGCTGCGTCCGATGTCGAACTGGAAGGTTTCAGCATACGTATCTGAGTGATGGATCACGGTTCGGATACTGTTCTTCCCTCGGCAACCCGATGCATCCGCTGCCCAACGCCCTTTGCGGAGTCCCTAATCGGCTTCCTCCAGCTACACTTGTACTGTTTCGTGAAAACGGTGCAGACAGTCCAGGCGCTCCTTGCAAATCCGCCGCTCATGAGAGCGGCCAAGTTCTACGCGTACAGATGGGCACGGTGTTCCGAGTACGCCTACGAGGGTAGTTGCTGACGATGGAAAATCGCTTTTTTGAGCATCCGATTCTCAATTCGCCCTACCAGTATCCGCCCCGGCATTGGGAGATGGACGCGAGTGGTCAGCCGACCCAGCAGATCATCGAGACCCGACGCATCGCTCAGTTCATAACGCCGATTCCAAAGCCCCGGAAGCGCGAAGAGACTCTCGTCCAGTAAGACTTCGAGTTTGACGATGAGACCGGCATCTCCACCAATAAACAGCGTTATGAGCCGATCCCGATTATCAACGAGGTTCGCCGCCAAGCCAAAGCCAGCAGCCAAAAACCTTAAGAAAACCGCGTAAATACATTTTCCTTAGAACCGGCCTGCCTCCGGGCAGCTCCGCTGTTCTTTGTGCCGCCCACCTGGCGACACTCTCATCGTGCGAGAGCGCCTTTGTTCTGCCCGCCCGACAGGCTGGAACGCGAAGCTGTCAGTGATGTCGAACGAACAGACTCGAATCCACCCTAAAGAGTGAGAGGTGCGGCGATTGCGGCTTCCAGCGCCGAATTGCGACCGGCGAGATCGTCGGCGAGTGTGCGCGGAGCAGAGATGTCAGGTTGAAGTCTTGCAGACGCGGCGTTCTCCTTGCCGAAGTACTTCGTCGTGAAATAGATCACGATCTTGGAGTTGGGAAGCACGAATTGTCCCAGTTCGCCATAGCTATTCTGGGTTCCGCCGGCTGAAGGTATCGTGCCTGGCAAGCCCGTCCTCGAGCTTGAGCAACTCGCGCAACAACGGCCCGTGGGCCTCGGCAAGGCGGGGCCGTATCGACCGCGCCCTGGCCACCGCACAGTATTCTTGCATACGCGATCATTAGAATCATAAAGGTCGTGCAGCGTAGCGTTGCTCCGCGCGGATCCTCCACCCCCGAACAAGCCGACAACTCTTCCAGAAGAAAAACTTCCCCGGCCGCACTTAGGACGTCCCTGATAACGAAAAGGTTAGACTCCTCCCCGGAACAATTAAGAGCCCGCTGTCACAGCACGGTCTCAACCCGACAACAGCCTCAAAAACGGCCACCCAACCTGTCCCTCGGACCGCTCCTCTTGAATGGGATTGCTCCTATTCTATGGACAATTAGCTATTGACACCGAACGCTATCATTTGGTATACATTGGCGGATCGGAAGTGGGAGATGTTGGCGTAAGCTGCCCCGGCTAGTGGAGGGCCTCTCGTTGTCCGTGGACCAATCGACTCCAAATTTTTCATACAAGAACGCGTGCGGAATGACTTAGGTCGTCAGAGCCTGCTACGCCGGGAGGAATAATTGGACAATATTTCGCTGAAGCCATCGGCTGCTCTTGCCGGCCTCGGACTAATTATCGGTCTTGTCGCATGCGATGCTTTCTTGATGGTTCACTCATTCCATCAGAGCGCAGTGATTAACGGCTTCGCCGACAAGCAGGCGGCGATGCTTCCCCCGCAGGGGGCGTCCCTGCCTACAATTAACGGCGTTGGGCTGAGCGGTAAGGAATTCGGAGTATTGCCGGCCCAGACCCCTCGCTTTGCCTTGTTGGTATTTCGTCAGACGTGCGGATATTGCGAAATTAATTGGAAAAACTGGGATAGCCTCTTTGCGCAAAGCAATTTGGATATGCCGGTAGTCATCGTAACGGCCGACAAAACAATAAGCCAAACGTATATCACCAAGCATCCGCTAGTAAGAAGCCGCTTTCTGATTGCCGGTATTGACGCCTCAACCTTAGAATCGCTTAAATTAGATGTCACCCCGCAGACTATCTATGTTGTCGACGGTAAGATCAGCCACGATTGGGCCGGGGTCCTTACAGCCGACGATATGAGCGAAATTAAGAAAACTATGCACAGTGACTGAGGGTTTTGCTCTAAGTTTCGATGTCTAAACGTAACCTAACTTTCACGCTGTTCTAACCCAAAATAGCACTTTTACTACTGGAGGAACCTCATGGATAAGATCCTTGCTGTGGTTATCAGGATCACGACTTTTACCGGCATTGCAGTCGTTGCTGCAACATTAATCCTGTTGCCAGGAACTCTTACCAAGCGAGTTCATGCAAACCCCAATTGCCACGATATTTGCACCCCCGGCGGTCTTTCGTGTAATGGAGGGTGCGCGTGTTTGGTTTCAAGTGGGAGTGACCATATTTGCCAGACAGTTGAGGCTGGTCCTAGGAGGTAAGAATCTCCGAAGGGATTGAAAGCTTTGCTGGTTGCTGGAACCTCAAAAGGGGCCAGCAACCAGCAAAGGAGACCCCAGTGCGGAGTCTGGTCCACACATCCTGGGTGAGAAAGCCGCGCGGTGAGTTCTGGTTCTCCCTTCTGTAGTTATGCGGCGGCTTCGATTTGTCGGTGCTCTTCGTCCCAATCCGGATTCTTCAGCCCACCCTTAGTCGGTTCGCCTCTCGGGGTCTCCGAATGAACTCCTGAAATTGTAAACCTCCTGCTGACGGCGCGGAATTAGGAACGCGTCTGGACAGGGGAGAGAAGCCGACGGAACTCCAGATTGAGCTATCCGCTCAGACTCGCATTAGCCGAGACCGCTATTGGCACGCCAGGTGTAGAGAGGCCTATGTGGTACATTTTGTGGTGGTTTAGATCACTGATATTGCTGGACAATTTCCTTATAAATCAGACATGTTCACCAATCCTAACCGCGATTACGTTGTCTGGGCTGCTCTGCATGATCTGTGTGCATCGCTCACAGAAACATATATGGACGCCGACGCTAAGCGATTATGGAGTAGTGCTCTTCACGGTCATACAGCTTGCGGCCATATACAGAGGTATATATGGCGAGAATTCGGCAATCTATGGCGCGCAAGTAGCAGCCGCTGCGGATGTATATTTCATAATTCGTTTTGCCGGAGGGCTCTCATCTCGGACATTCCGCATTCTCGCGATCGGTGCATGCACCCTTGGCTTGAGTTTAGCGGTAGTCAATATTCCTGTTACGCTTGAGCGCTTCGAAGAGTGGCACCGACTAGAGTTGCATCATATTTTGGCGTTTCGGGGCTATTTCTATTTGGCGGGTGGAGGGACCAAGACGGATTCCTTGAACCTGGCCCTCGCATTGCTTCCGTTCTCCTTTCTTGTGCTTTCGCGTGAACGCATGCAATGGCTAAGGATAGTTGCGATTGCAGCCGCATTCGGGTCGTGCACGGTGATAACCGTAGGCATGTCGAGAGGTGTCTATTTAGGGTATCTATGTTTTTGTATTGGCACAGTTACCGTTGCCGTCGCTCAAAAAATCCGGTTGACCGGAGGCGTCCGCTTTCTTTTGTGCTCAACATTTATATCCAGTCTCTTGGCGATATGTTGCTTTGCAATTGTAGCCGAGCGATCATATCCAAAAAACAGTAGAACTGCATCGTCGGAAAACCGCAGTATATCAGGCCGGCTAAACGTGTGGAGAGCTTCACTGGCGCGAATGGGCGGGCACGAGATTTTCGGAGTAGGTGGCGGCAACGGGGCCTTGTTCACGCTGGAACATATAGACGATGTGCCCGATCAACAACTTATTGCGCGGACATATAACTGGGCGCTACAGGTTTTCTTGCAGAATGGATTGCTAGGGCTTATCGTCTTCGCCATCATTCCAGTGGCCTCACTTATATCAGCACAGCGGCTGATCAAAGGCGTTGACGACGATCCCCAAATGAGGCAGAACGCCATCCTTATTCAAGGAGCAATTGGAGCGATGCTAGTCAGTGACCTAACCTATACGTCGGTGGTCCTCCATCCCCCTGTCATGTGCCTATTCTTTGGTTTAGCTGGCGCGATAAATGGCCGGCAGCCTAGGGGCATAGGTAGTCAGCGGATAGCCCCGGTTGGCAGGGCACAATCATATGGAACGGTGACGGTGGTTCTTTTAGTAAGCTTGTATTTCGGCGTTTTTGGACTTAGAAGAAGTTATTCGGAGATACAATATTCACATGCGGCACACGCGATGCAGGATAACGATTACAATCTTGCTATTGCCCATCTAGTGGTTGCTGAGAATAATTCAAGATGCGATGCGTTGTATAGGTCAATGAAGGGGCTCGTGCTCGTGCGTTCATTGGGAGACGACGCCGCGTTCATGAATGTGTGGCAGAGAGGATATGTCATGCCGCAGAAGGACCGCGGCCGGATAGTGGATGCATTGCGAGCATATCAAGATGCGTCCGAGTGCGCTCCGATGGACGCTGAGCTTCACAGCAATCTGGCGTGGTTAGATGTAATGCTTGGAGACGACAGGACGGCTCGGGTGCAACTAGACATAGCCAAAGAGATAGAGCCAGAGACGGGATTCTATCATCTTAGCAGTGGTTTGCTATATGAACGAGAGGGTCACCTAGAGAACGCCTATGACGAATACTCTACTGCTATCGCTTATTCGCCACATATCCTTGAATCAGAGTTTTTTTCGCAATTAAGCCGGCGAAGTGAGAGTGAGAGCGAAAGAGTAGCCGGGGACGCCATGACGGTGTTAGCTAATACCTCTGACTCACCAATAAGAACCGCCGAGCTAGCAAGACTGTCATACGCGCGAGATAGCTACGCCAGTACAAAGAGGATGCTGACTGTGGCGCTGAGTCAGCTGCCAGCTCTCTCCTATCCGTGGTATACCCTGGGTGAGATAGCCGAGACGGAAGGGGATGGCCGAGGGGCCATTCTGGACTACAGAAGGTCACTATTCATGGACCCGATGAATCGGGCCACTTTGGCGCGGCTGGCAATTATCGAAAGCGCAATGGGTGACAATTACGAGGGACTTCAAGCAGCAGAAGCGGCTGTAATGCTAACTCCGGCCTCGGAGCATGCGGTCGAATCGGAAATGATGTACGGCATGAACACGCTGTCTTCTGATGATGTGTTGCCGAGTGGGTTGCTAGGCTATACACTGCCGCGGATAAGAGTGGAGAGCCTTTGTAAGATTATATATCAGAATTTCGGGATCGAGGGTCTTGAGGTACCGCCGGACGTGATAGATAGGATTCATGTGCTTGGAGGATCATGTTAGCTCAAGCTATATCTCGAATCTGTGAACATGGTGTCGCGGCACACTGAAGAAGATGCGAGGGATATATGATGACTAAGAATATTGCCGCCATACAGAGTCTTTATGGGAAGTCTATACTCATCGGGATTGCTGGCTTGGCTTCTATCGCTTTGCTCGCAGCGCCTCAGGCCGCAGGTGCCACCGGAACTGCGATCTCTGAGATAGACGCCGGAGCACCATCCGCGACAACCCGGCCCGCCGATCTCACACTTGGCATTACCTTTGATGCCGTCTCCATTAGGCCCACCTCGCCGGGAATTAGTCATATCACGGGTCCTCCCGACGGCATCACCGTCGGGCACTCGACGATGCTCGAGATCCTGTGGAGACGATGATGATGGTTTGGATCAAATCGAGCAGCCATCCGGAAATTGAGTTCGACAAATCCAAACGCCGAATTGCGGAAAGGACAGTACAGATGTCGCAAACTTCGACCAAGTATCAGGTAACTGCAGCCGCTAGAGTCATCCGGGCCGCAGGCCCTCTCACCAAGGGACTGCTGTACATGTTGAGTTGTTTTGTGTTGCTGGCTCGCCTCGCGCCCGCGAGGTCAGCGAGGGCGGAAATGCGGCTGTGGCTGTGCGTGATCGCATATGGCTTTGGCAACTTGTGGCGGAGACTGGCTCCTCCGAAGGGAATCGGCGACATGGTCGCTGACGGGCCTCAGCAACGAATGGTGATGATAGGCGGACAACTGGTCAAGGGTGCCCGCTACTACTGGCGATTGTTGGCCGAAGGCCATTCGACGCGACGCCTGTTTGGAAGCATGCTGCGGCGGATGGAGGCTACGGTCTTTGCCATCGAAGCAAATGCCAAAATGTCGGCGAGCCGGCCATTCGGGCTCTATTGTTTGTTAGTCGGGCAATCAAAAGCGAATTTCCGATCTAAGTTGATGATGATCCTGCGCATCGCTGTTGCTCACCTTCTCGTTTCGTCCGCCTCCATGCTTCTCGCGCAGACTATGGTTCCCGCAAAGAACCAGGCACCGCCAAGCTCGAACGAGCCCTTCATCGCCGATGTGCATCCGTCTCCGTACCGCTCCACAATCAACTACAGCATCAATATCGGCGATCAGCGCTTCGATATGCGCGACGCTACTCTGCTGGATATGATTTCCGCCGCCTACAAGCCTCAGGACAATATCATCCTCGGCGATCCGAGCTGGATCGGCTTCGACCGCTTCGACGTCACTGCGAAGGTCCCCTCTCTGAAGCTTCCGGGCTCTAGCGCCGGCCAGGCGAATCGACAAAATCCATACGATCAGGTGCGTCCTGCGCTTCAGCGCGTTCTTGCGGAGCGTTTTCACCTGAAGTACCACATGCAAGACAGGCCGCAGCCGGCCTACATCTTGACTGTCGCAAAGGACGGTGCAAAGCTGGCTGAGGCGGACGACCCGACTGCCGCCAGCAACTGCCACGTTGAACAGGACAAGGCGAATCCGGGGCAGGGCGGGTTTAGCTGCACCTCCGAAACTATAGCTCAGTTTCTCGCGATGTATGGCGGGATGTACTTCCCGCACCCTGTGATCGATCACACGGGTCTCAAGAAGCCATACGACTTCACGTTTAGGCTCTCCTTGAGTCAGTCCCAGACCCAAGATGACTACATGCGTGTTCTAACCGACGTCTTCAAGCAACAGCTTGGTCTCGTGGTCGCGCCCGGGGACATATCGCAGCCCGTCATGGTCGTCGATTCCCTGGATCGCATCCCGACAACTAACTTGCCGGATATTGCCAGGCTGATTCCGGCTCAGCCCGATCTAGAGTTTGAAGTCGCAACCATCAAGCCGGCAGCGGACGATGAACCCCAGACGGTTCGCCCCAGCGTCTCGCAGATCACCTTCGGCAGCTGGCCTTTGCAAGTACTTCTTGTTCAGGCCTGGGATTTGCCAACCGGGGCCATGCTCGGCAATGCGCCCGCGTGGCTCAATCAGGTGCGATATACAATCCTAGTCAAATTGCCACCGGATATCGATGGCCGTTCTTACTATGAGAATCGGGACCTGTTCCACGGGATGCTACGAAAGCTTCTCGTCGACCGCTTCCAGATCAGATATCACTGGGGCGAGAAAACGTGGGATGGCTATGCGCTCCTTGCAGACAATCCAAAGATGAAAAAGGCAGACCCCAACTCACGGAGTTCCTGCGAAATTGGACCTGCGAAAGGCGAAAAGGACGTCACCACCACGCCGGACTCACCATTCGACAATGAATTCCACTGCCAGAATGTGACCATGGACCAGTTTACTGACGTGCTGCAGAGCCTCGGGAGATCTGAGGTCAGGAATCACGTGCCGAACAAGACTGGCCTTGCCGGCTCCTACGACTTCACTCTCTTCTATACCAGCACCTCCAAGCTTCGGACGGAGATTGCTGCCGCCGATGCGGCCAAAGAAGGCGGCGACGCTACAACGCCTGTCCAGGGCGTCTCAATAGAGGACGCCTTTCGCAAGCAGCTCGGCCTTCGGCTCGAAAAGCAGCCAATGGTGGTTCCTTCCCTCGTCCTGGATCATATTGAACAGACCCCGACTCCGAATTGAGCGCCGCTATTGCAAGGCATCCAACTGCTGATATAGGCCCTTCGGCGAAGTGCCTCAAAGAGCAAGCACAGAGTGCCGCCAGATAGTCGCCGGGGGACACTCAGATCATCGACAGGACAGGATTTAACTGGAAGCCACAACTTCACCTGACATACACAGGCAGTCAGCCATGCGATGCGCTTCTAGCTCCCAATGCGCCAAAATGTTCAGCGATCCGACGAAGCTATTCCTTAAGGCAGTGAAAAGGTTGGAAAGTTCGAGCTGTGGAATTCAGTGGTAATTGGCACATAGTCGCTTCAGAGAAAACATTTGGGAGGTTAAAGTAATGCCTGTCTCAATAGATAGTACGAAGAATTACATCGGGAAACGTTTGGCGTTTGCACGCTCTTGGATTTCTATTGCTATTTCCATGGGATTTCTGACCATATCGTGTGCAAATGCCAGCACTCCGATGAAGATCAATGTTGATCGCATACCGGCTGATTCTTATGTAACCCATTGGCTTCTTCTTGGTCCGTTTGTATTAGCTTCGACAAGCGATCCCGCAGCCATCACAGCGGGTGAACAGCATGATTATCTGTCGGATATTGGCTTTAGAGAAATGAGTTTCACCCCAGCTGACCTGAAGATATTGTCCAAATCTCACCAAATCTATAGATCCTACGAAGCAACCTCAGCATTGGTGGACTTGGAGAGTGCATATCCCCAGAGTGATCACGCGGAAGTTTATGCGGTTGCAGAGCTGCGAAACAAAAAAGATGCAGACATCGGCATCGAACTCGGTAGTCAGGATGCTCTCACTCTATGGGTGAATGGTCAGCTCATCATGACATCAATAGGAGGTTCCAATCATTTTGCTATACCTTACGATCACTATGGAATAGCTCATCTACAGCGCGGACGTAATATCCTGGTCGCCAAAATAAATAGACAGATCGATGGCGGCAACTTTCTTTTAAACTTTATTGGCGCCGCACACGCAAGGGACGCTATGCGTCACCGCTTATCTGGGCTTATTGTGGAACCAATACTGTTGCATTCCGGAGATCCGATCCAGATAACTATCCCGCCTGCCTGCTTAGAGCCACTTACTGAGATCACGATTCATAATAATGTGGGAGACACGGTATTCTCCAAAAACGCTTCCCCGGAAGAGCTACATGCAGTACCATTGCCAGTGGTAACAGATGGCTATTATTCCCTGACAGCAAGCAGCCTGTGCGGTTCACTAGACGATTCGGTTTATATTGGCGACACAGCAACTGCCTACAATAATATTGTTACACTTCGAAATACCAACCCGCCAACATCCAGAGAGTATTTATCTCTTGACGCGATTGCTCAGCGATATGAAATTTTGACTTCTGCTGCCTACAGTCACCCAACCGTTCGCAGTTGGCAGATGAAGCTGATCATGGTTCTTAAGGACGGAAGTCGCGCTATTACTGATTCAGATGGTCAGCAATGGAGCAGAGAGCCCGGTCTACATCTTCGGGAGTATAAATCGTCTATAGACGGAACCTATAGGCACTATCTGATTTGCATACCGGATTCATATCAGATTCCCGCGCCGTTGGTCCTAGAATTCCCTCCACTTCTAGCAACCGTCAGACCTCTTCTTGAGGGTGGACTTCTCTCTTCCATGGATGATTTGAATCACTTAAAGCAGGCAGCAGACGAGAGTCATGTGTTTGTGGTTAGACTTGGCGATCGGGGTAATCTATTGGATACACCGATGGCCGAGGGAGAATTCTTCGAGGTACTGTCAGATGTTGAAAGCGAATTTAATGTTGAGAAGAGGCAGGTATACTTACTTGGCTACTCAGAGGCCGGTCGCCGATCATTATTACTGGCAGAGCATTATCCATCACTATTCGCAGGAATCGGTACATACGGAGCCTTGACCGAAGCATACGAGGGGGACGCATCTCATGAAAAATGGATTAGAGATAACAGCGTTAGCAGCATAATTAAGAATCTCAGGAATGTCCCGGTTATCACGATAAACGGCGATCGCGATCTATATCAAACGGTTGAGAGTGCGCGGGAACTATACAGCACACTGCTAGATAATGGAGTTCCCGCAGAATTTCATATCTTTCGCTATGGAATACATAGTCAGCCTTACACTGAAAATGTAATAATTCCACTTCTCATGAGGAGCTCAGTCCCGCCGCCCGTGCATATTGATTATGTGTTTCCGTTTCTTAACCACACAACTGAAGATTGGATACAGGTTAAGAGCAGAGGGGATCGTCAACAGGCGATGAAGCTAAAAGCTGACAGACACGGGACGGATATTAGCATTCAGTCAAGCAATGTAACTAGTCTGTGCGTTAACTTTGGACGGCTTACCTATACTATGGGTCAGGCAGTGAATGTTGATTGGAACGGCCACAACACAACTATTCATGCTGAAACGGGATGTGTCTCAATTCAATTCGGTGCTTCGACGAGACAGGATGACATCAATACCATCTCAGATGGAACGTTGGCTGAAGCGGTAGCGGAGCCTTTCCTGATTGTTGTAGGAACAAATGCGGATTCCGAGGAAAGCTCCGAAGTAACGAGCAACGCCTTTATATCTATGTGGAAGAGTGAGTTCTTCGTGACGCCGAGGTTCAAGAGAGATATAGATGTGACCCCCGATGATATCCAGAAATACAATTTGGTACTTATTGGCGAGCCAACAAATGGCAGCATCCTCTCAGTCGCTAATACTCTTACTGCGCGCGTGAAATCTGAGATGTTGTCTCTGCCAGAGGCTCAACATTCAGGGGCAATTACTCAAGAGGCATTTGCAGTGCCTAATCCGCTGAACGTGAAGCGGTCATTAGTCTGTTTGAATGTTACTGCGAATCTCATAGATTCGCATGAATTTGACCCAGTGTTCACAGGTTTTTATGATTATGCTATATGGGATTCAACTGGAACGCGGATTAAGACGGGCGTTTTCAGCCAAGCCGAAGTTGATAGCCTATTGACAGACGTCGCTAGGGCCGGGAGCGCACCTGATTGACCCAGCAAGGCCATGTTGCGGCAACGCCATCGGCAACCAGCGAATTACGGCGCCAGCGGCCCTTCTTGGGTTATGATCCGCTCTGCTTCGGCGGTCGAGACATTTTGGGAGATCGAACGGAGGGTTGTCCACAATCTGACTGTGCAGGTTTAACTCGCGTCCAGCATGCTCGCATTGTCCGATTGTTTCGGAATGTGCCCCTCAGTGAAATCATGCGAACTCATGTCCATCGCGCTGTCAGTAAGCGGGGTGAGGCGCTTGGCTTTGATGTGAATTGCGCCATTCTGATTTTGCAGAATGCCCTCCGCCACTAGAAACTTGCTCCGCACTACGGTTATACACTCTCTCTCGTAGAGATCGGTTATCACGATGACATTTGCGATGCGGGTTTCATCCTACATCGAGATAAAGGTCTTGGCTGGACCAGGCCGCTGGCGCGCGATGAGACAACAGCCGCATTTCAAGTATTCACCGTCTTGGCAGCGTCGAAGTTTGTGCGGCAGAGGGCACATTGCTCGACCTTAATTGTTGCCGCCGACAGTGCGTGGTGTGTTTCCCGAAGTGTGAGGCCGGTTCCAGCGTAATCGGCGACAAGCCGGACTTCTGTAGGCATCTGTTCAGCTGCAACACATAGGAGGTTTCCCGGAGCCAGTCGCTATTCTGCCTGAGCAGTGGGCCTTCCAGTTTTCCGGCGCGTTCCACCTGCCACAGAGCATCCTGCGATGCTCGATTCCGTCGAGCTTGTTGAGGGCGCCTATCCGTGCCATTAGCGTCAGTTCCTTGCGGTTGAGCAGAGGCACCCGCAGCGAGAGGTCTTCCGCGGAGCGGAAGTGTCCGTCTTGCGAACGAGCCGCGACGACGGTCTCTGCGGACTGACACCGCAGACCCTTCGCATAGCCCAGGCCCATCCGTAGCGAAAGCGCCCCATCGGCCTCATGTTCGATCGTGAGGCCCATCCCTGCCCAATGGCCTCGTAATGACCTTGACCAAGAATGGCGACAGACTTCGAGGCGAGAGAGCGGCTGCGATACATAACCGTCCGACAAAACTTCTTCGCAATTCTTGAGTCTCACCCTCTCGGGGCGCTCGCAGTGGCACCCGGTCACGGATGCATCGCCGGTGGAAACCCCGAAACAATCGGCGGGTTCCTTCGTGATCGAAATACCGGACTCATTTGCGCCGCCACTTGTGGACAAGTAGCGCCGGCTGGCGTAAACGTGGCGACTACAGCAGGAGACAACTTAGGAGTGTGTACTCATTCGGACGCACCACAGGTGCTCCCTGCGGGGCAATATTGCAAGCCAGGCTGTGCCAGTTTAAATGTTCTGGATTTAGCCCTGGTCCAATCGAACGGAAGTCATTACACGAACACCGCGACAGCAATCGCGAATCAGATTGTGCCTCATCAGCCAATATCGCTTAACGGAGCAGCCTCTGGACAAAACACTTTTGAGGTCGGCGCCCTAATGATGACCTATTGCCCGGGCGTTAGCAATACTTGCTTTGAGAATATGTTCGAGGTTCGTCTTCAGTTTGCAGGTGGGCCTCTTAACCCCTGCGTTCGAGCGGTGCTCGCCTCGCTTCCCACACAAGGAGACTCCGGGGGCTGGTTGCAGACGACTTCAAAAGAGTGGTGCGGGATATTGGTGGCAGCAGACCATTTGATGGGCTATGCACTTGAAGCCGACGATACTATCGCCCAGGCGGACATAGTCTTTGGCACGCAGTTACAGTTGGCATGAAGTCACGGTGCATTTCATCTGGCCTTTGGCCTGAAGTCCAGCACTCGCCCTAGACGCTGTTGAGGCACGACCCCAAGTAGTTCCGCAACGATTTGTGCAGGTATCCCAGTCTCGGTCGAAAGCTTTCTCAGATCTATCGGATTCCCGTACCGAAGTTCCGCCATCTTCCTCATCAGACGCGGCTTTGGTTGCGGAATACGTTCATCGCCTGGCTCAAGTTCTGTCCATCCGCTTGTGCGTACCTGCTGGTTGAGATACCGGTACTGATTCGCTGTAATCAGCTTGAGGTCATTGGCCCGTCGTATCAACATCTGCAAGGACACATTCCACCGCGGCTTTAGAGCCGCAAGATTCGTAAGCGTGATCGGGCTCCTCATCTCTTCGAGCATGGCCTCTTTCGGAAGAAGCAACTCTTGAGCAAAGGCCCTGGCTTGGACATCGGCTTCGGCAAGGGAAACCGTCAATGGCGAATGCAATACAAGATGCCCAATTTCTTCTCCCAGCGTGAAGTTGATTCGGTATCCAACCTTGTGTCCGAGGAGTGCAATGACGGGTCTTGGATAGGGCGCGCCCACCCATGTGGCGAAGCCATCGAGGGTGCTGATCTCGCGGGGAACGAGCAAGATCAAGACGCCATTTCGCTCCGCACGCTGCATAAGGTCTAGTACCGGAACATGCGGCGCGATCCCGAGCGTCGTTCGTGTAACGTGCGCTGCCCTTTCGGCAGATTCCTTAAGTCGCGGAAGATTTACGGGAACCTGTTTCAAGTTTGTCCCGAGGAAGACCGCAAGCTCGAAGGCTACTGACGTAAGCCCGTGGGCGTGTTGACGCTCCGCCTTTGAGAGGGCAGTCCGTGCCCGATAGAGAAGCGCGCCCGAAGGGAACTCATCTACATGGGGTGGCTCGAAAAAGTTGAGGCCAAACCCAGTCTCTCTCGCCAAGAGCCTAAGATAGTCCGGTGAGGGCCGGTACAGATTGGCTTCCATCGAAGCAACGCCCGATTGTGTCGTGCTGATCCGTTCTCCAAGCTCCGCCTGCGTTAATCCGGCAATCTCACGCGCCAACTTTATCCGACTGCCTATCATCTGCCTCTTCTTCCGAATGTGTTGTTGAAGCTGGTGAGGGCTTTCCTCCCACAGGGGCGTCCGGTTCTTGTGCGCTTGCTTCTTGATTGTCCGAGGCGGAAACTTCGTTCCCGAGCAAGAGTGCTTCGATCTCTTGATCCGCCAGTGTCTCGGCCTCCGCGGTTGCGGCGGATGTGCTTTGCGAGGTTACCGGCTGCAGGATTGGATTCGTAACAACCTCCTGCCACGCCAGAACGACATCCTGTGACCGTGCGCCGGCAATCTGGGGACATGCAAGCCAGACACTCGCAATCCCAAACCCAGGACTGAAGTCCCAGAGAACTAGCAGGTTCGTCTTTGATCCTGTAGGTTTCCCGTCGTCGCCAAGGTATCGAACTGATGCCTGATTGTAGAACTCTCTCCGTCGGGTTGACGTCCCGCATCCGGGTACGATACCCCTCTTCCCTTTTAATACGCGAAATGCGTAACCCCTATAGTGCACCAGCAAACTGATGAGCGGCTCTGTGGCAAGCCGAAATCTGCGCTCCTTCAACCGTCTTACCCGCAGTCCATTCTTGGTCAAATATCGCTTTGCTTGGTCGCGCACGATCATTTCCCGGAGATGGGGTTCAGGACTTTCCCCGTCGCAGTTCTGCTCGTAATACTTCCGGCAAACCGTCGCTCCTGCGTCGAGCGATTCATAGAGGAGTCGCATCAGCGATCCGACTTCAGCCATCACGTCCGCGAATGATGGAAGAGGGTCCGGCTCTAACGAGATCAATGAGAGCGTTTGCATATTGGTATGTTTTTATCATAATCAAGCCATCAGCGCAAACGTTCAGAGTTTTCCAACAGAATCGCGGCATTTCATAGTCTTTTGGGAGGGGTTTCCTCCCTGTCCGCGGCCCTTCGGTCCTGCGCCACCCTCCTCAGCGGGCCTTTCCCGCCCGCAACGCCCACCCTGTAACCGTCCGCTTCGCGATCGAGAACGGTTGACAGACCCTGCGCTAAGGGGCTCCGCCCCGATCGCGCGGCGCAAGGGTATCCCCAATCTTCCGCGCTGCGCTTGTGCAGACCTCCGCTGCGCTCCGCCCTTTCCGTTCCAGCGTTCCGCTTCCTCTTCAAGGGTGGGGAGACCCCTCCCCTTGCGCCTTGCTACCCCCGCCTTCGCCAGGAGGCGTTCGGCATGTATGTACCTGCCGCTGCCAATTCAAAGGCAGAGGCCAGTGCAACAGCCCAACAGGAGGAACCACCCATGAACACCGCAGCCGTCACCACCCAAACCGTCGTCAACCCGTCCACCCAGAACCCCAAACAGCCGCAGCAGAAGCAGACCGCGAAAGAAGCAATCGCGGCCAACGTGAAGGCCCTCATCGAGCAGTTGGAGCAGGGGCACTCGGAAGCTCTCACCGCCTACCTCACGACCATGGGCCGGTTCCACAACTACAGCTTTGGCAACATCCTTGAGATTGCCCGGCAGAAACCGGATGCAACCCGCGTTGCCGGACTCTATGCGTGGAACCAGCTTGGCCGCAAGGTCAGGAAGGGAGAACACGGCATCCGCATTCTGGCTCCGGTCATCGGCATTCAGCGCAAGAAAGACACCGAGGCCGAGAAGGACATCCGCACCCAGAATGAGCCTGTGCTGGTCGGCTTTCGCAACGCCTACGTCTTCGACGTGAGCCAGACCGAAGGCACGGAGCTTCCCGAACTCTCGGAGCGTGTTACGGGCAGCGTAGGCGAGTACCGCGAACGACTCACGGACTTCGTGATTGCTCAGGGCATCCTCTTGGAGTGGAAGGAGAGCATCGCGCCCGCGATGGGCGTCAGCTACGGCGGCAAGATCGTCTTGCTCCCCGGCCAGTCCACCGCCGAGGAGTTCTCCACCCTCGTTCACGAACTCGCACACGAGATGTTGCACAAGGCCGACCGCCGGACGGCAACCACCAAGACTGTGCGCGAGACCGAAGCCGAGGCAATCGCCTTTGTAGTCGCCAAGACCATCGGGCTTGAGACGGGCAGAGCATCGGCGGATTACATCCACCTGTACCACGGCAACGCCGCTCTGCTCACCGAGAGCTTGGAGGTCATCCAAAAGGCCTCAGCGCTCATCCTCTCCGCGCTCGAAACCCCCACTCCCGAGGCCAGCGAAGCGCCGGGCCCCGAACTGGCGCAGGCCAGCTAACGCCTTTTTATCTGGGGCGGGCGGCCTCACGCCGTCCGCTCAAACGCCCCCGCACGACCCAACCCAGCCCAAGGAGAGCAGCCATGAATCCGCAGACCGTCACCGAATACCGCAACCTTCCCCTCAACGTCCTCTCTGAATCCGCCACCAACCCGCGCCACATCTTCGAGGATGCAGCCCTCAAGGAACTCGCCGAGAGCATCCGCAGCCAGGGTGTTCTCTCTCCCTTGCTTGTGCGGCCCCTCACCGGCCAGAGCTTCGAGATCGTCGCTGGGGCTAGACGCTATCGCGCCGCGCAGATGGCCGAGGCCGCAACCGTCCCCGTCCGCATCGTCAACCTCACGGATGCCGAAGCGTTGGAGGCGCAGCTGATTGAAAACCTGCAACGCCGCGACGTTCACCCGCTGGAGGAGGCGCAGGGCTTCAAAGCCCTGCTCAACTTGGAAGACCCGAAGTACAGCATCGAGCAGATCGCGGCCAAGGTCGGCAAGTCGCCGGCCTACTGTGCCGCGCGAGTCCGCTTGACCGAGCTTGCCGTGCCAGTGGTCGAGGCGTTCTATGCCGAGGAAATCGGCGTAGGCCACGCCCTGCTCTTGGCAAAGCTGCAACCCGCGCAGCAGGAACAGGCACTCGCCAACTGCTTCCGCGAGGAGTGGAACGGCGCAGGAGGCAAGGCCAAGCGTATCCTGCTCCCGGTTCGGCACCTGCAACAGTGGATTGAGCATAATGTCCTCTTGCTCCTGAAACTGGCGCCTTTCAACAAGCGCGACCCGCAGCTTGTCCCCGCTGCCGGAAGCTGCGTCGATTGCCCCAAGCGCACCGGTCACAACAAACTGCTCTTCGCCGATGTCAGCGGCAGTTCGGACGCTTGCACCGACCCGAACTGCTACGCCGCCAAACTGGACGCGCACGTAAAGGCCAAGGTCGCCGCCAAGCCGGACATCGTTCAGATCAGCACGGCATACAAACAACCGGCGGAAGGCGAGAAGGCCATCCCCCGCAACAAGTATGTCGAGATCAGGGAGGAAAAGCCGGACACCCCGGAGAAGGCGAAGTTGCCGGAGTTCAAGACCTGCAAGTACACCGCCGAGGCCATCGTTTCGGACGGCATCGACAAGGGCGAGCTGAGGAAGGTCTGCACCGAGCCGACCTGCCCCGTTCACCATCCCAAGAGGCAGTCTGCAAAGGCCGATGCCAGCTTCAAAGCGGAGCAGGACAAGCGCCGCAGAGAAGAGGCACTGGCGAACGCCACCGGGATGCACGTACTGCAAACCATCATCGCCGCCGCTCCAGTCCGGTTGATGAAGCGTGATTTTCTCTTCGTCGCTGAACAGAT
>Ga0182024_10010489_pt1 | contig 18859 bp, 13 predicted proteins | sample P32metaG_FD_120480 | JGI IMG/M metagenome (GOLD analysis project Ga0182024, IMG submission 120480) | Permafrost microbial communities from Stordalen Mire, Sweden - P3-2 metaG (Illumina Assembly) | ecosystem: Environmental > Terrestrial > Soil > Wetlands > Permafrost | place: Sweden: Stordalen... | reverse complement strand
CGTCCTCTTCGACGACGACAAATTGGCGCTCCGTCGATTCTTTTGTGCGTGCGACATCGTTGATTCCTCCTAAGAGTATCCTTATTTTACGCACGCCTACGGTACTGTACAAGAGACCAGTATTTGAATTATCGTCATCGCTGCCGCGATTATCCTGGCGTTTCCCCAACAGGAGCCGAGTTTAACAGGGGCGGTTGGGGCGTCAAGTACATTAGCGTCGTTTGCAACCAGTACGCCCCATCCCGCCCAGCTTCTCATTCTGGCCCCGATTCTTCTGCGCCACCGGCAAATCCTACGGATTCGCTACAGAGTGGTGCCGGGATGTCCGAATGATTAGAGGACTGGCGAGAGTATGCGCGCCAGGCGGTTCTTTTTTCATTGGGCGTGGCGCATGTGGTGTAAAAACTGCCGACAGGATGTGCCAGCAGTGGCCGGGGAGGATCGGCGCGCGGTCCGCTGCGCGCGGTGCGGCGGCGCGCTGCGCCGACCGGAGCCGGTTGCTGTCACGGTTCACACGGCTGGGCTCGAAGGTTCGGGTGAAGCGGAATTCGATTCGGCCGACGAAGAATCGAGTCGGTTGGAACCGAGCAGCGATTTGGACGACTGGGCTCTCGACGTGGAATTGCACCGCTTGCACCGCTTGGTGACGGCCGCGATGCCCGCGTTGCAACCGCCGATGATGCTCCCGACGTTGCCCTGGCCATCCGGTCAGGGAGTAACCGCAGTCCCAACCAATCCGGCTCAAGCTCCGCTTGCGGTTTCGCGTGTTTCGCCGCGGCGACGAGCATCGATCGTAGTCTGGTCGCTGCTTGGCTTCGGGATCATGGCTTTCGTTTGCGGCGCGATTCTGTTGGCGTGGTCGCTCATCGGCGACCGCACCGAGCTATGGACGCTAGGAATGCCGATCTGTCTGGCCGGCCAACTTGGCCTGCTGCTTGGGCTGGTGTTTCAATTGAGCCGGCTGTGGGACGACAATCGGCAGACGGCCAATCAGCTTGCCTCGGTCGATCAACGCCTGGACGACCTGAAGCAAACCGCCACGTTGCTCACCACCGGCCACGCTTCGCCGGCGCAATCGTTCTACGCGCACATGGCCGGCGGCGCCAGCCCGCAAATCTTGCTGGCCGATCTTAAGAGCCAACTCGATCTGCTGGCCGTGCAAATGTCGACCGCTCGGCGGTAGGGCATTCTCCATCTTGCGTCGGTGATGCAAAATCAGTGGCGAGGCTTCGTCACTTCCGCATCAAGAGCAAGATGCCGACGACAATCGCGAGCACCGACAAAAGATCGAGGCTGTAGGCGAAACTGATGTGAAGAAACGGAGCCATCAGCACGCCCCAGGCGATAAACCACACGGCCAATAACAACATTCCTAAATTAGGTGGAACCTTCATCGTGCCGCTCCATTGTGGAATGTGTTATCAGCCGTCGCAGAACTCGCCCGAGCGTATCGACTAGGAACCCGGAGGGGGAGGCGGTGGCGGCGGGATTGAATTGTCCGTATTCTCTTCGATCTTCTTTGCGCCAGTGTGAACGCCTTCCTTAAGCCTTTCCGCTTCGTGCTCGATCTTCCTTTCCCACTTTTGCGTGTCGTGGTCGATTTGAGGCTGATTGAAGTTGATCGTGAACCAGTGGCGCCAAAATCCGACGGCCACAATCACGATGGCAACAAACACCAAAAATCCCAGTAACCTTTTCATGCGACAAATCCTCCTTCACAAATCCATTTTCGCGGCAACAGGAAATCACAGGCCAGCTTGGCATTTATCAGCACACCATGTGCCAAGCCCCCGCATCTTTCGGTTGAACTATACAGCAATCCTGAAAAACCCGCAGCGCCAATGGCGACTGGACCGTTGCGACCTGGAATGCGGCGCGGGTTGTAGGGGCCGATCGACGCTTCTATACTGGCGGTCGCTATCATGCACCGCCGAGAAACAACGGCGTTCCTTCCATCCCAACATCCATGAGAATCGCAACCCCATGAACTCCGCCGCCATCCAAAGATTGCGCGGCAAGCTCGGCCGCAAGGAATGCTGCTACGGCCTGTGGGTCACGCTCGAAGCCGCCAGCATCACGGAAATGGGGGTGTTCCTGGGCCTCGATTGGGTCGTGCTCGATGCCGAGCATGGGCATCTCGATTGGGGCGATCTGGTCGGCCATCTGCGGGCCGCGGCGCGCAGCGACACCGTCGTGCTGATCCGCCTGATGGAGTTGAACACGGGCGCGATCAAACGGGCTCTCGACATCGGAGCCGACGGCGTTTTGATCCCCTGGATCGAATCGGCCGAGCAACTGCGGCAGGCCGTCGCGGCGGCCCATTATCCGCCCGGCGGAGTGCGCGGCATCGGCGCCGAACGGGCGACGTATTGGGGGCAACGCATGCCCGAGCACGTCGTGGAAGCAGAGAAAAATGTGTTGGTGATCCCGATGATCGAATCGGTGCGCGCCGGGAAGAATATCGAGGCCATGCTCGACGTTCCAGGCGTCGATATTTTCTTTTTCGGACCGGCCGACTATTCATCGACCGCCGGCTTCGCGGGACAATGGGAAGGCCCGGGTGTTGCCGAGACGATTCTCGCCGTCCGAGAAAAGATCGCAGCCGCCGGAAAATTCAGCGGCGTCATCGCCGCCGGGAACGAAAATTTAGTCCTTCGCAAGTCGCAAGGCTTTCAGATGCTCGCCGTCGGCCTCGACGGATCGCTGATGATGCGCAGTGTGCGCGAGGCGCTTGCGGCGGTGGGAGTTGGCAGCTCATCCAGCGGGACTGCGCCGTCCACGCTAAATTACGGCTCGTGATCGGGCGTCCGCGGCTTTCTTAGAATAGTTAGCCCTCTCGCGATTGCGCCGATTCTGCTGTAAGAAATCGCAAGCTGGGGCGACAATACCATTAGGAAATCCCCGGACCGTCTGCCCTGAGTCAAAGTTTATGGACTGGTCGCACATCGTTGAATTGCACGGTCCGACGGTTTGGCGGATCTCACGCCGCTTGCTCACCAACGAGTCGGACGCTGCCGACTGCTTTCAGCAGACGTTCGTCTCGGCATTGGAACTACTGCGCCGCGAGCCGGTCGCCAACTGGGGAGCATTGCTCAATCGCTTGGCTCACGCCCGCGCCCTCGATCGCCTGCGGCAACGGCAACGCCAATCGAAGCGACAGGCCGTAATTCCTGACGAAGGAATCGCCGACCGGAGCGCTGCGAGTCCGCCGCAAGCGGCCGAGGCACGAGAATTCGCACAGCAGTTGCGCGAGGCTCTAGCCGACCTCGACCCGCGGCAAGGCCAGGTCTTTTGTCTCGCCTGCCTCGAATGCTTTAGTTACGACGAGATCGCCGACCAGCTAAATATCACGGTAAATCATGTGGGCGTGCTGTTGAACCGGGCGAGAACTTTTTTACGAGCGCGCCTCGCCGCGCATGAGCCAACCACGACTGCCTCGCGAAGGAAGGAATAGGCCATGAACGCTGAGAACGACCACACTCCCTTTGACATTCTGGATCGAGCGACGACGGCAATGCGCGATGCGACGCCAGCCGATGCGCCTCCACCGGCTCTCGTTGCCTCGACCGTCGCAGCGCTGAAATCGCTCGATTCCAATCCGAAGGTCGTCTTGCGCGACGCGCGAAAGTGGTTCATGCCGCGTCTGGTAAGGTACGGCAGCTTGGCGACCGCTGCCGCGGTGGCCGTCATGGCCGGTACGCTATGGCTCATGGAGCGCACTGCCACGACGACGTTTGCCCAGGTCGTCGAAAACATTCGGACGGCGAGATCGGTGAGCTTTGTGATCAAGGAAAAGCTTCCCGGTCAACCGCTTCAGTCGATGGAAATGGCGATTCAGGGGGACCGCATGCGCTATGTCGTCGCTGACGCGCTCGCAATTATCGTCGACACCAAGCAGCGTAAGGAGCTCCAGTTGGACTTGCTCCAAAAGATCGCCGACAGAACCGATATCAACGGGGAAGTGCCGGCCGAAGTATTGCGAGACCCGATCGAACGACTCCGTAACTTGAAGAACGAAATCAAGGGCAATGTCAAGCAAGTCGGCGATGAAGAGCTGAACGGCCGCAATTGCCACGTCTTTCAAGTCAAGGGGCAGCGCGGCGACTTGCTCATTCCCGATAGTTTCAAGCTGTGGGCGGACGTCAGGACAGGCCTGCCGGTGAAAATCCTCGCCGAGGATGAGAGAATGTCTCTGACATATGAGCGATTCGTGTGGGATGAGCCCTTGCAGCAGCAGCTTTTCAGTTTGGAAATTCCCAAGGGATATCGCCTTCGCAAGCTCGAGCCAGCCGTCGTCGAATCGGATCGCATTTATTTCAATCGACCGTCGCTGCAACTTGATTCGATGAAGCCGGACGGAAGCGGCGTGCAGTCGCAATTCGTTCCGCAATTGCTTCCGTTGCCCGATAGCTATGTTTCGGATGAAACAGAAATGTCGGTCGACGGTCGCTATCTGGCAATGGCCTTCTCGCACATGACCGACCACGGCGCCTTCCCGCCCGATCGAATCTTCCTTTGGGACCGAACGCGACCGCAGCAGGCGGCCGTCAAGATCCAATTCCCAACGGCGACGGAACTAAATTTCTGGCAGTTTTCTTCGGATGGCGAGCGATTGTATGTAGCCTGGTGGGCACCGCTGCCTGACCACCAGCAAACCAAAGGGCACACCGGCGCTGACTGGATCGATCTCAAGGATAAGTCCATGCATCCCGTCAAGCTGTCGACATTTCGCGACGCCGGCGGCGCGGAGCAGGAAATGGTCTTCGCGGCTGCGACGCGCGACGGGAAGACATACCTGCTGATTGGCGACGGTTTGCACGTCGCGACTGCGGATGGAAAATTGGTGCGGCGGTTAACGCCCGCCAGTGATCGGATTATCCGTGGGAGCGTTCGCGTATCGCCGGACGACCAGCGGGCCACGTACGTAACGGTCCATCCCGAGGACGGAAGCCAAGAATTGAAAATTGTCTCTCTCTCGGGGGATGAGCCCAAGACTTTGCTTGCTTCAGGAAACTTCACCGCCATTCGCCCACGGTGGTCCCCGGACGGCAAACGAATTGCCTACAGTTGCCGATCGTTCGATCCGGCCAATCTGCCCCGCCACTACGGCAGCGATATGGACCTGAGCCTCGTCGATCCAGATGGGGGCAATGTTGTTACGGTGTTGACCGAAAAAGTGGATCCGCGCGGCGACGGGATCGAACTCGTGGCATGGCGCTAGAAACGCTCGATGCGAAGTGCGCCGGTAGCTGAGTTCGTGAAAACTCAGCCGTCACACGCCAAAGTACGGAATACTCACGAGAGTCCTCTACGGCCGATTTCGGAATCCTTTCGGCATTCCTAACCGTGTACCGCGACCGCCGGGCTTTTCACTCGCCGGCTTTCGGCTAGCGCCGTGTCGAGCGTCAATTGGATACTCACGCTCCAACGGCCTTCGCTGTCGCCTTCAACGTGCCAATGCGGTTGAACCGCGACCGATTGATGCACCAATTCAAAACCGCCTTCGGATTGGCTGACGGTTTCGATCGGGTACGTCCAGATCGCCGTGGGGCGGGAGAAAGCCAAATCGACGTCGATGCCGAGCCATTCATCCGTCAGGCCCAAGCCGGCGGATTCGGTCATGTCGAGCCGCGAGCCGAGTTGGCCTAGATGGTGGTTGCGCAGAGCGCCGCCAGCGTGGAAATAGCGGTCGTCGGCGCCTGAGGGCAGGCCGGCGAAATTGAACTCGATCGAAAAGTGCATCGCCCGATCGCGCGGCAGCCCCTCGAGCAAATACGCGATTTCCAAAATATTGCTGCCGGATTGGAGTGTCACGCCCTTGGTGATCTTGATCGGCACGCCCCAGGCATTTCCCGGCCGGGACAATTGCACCTGGATGCGGCCCGGGTTGCGGCGCAGCTTGGCTTCGTAGGGGAGGCCCAAAAAGTCGCCGCGCTCCATCGCCTCGCCGCGCGCGACAGCGTCGAGCGAAGCGTCGTCGTCGTACCAATGATCCAGCAGGCTTTTGCGGAGATAGGCGTCGTACTGCAGATGGTTTTCCAAGCCGGCTTGCTTGAACTTGACCGGTGTATTGGCGTCGATCACGCTGCCGCCGGTTCCGCCCGGCCCGGCTTTCACGCGGCGATGATAGGCTTCCGGCCGGCGACTCAGCGACGCCAGCAGATTGTGGCAAATCGACCGGACATCGAGCTCGTAGATTTGGCCGCCGCGGCTCGGCGCGATCCAGGCAATCAATTTGTCGCCCGCCAGTTGCACTTCCGGCCGGCCGTCGAAATTGTAATCGTCGCCGGCGGCTTCGACCCAACCGCTCGCGCCGCCGCGGTTGGATGTGCCACTATTGAAAGCGCCATTGTTACCTGCGGAGTTTCGTCCGGCTGCCTGGTCCAAAAGATTATCCGCGGCGATCAAATGGTTGTAGATCGCGTTGCGCAAATGGGGCAAATAGATGCCGCCGAACGCGCCGTGCCAGTAAGCGCAATTGCATTGACCGCGATAAAGCTCGGTTCGGACCTGACGCAGCGCGTCGTCGTCGATGCCCGAGTCGGTCATGCTTTGCAGCCGGCGGCTCACGGCCATCATCCGGCAATACATTTCGTTCGTTTCCGGATAGCGCACCTTGAAATTGCGCCAAAATCCGCCGCGGACAAACCGCGCGATCTTCGGCCAGCGCGGATCGGGCTCCAATTGATGCCGAGCCTCTTCATATGCTGCCAATTGCTGCGGCGGCAGCACCCATTCGGTCATCTCGCGGTAGCTTCCCTCCGGCAGATAAACCTTGCCGACCGGCGGCACATGGTCGATCACTTCCGACGGAGTCGTCATCCGAATCCAATCCTGGTTCGCGGCCAGGAGATCAAAGAACTGCCGCAGCCAACCGCGATCGAAAACGTTCAGCTTCGTCTCGGGCCAAACGCCGAATTTTTCGCCGTCGTCGGCAAACACTGCAACCGATCCGGGATGTTTTTCCGACAAGCTGCGCAAATAGTCGATTGATTCGTGCGGCGCGGCGAAGGGAATGACATATCGCAGCCGCTCGCTGCCGGGAAACACTCGCAGCACATGGCCTTCGTCTTCGGTCAGGAAATAACCGGTGAGCTCTTCCGAATCGAGGCCGGCATTCTTGAAATGAGAGTCGTCGAGAATCGTGTATTCGATTCCCGCGGCGACGAGATCGCTGGCCATGCTCTGTTCCCAAACTCGTTCGGGAATCCACATCCCGCGCACGTCGGCGCCCAAGCGATCCTTCAGCCAACGGCTATACGAACGAATCTGGCCAACACGATCGCGCGACGGAATCATCGCCAGGATCGGCTCATAGAACGCTCCGCCGATGATTTCGATGCGACCCGATGCGACATGCCCAGCCAGCCGGTCGAGATATTCCGGATGATGGATTTCGAGCCATTCGACTAACGGGCCGCTGGTGTGCAGCGCGATTCGCAGGTGCGGATATTCCTCGAACAGATCGAGAAACAGCCGGTAGCTGTCTTGATACGCCTGCTCGAAGACGCCGTCGAAATTGCCGATCGGCTGATGGTCGTGCAGGGCAAAGATGAATTGAATCGGTTGTGGCATGAGAAACGACTTGCTGGGAGTTGCGGCGGTTCAGGGGGTCAGGCACATTTTTCGGCTGCGGCGTCGAATTGGCAACTCCTCCCGTCACAGCCGAAAAATGAGCCAGACCCCGACCACATCACAAGGTTTTTGCAGATTGCCCAGAGCCCGTTATTGGAATAGTCGGCGATTGCGGCGTTCGATCTTCGACATCTCTGAGAAACGCGGCGGCTTCCTCCGGCGGGACCGGGTTGATGTAAAAACCGGTGCCCCACTCGAACCCAGCCGTATTCGTCAAACGCGGAATAATCTCTATATGCCAGTGATAGTGCCCTAGCTCGTGGCTGTCAAAGGGGGCCGTGTGAAGAACGTAATTATAAGCCGGTCGATCGACGGCCGATTCGATTCGCGCAATCACTTGCCGCACGACGCGCGCCAGATCGTCAACACCGCTTTTTTGAATATCCTCGTAGTGACTGGAATGCTGCTTGGGCAAAATCCACGTTTCGAACGGGAATCGGCTGGCGAACGGGGCAATCGCGACAAATCCCGGCGAATCGAGCACGATCCGCTCCTCGGCCGCGAGCTCCTGATGGATCATGTCGCAAAAAACGCAACGGCCCCGATAGCGAAAAAACTCTTGCGAGCCGGCCATCTCCTCGCGCACCGTGATCGGCACGATCGGCGTGACGATCAACTGACTATGCGTATGCTCGAGCGAAGCGCCGGCCGCCGGGCCGACATTCTTGAAGATCATGCCATAGACGAGCCGGCGGTCTTTCTTCAAATCGGCCAGCCGATCGCGGTAGACCCAAAACACTTCGCGCAGTTGCTTGTCGCTCAATTCAGAAGTGCTTAGCACATGGTTCGGCGATTCAATGATGACCTCGTGCGCTCCGACGCCGCGCATCGTGTCGTAAATGCCGTCGCCCCGCTTTTGCAAATCACCTTCGATTTCGAGCGCGGGAAACTTATTGGGCACGACCCGCACTCGCCATCCCTTGCCGTTTGCGGCCGAGCCGGGATTGCGATAGGCGAGAATCTCGGCGGGCGTGGCATGCTCGCTTCCTTCGCAGAACGGGCAGAATCTGCCAGGATGGAGCGTCGGCTGGCTGACGAAATCATGCGGCCGCTTGGCTCGCCCCTTGGCGACGATCACCCACCGCCCGACGATCGGATCTTTTCGCAGGTCAGGCATGGGGAAGTAGGCTGAAGGCTGTAGGCGACAGGCTGTCGGTGACGAAGAAAGCGACACGGCGGCGAGAATATGCACGCCTTCACCCGAGCCCTCTCCGCCAAGAGAGGTGAGACGCGGCCATCCTTGCCGATATTTCGAGCCCTCAGTGGATCACCACCATTGGACGTCGAGAAAGCTCCGTTTCTTCATTTCGGGATCGAGCCCTTCGCGCCACTTCGCTGCTTCGACCGGCTTGTGCGTGCGGAAGACTCGATCCCAAATATCGAAGGCCATTCCAAAATTATGGTGCCACATATTCAATTTATGGTGGACATAATGGTTCGGCATTGGCATCCAAAAGCACTTCAGCGGATTCTCGTGCTGCAATTGATGCGAGTAGGCCGAGAAAAATGCGAACACGTTCGTGCCGATGAACCAACCGATCCCGGCCGGGAGCGAAACCAGGAACATCGGGAACATCAACGGAAACAACGGACGGATGTAGTCCCAATACTCCATCAACACACCCTGACCCACGCCCGAGGCGTGGTGGTTGCGATGGACTTTGCCGATCGCCATCCATTGGTGCAAGATCCGGTGCGCCCAGTATTCGAGAAAGCTGCCGAATACGAGGCCGCCGAGGAAAAACCAAAAGCCGGTCAGGAAGGTTGATGTGGTCATTCTAGTCCGCAAGCTTAGGAGTTCTAACCACAGAGTCACCGAGGGCACAGAGCAGACAAACAGAATTACAGGACCATGCGTTTCAGGCCCTCCTTGAGGAGGCGAACGTTGAAGTTGATGAGGAGGCCCGTGTGGGTTTTACTCAAGCGAAGGTATGTCAACAATTGCGCTTCGTGAATTGGCAGGAGCTTTTCAATCGCCTTGAGTTCGACCACTAACCGACCGGGGACGAACACGTCGATGACGAGATCATCGTCGTCGATAATCTCACCTTTGTAAGCGATATGCAACCTGGCCTTCGGCTGGCACTCGATCTTCCGCAATCGAAGTTCGTGAACCAGGCACTTTTGGTAGATGGATTCCAATAGCCCCGGCCCCATCTCACGATGAACTTCGATGGCCGCTCCGATAACCGCTTGCGTCAGAGGGTCTTGCTCGTCCATTCCGTTGCTTCCGCTTTTCTCTGTGCTCTCTGTGACTCTGTGGTTAGCCTTCGCCGTTCGCGGAAAACTGGCCAGAGCGGGTTAGACCTGCCACATCATCAATTCATAATCGGGGGAAGGAACGACAGTTTCGATGGCGCCTTCGTGCGGCATCCGCTCTATCGGCTGCTCCTGCTGCAATAGCTCCACATATAAGTGTACCGGATCGTCCTGCGACACCGCCAGACTCTTCCACGGAATTGCGATTTCGACGACCGCGTCGGCCGCTATTTGCACCTCCGCCCGACTCACCGGCACGTCGCGACGATACAACTGCGCGATCGGCGCCGGCTGCGAGGGATGGAGCACCAGCAATTCATAGCCTGCTGGCTGGACGAACACGATCCGCAACGAATCGATATCGGTCCACTGTTGGCGGACCGGTCCGCCCCGGGCATCGAGCCGCAAGAACAAGCTATCCGCGTCGAAGCCAAAGTAAAGGCCTTCGGTTCGGGTGGCCGTGCCGACGCTCATCGCGCCCCGGCCATGCGAGGGCGCGTGGAAGCCGGCGTTGAGCCACTCGAAATAGCTGACCCGGCCGTCGACTTTCACGTTCAACAGGCTCGTCGGCTCGGTGTACATCCGCGGCTGCGTCGCGTTGCCGCGGATCGAACGGAGCAACTCGGTCGGAATCGGATCGCCGAGGATCGTGTAGACATTTTGCAGATGCTTGCGAAACAACTGGTCGAACAGGTCTTGCTGGGCGCTATGATGACTGTCGCCAAACCACCAAAACCAATCGCTTCCCTCGGCAATGAATAGCTCGCGGCGCGCTTGAGCGAGTTGATCGGCCGTCTTTGGTCCGCCGGCCCCTTCCGCCGCGGCGACAAGATGCTGCCGCGTTTCGAACACCAGATCCCAGGCGCGATTGCATTCGGGATGGCCGAGCCAAATACCGAAATTGTGTTGAATCCAACTGCCGGCGAACAGCGTTCCGATCTTGTCGCCCGCCGGGTGTTGTTGGACATATTCGCCGACGCCGGTCGGAGTGATTTTCGGATGCTCGACGACTCGGCGGTAGAACGCGCGCAAGAAATCGACGCCGCTGCGCGGGTAGTACTCCCAACAGTTTTCGCCGTCGAGAATGATGCTCACGAGCGTCGGCCGTTTTCCGGCGTTGCCGGTCGTCGCGCGGCCGATGCCTTCCAGTTTGCCCAACAAGTCGTCCACCGCGTGGTCGGCCGACATGCGCTGGCAGTGAAATCCGATCTGATCGCTCATCGCATGGTCGCGAAACACCATCTGCACGCTGCGCCCCTTCTCCTCGACCCGCCACGGTCGATAGAGCATCTCGGGATTTCGCAAGAAACCTTGGCCGTCGCGCGAAACCCAGCCGTCGGTCGAGCAGGAGAGGATTTCTTCATCGGTGGCGATCCATTCGATGCCCGCGGCGGCAATCGCCGGTATGATGGCCTGTGCCACCGAGCCTTCGGAGGGCCACATCCCTCGCGGTGCCTGGCCGAAAATTCGCGTGTGAAATTCGACGGCGCGACGAATATGCTCCGCGGCGTCTTCGGGATAGCCTTCGAGGTGACGCGGCAAGGTCACTTCGGGCATTGCCTGCCGGGCAAGCCGTTTGTCCCACAGCAACGGCAAGATCGGATGGTAGAACGGCGTCGTCGAGAGCTCGATCTGGCCCGACTCGGCCAATTCCTTATGCAGCGGAATCACTTGCCGGAGCAAATCCAATTGCTTGTCGAGCAGCAGTTGCTTTTCTTTTTCAGTCCAGTGCTGCCCTTTGGCGAGCAACTCTTTCAAGTCGGGATGGAGCTCGAAGGCGAGCGGATGAATCCAAGCCAGATTCGACCAGCATTGCAGATCGACGATGTCGCGGCTGGAGAACCGCTTCGCCGCTCGAGCGGCTGAATCGACCCCCAGCCCACGCTTCTCGTAGAGTTCGTTGTAGCGGGAAAAAGGGCGGATGTTGTGCTCCGGATGGACCATGAAGAAATTGTCGAGCAGGTAGTTCATGTCGTCGGCGGATAGCCCATCGGCTGGCAATCGCGAGACGCGCAGATGAGTGTCTTCGTGGCCTTCCTCGTATTTTTGCAACTGCACCAACAGGCTGGGAACCAGATTGATCGTGGCATGGAACTCGGGAATCTCGCGCAGCAATTGTGCCATGCCCCAATAATCCTTCGACGCATGCAGCCGAACCCACGGCATCGGGTTCTCGCCCGTCACGTCGTCGGGATAGTAGGGCTGATGCTGATGCCAGAGGATGGCGAGGTGGATGTCGTGCATGAGGGAGGGGACAGGGGGCAGGGGACAGGGAGCAGGAGACGACGCGCGAAACCGCAAGCGAGCTTCGCTATCAAACGGCGTAGTGAAGCTCGCTTGCGGTTTCGCGCGTCGCTTAGACGGCTAACCGACGACCGTCTTTGCCGCTTCCGGCTTACCTATGCCGTCCTTGTTATTGGTTGGCCCCTGGGCTCGGGCAATTGTCGTGGCGTAGAGATCGACATACTGCTTGGCGCTTTTCGTCCATGACCAATCTTCAGTCATTCCGTTGGTCATCAGGCGCAGCCAGGCGTCGGGGCGAGCGAAATAGGCCAGCGCGCGCTTCAGCGTCGACGACAGGCCGTGCGATGTCGGCTCGTGGAACGCAAATCCATTCGCGCTGCCGGCGGCAAGCGTCTCCTCGGTCGTGTCGACAATCGTGTCGGCCAGGCCGCCGGTGACTCGCACGATCGGCACGGTGCCATATTTCAGGCTATACATCTGGCTCAAGCCGCAGGGCTCGAATCGGCTCGGCATCAGAAACAAGTCGGCTGCCGCTTCGATCCGATGGGCCAACGGATCGGAGAACTGAAATTGCACCGCAACTTTCTGCGGGAACCGCTGGGCCAAGATCGCCAATTGCTCTTGGAACTTCGCGTCGCCGGTTCCCAAGATCACCCATTGAGCGCGGCTCGTGAGCACCCATTCCTGCATCACCTGCGCGATCAAATCGATCCCCTTCTGCTCAACCAATCGGCCGACGAATGCCAGCAGCGGCACGTTGGGATCCCGCGGCAGATTCAGCTCCGCTTGCAAAGCAGCCTTGTCGGCCGCCTTTCCCGCCAGAACATTTTCCGGGCCATATTTGGCCGGCAAATGGAGATCGGTCGCCGGATTCCATTGGCGGTAGTCGACGCCGTTCAAAATGCCCGACAACACCGACCGCCTGTGCTGCAACACCCCTTCGAGGCCACAACCAAGCGGGGCGCTTTGAATTTCTTCGGCATAGCGCGGGCTAACGGTGTTGATCGAATCGGCGAACACCAACCCGGTCTTCAGCAAGTTCAGATTGCCGAAAAACTCCATTTGCCGCCAATTGAAATACTTCCAGTCCAAGCCGGTCAACAGCATGTCCCAATGCCAGAATGTGCCTTGATATGACAAGTTGTGGATCGTAAGCAGTGTGGCAATCTTTTCGTAGCCGGGACGGTTGCGATATTCGATCTTCAAATACGCCGGGATCAGGCTGGTTTCCCAATCGTGAGCATGCAGCACATCCACCCCGAGCCCCAACCGCCCAATGATATCGAGCACGGCCCTGGAGAAAAAGACGAACCGTTCGCAGTTGTCCCGATAGTCTTGGCCGCCGGCGCCGTAAAGATAATCGCGGTCGAAATATTGCGATTGCTCGATGAAATAGACCGGCACTCCCGCGATCGACGCATTGCCGCCCGTCGAACCGCCGATGGGCAAAACGCTTCGCAGCAGTCGCCCGGTCACCGTTTTCTGCCCGATCCCCACTTCCAGTGGCGTCCCGACCGGTTCGATCGTCAGGCCCGCCTGGAACACCTGCCGGTAGGCGGGCATAATCAAGGTCGGCTCGTGCCCCAGCCGGGCCAATTCCAACGGCAGCGCACCACAAACATCGGCCAGGCCGCCGGTTTTGGCGAATGGTACGGCTTCGCTGGTGGCCAGCAGAATCTTCACGAGAGAATGCTCCTTGTCGCCGCCTAACGTAACAGAATTCGACCGAAATTCAATCCGGCGCGCGACATTGCGCCGTGCAAATCGCAATCCAAACAATTCCATGAACAATCATAGTTTGCCGCTCCGCACGCGGTTAATGGCCGGAAAACATTTTTTGACTCGCCTTTGAGCGTGGACCGCCCCTGGTGATTCGGCTGCCGACCGGTTAGAGTCGATCGGCGCATGGCTCCAAATGCTTGGGAATTCTGGATCGACGTCGGCGGCACGTTCACCGATTGCGTGGCCCGCCGGCCGGACGGCACGTTGGCCCGGCACAAGCTTCTCAGTTCCGGCGTGACCAAGGGGGCGGTCGCCGAAGGGACTTCGGCCCGGGAGGTTCTTGATCCGCTGCGCCGGCATGACCCTCCCGGTTTTTGGAATGGGTTTATGCTGCGCCTTTTGGATGGCTCGGGCCGGAGCGTTGCGGAGGCGACCGTCGAGGAGTTCGATCCGCATTTGGGTCGGTTGTGGCTGACCGCGCCGCTCGACCCGCCGCCGAGAGTCGGCCAGACTTACGAGTTGTCGTCCGATCAGGATTCGCCGGTGCTTGGCGTGCGATACTTACTGGGTCTGCCGGCCGGAGAGCCGATGCCGCCGGTGTCGGTCCGCTTGGGAACAACCCGCGGCACGAATGCTTTGATCACTCGCCGCGGCGCAAAAGCCGCGCTGCTTACCACGCGAGGCTTCGGTGACCTCGCAAGCATTGGCTACCAAAATCGTCCGCGGCTATTCGAACTCGCGATTCATAAGCACCCGGTTCTGCCAACCACGGTCGTCGAGATCGACGAACGGATCGCGGCCGACGGGCGCGTGCTTGTAGCTCCTAATCCTGAACCGATTCGTAGCCAATTGGCGGCGCTTAAGCGGCTCGGAATCGAGTCGCTTGCTGTTTGCTTGCTCCACGGCTTTGCCTATCCGGCGCACGAACAGATTGTCGCCGAAATTGCCCGCGAGGTCGGTTTCACGGAAATCAGCATATCCAGCGAGGTCGCGCCGCTAGTGAAAATCGTTGCCCGCAGCGACACCACGGCTATGGATGCCTATTTGAATCCGGTGCTGCGGTCCTATATCGCCGGCTTGCGGACGGCGCTGGCCGGAAGCGATTTGCGAATTCTGACTTCCGCCGGCGGGCTGGTTGCCGCGGAACAATTCGTCGGCAAAGACAGCATTCTCTCGGGCCCCGCCGGCGGGGTCGTCGGTTTCTCGCGCGTCGCAAAATCGGCCGGCTTTCAGCGCGCCATCGGTTTCGATATGGGAGGCACCAGCACCGATGTTTCGCGGTTCGACGGTCAGTACGACCTGGAATACGAAACCGAGAAGTCGGGCATTCGAGTCGTCGCTCCGATGATGGCGATCGAAACCGTCGCGGCCGGCGGCGGCTCGATCTGTCGCTTCGACGGCGTGAAGCTGGTCGTCGGGCCGGATAGCGCCGGAGCCGATCCGGGGCCCGCTTGCTACGGCCGTGGCGGCCCACTGACGGTCACCGATCTGAATGTTCATTCCGGAAAAATCTTACCCGACGGTTTTCCGTTTCCGCTCGATTTCGCGGCTGTCGAACATCGGCTGACGGAACTGGCCACTCTCGTCGCGGATGCGACCGGCCGGCGCTATTCGCTCGTTGAACTCGTCGATGGATTGCTCCGCGTGGCAAACGTCAACATGGTTCGCGCGATTCGAAAGGTGTCGATTGCGCGCGGCTGCGATCCGCGACAGTATATTCTGGTGCCCTTCGGCGGAGCGGCCGGGCAACACGCTTGCGCCATCGCCCGGCAGTTGGGCATTCGACAACTGCTCACGCATCCCGACGCGGGGCTGCTCAGCGCTCGCGGGATCGGTTTGGCCGACGCGGTGCGCCATCGCGTTGAAGGCGTTTATGGGCCATATTCGTCCGAAACGTTTGAAGCCGTCGAGCAGATTTGGGATCGGCTCGCGGAAGAGGCACGGGCGGAAATCGGTGCCGAATCGACGCTGGGTGGCAGTGCGAGTCAGTCCGCCAAGCCGTCGCGGCAGATCGAGGTGCGGCGGCGACTGGATTTGCACTATCGGGGGGCGGAAGCGTGCTTGACCATCGACAAACCGGCCGACGGCGATTTCTCGGCCGCGTTTCGAGTCGAACACCAGCGGCTGTACGGCTACATCCAAGCCGATCGACCGTTGGAGATCGTGGCTGCCCGAATCGAAGCGATCGGCCGCAGCGACGTGTCGCTACCAGAGGCAGGGCACGCATCGACTCGGCCACTGCCCGCCTCGCGCCAAGTAACAGTTCGCTTCTCCGGCGAACCGCATCAGACGCAGGTTTTTCATCGCGGCCAACTTCAACCGGGGCATCGCTTCATCGGCCCGGCCATCGTTCACGAATTCGCCTCCACGACGGTCGTCGACCCCGGCTGGGAGGCTGAGGTTTTAAGCGGTGGAGAAATCCTGCTGAATGATTCGGAAGCGGCCGCGGAAAGTAGCAGGCACGCTCCGCGCGCCGTCCGACCGGCGGAGCAAGACGTTGCTAGCGACACGCTGGCTGACGTCGGCCACGGCACACGGAGTGTGCCTGCCACTTTGGCCGATCCAGTTCTGCTCGAAATCTTCAACAACCATTTCGCAGGCATTGCCGAGCAGATGGGCGTCGTGCTGCGCGACACGGCTTCGAGCGTGAACGTGAAAGAACGGCTCGATTTCAGTTGCGCTATTTTTACGGCGCAAGGTGAACTGGTGGTCAACGCGCCACACATACCGGTCCATCTCGGAGCGATGGGGCAAACGGTCCGCTGCATCCTTGCCGACAATCCCACGATCGCACGCGGCGACGTGTTCGTCACCAACGATCCCTACCGCGGTGGCTCGCATCTGCCCGATGTGACGGTCGTCACGCCGGTTCACGAATCACCGACCCAAGGAAAAGGTGTCAGGAACCTTTTCGCAAACCAAACGCCGGAAGCATCAAGCGAAACCGAATGCGAAAGGGTTCCTGACACCTTTTCCGCGCCGCGATTGCTGTTCCTCACCGCAAGCCGCGCGCATCATGCGGAAATCGGCGGGATCGTGCCTGGTTCGATGCCGCCGCAATCAAAGAATCTGGCCGAGGAGGGAGTGTTGATTCGCAATTTTCGGCTGATCGCCGCCGGCGAGCCGCGGTTCGAGGCACTTTCCGAATTGCTTTTGGCGGGACCGTTTCCCAGCCGGGCCGTGGCCGACAATCTGGCCGATGTCGCAGCACAAGTCGCGGCGAACCGGCAGGGGGCGATGCAACTCGACGCGCTCGTCCAGCGCGAAGGCTGGCCGACGGTGGAGGCCTATATGCGGCATATTCAAACCGCCGCCGAGCGAAAGACGCGGCAGGCCTTGGCCCGCTTACCGTCAGGCCGCCGCGAGTTTGTCGACCATCTTGACGACGGCTCGCCGATTCGTGTTGCGATTACGTTGTTTCCGCCGTCCGACGGACCGGCCGCCGAGATCGATTTCACCGGCACCGGCCCGGTGTTGCCCGGCAACTTGAACGCCAATCAGGCGATCGTCACCGCGGCGCTGATGTACGTGCTGCGGCTGTTGATCGACGAAGACATCCCGCTCAACGAAGGCGTTTTGGCGCCAGTTCGGCTGGTGTTGCCCGAGTGTTTGCTCAATCCGCCGGCGCGGGAGCGCGCCGATTCATGCGCCGCGATGGCCGGTGGCAACGTCGAAACCTCACAGCGCGTCGTCGATGTTCTATTGGGCGCCTTCGGGCTGTGCGCCGCTAGTCAAGGAACGATGAACAACTTGCTGTTCGGCGACGCCCGGTTTGGCTATTACGAAACGCTCTGCGGCGGCTCCGGCGCGACGCCGGATGAGCCCGGCGCCGATGCCGTCCATACCCACATGACGAACACGCGGCTGACCGATCCAGAAATCCTCGAGCGGCGCTATCCGGTCCGGCTGCTGGAGTTTTCGATCCGCCGCGGATCGGGCGGACGTGGCAAGCAGCGCGGCGGCGATGGCGTGGTTCGTCGCCTGGAATTTCTTTGCCCCTTGGAGGTCTCGATACTTTCGCAGCGTCGTGGGCCGTATCCACCTTACGGCATGGCTGGTGGCGAACCCGGTGCTCTAGGTCGCAACACTCTTCATCGGGCCGATGGCACGACGGTTGACCTTGGCTCGTCCAGCCAATTCTCGGTCGCCGCCGGTGATGTTCTGACGATTGAAACGCCCGGCGGCGGCGGTTGGGAAGCGGATTAGCGATTCGCTTCCCAGAGCCCACGGAAGGCCGGCGACCCGGTTCGCGCTGGAAATGACTTCTCTCGGCCTTCCGTGGGCTTACGCACAAACGTGGCGAAAAGTTCGACGCCGGCGGCGATGATTTGTCCGTGCCGCATTCTCTCTCGCGGCGTGTCGATCAGCGCAGAGACCGAAAACCACCGTGATTTCGTTGCATTCGGCAATTGCTGCTCTCGGGCACACGAAGTGCTACGTGACCTCGCATCGTCAAGTTCCGTCTCTTCTAACATCGCTTTTCCAACATCGCGGAGCAATCCGGCCGCGAGCGAAACAGGAACCGAAGAATGATGCCCACCGCCGACCGTCGTCGTGGTTTTACGCTCGTCGAATTGTTGGTCGTGATAACGATCATTTCCGCGTTGATGACGATGTTGCTGCCCGCGGTGAACCGGGCTCGCGAAATGGCTCGTTCGACCCAGTGCATGTCGAACCTGCGCCAGCTTGGCTTGGGCCTGATGGAATTCCAGCAGGTCAACGGCTTCTACATGCCTTATCGGGCGGAAAATAACTGTGTTGTGAATCAATACGGCGTGGTTCGTCCCCGCTGGCAATGGATCATCTCGGATTACTTGGGCCGGCCGGCGCAAAATCTCGACGTGGTGGCCAGTTGGTTCGCCAACAACAGCGACGCGACCTGCACCGATTTGCCGCTCGACAACGAGATTCTGTCCGATCCTTCCTGCTCCTCGCCCAGCGGCCAGAGCATTCGCAGCGGCGCGTATGGCTACAACTTCCAGTATCTTGGCAACAGCCG
>Ga0182024_10010488_pt1 | contig 18860 bp, 9 predicted proteins | sample P32metaG_FD_120480 | JGI IMG/M metagenome (GOLD analysis project Ga0182024, IMG submission 120480) | Permafrost microbial communities from Stordalen Mire, Sweden - P3-2 metaG (Illumina Assembly) | ecosystem: Environmental > Terrestrial > Soil > Wetlands > Permafrost | place: Sweden: Stordalen... | reverse complement strand
GTCATCGATGATGGATGGTTCGGTCAGCGCAAGGATGACCACGCGGGCCTGGGCGACTGGTATGTGAACCCGGAAAAATTTCCCCACGGTCTAAAGCCAGTCATTGATCGCGTGCACGCGCTGGGCATGGACTTCGGGATCTGGGTGGAGCCGGAGATGGTCAATCCAGACAGCGACCTCTATCGCAAACATCCCGAGTGGGCGATGAATTTTCCCGGGCGCCCCCGCACCGAGGCCCGCCACCAACTGCTGTTGAACCTGGCCCGGCCAGACGTCACCGAATACGTCTTTCAATGGCTCGACCAGCTGGTCACCAACAACGACATAGCTTTTCTCAAATGGGACTATAACCGCAACTGGTCAGAACCTGGTTGGGACGCTGTGCCCACCACGGATCAGAAGAAGATCACGGTGGCGTATGTTCACAACCTGTACGACATCCTCGATCGCCTGCGGGCTAAGCATCCCAAGCTGGAGATCGAATCGTGCTCAGGCGGTGGCGGCCGAGTGGATCTTGGCATCCTGCGCCGGACCGAAGAGGTCTGGCCTTCGGATAATACCGATGCGCTGGATCGGCTCACGCTGCAGGATGGATTCACTCATGCCTACAGGCCGGGCATCATGATGGCCTGGGTGACAGATGTTCCCAACGGGATGAATGGGCGCAGTGTCCCGCTCAAGTTCCGCTTCCTGGTGGCGATGAATGGATCATTGGGGCTGGGAGGAAATCTGAACAAGTGGTCGCCCGAGGAGATGCAAGCGGCGGCCGGCTTCGTCGCTTACTACAAGCGTGTTCGCTCCACCGTGCAAAGGGGAGCGTTGTATCGTCTCATTGCTCCCGAGGGCAGCGAATTCTCCGCCAACGAGTATGTCTCAACGGATGGACGCCAGGCGGTGCTCTTCGCGTTCCTTCATTCGCAACGCTTCGGTACGCCTTTTCCCACCATCTTCCTGCGTGGCTTGGCGGAAGATGCTGTCTATCACGTGCAGGCGATCGATTCCGGGCAGGTGCAGGAGAGTGGCAACGTAAGCGGCGCCTACCTGATGCATCACGGCATCGATCTGAAGTTGCGCGGCGATTACGACAGTGCTTCCGTCGTTCTGGAGAAGCAGCCGTAGCGCCCCGTTGTGACCGGGACGAACCCTTTGAAACAACGGTTTATGCACACTCCGCTCCTTTCGCGGACTACCCTTCGTGGTTCAAGTCCATCTCAGAGTGAGACGTGTCGAGAACTTAGCCGGTGCTAACGGGTTAGCACCGAGAGGGCGCGAGGTTGCGGCTTGCTCGAAATGAGAGCAGAGGAAGCGAATCAATGAGCAAAACAGGCAAGTTGGCGTTTTTGCCGGTATTGGGACTGGCTATTTTGACAGCTGTGGCGGGCTGCCACAAAAGCGATAGCGCGCAAGATCAAGGAGTGGATGCTGCGGCAAATGGAAATCTCGCGCCGGTAAGTGATAGTGGTGCTCCGGTCAACGAGATCGCGGCCCCGGCCAGTGCCCCAGCGTACTCCGCTCCAGCTAACCAGCCGAGCCCAGCCCCCCCTCCGGCCAACTACCCTGCTCAGAACCAACCACAGTATCCACAGCAGGAGCAGCAGCCGCAATATCAGGATCAGAACCAAGGCTATGCCGATCAGGGGTACCAGGATCAGGTTGCAGAGTACGCACCCGACCCCCCTCCCCCATTGCCGGAATATCAACAGCCGCCATGCCCCGACCCAAACTACATTTGGACGCCAGGCTACTGGTCCTACGCTTCGGCCGGTTACTACTGGGTTCCGGGAGTTTGGGCCTTTGCTCCTTATACCGGGGCGTTATGGACTCCCGGATATTGGGGCTATGATTCCAACCGCTACGGATGGCATCGTGGCTATTGGGGCCGCTACATCGGCTACTACGGAGGTGTGAACTACGGCAACGGCTACGTCGGCCGCGGATACTACGGTGGATATTGGAACAATAATCAATTCCACTACAACCGCCAGGTGACGAACGTGAACGTCACCAACATCCACAACACTTACATCACGAACGTAGTCAACGTCACTACGTACAATCGCGTGAGCTACAACGGTGGTCCCGGGGGTGTGAACCTTCGGCCGACCGCTCCGGAGCTGGCTGCCCTGCGGCAACCCCGTCTACCAGAGTTGGCCGTGCAGCAGCAAAACAAGGTTGCGGCCAGCACCAATCGGGCCCAGTTCGCATCCGTAAACCGCGGCCGGCCGCAGACGGTCGTGATATCCAGGCCGCTTCCGGTGGAACGGCGTGCTCCGGCTCCGGTTCCGGTCGTGCAGCAGCGCGAACCGGTCCGGCCCGTCAATCAACCGGCGGTGCGCCCAGCGCAGCCGGAACGGCCAGCTCCACAAGTGCGGCCAGCCCAGCCGGAACGGCCAGCTCCGCAGGTACGGCCGGCCCAGCCAGAGCGGCCAGCCCCGCAGGTACGGCCAGCCCAGCCGGAGCGGCCAGCTCCGCAAGTGCGGCCGGCGCCGCCAGAGCGACCAGCCCAGCCGGAGCGGCCAGCCCAGCCAGAGCGGCCAGCCCAGCCAGAGCGGCCAGCTCCGGAAGTGAAGCGAGCTCCGGAAGTGCGGCCAGCTCAGCCAGAGCGCCCAGCGCCGGAGGAACGGCCGAAGCCGGAGACTCCTCGTCCCGAGGACCACGAACCGCCTCGGTAGCCTACCTGCGCTTCGCTTGGAAACGGTCTGGGCGATGGCCTTCTATACCCAGACTTGTCCAGATTAGCTTTCTGGAGCGGTCAATTTGGACAGCACCTGGAGCATTCACCGAGGACCATCGGCTGTGAGGCCGGATACCTCACCGGGAGCACGCAGCAGTCCCGAAGGGACGGGGTGAAAGTAGCCCAGGACGTCAGTCCTGGGTAGGATTAACAAGATGAGTCCAGTCCCGCAAGGGACGGCTGAATTGATCGCACACATCTTTCAGCCGTCCCTGCGGGACTGTTTTGATTTTGGTCCAATGTGTACCCAGGACTAAGGTCCTGGGCTACTTTCGCGTCGTCCCTGCGGGACTCGGAGGTCGTGTCGGGTACGTTAAGGATGCGCCAAAAAAGGTAGGCACCGAGCGCAAGTCGAAGAACGCCAGGTGCAAATTGCACCGCAGCAGTTCAACAGAAGCAACCTGCTTTCCGTTTGGACAATAGCTCCTCAATGGAATCAGCCAACTGCATCCTCCAACAACCGGGTTTCCCGCTAATTTGGACAGCTCTGTGTACACCCGCTCCTGAAATTCGAGCAGCTGGACGCCGAGCGCTTCTGGGCTTCGATTAACGACTGATAGAGAGCAATCGTCTGATCGCCAATCCGAGTCCAACTGAACTTCTCTTCCACCCGCTTCCGGCCCGCTTGCCCAAATCGTTTGCACTTCGCGGGGTCGGCGAGCAGATCGCTCAGTTTCGCGGCCAGATCCCTCGCAAAGCGATCCGGGTCGCGGGGAAAACTGGTCACCGGATCCTGATCGAAGGCCACCAAAAAGCCGGTCTCGCCATCAACCACGACCTCCAGGATGCCGCCCGTGGCGCTGGCCACCACGGCAGCCTGGCAGGCCATGGCCTCCAGGTTGATGATGCCGAACGGCTCATAGACAGACGGGCAGCAAAACACGGTCGCGTTACTGTAGAACTGGATGGCCTCCGGCTTGGTGAGCATCTTGTCGATCCAGATCAATCTCGGGTTGAAGGCACGTGACTCCTCCACCTTGCGCTGCAGTTCCGCGGCGATTTCCGGAGTGTCGGGCGCTCCCGCGCAGAGAACCACCTGGGTGCCGGCCGGCAGGTAACGGACCGCGTCCACCAGGTGGGTCACCCCTTTCTGGCGGGTGATGCGGCCCACAAAAAGTACATAGGGAATTGCGGGGTCGACGCCATACTTGGTCAATGCTGAGGTTTCCGCGGTTTTCTGGTATTGGTCCAGGTCGATTCCGTTGTAAATCACGTGTATCCGCTCGGCAGCCACGGGGTATGCGCGCAGGATGTCTTCCTTTGTGCCGGAGGAGACGGCGATCACCGCGTCTGCATCGAGCATCGCGGTTCTCTCCATCCACGAACTCATCGCGTAACCGCTGCCCAACTGCTCTGCCTTCCATGCGCGCAGCGGTTCCAGGCTGTGCGTCGTCAGGACAAAAGGAATGTTGTACAGCTTCTTAGCCAGAAACCCGGCCATGGATACGTACCACGTATGGGTATGTACAACGTCGATTCCGGCCAGTGCCTTGATCTGCGTCAGGTTCAGGGATAATGCTTCGAGGGCGCTTTTGAATTTCTCCTGGGTTCCCTGGGTGATCTCGTTCCAGGGTTCCTGGCCGCGCACGTGCAGGTTGCCTTCATCGGAGTGCTGGTGACCCCAACAGTGGACTTCCACCGAGATTTTCCGCGCCAGCTCGCGGCTCAGATACTCCACGTGAACGCCGGCCCCACCGTAGACGTCCGGCGGGTATTCCCGGGTAAAGAGTCCTACTCGCAATGAGCTCTCCTCCTGCAAAATCCGTGTCAGTACGGTAGCAGTTGCAGGTTAAGAATCGGCTACCGCCAGTTTCCGATAGATGCCGCCGCCGCGGCCTTTCCGTCAAGAAAGCCGCGCAGAGATACTCTAAGCCTACGGTTGCTCGTGCGCATCCTCGGCTTACATTAGTATGACGGGAATGGAGCTTACCACCCGGCGTTCCTTTCTGGCTCAACTATCGGCGGCTGCGCTCGCCGGCGGCCGCCGGTTATGGGCATGGGAACCGGACGCGCTGATCTATGCCGGCACATACACCGACAAGGGCAGCACCAGCCAGGGGATTTATGCCTATCGATGGGATGCGGACTCGGGCACGATGACGCCATTGGGGCTGGCGGCCAGAACCGTCAATCCCAGCTTTCTCGCCCTCTCGCCGAACCGCCGGCAACTTTATGCCGTCAATCAGGTGGATCGGTACCGCGGAGCGAAGAGCGGCTCCGTCTCCTCCTTTGCGGTCGATGCGGTTTCCGGCAAGCTGAGACGGATCAATGTTGTTTCCTCCGGCGGCGCCTCACCGTGCAAAATCGCGGCTGATTTTACGGGCAAAGCGGCCTTTGTCGCCAACTTCAGCGGCGGCAGCATCGCATCCTTCCGGGTCTTTCCAGGCGGGGCGCTCAGCGAACCTGTTTCCAGGTTCCGCTACAGTGGTCACGGAGTCGACCCAATAACCCAGGCCGGCCCCCATCCGCATTGCACGACCGTGTCGCCTGACAATCGTTACCTGCTGATTAACGATCTCGGCCTGGATCGCATCTCGGTGTATCGGATGAACCCGGATACGGCGCGGCTGACCCCAAACGTTCCCCCCTTTTACGAGGCGCAGCCCGGCGGGGGACCAAGAAGTCTCGCCTTTCATCCCAGCGGCCGCTGGGCATACTCTCTCAACGAAATGGCGAGCACGCTGGATGCGCTCGCTTGGGACAGCGAGCGAGGAAGTCTGACCAGGTTTCAGAACATCTCCACCCTCCCCGATGGATTCACCGGCGTGAATACCGCGGCCACGGTAGCGGTCGTTTCCGACGGCCGGTTCTTGTATGCCTCCAACCGTGGGGATAACAGCGTGGCGGTATTCGCGATCAGCGATCACGACGGAACTCTCAAAGCAGTGCAGCATGTGAGTTGCGGAGGCAAAACTCCTCGCCATTTCGCCGTCGATCCGGGTAACCAGTGGCTGGTGGTTGCCAACCAGGACTCGTCGAATGTCGTAGTCTTCGCCCGCGATGCCCGATCTGGGTTTTTGACCCCAACCGGAAACCAATACCCGCTGGGTTTTCCCGTCTGCCTGGTCTTCCGCTAGCCCCTCGCATTCCGCCGGGCCACGGCACCCTGCCATTTTTGGTAACCAGGGCAGGAATAAACCCCGGAGGGTCATGCCTGGTGAGTAGAATGCGTCGTGGAGCCGATGAGATCAGTTTCAAAATGGGAGCCGTTTTTGCCTTCCGAACAACATTGGTTCGCGAACCAAGGTAAAGGGTTGAAATCGGCTTGGGCGACCCAATGAGGCGTCCGATTCCATTACAATCAGGAACCTGCTTTCGAAAGATTTTAAGGAAGGCCATGCAACGCAAGTTCTCCTTTAGTTTCCAGCAAGTCCTTTTGCCGGCCCTATTGTTGTTGGCATGTCTTGGCGCAGGTTATTCCTTGCAGGCGCAGCAGGTCGCGCGCCTCACCCAACCTGTGGATGACAATGCCCGGGTGACACTAAAAGGCACGGTCCACCCGCTGGCAAGTGCCCGCAACGACCGCGGTGCCGCCTCGCCGGATATGCAACTGGAACGGTTGCAGTTAATCCTGAAGCGAAGTCCCCAACAGGAAGCGAACCTGCAGCAGCTGCTTCACGACCTGCACACGCCGGGCACCGCCAATTTTCACAAATGGCTGACTCCCGATCAGTTCGGACAGCAGTTCGGCCCCAGCGACGAGGATGTGCAGACGGTCGAGAACTGGCTCCAGGCCCACGGCTTCCAGGTGCTGAAGCTCAATCCAGGCAAGCAAACGCTGGAGGTTGCCGGCACCGTAGGCGGTTTGCAACAGGCCTTCCACACTTCCATTCACAAATACGTGGTCAATGGCCAGCAGCATTACGCCAATGCCGTTGACCCGCAGATCCCGGTCGCGTTAGCGCCCGTGTTGGGCGGCTTTGTGGAGCTGAATAACTTTCCTGTGCGCCACTACGGCCACTTTTTGGGAAGCGCGCAATACGATCCCAAGACACATCGGGCGATCCCGGAGTGGACCTTGCCCGGCAGTACTCTGGGAAACATGTACGCGGTCGCACCGGAAGACTTTGCTACCCAGTACGACGTGACGCCGCTTTACAACGCTACCAAGCCGCTCAACGGCACCGGCCAGACCATCGCGATCATCAACGAATCGAACATCAACATCAATTTCATCAACAATTTTCGTACGCTCTTCGGCCTGCCGGCATCTTCTCCGCAGGTGATCATCGATGGCAACGACCCGGGCATCGACGGCAACAATAACCCGGATGGCCCGAACGGCGCCTCCGCCGAAGCTTACCTGGATGTGGAGTGGTCTGGGGCCGTGGCTCCCGGGGCCACCATAGACCTGGTGATTGGCGGGGACACCAGCGTGGAAAACGGGTTGTATCTGGCAGCAACGCGGGCCGTGTACTCCAACCTCGCGCCAGTCATCAGCATGAGCTTTGGCGAATGCGAAGTCGATCTAGGTTCATTCAATTCGTTTTTCAACGGCCTGTGGGAACAGGCCGCGGCCCAAGGGATCACGGTAATGGTCTCTACCGGCGACAGTGGTTCGGCCGGCTGCGACAATTCCGACACGGAAGCGGTGGCGACGCTGGGCCTGGCAGTCAACGGCTTCGCCTCGACCCCCTTCAATGTGGCCGTGGGCGGCACGGATTTTTACTACCCCAACGCCGCTGCTCTCGCCACCTATTGGAACAGCACCAACGACAGCAAGAACGGTTCGCTCAAGAGCTATGTCCCGGAACAGGTTTGGAATGACAGCCAGTATGGGCTGAACCTGATTGTTGCAACGACATCGAACATCTCCGGCGGCAGCGGAGGACCGAGCACCTGTGGCATGCCGACGCTGGACAGCACCGGAACCACGGTAACGGCCTGCGCACCTTACCCAAAACCTGCATGGCAGGTGGCCACCGGAGTACCCACTGACAGCGCGCGCGACCTGCCCGACATCTCACTCTTCGCGGCTAACGGAAGGAACGGGAGTTTCTACGCCGTTTGCGCCGCGGATGGCGACTGCCAGGGGGTTACCAGCCCGCAGATCAGCGGGTTCGGCGGAACTTCGGTCGCTTCTCCCGCCTTTGCCGGCATTATGGCGATCGTGAACCAGGATTACGGGCCGCAGGGACAGGCCGACTATGAGCTCTATCCCTTGTTCGCAAAAGAGCCGACCGCCTTTCATGACGTCACGCTAGGCACCAACCAGATGCCTTGCACGGCAGGCTCGAACAATTGCACCAACGGTGAGTTGACCGGCTACGCAGCGGCCGCAGGCTACGATCTGGGCACCGGACTGGGTTCGATCGACGCCAATGTGCTGGTCACCAACTGGAACAGCCGCAGCAAAGGGACCGCGACGACAACTACCCTGACACCATCTTCGACCTCGTTTGCCCACGGCACCGCGGTCACGATCAACACCGGCGTAACCGCCAGCGGCGGCACGCCCACCGGCGATGTGGCGCTCATGACAGATAGCCCGCTGGTCAGTAACCAGGGGGAAACTCTTTTCAATCTCACCAGCGGGACAGCTTCGGGCAGCGTTACCTTCCTGCCGGGAGGAAACTATAACATCTGGGGAAGCTATTCCGGAGACGGAACCTTCGCCCCGGGTACGTCCACCAAGACGGCGGTTACGGTGACTCCGGAGGCCAGCACGCTTTCTCTTCAGGTAACCGAGAACCTTAACGGACAGAGCACCGATCTGACCGGTCAACAGGTGCCCTATGGCACTCAGGCGATCATCAATGGATATCCGGTTCCAACGACTTACTACAATTGCGCTGCCAATTGCGCCTCGTTCACCTTCGCCACCGGAACGGTGACGTTTACCGACAGCGGCAATGCATTGAACACGGTGGCCGTCAATTCGGCGGGCGATGCGGAGTTTACCACCGGCGTCCTGGCTGTCGGCGCCCATTCGATCGGCGCCACGTACTCAGGCGACGCCAGCTACAACAAATCGTCGAGCACACCGGCGACCGTAGCGTTTACCGTGACCAAAGGAACGACCGCGGTAGCGGTGAGTTCAGCGATCGCCTCCATCGCCCAGGGGCAGACGACGACCCTCACAGCTTTGGTCGAAACTCTTGGTGGGGGCGTGGCTCCCACTGGCTCGGTGACCTTCCTGGCAGGTTCGACCAATCTAGGGTCGGGCACCCTCAGCCCGCTGGAGAATAGCTACGCGGTTGCGACGTATACCATGACCGGCGCACAGAGCGCGGCCTTGCCCGTGGGTGCGGTGGCCTTAACCGGAACCTACGCCGGTGATGGCAACTACAGCAGTGGCACGACTACGTCGCCTGCTGCGATGCTGACCATAACCGGGCCCACTGCGCTGCTGACCTCGACCACGACAGCTACGGCAAGCAGTGCCACGGCCTCGCCTGCCGCGCGCATCAACGTATCGATCACCGTGACCGGAAAGACCGGCTCAGCCGCCCCAACCGGTACGGTCGACATCCAATCGGCGGGTGGTGACCTGACCCCCGGCGGCATCGCTCTCATGCCTGCGGCCTCGGGCGACACCTCGACTGCGGCTTATTTTTTTGATAACTCATCTCGGTCTCTACCCCAGGGCAACAACCCCTTGGTGATCACATACTCGGGTGACGCAGTCTACATCCCCTCTCAGTTCACCTTGCCGCTCACCAATCCCCTGGTCGACTTTTCCATGTTGGCCCAAACGCCGACGGTGACCATTGCCTCGGGCGCGACCGGAACGTCGACATTGAACCTGGGTTCGATCAATGGCTTCAATGCCGCTGTCGCGCTCACATGCACCGCGCCTACCGGATTGACTTGCAGCCTGAATCCAGCATCGGTCATGGTCAACGGAAACACCACAGCCACGCTCAGCATCGTGACATCGAGTGCCAGCACGAGCTCGGTCAAAACTGCCGGTCTTTCTGCTCGCCGGATAAGATGGTTTGCCGCCAGTGGTGGCGCCACGTTGGCCGGTGTTTTCCTGCTGGGGATTCCAGCACGCCGGCGGAGGTGGCGTGCTTTGCTGAGCCTGATCGTGCTCGCCACTCTCACGGCCGGCATCGGTTGCGGCGGTGGCGGATCGCCAACACCAACACCAACGCCGACCCCTACGCCCACGCCAACTCCTGGTGCTCCGGCCGGCACCTACACGGTCGTCGTGACGGGCGCGCAGGGTACTTTGATCACACACGCCATCGCCGTCCAGGTGATCGTGACCGCGGCTACATAGGTGCCTCTTGTGCCGGGTTTTGCAGGGGCAGAGCTTCGGCCCCGCCGCCAGACCGAACCAACGGGACGGCTTGACATGCTGCGGAAGAATCCGGTGTTTCGTAAGGAGTGAAGGATACGGGCTTCACAGGCTGCGGGAAAACTCTGTTTTGTATCAGGGCACGGCTTTAGTCACTGATGACAAAGTATTAGCTGGTTTGCAGCGTAGTTTGGCCCATCAAGCCAAATCAACAAATTCGACTCGCCGCTAATTTGGACTGCTCTGACCTTACATCGTCTCCGCATAGCTGAAAGGCCTGTTTCCGGTGCTTCTCCAAAAATAGGCGAGAATGATCACGCTCGCGCACGCCGCGTAGGCGCACCACAGGGAGGTGAACGCGTACCGCTTGACGGCCATCACGGTGAGCAGAATTGCCAGGTTTGCCACGCCGAAGATCATCATATCCCTGACTTTGGAAAACAGGAGCGACCCACATGTCGCGATCACATACAGCACCGCGAGAGCCGTATTGTTGGTCGCTGGGTTGATGTATACGATGCTATTTCCTTTGACGTACACCTGCAGCGGGTAAGCCACAAGCGCCCACAGCATATAGAGCGTGGTCGCGCCGCCGAGTACGACGAAGGGCACCATGCGCCTGCGGCTGTTGGCGTCGGCCTCGAACAGCAAAACACTCAATGGCAGCACAAAAGGTAGCAGCCCTTGAGCATAGAGCACGAATGCGGCACTCATATCATGCGTAACCGCAGGCGACAGAACGCCGTCCAATCCAAGCCAGACGAACCCCTCAATGAACTGATGAACGGCGAAGAGTGCAGGCAAAGCCGCAAAGAGGAGTTCGCGCCTGTGCCGCACCTTCGTTAGCGTAATTACACCAATTGTCCCCAGAACCCCGCTACCCACAAAGTTCGCTGTCGCCGAAAAACACATCGTTCGTCCGCCTCGCTTATGTCGAGATCATAACCCGGACTTCTCGCGAGAGATTAGGCTTGCGCTTTCTACGGGGCTAGCTCGCTGCTTTGGCTGGATCGTATTGAAGCAGAAATCTGCCTACGGAGAAACCACGGGTCAGCGCAACATGATACGAGAGGCTCACGTCAGATTGTTCGAAACCGCTGCTCGGCCAGTTTTCAATCAGCGAGCGCATGCGTGCCAGGTCCAGCATGCGGCTCGCCAAAGGAGAGCTCTGCAGCCGCTCGACCTCCGCGGCCATCCTCCCACGAACTGCCCCGAGGTTCACATACCAGTCTGCGGATTGGCGGCCCCGTTGCGTCCGCCGCAGCGTGCTGGCCGGCAGACGCCCGACCATGGCGCGCCGAGCCAGGGAACGTTGTTGGCCGCCGCGGAGAAACTCCTCCAGGGGCACCGTGAGGCAGAACTCGACCACCCGGCGGTCATACGTGGGATCGCGAAAATCGAGCTGCCATCCAGCCTGGGGTGCGATGCTGGTTTCGCTCACATCGCCAACATCGAGCATCGTGCGCAGCATCGTGCGGCCGTCGGGAGTGTTCCGGTTGAGGTCGTGCAACGCGCTGCGCTCCAGGTCCAGCCGTTGGGCGATCTCGGGATGCAGCATGCTGTAGTCCAGTGAAAAGTCGCGCATATGCGGATCGGTCATCGTGCGCAGCCAAAACGGCAGCGATGGCCACACGGCATAGCGAAGAATCGAGCGCATGGAGCTGTTCCGCGCGTTGGTGAGTTGCCAGGCGACTCGGGCCAGAGTTCCCCATTGGCCGGAACGAAACCATACTGACAAGGCCGGCATTCCGTAATAGCTCAGGGTCGAATTTCCGCAGTACCCGTTCAGCAGCACAGTGATTCCATCTTCGTGTGCCCGCGCCATGATGGCGTTCGTCCATATCTCGTTCGTGGGACCGAAGCATGGGTGGTCATAGAGATTGTTGTTGAGGTCCAGAATGTCAAGAAAGGAAGTCCCGCTTGACTCAACCAGCACATGGCGGATATTGGGGTAGAGTGCGGCCACTTCAGCAGCGGCAGCTCCTTCGTCGTCAAAGTGAGTCGAGCTGGAAACGCCCGCGAAGCCGGAGCGAGGCACCGCGGTGAAGCATGTGAGCTCGCGGCCTTCAGCGCCCAGCAAGCGCGCGGCCGTGGCCGCAACAGCGGAGCTATCCAAACCGCCGCTCAGTTGCGCGCCCATGCCGCCACGAGTGCGCAGGCGCGCGCGCACCGCTTGATCAAACCTTTCCCGGAAACATTCGAGGTATTCTTCCGGCGAGCCCAGGCGAAGCTCAGGCAAATGATTTGTCTGCCAATAACGCCACAGCTTTCGCTGGTCACGGCGGATGCTGAGCGCACAGCCGGCAGGCAGGCTTTGCATATTGCGAAAGATGGAGCGCTCGACGGGGATGGGAGCGAGCGTGAGATAGTGTGCGACATACTCCTCATCAACCTGCGCGCCGACGAATGCCAGCGGGTGCAGACCCTTCGGCATGGATGCGAAGGCGAAGCAATTCGCGGCGGAGGCGTAGAAGAGAGGACGTTCGCCGGTGTGATCGCGAGCGAGGAAGAGATGCTGCTCCTGCTGGTTCCATACAGCGAAACTGAAAGCGCCGGAGAGATGGTCGACGCACTCCTCGCGCCAATGCCGCCACGCCGCCAACACCAGGTCGCTGTCAGCCATCGCAGCGGCTCGTTGGTTGGAGATACCTAATTCCGTGCCCAGCTCTTTACGATTATCAAGACGTACATCCGCGACCAGGGAGGTGACGCCGGCAGCCGAGAGCGGTTGTTGATCAAAGCAATCTTCCGGGAGCAGGCGCAGAAGGCAGCGCCCCAGGGCAACCGACGGGCTACTGTACTGCGCCCGGTCATCCGGGCCATACATGCTGAGCGCCTGAAGCATCTCGAGGCAGGCAGTGGAGACGGGAACTCCGCCATCGAAAGACCAGATTCCCGCAATTGCACTCATACCACGCAATTATCTCTCGCGCCGGCAAGCGCGACCCCGAACCCCTCATAGCCGGAGAGACAAACACGGCCCCACGATCGCCAGGGAGTAGCGGGAAGGTCAACCTTAAGATTTAGATTTTGCTGTAAACTTCTCAAACGAGGAAGGTTCTGAAGAAAAACACATTTCCACGACCCAGGCTGAATGCTTAAGATCTAGTACGATTGAAATGGGCACCGGTAGCGTCAAATTTCAAGCTACCGCCATGCTCCGCGCTCTCGAGGGCGATTATTTGCACCGACGGAGTGACCCACGGCTTTTTCGCCTGGCCCGTACGATGGTCAGATGCGCCGTGATCTTGTACGTCGTAGCTCTTCATTGAAAACTCCCTGGCACCCGTGAATTTAGAATAACGCCCCGGCCACTCGCTACAGCTAGAGCGTAACGCAGGAGGTAACCAGCGTCAATGCGTTCCTCCACGTAATAGTTACTTAGGTAGATACTAAACCTTGCGGTTTTGGTTTTCTACTACCTAAAGGTTAACTTGCTATGGTCACGGCTGACACTTTTTGGGGATAGTGGATGAAACAAGCTGCTGGAGTATATCTGCTCGGTGGGATTACTCTTGACTCTGAAATTGCGCTTCCGGAACTTCCCCTCATACAACACGACGGAGCAACGGCGCATCCCGTGAGGGTTCGATTGGGCGATGTTCCGAGCCGTTTGCCGGACGCCGTCGAGATCGATCCCGATTGCTTTGCGACCTCCGCGCAATATCTTTTGTGCATCCACGGAATTGGACGCTACCTGGTCATCAATGGACAAGAGATTGTTGTAGCACCGGATGCCAACGCTCTCCCGCTCGATGTGCGCGCTTACTTGCTGGGCATCATCTTCATCGTGCTATGCCAGCAGCGCGGATTGCTTCCACTCCACGCGAGCGCTGTCAGCGGAGAGCCTATCAACGGCAAACCAGGAGTCGTGGCCTTTCTCGCCCGCTCCGGTCAAGGCAAGTCGTCGTTAGCGGCGCATCTCGGCCAGCGAGGCTTTCGCGTGGTGGCCGATGATATTTGCCTCATCGACACCACGCAGCAAGGCGCCGCTATGGTGATCCCTGCGGCGCCGTGGCTGAAACTCTGGCGTAACTCTTTGCAGAATCTGGGATGGAAAGCTGAGGGGCTGGAGCGGGTATTCAGTGAAGACGACAAGTACCGCTTGCCGCTTGCGGCTGTGCTGGAGCCGGAACCCATTCGCAAGCTGATCTTTCTCGAGGGCAATGAAGCTCCCTCTACCTCAACAGAGATTCAAGAGGTGTCTCGTGTCGAAGCAATTCCGTTGCTGATGAATCTTACGCACCAGGCTTACCTGCTGGAGGCGACGGGTCAGCGCGATGAAAATTTCCGGCGCTGCGGCAAAGTATTATCGCAGGCTAGAGCGTACCGGCTAAGCCGTCCGTGGGGGCTGACGCACATGAAGCTAACGGTCGACGCACTCGAGAGTCTTTTGCTCCGGGAGTAAAGACCTCAGAGAAATTGAGAGCCGGGCTTGATGTCAAACAGCAGAAACTGCAACCAGTCTGCGGGTGCCCGTCGTTCGCGGCACTCCCAACCGTACCCAACAAAAAGGTCGTAGCCCCTCTCCTCAACACCGGTGAGAAATGCCGAGTCGATCATTGTTTCGGGACCGTATGCCCCGACACATGTTTCTTGAAGTAAAGCTGCACTTAACCCCTCTAAAGGCGTTGCAACAACAAGAGAAGTCCCACTGAATGGCATTTCGCTCGGGCACGTTCAACGAACCTTAACAATGACTGTGACGTGGCCAGGGTTGGCTCTAGGGGAAGGTGGTGAGGACCGTAAATTGCGACTCGACTTCGCCCCCCACGATGGTACGATCTCCGACTTTGATCCAGGTGTGGGCCTTGAGCTGATCCGCATCGCGCGCGACTCCATAGAAGAGCTTGCTGGCGATATGGCGGCGGTGGAGCATGAAGTAAGCGGCGAGGCACTGAGGAAAACAGACAAAAGTAAACGGGACGTGGCGCACCACAGCGCCGATAGACCACTCAATCCGACGGAGGACCTGGGCCGCCTTTGCTGGCGAAACGGACGCCTGAACCTGGTCAGGACTGCCCATCCATGCAGTGAGCCGCTGCACGGGCAGAAAGTTGAGGGCAATGCGGAAGAAGGTGAGCATGCACCCAGCTTCCGCGATCAGGGCAATATCGGCAGGCGTCGTTCGCATGATGCGGCGCACAGGCAGAGGTGTGAACAGCGCGCGGCGAGGTGCGGGGGCCGGCCGAGTTCGTTTCAGGCGCGCAGGGCGATGGCGCATACGGAAAGTCAGCCACTCAAGAGGGCTGAGCAGGGCATAAAGAGGGAAGAGCGCATCGGGGAGATGAAAGCTGTGCCAAACACGAGGGCGGAAGAGAGAGCGCAAGACGAGATCCAAGCGATAGCGCAGCGAGGTGTGAAGGGAGAATTCATTTAAAAACCATTGCGTGGCCGGGATTTTTTCCCGCACCGGGCAATAGTGATTGGAGGTCATCAGCCGTTTGCTGAAACGCAGAATGTGCGCGACTCTCTCGTCGTTCCGGTCAAGACACTCCGCCGGCGCCGGGTGGGGGCCGAGCATGTCCTGGCAAAGAATGAGAGCGGCGCTGAACTGCGGCAACGCCTGCTGTTCCGCCGCTGCCGCTGCCGTCAAGCGAAGTTGCTCCGGAGTCATGGTATGCAGAAGGGCGCCGATATCGGCCAGCCACTTCAGACGCAGCCAGCCGTCGAGCGCTCCATGCATGCAGAGATAGAGCAACAACCGGGATGCGGGTAATCCGGGAATGCGCTCGGAACCGACGTCGACCCAGGCCTCGCCAACCTCTTCGATGCGGGCGTTGGCGGGAAGCCACCGGTTCCGGAAGAGACGCCAATGCAAGTCAATACCAATGCCGCATCCGGGGTGTTCATAGGAAAAGTCTTTCTGATGCGCGATGTAGGAGCGCAGCCGGCACGGAGTCAGCCGCGCTCGCGGATCGACGCGCTCGTAGCCCTCAGCACGCAGAATCTCGCCCGCCTGGAAGATATCCTTTTCGCCGATGAGCAGGTCGATGTCGCCGGCATCGCGCAACGTGGGGTCCTGGAAGGCCGCGATCGCGAGTGGAATGCCCTTGAAAATCCGCATATCGATCTGTTGCTCGCGGAAGAGACGAGTGAGAGAAGCGAGATGCCCGATACGCCGGAGGCAGGTGTGTGCGTTCGCTACGGCGCTGGCCTGCAGCGCCGTAGCCGTCTCGTCAGGCATACAGCCGGCTGCGAAAGCGTCAAGGTTGCGGGAGAAAAGCGACACTACTTTATGCTGCTGGACGATCGCCAGCAGATGAGGCCAATGGATGGGTTGCTGAGAAAGCATGCGGATGCGAACGCCGTCGGCTGGTTCCTGCGGCCAGCGAAGGCAGGCCAGCACAAGATCAAATTCAGGTGAGTGGATCGTTTCGTCCGGCGTCATTTGCTCTTCCGATGCTTTCCCATGCCGCGAGCCGTTTCCGCGGAGACGTGCTTGCTTGAGTATGTTGGAAGCACAAGGCACGCGGCAAGTCGTAGACCGGATTCCTGCCGGGGGCTGTTCTCGATAGGGCCGGCACATCGGCCTGGGGGGCGAGGGGCCCTTATTGAACCATCACCGTAACGTTGAGACTCTGGGTCGCCGCTCCCGGCGACGTGAGATTGATAGGAACACTATAAGTGCCGTCCGGCGCTTCATGGTCGCCACGGCCGCAACCACTCATCCCTGCGACTCCCGCAGAACAGATGCAAAGCAAGGCAAGCATCCATATTCTCTCTATGGGGGTATGGCGCCGTTTGCGGCGGCCGCCGGCCAGAAGTCCGGCAAAGGCCGGCAGCCAAAACGCCGTTGCTGCCAGGATTTTGCTCGCAAGGCCGCCAAAAGGCCCCGCTGAAGCCGTCGAGACCACGGCGGTATGGATGGTGAGCGTGTTGTTGAGTGCCGCGCCAGACGTGGTTAATGGGACCGATGGCATGGCGAAGCTGCAGGAGAAATATGCGGGAAGAGTTCCGCAGGAGAAGCTTACCGGGCCGGTAAATCCACCTTGCCCCACGATGGTGAGGGTAACCATCCCGGAGTTGGCAAACGGAAGGGTCAGACTGGTAGGGTTCACACTCGCGGTAAAGCCTGGGGTGACAATCGTTTCCGTCAAAGGCGCCGACGTACTTTGGGTAAAGTCAGCATCTCCGCCGTATGTCGCCTCGATGGTGGTTGTTCCAGTGGTAGTGAAAGACGTCGTGAGGGTCGCGACGCCACTAGCCAGCGTGCCGGTTCCTATCGATGCTGTCCCGTTGTAGAAGGTTACTGTGCCGGTCGGCACTCCACCGTTGTCCGAAACCGTTGCGGTGAAAGTAACGCTCATCCCTGTCCCCACCGTAGCGGAAGAAGAGGTAAGCATTGTCGAGCTGGCTGCAGGCGCAGCAATCACCGTCAAGGCGAAGGAGGCTACCGCGGTTGCCGGTGTGCTCTCAGAGTCCGCAACTTGAATCGCAAAGGTTGAGGTGCCGGCCGCCGTCGGAGTTCCGGAGATGACTCCGGTGGCGGGGGCAAGCGACAGCCCCGCAGGCAGGCTGCCCGAGGCGACGCTCCAGGTGTAGGGCGCGATTCTGCCACTTGCCGCGAGCGTTTGAGAATATGCATTACCCACTTTGCCCTGGGATAAGGCTGAAGTTGTGATCGAGAGCGCCGACCACTGCGGCGCGTTCACCAGGGCGGAGACATTTGGACTGCCCAGGCCGGTTGCCAGATCGTAGCCTGGGCCTGCGGCAAACGCGGGCGAAGTGGCGTTCTCTGCGGTAGAGAGCACGCCATAGTAGTTGGGCGTGGTGGTCAGCGAGGTGCCGCTTTGGGTCACCGTAATTTGGTAACCATAACAGTTCTCATTGTTCGAGGACGGATCGGTACTGCTGTCGGTAAACGTTCCTGGAGTGGTCGCGGTGCCGGTGCAGGGCACGGCGGTGGTCCCGGTCAGGAACGGCGCCGAGGCTGTCCCTGTGTTTGGCGTAGCGCTGATGTCGTGGAAGTAGCAGGAGCTGAGCGCCTGGGGTCCCAAATAGGCGGCACAATTCGCCAGGCTGGGCTGGGCCGGGCTGCTATTGGTGACATATTGCTCTGCCGCCAGCGGGTAGAGGACATAGTTTGCCTGTCCCTGGCGCCCACCGCTCTTTTGATCGATCAGTGCCATGATCCCGGCGAATGCCGGAGCGTCGAAGGAGGTGCCGCCTCCGAAATTGGCATAGACATCGTTCGCGTTGGAGAAGTCGCACGCAGTCCCGGCGGGCATGCTTAGCAGGCCGGAGTCGCAAAGAATCAGCGTTTGGCCCCAGGTGTAGCCGCCGGAAGCAAACATGGCAATATCGGGAACCGCCCGCCCACCCTGCTGGGGAATACCTGGAACGCCGGTCTGCCAAGCAGGCCGCGCCGACACTACACTCTGTCCACCGCTGCCGGCCCAGGCAAAAAAGTAAGGCGGCGAGCCAGAGAGAGGATCCACCGGCTGCTGCGCGGCGTAAGTACAAAATCCACTGGGCCCGAAGCTGTTGTCGAAGCCCTGGCCAAAGCGCGCGAGCACCAGGGGGCTGGTGCAACTCTCATTCCAGGGCGTCTCCGGAATATACGATTGCGCGCTCTGAAAGTTCGGCCCGTTGGCTGCGGACCAATAAGTGCCGGTGGTTCCGCTGAAGACATCGCTGAAGTCGGTGCCACCGGCAGCAATGTTGTATGGCGTTGAGGCCTCATTGACGACCGAGATGCCGTCTGTGGCGTAGGCTTCCACGTCCTGGCACCCATCGCCGCCCGTATCGCCGGAGGCAACAACAACCGTGATGCCTTCGACGGCCGCCTGCTGCCACAGCGCGACGTAGAACTGGTTCGATTCACTCTGCGGCAGCTCTTCGCAATCGCCATAGCTGGTGCTGAGCACAGAGATCCGTTGC
>Ga0182024_10010487_pt1 | contig 18862 bp, 14 predicted proteins | sample P32metaG_FD_120480 | JGI IMG/M metagenome (GOLD analysis project Ga0182024, IMG submission 120480) | Permafrost microbial communities from Stordalen Mire, Sweden - P3-2 metaG (Illumina Assembly) | ecosystem: Environmental > Terrestrial > Soil > Wetlands > Permafrost | place: Sweden: Stordalen... | reverse complement strand
GCCGGCAGCGCGGTCGTGCAGTCCGGCGATGGTGGGGTTGGTGACGATCTTGTGAAAGTATTCCGCGATCGCCCCGACATTCTTGTCGATCGACCAGGCATTGTCGTTCAGCACCACGATCAGCCGGCGCGTCTGCGCGGCGATGTTGTTGAGCGCCTCGAAGGAGATTCCATTGGTAAAGGCCGCGTCTCCGCAGAACGCAACGATATTTCCCTTGCCGCCGGACATGTCGCGCGCCACGGCCATACCCAGCGCCGCGCTCAGCGCCGTGCCTGCGTGTCCGGCTCCGTAGCTGTCGTGCTCGCTCTCCGTGCGCAGGGTAAAGCCATTGAGCCCGCCGGGCTGCCGGATAGTCTCGAACCGGCCGTTGCGCCCGGTCAGCATCTTGTGCACGTACGCCTGGTGGCTGACGTCGAAGACGAAGCTGTCCTGCGGCGTGTCGAAGACGTAGTGCATGGCCAGCGTCAGCTCCACTACGCCCAGGTTCGGCCCAATGTGCCCGCCGGTCTTGGCAACGCCGACGATCAGCCGCTCGCGTATCTCTTCCGCCAACTGGGTCAGTTGCGGAATGGTCAGCCGCTTGATATCCGCGGGAGACTCGATGCTGCTCAACAGGTCTTCCATGCTCGTGTTGACGGCCCTCGCCCTACCTTCGCGCGCATGATGCGCACAAAGGTTGCAGTTTCCAAGTATATCAACCTATCAACACGCATTTTCTTTATTGGACTCGGCAGTGTGCGTAGATTTGCTTCCATTGCGCGAGCAGATTCTCTGCGCGTGCCGGTCTCCGCTGCGGACGGGCTCGTTGCTCGCCGCGCGACTCCGGAGGTGCAGTTCAAATCGGGCCACAAAACGCTGAAGTACCATGCACTTCCCCGAAAGTGCCAGTGCCTCGTCCAATACCCGTCCCCTACCATGAAGGGGAGTATGAACAGCACCGTAGAGAAGAACGATGTCCCGCGCGGTGAAGGCCCGCGACTCGAGACCCTGGAGCGATATCAGGTTCTCGGCGCAGCGCCCGATCCGGCCCTGGACGACCTGGCCGAGCTGGCCGCCAAAATCTGCGGCGCTCCAGTCGCCGGCATCTCCTTTATCGGAGCCGATCGCATCTGGATCTACGCGCGCTATGGGATCACCGAGACCGAATTGCCGCTCGGCGCGCTGCCCTCCACTCCGCCCTTCCGCGCGCAGAGCCTCTACGAGATCGCCGACGCGCGCCAGCACCCGGAGTTCTCTCCCGACGGAATCATTCTCTCCGGCCGGGCCTTCCGCTTCTACGCTGCAGCTCCGCTGGTCACTCCCGCCGGCGTGCGCCTCGGCGCTTTCTTCCTGCTGGACCCCTCCACTCGCAGGCTTTCGCCGTTTCAGACGCAGGCGCTCAGCACGCTCGGCCGCCAGGCCATGACCGCCATCGAGCTCAACCATGCGTTGCGCCAGATGGACGGTGTCGCGCGCGCGCGCCAGCGCATCGAGTCCGCGCTGATCGTGGAGCGCAACTTCGTCTCCACCGTGCTGGACACGGTCGACGCGCTGGTCGCCGTCTTCGACACAGCCGGCCGCATCGTGCGCTTCAACCGCGCCTGCGAGACCGCCTCGGGCTACGACTTCCCTTCGCTGGTCGGCCGCTACCTGTGGGACAAGCTCATCCCGCGCTCCGACATTCCCGCCGCCATCGAGAGCTTCGAGCGGCTGCGCGCCGAGGGCAGGCCCGCCGCATTCGAAAATCAGTGGCTGCACCGCGACGGCTCGCTGCGCCGCATCGCCTGGTCCGCCGCGCCGCTGCTCGACGAGCAGGGCCAGATCAATTTCATCATCGCCACCGGTGTCGACGTCACCATCCAGCGCGTCGCCGAGGCCACCCTGCGCGAGAGCGAGGCGCGCTACCGCCAGCTGGTCGAGGGCTCGCTGGGCATGGTCTGCACCCACGACATGCGTGGCATCATCCTCTCTGTCAACACCCACGGCGCGCAGTCCATCGGCCGCATCCGCGACGAGATGGTGGGCCGGCCGCTGCCCGAGTTCATGCCGGAGAACCGCACCGCGGGCTTCGTGAAATACCTCTCCGAGATACTGGAGAAGGGCGAGGTGCAGGGGCTGCTCTACCTTCGCCACGTCAATGGCGAGGTGCGCGTCATCGCCTACCGCAACAAGCTGATCCAGATCCCCGGCCGCGACCCCTACGTGCTGGGCTTCGGCGTCGACATTAGCGAGCAGATCCGCGCGGAAGACAAGCTGCGCACGCTCAGCCGCCAGTCCAACTCCATCCTGGAGTCGGTGGGCGACGGCATCTTCGGCCTTGACCTCGAAGGCAACTGCACCTTCATCAACACCGCCGCTCTGCAAATGCTCGGCTTCAAGGCCGAGGAGGTGCTGGGCCGCGATCTGCATCGCTTTATCCACCACACCCGCGCTGACGGCACGCCCTATCCGCCCGAAGAGTCGCCCATCCGCAACACTCTGCGCGACCTGGCCACTGTGCGCGTCTCCAAGGAGATCTTCTGGCGCAAGGACGGCACCAGCTTTCCGGTGGAGTACGTCGCGCGGCCGCAGATCGAGATGCCGTCGGAGACCGATCCCGACAACCCGTCCGACACCGGCCGCGGAGAGACAAAGCCGGCAGGCAAGGCGGTCGGCGTGGTCGTCGCGTTCACTGACACTACGGAGCGCCGCGCTCTCGACCGCATGAAGGACGAGTTCATCTCCACTGTCTCGCACGAGCTGCGTACGCCGCTCACCTCGCTGCGCGCCGCGCTCGGCCTCATCACCGGCGGCTCGCTCAACTCGCGCCCGGAGAAGCTGCGCCAGATGCTGGACATCGCCACCGGCAACACCGACCGCCTGGTCCGCCTGGTCAACGACATCCTCGAGCTGGAGCGCATCGGCTCCGGCAAGGCCGAGCTGCACTACACTATGTGCTCCGCCGACGATCTCTTCCGCCGCGCCGCCGCGCTGCAGCAGACCGAGGCCTCCAAAGCGCAGCTGCGCATCACCTTCAACTCGCAGGGCGTCAACATCTGGGCCGACCCCGACCGCGTGCTGCAGACGCTGACCAACCTGATCTCCAACGCCATCAAGTTCTCTCCTCCCGGCACCGAGATCCAACTGCGCGCCCGCCGTGCGGACGCCAACGAAGCCGAGATCCAGGTGCGCGATCAGGGCCGCGGTATCCCCGGGGACAAGCTGGAAAGCATCTTCGAGCGCTTCCACCAGGTCGATGCGTCGGATTCGCGCACCATGGGCGGCACCGGCCTCGGCCTCGCCATCTGCCGCTCCATCGTCGCGCAGCATGGCGGCCGCATCTGGGCCGACAGCATCGTCGGCAAGGGCTCAACCTTCCACTTCACCCTGCCCACCCGCCCCGCCAGCAACCTGCTCTGATCGCCCTGCCGCGAAATCGGGCAGCCTCACATCTCGCAGAGATGATTGGACGCAATCGAGGTTGCATGAAGCGTGGCTTCCCCGCGGCCATCCCCACCACCGGAACTCGCGACCTGCTGCTGAACAACACGGTTCGGGCGCACCGCAGGCCCCGCGAAGCCGGCGTCGAGGCCCAGTTCGAAGTCTTCGAAGAAATATCGCGCGCCCAGCACCAGCTTGACGATCGCGTGCCGGAGACCAGGGAGGCCTTGGGAGAGATCTCTGCAGCCTTAGCCATCAATATCGTGAGCGTTGACTCTTGTCGCTGGTACCGCGCAGTCATCCACCTTCGCCGCCCGTCGGCAAGTCCGGAACCGGCTGGGATGGAAGCGGTTGTAGCACGGGCGTGGCTGCGATTCCATGAGCAAAACGGCTCAGCGCCGACTGAGTGGCGAGAACATACTTTTGTTATGGGTGCGCCCTAAGACATTCCCCATGGAATAGTCTCCCACGCTCGAAAGAATTATGCGCGACTGCGCGTCTTCGGCCGGTGCTCGAAATAACCATGTCGCTCTAAGCAGCGATTCTCGCCGTCACTTAACTTCTCATCGAGGCCGTAGACCAGGAGCATATACATCGTGAGCCCGACTACAGAACACCCCCAGATTAAGAGTGGGTCAAAAGACGATCCGAAGCCCGACGCAACTGATAAGCCGAAGGCTGATGCCAAAGAAGCCTTGAAGCCCGGCGCAAAGCCAACCTCGAAGGACGACCTGAAGTCGATACCGATGGTCGATCTACAGGCCAAGCTACAGTCTTCTGCTAAAGGCCTGACTCAGACCGAGGCTGCCAAGCGTCTGACGCACGATGGCCCCAATGCTCTCAAGGTGGAAAAGACCAATGCGTTTCTAAAGTTTTTGGCTTATTTTTGGGGGCCAATCCCGTGGATGATTGAGGCGGCCGTTATTCTGTCGGGAATTGTCCGGCACTGGTTGGACTTCTTCATCATTCTGGCGCTCCTCTTCTCGAATGCTCTCGTGGCGTTCTGGGAAGAGCACCAGGCGGGGAATGAGATCGCAGCTCTTAAGGCCAAACTGGCCAACGACTCGACAGTTCTGCGCGATGGCAAATGGGCTACCCCAAAGGCGAGTGAACTGGTCGCGGGGGATGTAATTCGCTTGCGACTCGGAGACATTGTTCCTGCCGATGCGCGTCTGTTGGACGGTGACCCAGTGGAGATCGACCAATCTGCGTTGACGGGCGAATCGCTACCGGTGACGCGCAAGTCGGGCGAGGCGGTTTTTTCAGGTTCGATTATGCGCCAAGGCGAGATCGACGCTATGGTCTATGCCACGGGACCGCGCACCTACTTCGGCAAGACTGCGGAGTTGGTGCAGCAGGCGCAAACCGTCAGCCATTTTCAGCAAGCTGTGCTGAAGATCGGCGACTACCTGATTGTTCTTGCCGTTGCACTCGTGGCCATCATTCTCACGGTCTCGCTGCTTCGCCATAATCCCGTGCTGGACACGCTGGAATTCTGTCTCGTTCTGCTGGTTGCGTCGATTCCAGTCGCGATGCCGACAGTGCTCTCGGTAACGATGGCGGTCGGCGCACGTTTGCTGGCAAAGAGCCAGGCAATCGTTACCCGCCTTTCGGCAATCGAGGAGTTGGCCGGCGTCGACGTTCTTTGTTCGGACAAGACCGGCACTCTGACGCAGAACAAGCTGACGCTGGGCGATCCGTTCACTGTGAACAACATCCCGGCCGACCAGGTGATTCTGTGGGCCGCGCTCGCGTCGCGCGCTGAAGACAAAGACACGATTGATCTTGCGGTGATCGGCGGGGTGAAGGACGCGAATGCGTTGAAGGGCTTCCAGGTGCTGCACTTTCAACCCTTCGACCCAGTGCATAAACGCACCGAAGCGACCGTAAAGGGCGGTGACGGCAAGCAGTTCTTCGTGTCCAAGGGGGCGCCCCAGATCATCCTGCAGATGTCGAAAAATGCAGATGCCGTGAAGCCCGAGGTCGAAAAGGCCGTGAATGAGTTTGCCGGACGCGGCTTCCGCTCGCTTGGAGTCTGCCGCGCTGACCAGGAGGGGAACTGGCAGTTTGCCGGAGTCATCCCGATGTTCGATCCGCCGCGCGAGCAGGCAAAGGCGACCCTCGCAAGTGCCAGGCAGATGGGGCTGAAAGTCAAGATGGTCACGGGCGACCAGACCGCCATCGCTCGCGAGACCAGCAAACAACTCGGTCTGGGGACCAACATCGTCGATGCCAGCACCCTGGGCGACACCAAGCAGCAGCCCAGCTCACAGATCATCGCTGCTATTGAAAAGGCGGACGGCTTCGCGGAGGTCTTTCCGGAGCACAAGTACTTCATCATTGAAGCGCTGCAGAAGAGCGGTCACATTGTCGGCATGACAGGAGATGGCGTGAACGATGCGCCAGCGCTGAAGAAGGCGGACTGCGGCATCGCTGTCTCGGGCGCAACCGACGCAGCGCGTGCAGCGGCGTCCATCGTCCTACTCGCGCCCGGCCTTTCAGTGATCATCGATGCAATCAAAGAGAGCCGCAAGATATTCCAGCGCATGAACAGTTACGCCATGTACCGCATTGCGGAGACGTTGCGCGTCGTGCTCTTCATGACCCTGGCGATACTGTGGTTCAATTTCTACCCAGTGACGGCGGTAATGATCGTCATGATTGCTTTGCTGAACGACGGGGCAATTCTTTCCATCGCATACGACAACGTCCGATACAGCAATAAGCCCGAAGCATGGAACATGCGGCGCGTGCTGGGCGTCTCGACGGTGCTGGGAGTCAACGGGGTCATCGCTGCCTTCCTGTTGTTCTGGCTTGGCGAACGCGTCTTCCATCTCGACCGCGGGCACGTTCAGACGCTGATGTATCTGAAGCTGTCGGTGGCCGGTCATCTGACGATCTTCCTCACGCGCACACGCGGCCCCTTCTGGACGATCAAGCCGGCGAAGATCCTTTGGATTGCGGTACTCGGCACACAGACAATCGCGACTCTTATCGCGGTCTATGGTTTGTTTATGACCCCGCTGGGCTGGAAGTATGCCGGCTTTGTCTGGGCCTATGCGATCGCATGGGCCTTGTTCACGGATCGAATCAAGATCCTCGCCTACCGCATCCTCGACCCATCCGCTCTACCCCTCTTAGCGAAGAAGCAGGTAGATCTTGGGCCGCAGATCGCAAGTCAGGCCTACGAACTCTTTCAGCAGCGCATGCGCGGCGAGAGCCAGCAGGACCAGGACTGGCTGGAAGCGGAGCGAGACGTGCGCAGCCGGGAGGAACATCGCAAGGCCTCGTAAACGGAGACCGTCCTGTCAAAGCGCTGGTAAATGGCACGTTCGGGGAAGATATGAAGATGGATTCCAATCCCTATGTCGCTTGATCATCATGCTCCATGTGGCAATCAACACAAGTTAGCTGCCTCTTTCAACCGGCGGACGAGCAAAAGTGAGCAGACCCGGGCCTCCTTGGAGTGGAACAATCTTCCTTGAGAAGCACTCGATGGAAGCTCTTACAATCTCTGCAGCAAGTCGCCCGCTAGGGCGCGGGTTTCAGGCACGTGTCGAACGGAGGTTCTATGCACTATTACTGGGGAATGCATTTTTATTGGTGGTTCTTCTGGATATTTCTATGGATCGTTTTCTTTTCCTTCATGACGCCAATGAGGCGTGTAACCTACCGGGCAATGCAATCCCCGATGCAGCTGCTGCAACGGCGATACGCCGCCGGGGAGATCACAAGTGAGGAATACGAAGAGCGACGGACAAAACTGCTGCGAGATGCCAAGGCGTGAGGTATGATCCTGCCGGTTCGGACGCAGCGGGTCGGCCCGCAGGATGGGACGACGTGCTAAAGGGGAGCCGCAGCGTTGTGTCGTCAATGATCCTCTGCGCCGGTTTCTATGGGCGCTTACATATTCATTTGGTGTTGCTCCACTTCCAATTCCTGATCTCCGGCATGTCCTGGCCGTGTGCGTCGATGTAGTGCTTGTGCTCGATGAGTTTGTCCTGCATCTGCTGCTTCAGATAGGCCCCCTTGGAGCCAAGATTCGGCACCCGGTCGACCACGTCCTGCACCAGGTGAAAGCGATCGAGATCGTTCTGCACCCGCATGTCAAAGGGTGTTGTGATTGTGCCCTCCTCCTTGTAGCCACGCACATGCAGGTTGTGATTGGTGCGGCGGTAGGTCAACCGATGGACCAGCCATGGGTATCCATGAAAGCCGAAGATGATGTGTTTGTCCCTGGTGAAGAGTGAGTCGTACTCGTGCTCGGTCAGTCCATGGGGATGTTCCGTGCAGGGCTGCAACTTCATCAGATCCACGACATTGATGACGCGGATCTTCAACTCGGGTAGATGTTGGCGAAGGATCGATACGGCAGCAAGAATCTCCAGCGTAGGCGTGTCACCGCAACAGGCCATCACCACGTCCGGCTCGCTGTCCTGGTCGTTGCTGGCCCATTGCCAGATGCCGATTCCTTCGGTGCAATGCACGACCGCCTCGTCCATCGTCAGCCATTGGGGAAGCGCGTGCTTGCCTGCGACCACCACGTTGACGTAATTCCGGCTGCGGAGGCAGTGATCGAAGACGGACAGAAGGCAGTTGGCGTCGGCCGGGAGGTAACAGCGCACGATATCGGCCTTCTTGTTGATCACATGGTCGAGGAAGCCGGGGTCCTGATGCGTGAAGCCGTTATGGTCCTGCTGCCAGACATGGGAGGCGAGCAGATAGTTCAGCGACGAGATGTCGCGCCGCCATGGAAGTTCTCTGCAGACCTTTAGCCACTTGGCATGCTGGCTGAACATCGAGTCGATAATGCGGATGAAGGCTTCGTAGCTATTAAAGAGCCCGTGCCGCCCGGTGAGCAGGTAGCCTTCCAGCCAGCCCTCGCACTGGTTTTCGCTCAGCATCGAGTCCAGCACGCGGCCAGCCGGCGCGAGGAACTCGTCGTTGCTGAATTCCTGCGCATCCCACTGGCGATTGGTGACCTCAAAAACCGCCTGCAAGAGATTTGAGACCGTTTCATCTGGCCCGAAGACGCGGAAATTCCGCTTCTCCTGATTTAGTTTGGCTACGTCTCGCAGGAACGAGCCAAGAATGAGCGTGTCTTCGATCTGCACTGCACCTGGTGAAGTCACCTTAACCGCGTGGTCGTGGAAGTCAGGCATCTCCAGATCGCGCAGAAGGATGCCGCCGTTCGCGTGTGGATTGGCTCCCATCCGGCGATCGCCCTTCGGCGCCAGTTCGGCCAGTTCGGGGATCAGGCGGCCCTGTTCGTCGAAGAGCTCCTCTGCCTTGTAGCTCTTCATCCATTCTTCGAGCAGCTTCACGTGATCGGGATGATCGGTATCGACCAGAAGCGGGACCTGATGAGCCCGAAATGTCCCCTCGATCTGCAGACCGTCCACGACCTTCGGGCCCGTCCAGCCCTTCGGTGATTTGAGAACGATCATTGGCCAGCGCGGCCGGGTCACATCGTTGTTGCTGCGCGCGTTGGTTTGGATTTGCTGGATGGCCTCGACTGCCTTATCGATGGTGGCAGCCATCAGCCCATGCATCTCGTCCGGCTCATCCCCTTCCACGAAGTAGGGGGTCCAGCCGCAACCTCTCAGAAATTGATCCAGCTCCTCATGCTCGATGCGGGACAGCACGGTCGGATTGCTGATCTTGTACCCATTGAGGTGCAGGATCGGCAGCACCGCGCCATCGGTCTTTGGGTCGAGAAACTTGTTCGACTGCCATGAAGTAGCGAGCGAGGCCGTCTCCGCTTCGCCATCGCCGATGATGCAGGCGACGACGAGGTCGGGATTGTCGAAGACCGCGCCGAAGGCATGGCTCAGCGAATAGCCCAGCTCGCCGCCCTCGTGAATTGATCCCGGCGTGGTCGGCGCAACATGGCTGGAGATGCCGCCGGGGAAGGAGAATTGCTTGAACAGCTTCTTCAGTCCCGCTTCGTCCTGAGTGACGTTCGGATAAACCTCGCTCCAGGTGCCCTCAAGATATACATTGCCGACGATGGCTGGGCCGCCGTGCCCTGGCCCCGCAATGTAGAACATGTTGAGGTCGTACTTCTTGATCGCCCGGTTAAGATGCACGTAGATGAAGTTCTGGCCTGGCGTCGTGCCCCAGTGTGAGACGACCAGCGGCTTGACGTGCGAAAGCTTGAGCGGTTCCTTCAGCAACGGGTTGTCATAAAGATAGATCTGACCAACCGACACATAATTCGCGGCGCGCCAGTAGGCATTCATCTTGCGGAGCAGCTCCGGATCGAGCGTGTGCGCGTCTTTGACGGACTCTTCCTTGCTCAACTCTTCGCGTGTCGCATGAAGCAGTTGCTCGGTATTGAGCGTGTCGGTTGGCATGGTGAATCTCCTTTTTATCCGTGAGAGGTGTGGACGAACACATCGTCTACATGCAGCCCGAATGAAACAAGCTTTGCGCAGGTTGATTTCAAATCCACGTGAAGAATGCTTCTAAGACCGAGGCCTTCCGCGATCTGAACGAACATCGGCGTGTTGTCGATATAGATGATCTGCGCCGGTGGCGCCTGGGCGAGATCCAGCGCTAGCCGAAAGATGTCGAGATCGGGCTTGCGCATGTGAACGAAGCAGGAAGAGACAAAAGTATCCACGAGACGGTCCAGCTTGAACGCACGAATACGATAGGCGTTCACCTCGCGCGATTCATTGCTGACAACAACGACCTTCAGGCCATGCCGGGCCTTAAGGTTGGCAATAAGTTCAATCATCCCGGGGTACGGCTTCGACTGCGCAAGCATGAAGTCGCGAAACTGGTTCCGCGTGAACGTCCGCTTTTGATAGAAAACCACCCAGCCCAGATATTCGTGGAAGGTCATCCTTCCCTCTTCATGCGTCGCGAAGACCAGAGCGTGGCGCTCCTCCATCTCGGCCCATTCCAGCTTAAAGTGCTTAGCCGCCCTTCTGCGAGCGAGATGGTCCCACCCGTTGGTCAGCAGCACTTCGCCGACATCCAAAAACAGGGCCGTCACCGGAGCCGCTCTTTTCATTGCTCCTCCGGTGACGACGTCAGGTTCCTCTTCAGGGCAACCAGATCGCCCCTGCGAGAGCTATCTATTGGCGACGTTGCCTTCCCGGTATGCATCGAGCTCACGGGACAGCCCTCTCGCCGAGGGTGGGACAGCGATTTTGCCGCTGAGAATCTCGTGCCTGTCCACATCGGCGCCGTACATCGATTGATCTCCACTGCGGTCTGCCTCTACCACGGCGCCGTTCAGACTGACCCCGGCAAAGATGCCCTTGGTGCGCGAATAGGAAAGGATTTCCGCGTTGAGCCTGAGATCTGTACCGGCTGCAGCGCTTCGGCCGACTGGACCCGCTGCCACGGAAGCGTCAGCTCCCAGCTTGAACTTGTCGCCCAGCAGGCTTTTCAGCGCGTGGTCATTCATAAACAGCAGGATCAGATCGGTGGAAGAGCCGCCAATCTGGTATCCAACGCTGCCGCCGTCGATGGCGACGAAGATCGGTGCGCTCCAGCCTTCGTTCGTGCGACAGGTGGCGACGCCGCGACCGTAACTGCCTCCGAAGATGAAGGCGAATTTCTTGTCGCCGGGAATGATGGCAATGCACTTTGCAGACCGCAACAGGTCAACGGGGATACCCCTGTCCGGCGTGTCCATGATTGACTGGAAGACCTGTGCCGCCTTTTGAGTGCGAGCGACATCGTCGTCGTGGTCGGACGCAAATGCGAGTGGGGTTGCTGTCAAAATTATGGTGGAGAAGATGAGAAGGCGTTTGAACATATGATTCTCCTCTGTTGCTGTGGTGCAGAGTTGCCCAGACGCTGGATTCATGCAGTCTGTTCAACCGGTGGCGTCCGTCGGAGAGACAATCGGATCCGTATTCCGCGGTGTACTCCCGCGAGATCGGTCGCGGGAGCGCAGGCATGCGGCGATATGGGCGCCGCGCATGCTGGTTTAAGCATAGGCAATTGAGAGTTGCGCGGCTGTATACGATTGACCATCCTGTTCGCATTTCTCGCATCACGTTTTGCCCACACGCGCTGCCTCGATGCGAATCGCTTTCCACGCCAGGAACCAGTCTCCCTTATCTTGCTTATTCGTCGGTCGATGAGCAATTGTGAGCAGCTTCCCTGCGCCGCTTCGCCCATTCTGATGATGGATAACGCTTTGCCCCGGGCGTCGAGGCTCCTGCTATAGGAGACTCTTGCCGCAAGCGGAGACACAAAGCACAAGGTGGACGAAATGATGATGATTGACCCGATGGACCCGAGACTGATTGCGGGCGAGATTGCGATTGCTGTGATGGCCGCTGCCGGTATTGTTGTGGTCGTGCTAAGCCGCAGACGAAGGACCGCGAAACTGCGAGAGCGCTTTGGGCCGGAGTACGACCAGGCTGTACTCACGCACGGATCCGCCGGCAAGGCCGAGGCGAAGCTGGCAAGTCGTGAGACGCGGGTGGAGGGTCTGAAGATCCGGGACCTTAGCAGCGGGGAGCGTGGGCGCTTTCTGACAGAGTGGGAGCGGGTGCAATCGCGCTTTGTCGATCATCCGAAGACCGCGGTCACGGAAGCCGATGAGTTGGTGTCTTCGTTGATGCTCGCACGCGGCTATCCGGAAGCGGATTTCGATCAGCGGGCCGCGGACGTCTCGGTCCACCATCCACGGCTGGTGAATTCGTACCGGTCGGCACACGAGATCGCGGTGCGGGTCGGCAAAGACGAAGCCAGCACGGAAGACCTGCGCGTGGCGATGATCCAATACCGCACGCTCTTTGATGAACTCGCCGAGGTGCAGTCGCCCGGCGAGTTCAGGGCTGTGGCATGAGCCGGGTTGCGACCTGGAGAGAAAGGGAGTCGAGATGCTGATACTCATTATTATTCTTGTGCTGTTGTTCGGCGGCGGCGGCGGTTACTACGGCTACGGCCGCTGGGGCATGGGCGGAGGAGCAGGCATCGGGCTTGGGACCGTGCTGCTGATCCTGCTGTTGTGCTATTTCCTGGGCGTATTCCGGTAGAGCTGCGGGAGGCTTGACCGGCGTCCGAAGCATGGCGAGTTTGCGGGACCAGGTGGACGCTAGGTTGGGCTTCTAACAAGCAGTTGGCGGACGCAGAAGCGCTGGTCGCAGGTGAAGCGAACCTGCGCGGGGAATTCAGCGGCCTGCGGAAGGCTTGACCGAGAATCGACTTCGGCGTCGAGAACAAAGAGGAATCGATGGATCGCACCTCTCTTTATCCGCTTCGATTCGAGCCGATCTATCAGTACCGGCTCTGGGGTGGGCGGCGCTTGTCCGATCTGCTTAGCTCGCCGCTGCCGGACGAAGGCCCCGTCGGGGAAGCCTGGGTACTCAGCGATCGCGAGGACCATCCTAGCCGGATCGCCAATGGAGCGCTCAAAGGGCAGACGGTCGGCGCGGTGATGCAGCAGTTTCAGGACCAGTTGATGGGAAAGCTGGAGAAGCGCTTCCTTCGCTTTCCTTTGCTGCTTAAGTTCCTCGACGCGCGCGAGATGCTCTCCGTCCAGGTGCATCCTGGATATCCGCCCGCGAAACCTCTTCCGGAGGGCGAAGCTGCAAAGACCGAAGCCTGGGTTGTGCTTGAGGCGGGGAGAGATAGCCGCATCTATGCGGGCCTCAAGCCAGGGACCACTGCGGACATCCTCCGCGAATCGATCACGCACAAGACGCTGGCCGATCACCTTTCCTCGATCACCCCAAAGCCCGGCGATGGCGTCTTCATCCCGGCCGGGACGGTTCACTCCCTGGGCGGGGACGTCGTGGTCTTCGAGGTCCAACAGAACAGCGACACGACGTTTCGGCTGTATGACTGGGGCCACGTCGATAGTAAGACAGGCAAGCCGCGGGGACTCCAGGTCGATCAGGCACTTGCCTGCATCGACTTCGTAGATGGTACGGCCGGACTGGTGACGCCCGCGGTGGAGACAAAGACGCCGGTGGAACGCGAGAGGCTCTTCGATTGCGACGCGTTCCGGCTTTGGCGCCTGCGCGGAAAACTGCCATTCACCATTACCACTGAAGGAGTGCCGCGCGTGCTGGTGTGCATCGAGGGCCCTGGGCAGATCGAGCACGGTAGCGACACGTATGCCGTTGGAAGAGGCGAAGTATGGCTCTTGCCGGCCGTGATTGAATCGTGCGTGTTTCGACCTGCCCATGCAGTGAGTTTGCTGGAAATAGAAGTGCCGGCATAGATCCGGCGGGCAACCGCGAAATGAATCGCAGGGTTGCAACGCTGGCGGAGACGTCAGGTATGCAGGAATGGACAGCGAATGAAAAAGCTGATTGTGTTTGATTTGGACGGTACACTCGCGAAAAGTAAATCGGCTCTCGATCCCGAAATGTCGACGCTGCTGCACGATCTTCTCGAGGTTGTCAAAGTTGCCGTCATCTCGGGAGGCGACTGGCCGCAGTTTGACAAGCAACTCCTCTCTCATCTTCCCCACGATCAAAATCTGGGCAATCTGTCGGTCCTTCCTACCTGTGGAACCAAGTTCTATCGGTACTCGGGAAGCTGGACCAAAATTTATTCCGAAGACTTCACCGCGGACGAAAAGAAGAAGATCATCGATTCTCTGAACAAGGCGTTCCAGGAGGCGGGCTTCAAGGTCGAAAAGGTCTGGGGAGAGGTGATTGAAGATCGAGGAAGCCAGATCACGCTGTCCGCGTTAGGTCAGCAGGCGCCTCTCGCGGAAAAGGAAAAATGGGACCCCGATTTTGCAAAGCGAAAAAAGATCAAAGCGATCCTTGACCCTCTGATTCCAGGATTTTCGGTTCGGCTGGGCGGGTCGACGTCGATTGATGTGACCAAACCAGGCATCGATAAGGCATACGGAATTAGGAAGTTGCGCGACATCCTCGGCGTCTCCTTCAAGGAGATGATCTACATCGGGGATGCCCTGTTTCCCGGAGGTAATGACTATCCGGCCGAGCAGGCAGGAGTGATCTCCATTCCAGTGGGAGGACCCGAGGACACCAAGCGGGTCATCGAAGCAATTATCGCTTGCCTGGGTGGCGACGAGCAGGCTGACTTTAAGGCGGGATTGAAATGACGGAATTCAAGCTAAAACGCATCGGCGTGATGATGGAACCCGAGCCGGGCAATCCGCAGGAGGCCGAAGGCGTTCTCAATCCGGCAGCGGCTCGCGGGCCCGATAGCCAGCTTTACCTCTTTCCCCGCCTGGTCGCCAAAGGCAATTATTCGCGCATCGGAATTGCGCGGGTGCGGTTCGATGAAGCGGGCGATCCGGCCGGGGTGGAAAGGCTTGGCATTGCGCTGGAGCCGGAGGCCGAGTACGAGCGCCGGCCTGACGGTAGCGGCGGCTGCGAAGATCCCCGTGTCACCTTCGTGGAGCCGCTGCAACGCTACATCATGACGTACACGGCATTTTCGCCCAATGGTCCGCGCATTGCGCTGGCTGCGTCGGAAGATCTCTTCCACTGGCAGCGCCTGGGGCTTGCCACCTTCGCTCCGTGCAATGGTCTTGCGTTGGACAACGTAGATGATAAGGATGCCAGCCTCTTCCCTGTCGCCATTCCCAATCCATCCGAAATCCCGGAGCTGGCGCTTCTGCACAGACCGCTTTTCCCGGGTACCCGTCCAGAGGAAACTGCCGACCGGCCTGCATCCCGTACGCTGGATATCGACCGGGAAAGCATCTGGATCTCTTACTGCTCAGCCACCCTCCAGGGCGCGAATCATGACAGCTTCGGCCAATTCACCTCGCATCACCGGCTGGCCACTCCGGTGTCGCCCTGGGAGAGGCTCAAGATAGGCGGCGGCACTCCGCCCATCCTCACACGGCACGGCTGGTTGATCATTTATCACGGAGTCAGCGATTTGAAGAAGCCGAACAGCCAAGCACATCAGCTGTGCTACTCGGCCGGGGTGATGGTGCTCTCAAAGGACCATCCGCAGGTGATCCGCTATCGCTCGGCAGAGCCGGTGCTGAAGCCCGAGTTGCCGAAAGAACGCAGCGGGACAATCGCCAACGTTGTGTTTCCCACCGGCATCGACCGGCGGGACGATCTTGGATCACCGGATCGTTTCGATGTCTATTATGGAATGGCGGACAACCGGATTGGGGTGGCGCGCCTTGACATGCCGGAGTTCCTGCCGCCGGGAGGGATCGCCGATCCGCCACAGGCGAAGATATGAGGCCTGGTGGTGGGACTATCGGCGGACACGCCCCAGCCGCAGCTTCTTAGGTGCAAGGAAAGAAAATTAGCCGGTTAGCGAAGCGGCGAGGAGATCCCATGAAAACCACAATTGTTGTTGGATTTATCCTGTTCGGCCTGGGGATCCTTTCGCTTGCGTACTTTGCTTCCCCCGTAGGATACATGGCTCTTCAGACCATCGCTCCGCACAAGATGAACTTAATCCCGCCAATCCTGGGGGGAATAGCGCTGGTTAGCGGAATTGCTCTCCTGGTTGTGGCGTGGCCGCGAAGGAAGAAGACTGAACTGTGAGTGGTGCTGAACTGCCCCCTTCGTTTAGTCGGCGCAAGTGAGAGCACTCGGGTCGGTCACTCTCCGGACTGCCGTCCCCAGCCACCGCCTCCCGGCGTTTCGATGCGCAATATGCTTCCTTTGGAAAAACGCAGGCTGCACTTCCCGGGCAACTCGGCCTGCTCGCTGCTGCCGGGCGCGATCAGGAGCGCGCGGCCAGTTGAGCCGTCCGCGCCTCCCTCCAATCCGTAGGGCGCGAATCTTCTGCGATCGGCCAGCAGAGTCACCTGCGCATCGGCCAGCAATTCAACCTCGCGAGAGAGCCCATCGCCGCCCTTGTATTGCCCCGCGCCGCCTGATGCATCGCGATAGGCATAGCGCCGCACGCGAAACGGGTACGCATACTCCAGTGCCTCGATTGGAGTATTCAGCGAGTTGGTCATGTGCGTCTGCGCACCGGAGATCCCGTCGATTCCGGGGCGCGCGCCGGCGCCGCCTGCTGTTGTCTCGTAGTAGGTAAAGGGTTCGCCGGTGCGCGGATCTATACCTCCAATCGTCAGGTTGCTCATGGTGCCGGCACTCGCTGCCGGCACGCGCCCCGGCACGGCCTTCGCGAGAGCGCGGAGCAATACGTCCACAATCCGCTGCGAGGTCTCCACGTTGCCCCCGGCAACTGCCGCCGGCGGCCTGGCATCGACGATGCTTCCGGCCGGCGTCTTCAGCGTGAGCGGCCGCAGGATGCCGGCGGTCGCAGGAGCATCGTCGGCTAGCAGGCAACGCAGCACATAGAAGCAGGCCGACAGCGTAATCGCACGCACCGCGTTGATGCTGCCGGCAACCTGCGCCGAGGAGCCGGTGAAATCCACATGAACTGATGCGATCTCTGGATCGAACTGCAGGCACACCGCAATGTTTCGCGGCGTATCGGTCACCCCGTCGTCGTCCAGCCAGTCTTCCGCGCTGAAGCTGCCAGAGGGCATCTTGCGCAGCTCGGCACGCACCAGCCACTCGGAATAGTCCAGCACTTCGTCGATGAGGGCCTGTATCCGGGGCATGCTGTATTTTCCAGCGAGCTGCAGCATGCGCTGCTCGCCCACCCGGCAGGACCCCATCTGCGACTCCAGATCGCCCTCCCGCTCCCTGGGAGTGCGCACGTTGAGCAGGATCAGATCCAGCAGATCGCGATCAACCTTTCCGCCCCGCACGATCCGCACGGGAGGAATTCGAATGCCCTCCTGAAAGATCTCGCTTGCCGGCCCCATCGAGCCCGCGAAGGCGCCGCCTACGTCCGCGTGGTGCGCGCGATTCGCGACATAGAACGCGGGCGACTCCGCGCCGGGCTGGAAGACCGGCAGCACCATCGTGATGTCCGGCAGATGGGTTCCTCCGGCGAAGGGATCGTTGAGGATCGCGATGTCGCCGGGAGCAAATGCGATCGCCTCGGTGGCCGCCTGCACGGACATCGGCATGGAGCCCAGGTGTACCGGCATGTGATCGCCCATCGCAATCACGCGCCCCTGGCCGTCAAAGAGAGCGCAGGAGTAGTCCCGCCGCTCCTTGATGTTGGGGGAGAGAGCGGTGCGCCGCAAAGCCGCGCCCATCTCCTCGGCGATGGAGTGGAGCGCGTTTTGAAAGATCGCGAGTTCAACTGGATCGGATGGAACGAATGTCATTCGCTCACCCCTCCGATCTCGATCAGCAGATTCCCTATTTCATCCACTCTTGCCCAGCTATCCGGCGGCAACACTGTTGCCGAAGTGTACTCGGCGATCAAGGCCGGTCCCAGAATCCTGGCTCCCGCCGTGAGCGCTTCCCGCCGATAAAGACGCGTCGGCATGAATTGCCCATCGAAGTACACCTGTCGCCACTCGGACGCGCCGGCAAGTTCCTCTTCCTGTGCGCGCTCCTTCCGCGTTGGAGAGTAGGGCGCGGCGGCAGCGATCATCCGCAGGCGCACGTTGACAATCTCCACCGGGCGGCTCGCATCGGAGAAGCCATACTGCTTCTGATGGAGCCGATGAAAGGCCTGTACAGCGTCCTGCGGAGCATCGGCCGAGTACGCCACGTTCAGTTCGTATCCCTGCCGGCGATACCGCATGTCGATGGTGCGCAGCGCTACTCCCTGCAGACCCTCGGCGGCCAACTCCTGCGCACCGTGCCGTTCCAACTCCGCGAAATTCTGCTCGATGACTTCGATGGCATCTGCCGGCAACATCACCGTACGCGAATGATCCCGAACCGTGTCCGCCAGCAGGATTCCCACCGCCGAGAGCGCTCCGGGCATTGCCGGAATCAACACTCTTGCGATGCGCAGCGAGCGTGCCAGCGAGCAGGCGTGCAGCGGGCCGCCGCCGCCGAAGGCGACCAGCGTAAACTGCCTCGGGTCGTTGCCGCGCTCGACCGAGATCACCCGAATGGCCTTCTCCATCTGCATCTCAACTACGCGGATAATGCCGCTCGCGAACTCCTCAACCGATCGCAGCGGGCCCTTCTGTTCGTCCATCAATTCTCTGGCCCGCTGGATGTTCATCGACACGCCGCCACCCAGAAAACTTTCGGGATCGAGCCGTCCCAGCAGAAGATTGGCGTCAGTCACGGTGGGCAGGGTTCCGCTCCCGAAACAGATTGGCCCGGGTTCGGCGCCGGCCGACTCGGGTCCAACACACAACATCCCACCTGCGTCGAAGCGGGCAATCGATCCGCCTCCCGCGCCTGCGGTATGAATGTCCAGCATCGGAATGCTCACCGGAACGCCTGCAACCACGGCCTCGTTCGTTCTCTGCGGACCGTCCGACGTCGCATGGGCCAGAAACACATCCGTCGAAGTCCCGCCCATGTCGAATCCGACGATGCTGTCGATGCCCGCCCACCGCGCGACCTGGCAGGCGCCGATCACGCCTCCCGCAGGGCCCGACAGGACCGTCCGCACCGGCTCCCCGGCTGCGAACCGCGCCGGGATGATGCCGCCCGAGGACTGCATGACGTGAACGCTGCCGCCAACATCGAGCGAG